>Ga0182736_1001333_pt1 | contig 25076 bp, 24 predicted proteins | sample eDN5th30CKraftBY_FD_128882 | JGI IMG/M metagenome (GOLD analysis project Ga0182736, IMG submission 128882) | Enriched backyard soil microbial communities from Emeryville, California, USA - eDNA 5th pass 30_C Kraft BY (version 2) (version 2) | ecosystem: Environmental > Terrestrial > Soil >...
CGCTGCGCCTGGGGTGCCCGCTGCGCCTGGGGTGCCCGCTGCGCCTGGGGTGCCCGCTGCGCCCGGAGCGCCTGCTGCATCCGGTGTGCCGGCCGACCCGGTCCCATTGCCAGCACCAGCCGCACCCTGCGCGCCGGTGCCGGCCGTGGCCCGGTTGAGCGCGTCGACGTTGCCTTGCAGCGTATCGACGCGTTGCTGGGCATCCTGCATGGCCCGCTCGCCGGACGTGCGGGCGTCGGCCTGTGCGTCGGCCGGGGCCGTCGTGCTCAAGCGCAGGCGGTCTTGCGGCGCCGAGGACACGCCGCCCCCGTTGCCGGCAGGCTGGCTGACCTGTCCGCCGGCGGCGCCGCGATCGGCGCTGACGGCGGCCGCACCCGCGGCGTCGGCCCCCGCCCTGCCGCGATAGCGTGCGAAGGCTTCGGCCTGTTCGGCGAAAATGCGGCGGGCTTCGGCGGGATCGATGGCGCGCACGGTGGCTGCGTCGGGGATCGACAGCGTCTCGCCGGCACGCACCAGGTTCATGTTGTTCTGGATGAATGCCTGGGGGTTGGCGCGCCACAAGGCCACCAGCATCTGGTAGACGCTGGCGTCGGGCACGGCGTTGCGGCGGGCGATGCGGAACAGGTTGTCGCCCGCGCGCACCGTGACGGCGCCTGCCGAGGCGCCGCTTTGGGTGCTGCCCGCGCCCACGCGGGCCGGCTGCACGCCCGCGGCGGAACCGCGCTGCGGCACCAGGATGGTGACCTGCACCTGGCGCTGGCCGGCGCTGGACTGCACGTCGAGCAGCAGATCCACCGCCGGGGTGGCCAGCGGCTGGGTGGACGCGATGCGGATGTTCTTGCGCGTGGCGTCGGCACCGTCCTGGACGGTGACCTGCGCCGTATTCAACGGCACGGGGGGTTGCAGGCCGGCGCGCTGCCACGCCGCCGCGTCGGCCAGCGAGACCCGCAGCGACGAGACTTCTTCGGGACTGAGGCCGTCGAGCGGCACCACCACTTGCAGGGGCGCGCCCGGCGCGGACACCACGCGCGAATGCCCCACTGTGGCAGCCTGCCCCGCCGCCCCCAGCGACGCGCCGATGGCCAGGGCCACCGCCCAATGCAGGGCTTTGATACGACGGGTATGCGGGAAACGGCGCGAGCGCAAGGTCATGGTGGGAAATCCTGCTGTACGAATCGGGTTACCGGCCAATGCTGGGCGAAAGTTTAATAGATCGACCATGATTCACAAATCTGCAAACCGGACAGGCCGTCGCGGCAAGGCTTGGCGCGCATAGCGCAAAGGCACCCGCGGGTGCCTTTGCAGTGCCCGGCCGATGCCGGGCAAGACCGGGGCAGCGAAAACCGCTCAGGCTTCGGCCAGCGCGATGCGCAGCATGCGGCGCAGCGGCTCGGCCGCGCCCCACAGCAGTTGGTCGCCCACGGTGAACGCGCCCAAGTATTGCGGCCCCATCGACAGCTTGCGCAGGCGGCCCACGGGAATGTCCAGCGTGCCGGTGACCGCCACCGGAGTCAGGGCCCGCACGGTGTCTTCCTTGGTGTTGGGCACGACCTTGGCCCACTGCGTGCCTTGCGCGATCAGGGCTTCGATCTCGTCGAGCGGCAGGTCGCGCTTGAGCTTGATGGTCAGCGCCTGGCTATGGCAGCGCATGGCGCCGATACGCACGCACAGGCCGTCGATGGGCGTGGCCGGCGTGCCGAACGCGGCGCCGCGGCCCAGGATCTTGTTGGTCTCGGCCTCGGCCTTCCATTCTTCGCGCGACATGCCGTCGCCCAGGTCTTTGTCGATCCAGGGGATCAGGTTGCCGCCCAGCGGCACGCCGAAGTGTTCCTGCGGCAGGGCCGGATCCTGTTGCGCCTTGAGCACGCCGCGGTCGATTTCCAGGATGGCCGAAGCTGGGTCGTCGAGCAGCGGCTTGACGGCCTGGTTCAGCAGGCCGAACTGGGTCAGCAGTTCGCGCATATGCTGCGCGCCGCCGCCCGAGGCCGCCTGGTAGGTCATGGAGGTCATCCATTCGACCAGGTCGTTGTTGAACAGGCCGGCCAGGCCCATCAGCATGCAGCTGACCGTGCAGTTGCCGCCCACGAAGTTGCGCACGCCGCGCTTGAGCGCCGCGTCGATGACCGGGCGGTTGACCGGGTCCAGCACGATGATGGCGTCGTCTTTCATGCGCAGGGTGCTGGCGGCATCGATCCAGATGCCGTTCCAGCCCGCGCCGCGCAGCTTGGGGAAGATCTCGGAGGTGTAGTCGCCGCCCTGGGCGGTGACGATGATGGGCAGTTTTTTCAGGGCATCGATATCGTAGGCGTCTTGCAGCGGGCCCGCACCGTCGGCCCAAGTGGGCGCGGCGCCGCCGGCGTTGCTGGTGGAAAAGAATACGGGGTCGATCAGGGCGAAGTCGTTTTCGTCACGCATGCGCTGCATGAGAACGGAACCGACCATGCCGCGCCAGCCGACCAGGCCTACTGCTTGCGTCATGTTCAATGCTCGTGAGGTGATAGATAGAAGAAAAAGCTGCCGATCCCGACAATTTATCAGAATGCGGGGGAGAATGTTGCACTGCAGGGAATAAAACGGGGACGCAGGCGCCCGTGGTACGACTTCAAGGCCTGCCTTGGTGTAGCGAGGTGTCAGACACCCCGAAAGGTGTCTGACACCGTTCGGTAAGCAAGACTGTCTCTGGCCGCTTGGGTGTCAGACACCCTTCGGGGTGTCTGACACCTGGGGGATACCGGGGTGCATTCCACAAGATGCGCCACGAGGTCGGACGCCTTCGAGCGGCAACGGCCGACGGGCATCCGCCAGGAATGCCCTACCCGGTTCAGCCCAGCGCCTTCAGCACCGCATCGCCCATTTGCGCCGTCGACACCTTGGTGGTGCCGGGCTCATGGATGTCGGCGGTGCGCAGGCCTTGCGCCAGCACGGCGCGCACGGCGGATTCGATGCGGTCGGCCTGGGCGGCCTGGTTCAGCGAATAGCGCAGCAACATGGCCGCCGACAAGATGGTGGCCAGCGGGTTGGCGATGCCCTGGCCCGCGATGTCGGGCGCCGAGCCGTGGCTGGGCTCGTACAGGCCCTGCCCCGACGCGTTCAGCGACGCCGACGGCAGCATGCCGATGGAGCCGGTCAGCATGGCCGCCTCGTCGGACAGGATATCGCCGAACAGGTTGCCGGTGACGATCACGTCGAACTGGCGCGGGCTGCGCACCAGTTGCATGGCGGCGTTGTCGACGTACATGTGCGACAGCTCGACGTCGGGGTAGTCGCGCGCCACTTCGATCACGATGTCGCGCCAGAACTGCGAGGTTTCCAGCACGTTGGCCTTGTCGACGCTGCACAGCTTCTTGTTGCGCTTGCGCGCCGACTCGAAACCGATGCGCGCGATGCGGCGCACTTCGGAATCGGCATAGCGCATGGTGTCGAAACCTTCGCGCTCGCCGGCGAACGGGCCGTCGGCGGCGTCGCGCACGCCGCGCGGGGTGCCGAAATAGATGTCGCCGGTCAGCTCGCGGATGATCAGGATATCCAGGCCGGAGACGATCTCGGGCTTGAGCGACGAGGCGCTGGCCAGCTCGGGATACAGGATGGCCGGACGCAGGTTGGCGAACAGCCCCAGCGCCTTGCGCAGGCCCAGGATGGCCTGCTCGGGGCGGAACTCGCGCGGCAGGCTGTCGTATTTCCAGTCGCCCACGGCGCCGAACAGCACGGCGTGCGACTTGCGCGCCAGTTCCAGCGTCGCGGGCGGCAGGGGGTGCTCGAACCGGTCGTAGGCGGCGCCGCCCACGGGGGCCTGCTGGATCTCCAGCGGCAAGCCCAGCGCGCCCAGCACGCGCACGGCCTGCTCGACGATCTCGGGGCCGATGCCGTCGCCGGGCAGCACTGCAATGTTATGCGTCATGAAAAGAACCTATGAATATGAAAACGGAATGACGGGCCCGCTCAGGCGATGGGGCGGCTTTCCAGCCAGGGATGGCGGGCCAGGCGCTCGGCCTCGAAGGCGCGGATCTTGTCGGACTGCCGCAGGGTCAGGCCGATGTCGTCGAAACCGTTGAGCAGGCAATACTTGCGGAAGGGCTCGATGTCGAACTGCATTTCGCGGCCGTCGGCGGCGATCACGACTTGCCGTTCCAGGTCGATGCGCAGCTTGTAGCCGGGGAAGGCCTTGACCTCGTCGAACAGGCGCGCCACCTCGAGCTCGGACAGCACCAGCGGCAGCAAGCCGTTCTTGAAGCTGTTGTTGAAGAAGATGTCGGCGTACGACGGCGCGATGATGGCGCGGAAGCCGTACTGGGTCAGCGCCCAGGGCGCGTGCTCGCGGCTGGAGCCGCAACCGAAGTTCTTGCGCGCCAGCAGCACCGACGCCCCCTGGTAGCGCGGCTGGTTCAGCACGAAATCCGGGTTCAGCGGCCGCTTGCTGTTGTCCATGCCGGGTTCGCCATGGTCCAGGTAGCGCAATTCGTCGAACAGGTTGGGGCCGAAGCCGGTACGCTGGATCGACTTCAGGAACTGCTTCGGGATGATGAGGTCGGTGTCGACGTTCTCGCGGTCGAGCGGGGCCACCAGGCCTTCGTGAGTGGTGAATGCTTGCATGATGGGCTCTTAGCGGAAGTTGCGGACGTCGACGAAATGGCCGGCCACGGCGGCGGCGGCGGCCATGGCGGGGCTGACCAGGTGCGTGCGCCCACCCTGCCCTTGCCGGCCCTCGAAGTTGCGGTTCGAGGTCGAGGCGCAGCGCTCTTCGGGTTCGAGGCGGTCGGCGTTCATGGCCAGGCACATCGAACAGCCCGGCTCGCGCCATTCGAAGCCGGCCTCGATGAAGATCTTGTCCAGCCCTTCGCGCTCGGCCTGCTGCTTGACCAGGCCCGAGCCGGGCACCACCAGCGCCTGCCGCACATTCGAGGCCACGTGCTTGCCGCGCGCCACCGCGGCGGCCGCACGCAGGTCTTCGATGCGCGAGTTGGTGCACGAGCCGATGAAGACGCGGTCGACGCGGATATCGGTCAGGGGCGTGTTGGGCTTCAGGCCCATGTATTGCAGCGCGCGCTCCATGCCGCTGCGGCGCACGTCGTCTTTCTCGCGGTCGGGGTCCGGCACGCGCGAATCCACCGGCAGCACCATTTCGGGCGACGTGCCCCAGGTGACCTGCGGCCGGATGTCCTTGGCGTTGACCTCGACCACGCGGTCGAAGCTGGCGCCAGGGTCGCTGTGCAGGGTGCGCCAGTAGGCGACGGCCTGGTCCCACAGCACGCCGGCGGGCGCGAAGGGACGGCCGCGGAAGTATTCGATGGTCTTGTCGTCGACCGCCACCATGCCCGAGCGCGCGCCTGCCTCGATGGCCATGTTGCAGACCGTCATGCGGCCTTCGACCGACAGATTGCGGATGGTGCTGCCGGCGAATTCGATGGCGTGGCCGGTGCCGCCGGCCGTGCCGATCAGGCCGATGACGTGCAGGACCACGTCCTTGGCCGTACAGCCGAACGGCAATTCGCCTTCGACCTTGATCAGCATGCTCTTGTTCTTTTTCATCAGCAGCGTCTGCGTGGCCAGCACGTGCTCGACTTCGGACGTGCCGATGCCGAAGGCCAACGTGCCCAGGGCGCCGTGCGTGCTGGTGTGCGAATCGCCGCACACCACCGTCATGCCGGGCAGCGTGGCGCCCTGCTCGGGCCCGATGACGTGCACGATGCCCTGGCGCAGGTCGGTCATGCGAAATTCGATGATGCCGTACTTGTCGCAGTTGGCGTCCAGCGTGTCGACCTGCAGCTTCGAGACCGGGTCGTCGATGCCGCGCGCGCGATTCAGGGTGGGCACGTTGTGGTCGGCCACGGCCAGGTTGGCGCTGGTACGCCAGGGCTTGCGCCCGGCCAGCGCCAGGCCTTCGAATGCCTGCGGGCTGGTGACTTCGTGCAGCAGATGCCGGTCGATGTAGAGCAGACAGGTGCCGTCGGATTCCTGGTGGACGACGTGCGCGTTCCAGAGTTTGTCGTAAAGGGTTTGGGCCATGAGTAGACTCGCGGAATATCCGGACACGCCGGACGGGGACATCGAAATCGATGCCCCGATTATGCCCACGCTCTCAACCTAGTACAACTACAGCAGTTATCCTAGTATTGGAACCACTACCCTGCCCGATCACCCCCGGGCGGCGGCCCTTTACTTGCCCTTGCCGCGCGCCTGTTCGTACAGCGGCATGACCCGCTGCGAAGCCGTCTGCAATTCAGAGATCCGCGACGCCGCCGACGGGTGGGTGGACATGAATTCCGGCGGCGCGCTGCCATTGTCGGCCGCGCCCATCTTCTGCCACAGCGTCACCGCGGCGCGCGGATCGTAGCCGGCGCGCGCGGCCAGCTCGACCCCCATCAGGTCGGCCTCGGTTTCGTGCGTGCGGCTGTTGGGCAGGGTGAACATCACATCGGTGAACTTGCTGCCCAGGTCGGCCGGCACGCCGGTGGCGATGGACAGCACCGACAACCCCAGGTTGGTGACCATCTGCTGCGACACGCGTTCGCGCGCGTGTTCGCGCAGCGCGTGCGAGATCTCGTGGCCCAGCACGGCGGCCAGTTCCGCGTCGGTGGGCTTGATCTGGTTGAGCAGGCCGGTATAGACGGCGATCTTGCCGCCGGGCATGCACCAGGCGTTGACCTCGTTGACCGACAGCACGTGCACTTCCCATTGCCATTGCGCGGCATCGGGGCGGAACGCGGCCACCTGGGAAATCAGCCGCTGCGAGATGGTGCGCACCCGCGCCACCTGCTTGGCGTCGCGGTCCAGCGCGCCCTGCGCGCGCGCTTTCTGAATGATGTCGGTGTATTGCTGCCCGGCTTCCTGCTCGAGCGCCTGCTCGGGCACCATGCTGGACATGTACTGCGTGCGGTCGATGCCGATCGCGCCCGACTGGGTGGTCTGCACCCCGGCGCAGCCCGCCAGCGCCAGGCTGCCGGCCGCTGCCGCGGCCCCCAGCATTTTCCGCAAGACCGTTCGAATTCCAGCGTTCATGAGGCCCCCTCGCATCGCAAGCGTTGTCGAACCGGCGCGGTGCGCCGCGAAAAATCCCCTCACGCCGCGCCTTCGGCTTGCTGCCCCCCAGGGCGCTGCCTGCCTTGGGGTGGCCCGGCGGCAAAAATGGTCAGCCGCACTGCCCCCGATGGCGCAATGCATGATCGATCAGGACCAGTGCCAGCATGGCTTCGGCGATCGGTGTGGCGCGGATGCCCACGCAGGGATCGTGGCGCCCCAGCGTCTGCACCGTCACGGGTTCGCCGGCGCGGTTGATGGAGCGGCGCTCGACGCGAATGCTGGAAGTGGGCTTGATGGCCAGCGACACCGTGACCGGCTGGCCGGTGGAAATGCCGCCCAGCACGCCGCCGGCGTTGTTGCCGACGAAGCCCTCGGGCGTGATCTCGTCGCCGTGTTCCGAGCCGCGCTGGGCGATGCAGCCAAAGCCCGCGCCGATCGACACCCCCTTGACGGCATTCAGGCCCATCATGACGTGGGCGATGTCGGCGTCGAGCCGGTCGTACAGGGGCTCGCCCCAGCCGGCCGGCAGGTTTTCGGCCACCACCTCGATACGCGCGCCGACCGAATCGCCGTCGCGGCGCAACTGGTCCATATAGGCCTCGAGCTCGGGCACGATGGCGGCATTGGGCGCGTAGAAAGGGTTGGCCGGCACGTCGTCCCACGAGACGAACGGGATGGCGATGGGGCCCAGCTGGCTCATGTAGCCGCGCACCCGCACGCCATGCTGTTCGGCCAGCCATTTCTTGGCGATGGCGCCGGCCGCGACGGTGGGCGCGGTCAGGCGCGCCGACGAGCGGCCGCCACCGCGCGGGTCGCGCAGGCCGTACTTGCGGGTGTAGGTGAAGTCGGCGTGGCCGGGCCGGAAGGTGTCGGCGATATTGGAATAGTCTTTGCTGCGCGCATCGGTATTGCGGATCAGCAGCGCAATGGGCGTGCCGGTGGTCACGCCCTGGTACACCCCCGACAGAATCTCGACCTGGTCGGCCTCTTGGCGCTGGGTGACGTGGCGCGACGTGCCCGGGCGGCGGCGATCGAGCTCGGCCTGGATGTCCGGGGCGTCCAGCGCCAGCCCCGGCGGGCAGCCGTCGACCACGCAGCCGATGGCCGGCCCGTGCGATTCGCCGAAATTGGTGACACAGAACAGGGTACCGAGGGTGTTGCCGGACATAGACGGGTCGGGAAGAACGTTGAAACCAGGCTCGATTATGACACCGACCGGGCCGCCGCCCGCTACCAAACGTATGCGGCGGCCTGCGCGCGCCCGCCGGCGCGAGTCAGGAAGAGCAACTGACCTCGATGCCGCCGGCCCAGTCGGGCGGCAGCGCGGCGTAGGCTTCCCGGCCCGGCTGCTCGGCATAGGGGCTGCGCAGCAGGCCCATCAGGGTGTCGATCTCGCTGGCATCGCCCTGCTTGGCGGCCCGGATCGCCTGCTCGGCCAGGTGGTTGCGCAGCACGTACAGCGGGTTGACGGCGTCCATGCCCTGCGCACGCGCCTGGGCGTCGCCAGCCGCGTCTTCCTGGGCGTGGCGCGCCGCCAGGCGCTCGTACCAGGCCAGCGCCGCGTCGCGGTCGATGAACAGGTCCTGGAAGCCCTGCGGCCGGCCGCGCACGGCGTCGGCCAGCCGCCGGAACGCCTGGGTGAAGTCGGCGCGCTGGTCATGCATCAGCCGCAGCAGGTCGTCCAGCAGCGGTTCGTCGTCGGGGCGCCATTCGCGCAGGCCCAGCTTGGCCGCCATGCGCTGGTGGAACGCACGCGTGAACGCGGGCTCGTAGCCGTCCAGCACGGCGCGCAACGCCTCGACGTCGGGCACCAGCGCATGCAGGCTGCCGCCCAGCCGGTACAGATTCCACAGGGCCACCGACGGCTGGCGGTTCCAGGCGTAGCGGCCCTCGCTGTCGGAGTGGTTGCAGACGTGGTCGAGCCGGAAGGTATCCATGAAGCCATACGGGCCGTAATCCAGCGTCAGGCCCAGGATCGACATGTTGTCGGTATTCATGACGCCATGGCAGAAGCCCACCGCCTGCCAGTCGGCCATCAGCAGCGCGGTGCGGTGCGTGACCTCGGCCAGCAGGCGCAACACGGCTCCGTCGGGGCCGGGCGCGCCGCCCGGCTCGGGATCGCGGCAGCCGGGGTAGAACCGGTCGATGACGTAGTCGGCCAGGATGCGCAGCTCGTCGACCTGGCGCCGCGACGACCAGTGCTCGAACGAGCCGAAGCGCACGAAGCTGGGCGACATGCGCGTCACGATGGCGGCGGTTTCCATGGTTTCGCGCATGACGGGGTCGTCGGACACAACCAGCGCCAGGGCGCGCGTGGTGGGAATGCCCAGCCCGTGCATGGCTTCGCTGGCCAGGTATTCGCGCACCGACGAGCGCAGCACCGCGCGGCCGTCGCCCATGCGCGAATACGGCGTCATCCCCGCGCCTTTCAATTGCAGTTCCCAGTTGCCGTGCGGGCCCTGGACTTCGCCCAGCAGGTGCGCGCGGCCGTCGCCCAGTTGGCCCGCCCACACGCCGAACTGGTGGCCGCTGTAGACGGCCGCCAGCGTCTGCCCGCCGGGCAGCGGCTGCTGGCCGGAGAACACCCCCAGGAATTCGTCGGACTGCAGCGCCCGCGGCGACAGGCCGATCAGGGCGGCGGCCTGCTCGTTGGCGTGCAGCAGGCGCGGTGCGGTCAGCGGCCGGGGCTCGAGACGCGTGTAGAACGCGGGCGGCAGCGCGGCAAAGGAGTTGTCCAGCCGCAGCTGGCCCAGGGTATCGGCGTTCATGGGGTGCCCCTGGCTCGGTGCGCGCGGGCGGCGCGCTTGGCCGGGCGCACGTACAAGATGGCGGCCAGGAAGAACGCCAGCGACAGCGCGATCTCGAGCCCGGCCAGCGCAGCCGACAGCGGCGACGGGTCGGACATGGCGCGCACCACTCCTTCCATCAGGTACAGCAGCACCAGCATCGACGCCCACTGGAACGTGTACAGATTGCCGCGCAGGATGCCGCGCAACGGAAACGCCAGCGGCAGCGCCTTCAGGAACAGCCACGAGCCGCCGGGCCGGATGGGCGCCAGGACGGTTTCCCAAGCCACGCACAGCAGGATCAGGGCCAGCAAAGAGGCCGACGCCAGGCGCCGCAGATTCGGGTTGAGTTCGGGATTCATGCTGCTATTATCGCCTGATGAGCCACTCTGCCGAGCCCGCCGCCGCGCAGCCGGCGCCGGCCCCCTCCCTTCGCCCGCGCGCCACCTGGATCGCGCGCGTGGCCAGGGTGTTCCGTTTCGCCGCGCAGCGCGCCGACGAAGAAAAGCTGCTGCAGGTGGCCTCCAGCCTGACATTCACCACCGTGCTGGGCATCGTGCCCATGCTGGCGGTGGTGCTATCGCTGTTCACGGCCTTCCCGGTCTTCCAGGACTTCCGCCTGGCGCTCGAAGACTTCCTGACGCACAGCCTGATGCCGCCGGCGGTGTCCGACAACATCATGGACTACCTCAACCAGTTCGCGCGCCAGGCCTCGCGCCTGACGGCGATCGGCGGCGCCTTCCTGGTGGTCACGTCGCTGCTGCTCATCATGACCATCGACAAGACCTTCAACGACATCTGGCACGTGACGCGCCAGCGCCCCCTGCCCCAGCGCGCGCTGGTGTACTGGGCAGTGGTGACGCTGGGGCCGGTGGTGGCCGGGGCCAGCCTGTGGGCGACTTCGTTCGTGGCGCGCGAGTCCATGGGCCTGGTGCGCGACGTACCGGAAATCATCAGCCTGGCGATCTCGTTCGTGCCGCTGATCCTGACCGGGCTGGGCTTCGCGGCCCTGTTCGTGGTGGTGCCCAACCGCCAGGTGTACTGGCGCGACGCCCTGGCGGGCGGCTTCGGCACGGCCATCGTGCTCGAGCTGATGAAGGCCGCCTTCGCCTACTACCTGACGCGCTTTCCCACCTACACCGTCATCTACGGCGCCTTCGCCACCCTGCCCATCTTCCTGCTGTGGATCTACCTGTCGTGGCTGGCGGTGCTGTTCGGCGCCACCGTGGCGGCCAGCGTGCCGATGATCCGGCTGGGCCGCTGGGAAATCAACCGCAGCCCCGGCGCGCCCTTCATCGACGCGCTGGCCGTGCTGCGCTCGCTGCATGCCGCGCAAGGCATGCGCCCGGCCGGCCGCAGCACCGGCGCGCTGGCCAAGCGCCTGCACCTGCACCACGACGAGCTCAACGCCGTGCTGGAAAAGCTGGAAAACCTGGGCCTGGTGGCCCGCACGGCTGACCAGCGCTGGATCCTGGCGTGCGACCCGCGCAAGATCCCGCTGGAGCCGGTGTTCGACCATTTCCTGCTCGACCGGCACCAGCCCCGGCTGCGCGACGACCCGCAAGTGGCCGAAGTGGCGGCCGCGGTGCTGGCCGCGGGCCACGCCCCCACGCTGGAAGAACTGGCCGGGCTGGCGCACAATACGCCTAATGGGCTCGCAGCGATCGTGCCGCTGGAGGCGGGCAAGAATAGTAGAAGGGGGCCGCGCGCCCCGGGAGAACCATCATGTTGAAAGTCAGCGAAATTCTTCGTGTGAAGGGCGATACGCTCTATACGGCCTCGCCGGACATGCCGGTGTCGCTGGCAGTGCAAATCATGAGCGAGCAGGACATCGGTTCGCTGGTCATCATGGAATCGGGCATGCTGGCCGGCATGCTGACCTTCCGCGAGGTCATCCGCCTGCTGCACGACCACGACGGCCAGCTGGGCCAGACCACCATCCGCGCCATCATGGACGACGCCCCGGTCAGCGTGTCGCCCAATACCAGCGCCGAGGAAGTCCAGCGGCTGATGCTGGAAAAGCATGCCCGCTACATGCCCGTCATGGACGGGCCCACCCTGATGGGCGTGATCTCGTTCTACGACATGGCCCAGGCCATCGTGGCCGCGCAACAGTTCGAGAACAACATGCTCAAGGCGTATATCCGCGACTGGCCGCTCGACAGCGCCGCCAGCAAGCCCTGAGCCCGCCGGCTCAGGACGCGGCCGGCAGGGCCTCGGGCACGGCCGGTTCGCGCGGCGCGCCCAGCAGGCTGCGCCAGGCCTCGTAGATCAGGGCCGGATCATTGGCCGCCAGGCGCACCGGGTCCGACAGCAGCCGCCGCCAGCGGCGCGCGCCCGATTGGCCGTTCACCAGCCCCAGCAGCGGGCGCACGATCACCCGCAAGGGCACGCCGCAGGCCACCTGCGCGGCCGCATAGGCCATCATGGCATCCACCACCTGGGCATCGGTGGGCAGCCTGACCGACGGCCACCACTGCAGCGAGACCTCGGACAGCACGCGCGGCGTGTGCCAGGCCGCCCGGCCCAGCATCACGCCGTCGAGCCCGTCGGCCGCCGCCACCGCCTGATGGGCGTCGGCCAGGCCGCCATTGAGCACGATGACGCTGTCGGGGAAATCGGCCTTCAGTTGCCGCGCCACGGTGTAGCGCAGCGGCGGGATTTCGCGGTTGTCTTTGGGCGACAGGCCCTTGAGCACGGCGTTGCGCGCGTGCACGATGAACACGCGGCAACCGGTGTCGTGCAGGGCGCCGACGAAGTCGCGCACGAAACCGTACGAGTCGTCGTAGTCCAGCCCCAGCCGGTGCTTGACGGTGACCGGCACGTCCGCCGCATCCTGCATGGCCTTGACGCAATCGGCCACCAGAGCCGGTTCGGCCATCAGGCAGGCCCCGAAGGCGCCGCGCTGCACGCGCTCGGATGGGCAGCCGCAGTTCAGGTTGATTTCGTCGTAGCCCCATTGGCGGCCCAGCCGCGCCGCCTGCGCCAGCGCATCGGGTTCGCTGCCGCCCAGCTGCAGCGCCACCGGATGCTCGGCGCTGTCGAAGTCCAGGTGGCGCCCGACGTTGCCGTGCAGCAGCGCGCCGGTGGTGATCATTTCCGTGTACAGGCGTGCGCGCGGCGCCAGCAGCCGATGGAAATAACGGCAGTGCCGGTCGGTCACGTCGATCATGGGGGCGACGCACAGCCGCCAGTCGGAAGCACTCAGCATTGTTCGAAAAAAAGGGCCAATGGCGTATTTTACGGTGCCGCGCCGCCGGGGCCCTTTCCGGCCCCGAAGGCCCGCACGCGGCGCGTAGACTAAAATTGCGGCGCCGTGCGGGCAGCGCCGCCCGCGGCCGTTGCCCGAAGTCCAACCCTACTCGCTGATCCATGGCCGTTTTCACCCCTGTTTCCGACGACGACGCCCGAGCCCTGCTGGCGCATTTCGACCTGGGCGACCTGGTGTCGCTGCGCGGCATCACCGCCGGCATCGAAAATACCAACTACTTCCTGGCCACCACGCGCGGCGAGTACGTGCTGACCCTGTTCGAGGTGCTGACCCAGGCGCAACTGCCCTTCTATATCGAGCTGATGCACCACCTGGCCTCGCGCGGGGTGCCGGTGCCGCAGCCCCAGACCCTGCGCGACGGCAGCCGCCTGACCACCCTGCACGGCAAGCCCTGCGCCATCGTGACGCGCCTGCCGGGCGGCTACGAACCCGCCCCGGGCCCGGCGCATTGCGCGCTGGCCGGGGCCACGCTGGCCCGGGCCCACCTGGCCGCGCGCGACTTCCCGCTGCGGCAGCCGAACCTGCGCGGCCTGGCCTGGTGGGTCGACACCGCGCCCAAGGTGATGCCGTTCCTGGACGCCGCCCAGGCGCAGTTGCTGGCCCGCGAACTGGACGACCAGCAACGCGCCGCGGCCACGCCCGCGTGGCAGGCGCTGCCGTCCGGCCCCGCCCACTGCGACTTGTTCCGCGACAACGTGCTGTTCGCCGGCACCTTCGAAGACCCGATGATGGGCGGCATCATCGACTTCTATTTCGCCGGCTGCGACACCTGGCTGTTCGACGTGGCGGTCAGCGTCAACGACTGGTGCATCGAACGCGACACCGGCGTCTTCGTGCCGGCGCTGGTGCAGGCCTGGCTGCAGGCCTACGCGGCCGAGCGCCCGTTCACCGACGCCGAGCGCCAGGCCTGGCCCCGCATGCTGCGCGCCGCGGCGCTGCGCTTCTGGCTGTCGCGGCTGTACGACTATTTCCTGCCCCGGCCGGCCCAGACTCTCAAGCCCCACGACCCGCGCCACTTCGAAAGAGTGTTGCAAGCACGCCACCGCCCGGGCCTGCCGGCCTTGCCCTAGGCGCGGTGGCCCGCATAATTGAGTGTAGACCCCCTCTTCCGACCTCGAACGAGACCTATGCAAGCAGCATCCCTACCCGCATCCTACGGCTGGCAATGGGTACGAGACGGCCTGCGGCTGTTCCTGAAGCAGCCGCTGGCCATATTCACGTGGGCGCTGGCGATCAGCCTGCTGGTGCTGTTCGCGACCTTCACCCCGCCAGTGGGGCCGCTGCTGTTCGTGGCGCTGATGCCGGTGGTCACGCTGATGACGCTGGCCGCCTGCAAGCACATCGCCGCTGACCGCGTCATGCTGCCTTCGATGTGGCCGCAACCGCTGACACGCCCCGGCGTCTTCAAGAAGATGCTGCTCATCGGCGTGCTGTACGCCGCGCTGTGCATCGTGGCCGGGCTGGTCTCGTTTCTGCCGTTTTCCGGCTCGCTGACCGAAGGCATGCGGGTGGCCTCGATCGAACAGGACCTGACGCCCTTCATCAGCGCGATGCGCGTGCCGCTGGCGATATTCGCGTTGCTGTACGTCATTATCGCGGCGCTGTTCTGGCATGCGCCCGTGCTGGTCGCCTGGCACGGCCTGCGCATCAGCCAGGCGCTGTTCTTCTCGGGCATCGCCTGCTGGCGCAACAAGTGGCCGTTCCTGGTCTACGGCACGGCCTGGGTGCTGGTGTTCCTGTTCATCGACCTGTGCGCCGGCCTGCTGGTTAGCGCCGGCGTGCCGGCACAACTGGCCGGCACGCTGCAGATCCCCTTCAACATCGCGGCCGGCGGCGTGCTGTACTGCAGCTTCTATCCCGCCTATACCTCGGTGTTCGGCATCGAGGACACCCACGCCCACCTGGACGGCGGCCCGAACAACCAGACCCGTTCGGAAGCCTGACCCCGGGCCGTCAGGCCTTGAGCGCCGGCACCTCCGGCGCGTGCAGGCCCTCGGCCACCGCCCGCAGGCCGCGGCGCACCTGCTCCATCACGTCGCTGCGCTGCTGCGTGGCATATAGCGCGTAGGCCGAATACGAGAACTCGGGCGCGCCCGGTACCCGGTGCAGGCGCCCGCTTTCCAGGAACGGCCGCGCCGCGCCTACCCGGAAGTATCCCGATCCGCCCACCGACAACAGGTAGCCCAGCGCCAGCGGCCCCAGCGAAATCGACACCGGCGGGCTGCCGAGCTCGGGAAACGCCGCCTGGTGGCTGGCGGCGAACGACGGCCCCCAGTCGACCTGGACATACTGTTCCGGCAGCAGCGCGCCGTCGGGCGCGCTGGTCACCAGGATCAGCTTTTCCTCGGCCAGCAGTTCGGCCACCAGGCCGGGCCGCTGCGGCGGGCTGTACAGCACGGCCAGGTCGAGCGACCCGTCTTCCACCCCCTGCAGCAGCCGCGCCGGGTTGTCCACCTCGGCCCGCAGCGCCACCTGTGGGCAGTGCCGGTGCATCCAGATCATCCAGTCGGCCAGCAGCGGATGCCACAGGCTGAGCTCGGCGCCGATGGTGACGCCGTCCTCGCGCCCGGGCGGCAGCGCCACCTGCTGGCAAGCCCGTTCCCACACCTGCACCAGCGTGCTGGCATGCCGCGCGAAGCGCTGGCCCGCCGCCGTCACCCGCGCGCCGGCCTTGTTGCGCACGAACAGGCGCCGCCCCAGTTGCTCTTCCAGGGTGCGCACCCGGGCGCTGACCGCCGTCTGGGTGATCTGCAGGCGCTCGGCCGCGGAAACAAAACTGCCGCTTTCTGCCACTGCCAGAAAAGTTTTGGCTAGATCAATATCCATCTTTGTTTATATGAATTTTTTTGGTTTTATATTAAATAAAAGTAGTTTGATTGCATTTATTAAGCCTACACAATCTAAGCGATGCACCTGCTGATGCATTGCCGAAGCGCCTGTTCCGGGTGCCCCAACGGTCGGCACATGGGTCAGGAACGCTTCTGGAATCGCCATCACCATGCTTATCTCGGAATTTCGCGGGCCCGGTTTCACCGAGGTCCAGTGGCAGTACATCCACAGCCTGGCCACCTCGCTGGACGCGCGCCAGCTGATGTGGGCCAGCGGTTTCCTGGCCGGCGCCGAATTGCTGCGCTCGGGCGAAACCGCCACGGCCACGGCCGTCGCCCTGCCGCCTGCCGCAGCCGCCCCGCAAGCCGCGCCGGCGGCCCAGCGCCGCCTGACCGTACTCTATGCCAGCGAGACAGGCAACAGCGCCGCGCTGGCCGCCACGCTGGCCGGCCAGGCAGCCGCGCAAGGCCTGCAGGCGGCCACCCACGACCTGGCGGACTATAAAACACGCAACCTGGCCAGCGAGCAGGACGTGCTGATCGTCACCAGCACTTACGGCGAAGGCGACCCGCCGCAGCCGGCCGTGGGTTTCTTCGAGTTCATCGAGGGCCGCAAGGCGCCCCGGCTGCCCGACCTGCGTTTCGCGGTGCTGGCCCTGGGCGACTCGACCTACGAGCACTTCTGCGAAGCCGGCAAGCGGCTGGACCGGCGCTTCGAAGAACTGGGCGCCACGCGGTTGCAGCCGCGCATCGACTGCGACGTCGACTACGAAGACCCCGCCCAGCAGTGGGCAGGCCAGTTGCTGGCGGCGCTGGGGCCCGGTGCAGCGGCGGCCCCGGCCGCCAGCCAGCCCGGCCCGGCGGCCAGCGCGGCGCCCGCGCCGGCCGCCGCCCGCCACGACAAGCGCAACCCCTACCGCGCGACGGTGCTCGACAACCTGGTGCTGACCGGCCGCGGCTCGTCCAAGGAAACGCGCCACATCGAACTGTCGCTGGCAGGCGCGGGGCTGGCCTACGAACCGGGCGATGCCCTGGGCATCATGCCCGCCAACGACCCGGCCCTGGTGCAGGATGTGCTGGACGAACTGGGCTTGGCCGCCGAGGCGCCGGTCAGCCTGCAGGGCGAATTCCTGCCACTGGCCAAGGCGCTGAACGAACGCGTCGAGATCACCGCGATCACGCCACGCTTCCTGGAGCACTGGGGCACGCTGGCGCAAGCCCCGACGCTGCAGCAGTTGGCGCTGCCCGACCAGGCCGAGGCCCGCGCCGATTTCGCGCGCCATCACCATATCGTCGACGTCCTGCGGCAATTCCCGGCCAAGGGACTGGCCGCGCAAGATGTGTTGGCGGCGCTGCGCCCGCTGCAGCCGCGCCTGTACTCCATCGCATCGAGCCCATCGGCCACGCCCGGCGAGGCACACCTGACTGTCTCGGTGGTGCGCTTCGACCTGCACGGCCGCGCGCGCACGGGGGTGGCCTCGGGGCATCTGGCCGACCGCGCCGCGCCGGATGCGGTGCTGCCCGTCTATATCCAGCCGAACCCGCATTTCCGGCTGCCAGCCGACGACGTGCCCATCATCATGATCGGCGCCGGCACCGGCGTGGCGCCCTACCGGGCGTTCCTGCAGGAACGCGAGGCGCGCGGCGCGGCGGGACGTTCGTGGCTGTTCTTCGGCGAGCGCAATTTCCGCAGCGACTTCCTGTACCAGACGGAATGGCAAGGCCTGTTGAAAGACGGCGTGCTCACCCGCATGGACGTGGCGTTCTCGCGCGACCGGCATGCGGCCGGCGACGGCAAGGCCTATGTCCAGCACCGCTTGCAGGAGCAGGCCCGCGACGTGTACGCCTGGCTGCAGGAAGGCGCGCACGTGTATGTGTGCGGCGACGCCAACCGGCTGGCGCCCGATGTGCATCACACGCTGGCCGGCCTGGTCGCGGCCCAGGGCGGGCTGTCCCCCGACGCGGCCGACGACTACCTGCGCCGCCTGCAAAGCGAAAACCGCTACCAGCGCGACGTTTATTGATTCCGGCGAACCTACCCCATGCAATCCAGAGAAAACGACCTGTCCCAGCCCCTGGAGCGCCTGAGCGCCGACGAGCGGCTCAAGGCATCCAGCGACCAGTTGCGCGGCACCATCGCGCGCAGCCTGCTCGACCCCCTGTCGGGCTCGGTGCCGGAAACCGACACCAAGCTGATGAAGTTCCACGGCATCTACCAGCAGGATGATCGCGACCTGCGCGACGAGCGGCGCCGCCAGAAACTGGAGCCGGCCTACCAGTTCATGATCCGCGTGCGCCTGCCCGGCGGCGTGTGCAGCGCGGCCCAATGGCTCAAGCTCGACGAACTGGCGCGCGCCTACGGCGGCGATTCGCTGCGACTGACCACGCGCCAGACGTTCCAGTTCCACTGGGTGCTCAAGCACAACCTGAAGGCGACCATGCAAGGGCTGCACGAAGCGCTGCTGGACACCATCGCCGCCTGCGGCGACGATTCGCGCGGCGTGATGTGCTCGGTGAACCCGCAACTGTCGGCCCTGCACGCCGCCGTCTACGACCTGGCCCGGCGCGCCAGCGACCACGCCATTCCGCGCATGCGTGCCTACCACGAGATCTGGTACGGCGAGCAGCGCGTGGCGTCGTCCGAGCCCGAAGAGCCGTTCTACGGCCGCACCTACATGCCGCGCAAGTTCAAGATCGGCTTCGCCATTGCGCCGGTCAACGACATCGACGTCTACGCCCAGGACCTGGGCTTCATCGCCATCGCCGGCCAGGACGGCGCGCTGCAGGGCTTCAACGTCGCCATCGGCGGCGGCATGGGCCGCACCGACCAGGCGCCGGCCACTTACCCTCGGTTGGCCGACGTGATCGGTTTCGTCGCCCCCGAGGCCGTGATCGCCGTGTGCGATGCCGTGATGGGCGTGCAGCGCGACTTCGGCGACCGCAAAGACCGCGCCCGCGCGCGCTTCAAGTACACCATCGACGACCACGGGCTGGATGCGGTCCGGGCCGACATCGAACGCCGCCTGGGCTTCGCGTTGCAGCCGCCGCGGCCGTTCCGGTTCGATTCCAACGGCGACGCGCTGGGTTGGCAGACGGGCGCCAACGGCCGCCACCACGTCACGCTGTTCATCCAGAACGGCCGCCTGGTCAACCAGCCGGGCCAGCCCCTGCTCGACGGCCTGCGCGCCATTGCCGGCGCCCACGAGGGCTCGTTCCGCCTGACGCCCAACCAGAACCTGGTCATTGCCGACATCACCGACGCCCAGCGGCCGCGCATCGAACAACTGCTGCGCGAATACGGGCTGGACAACAGCCAGGCGGGCAGCGCGCTGCGGCTGAATTCCATGGCCTGCGTCGCGCTGCCCACCTGCGGCCTGGCGATGGCCGAGAGCGAACGCTACCTGCCGGCGCTGGTCGACAAGATCGAGGAGCTGCTGCGCCACCACGGGCTGGAACAAGAGCCCATCACGATACGCATGAGCGGCTGTCCCAACGGCTGTTCGCGCCCCTACATCGCCGAGATCGGCCTGACCGGCCGCGCCCCCGGCAAGTACAACCTGTACCTGGGCGGCGGGTTCCATGGGCAACGGTTGAACCGGATGGTGCTGGAGAACGCCGGCGAAGCGGCCATCCTGCAGACGCTGGACACGACGCTGGGCCACTATGCCCGCGAGCGTCAGGCCGGCGAACATTTCGGCGATTTCGTGGTGCGCGCCGGCTACGTCGAACCCGTCCTGGCCGGGCGCGACTTCAACCTGCGGCGCCCCGCCCCGGCGGGAACGGCCGCATAACCTGCCTGAACGCCATGACTGAAAAAACGCTGTCCGCGTCCCAACGCGATGCCGTGCTGGCCGAACTGAATACGCTGCTGGAGGCCGAGCGCGCCGGCGCGCGGGTGGCCCTGGAAACCGGGCGCGCCGTGTCCGACCCGCAGCTGGCGGCGCTGGTCGAGCATGTCCGGCAAGACGAGGTGCGCTGGTGCGGCATGCTGCTGCGCGCCGTGCGGGGCCTGAACGCCACGCCGTCGGACCAGACCGGCGCCTTCCATGGCAAGGCCATGGCGATTGCCGACATCGGGCAACGCCTGGCGTTTCTGAACCGCGGCCAGGGCTGGGTCGTGCGCAAGCTGCGCGAACTGCTGCAACAACCGCTGCCCGAGCCGCTGCGCGCCGACCTGGCCGAGATGCTGGCCGCGCACGAGGCCAATATCGGCCTGGTCAATGCCGCCTTGCCCCCGGACGCCTCTTGATTTTTTCCTCCACGGCCCGCGACAAGGCCATTCTTGAAAGGTATACCGCCATGAGCAAAATCCACCTGGGCGACACCGTGCCCGACTTTGAGCAAGACAGTTCCCTGGGGCGCATCCGCTTCCATGAGTGGGCCGGCGATTCGTGGGTCGTGCTGTTTTCCCACCCCGCCGATTTCACGCCGGTGTGCACCACCGAACTGGGCCTGACGGGCAAGCTGCGCGACGAATTCAAGAAGCGCAACGTCAAGGCTATCGCCCTGTCGGTGGACGATGCCGAATCGCATCGCGCCTGGACCAAGGACATCGAAGACACGCAGAAGACCGTGGTCGACTTCCCCATCATCGCCGACCATGACAAGAAAGTGGCCGGCCTGTACGACATGATCCACCCGAACCAGTCCGGCACCGCCACGGTGCGCTCGGTGTTCATCGTCGACCCGAACAGGAAGCTGCGCCTGACGCTGACCTACCCGCTGAGCATCGGCCGCAACTTCGACGAGATCGTGCGCGTCATCGACGCGCTGCAGGTCAGCGACAAGTACGGCGTGGCCACCCCGGGCAACTGGAAGTACGGCGACGATGTGATCATCCCGCCCGCGGTGCAGGACGAAGCGCTGATCAAGGAAAAATTCCCGCAAGGCTACAAAGCGCCCCGCCCCTACCTGCGCTTTACGCCTCAGCCTGGCAAGTAAGGATATGGCGGCTGTCAGGCACGCAAGGTGTCTGACACGCCAAGTTCAGTATTGCGGCGTGGCCGAGAAGTTCAGGAAGCGCGTGCTGGACCCTTGGAACGTCAGCCGCACCATGCCGATAGGCCCGTTACGCTGCTTGCCCACGATGATCTCGGCCGTGCCCTTGTCGGGCGAATCGGGGTTGTAGACCTCGTCGCGATAGATGAACAGGATCAAGTCGGCGTCCTGTTCGATAGCGCCCGATTCGCGCAGGTCGCTCATCACGGGGCGCTTGTTGGGCCGCTGTTCCAGGCTGCGGTTGAGCTGCGACAGCGCGATCAGCGGGCAGTTCAGTTCCTTGGCCAGGCCCTTGAGCGAGCGGCTGATTTCCGAGATTTCGGTGGCGCGGTTCTCGCCGCCGCCATTGCCCGCCATCAGTTGCAGGTAGTCGATGATGATCAGGCCCAGCTGGCCGCACTGGCGCGCCAGCCGGCGGGCACGAGCACGCACTTCCATGGCGCTGAGCGCCGGCGTTTCATCGATGTACACCTGGGCGTCCTGCATCAGCTGCACCGCATGGGTGACGCGCGGCCAGTCGTCGGCCACCAGCTTGCCGGTACGCATGCGGTGCTGGTCCAGCATGCCCACCGAACCCAGCATGCGCATGGCCAGCTGCACCGCGCCCATTTCCATCGAGAACACCGCCACCGGCAGACCCTGCTCGATGGCCACGTGCTCGCCGATGTTCATCGAGAACGAGGTCTTGCCCATCGAGGGGCGCCCGGCCACGATGACCAGGTCGCCCGCCTGCAGGCCCGAGGTCATCTTGTCCAGGTCGGTGAAACCGGTGGGCACGCCGGTGACGTCGGAATCGCTGTCGCGGTGGTACAGCTCGTCGATGCGTTCGACCACCTGGGTCAGCAGTGGCTGGATTTCCTGGAAACCGGCCGAACCTTTCTCGCCTTCCTGGGCGATCTTGAAAACCTTGGACTCGGCCTCGTCCAGCAGTTGTCGGGCCTCTTTGCCCTGCGGATTGAACGCGGCCGACGAGATCTCGTCGGCGATCGACACCAGCTTGCGCAGCATGGCGCGTTCGCGCACGATCTCGGCATAGCGCCGGATGTTGGCGGCCGACGGGGTGTTGTGGGCCAGCGCGTTCAGGTAGGCCAGGCCGCCGGTGTCTTCGGCCTTGCCGGCGCTGACCAGCGATTCGTTGACGGTAATGACGTCGGCCGGTCGCGCCAGGCCCACCAGACGGGCAATGTGATGCCAGATCAGGCGATGGTCGTGGCGGTAGAAGTCTTCTTCGCCCAGCACGTCGGCGATCCGGTCCCAGGTGCTGTTGTCCAGCAACAGGCCGCCCAGCACCGACTGCTCGGCCTCGATGGAGTGCGGCGGCACGCGCAGGTAATCTAGCTGGGAATCGGCAGGTGTATTCATCGATCGGACTAATAAAGAGTTCGCAGGGTGTCGGCCACCCGGAAGAAGCCTTGGATATCGCGCCCCGGCAACCGGCCGGCCACCGGGCGCAGCACCGCGGCGCCGGCGCACACGACCCGGGCCAGCCGCTGCAGGCGCGCGCGCACGTGGGGCGCGGGGTGGGCTTCGAAATAAACGTCCAGCATCAGTTTACCCAGCCCGGGCAGATTGTCATCCTCGAGCTTGCGCAGCCCCAGCAGCGACGATACCAGCTGGAACAGATCGTAGGCCTGGGCCAGGGGCAGCGACAAGGCGCCGCCGATGTTTTCTTCGAAATCGATGCGCCACAGCGCGCCGTCGCGCAGGGTGATGTTGCGCACCTGGGCACCGCCGTGCCAGTGCCCGCGGATGTGGAAATCGGCCAGGTCGGCCGCCAGGGCGCGCACCCACTGCACGCGCGACGTGGCATCGGCGTGCCGGACCACGCCGGCCAGGTCGTCGCCCACGTGCTCCAGCACCAGCAGCCCCGGCGCTTCCCACCAGACTTGCGGCACCCGGCAACCGGCCTGCGACAGGCGGCGCAGGCGCTCGGCCTCGTACGCCAGGCCGTTGCGCAGCAACACGCCGGGACGCGGGAATTCGCCCAGGAACAGCTTGCAGCCCAGCGCCAGCCCCAGGGCCCGCACGTAGCGCAACATGTAGCCCAGGCCCTGCAGCACGCCCGAGCGGCGCCGCTTCACGACGCAGGCGACCCCATCGATGACGACTTCGCGCACGGCGGGCTCGCGCGCCGCATCGACGCTGTCGAGCCAGGCCCGCAGGCCGGGCGGCGCGGGATGGTGCTGGGGCGGCGAAGAATGGGGCAAGGGCATCCTCGAAAGAGCGGCTGTCGGGGGCGCATGAAGCAAAAAAGCCGGCACCCACGCCGGCTTTTCTGCTGGGTGCGAAACGCGCTGGCGATCAGGCGATGTCGCCTTCGACCACCACGGTCACGTCCACCATCACGTCGGCGTGCAGCGCGACCTGGATGGGGTATTCGCCCACGGCCTTCAACGGGCCGTTAGGCAGGCGCACCTGGGCCTTTTCGACGGCTTCGAAACCGGCCTTCTTCAGGCCTTCGGCCACGTCGGCGTTGGTCACGGAACCGAACAGGCGGCCGTCGACGCCGGCCTTCTGCACCACCTTGAGCTGGTAGCCAGCCAGGCGGCCGCCCAGCGCTTCAGCGGCGGCCAGCTTTTCGGCTTGGACCTTTTCCAGTTCGGCGCGGCGAGCTTCGAATTCCTTCAGGGCGGCGTCGGTGGCACGACGGGCCATTTTCTGGGGAATCAGGAAGTTGCGGGCGTAACCGTCGCGCACCCGGACGACTTCGCCCAGGTTGCCGAGGTTGACGACTTTTTCGAGCAGGATGACTTGCATTTCAGTAACCCCGGATCAGTTGTGGTTGTCGGTGTAAGGCAACAGGGCCAGGAAGCGCGCGCGCTTGATGGCGGTGTCCAGCTGGCGCTGGTAGTGTGCCTTGGTGCCGGTCAGGCGGGCCGGGATGATTTTGCCGTTTTCTTGCACGAAGTCGCGCAGGGTGTCCAGATCTTTGTAGTCGATCTCTTCGACGCCGGCGGCGGTGAAGCGGCAGAACTTGCGGCGCTTGAACAGCGGGTTCTGCTGCGTGAATTTGCGTTTCTCTTTGCGTTTTCCGAAGAAAGCCATGATGTGCCTCTTAGTCTAGCCGGGCCGGGGGTTCATCCCGAGTGCCCGTAATCTGTGTCTGGGTCCGGTTGCCTGCTATCCCACCAACGGGTCGCGCCCCGCGCTGCCGCCGACTTTGCGGGCCAGCTGCAAATGCAGCTTGACCTTCACCGAATCTTTGCGGGCAGCGGCCAGAAAGCCCTGCACCTGCAGTTCGGTCCCCAAAGGGGTGCCGGCCAGCAGTTGTGCCAGATCGCCCAGGGCCACGGCGGCTATCGTGAGTTCGACGCGGCGCGGATGCCCCGCTTCGACGATTTCCGATTCGTGGGCCAGCAGCATTTCCAGCGCTGGCACGCCGGCGGGAGTATGGCGCAGAGGCTCGCATTCGAGAACGCGGGCGCTGAGTTCCAGGGTGTTCATCCTGCCGATGCGTGGTGGTAATACAGCAGCGTAGCCGGGTTATTGAGCCTGAGCCGGCGCCGACGCTTCCGTGCTGGCCTTGCGGGCCTCTTCGCGCTCGACCGACTTCATCATGATCGAGGGCGTGGTCTGGGCCTTCTTGGTCTTGATGACCAGGTGGCGCAGGACGGCGTCGTTGTAACGGAACGAATGCTCGAGTTCGTCGAGGGTGGCCTGGCCGCACTCGATGTTCATGCAGACGTAGTGGGCCTTGACGAGCTTCTGGATCGGGTAGGCCAGTTGGCGGCGACCCCAGTCTTCCAGGCGGTGCACGGCACCGCCCTGACCCGTGACGAGCGTCTGGTAACGCTCGACCATGGCGGGCACTTGCTCGCTTTGGTCCGGGTGGACAATGAACACTACTTCGTAGTGACGCATAGGTAAAACTCCTTGAGGATGTCTTGCCGGACGCCGGCCGCATGGCCAGGCCCCGCAAGGGGCAGCCCGCCACCCAAGTTAAAGCGTGAAAATGGGCGATCGAGCAAAGAAAGCCCACGATTATCGCCGATCTTGCCGGGGGGCGCAAGCTGGGGGATCCGTGGGCGGCTGGGGGGTGTTCTGGGGCTGGGGATGGGTTCTTGCGCCGTCCCGCGCCGTCCGGGCAGCCGGGGGCGGCGAAGTCGGGTGGGCTCGGGCGCAAGACCAGGCGCCCGAGGCCTGCTGCGCAGGCTGCCCCACCCTCCAATTCGCCGC
>Ga0182736_1001334_pt1 | contig 25071 bp, 25 predicted proteins | sample eDN5th30CKraftBY_FD_128882 | JGI IMG/M metagenome (GOLD analysis project Ga0182736, IMG submission 128882) | Enriched backyard soil microbial communities from Emeryville, California, USA - eDNA 5th pass 30_C Kraft BY (version 2) (version 2) | ecosystem: Environmental > Terrestrial > Soil >...
GATCGAGGAGCCGGGCCGGACGGTGACGGCGGGCGGGATGTCGGGATGCCAGCGGTTGTGGCCGGGTACGGCCTGGTCGCGCATGGATCGTGCCTGGTCGACGGTGAACACCACATCGGGCATGAGCACACCTCACTCGATCTCGGACGGGCTGTTCTGGACGAGCGGGAGGGTCGTGCAGGACACGGTGCGGCGAAACCGCACCGCTCAGGGCCGCGGCAGCATGGCGTGCCGGGGGTCGCGGGTGACGGGGGTCGCCCGCCGGGAGCGGCCGGGCACCGCGCTGACCACGTCGGGCCGGTCGGCACTGCGCTCCCCGTCGTCGAGGGCCCGTCGCAGCCCGGAGTCCATGCCGCGCAACGCCGGGGCTCCCCAGATCCGGCCGCCGTCGCGGCCGCAGTCCGGGCAGGGTTCGGCGGCGGTGACCTCGGCCATCGACCGGACCAGGTCGAACGGGCCGCACACCGGGCAGCGGTAGGAGTAGGTGGGCACGGGACCTCCCCGAAGGCCGGCTCCTCAGAATAATGTCCTGAGAAACTATTCCAACAGCAACTGTCGGTCAAGCCGGTGCGTCGGCCAGCCGGGCGAGAACGTCGAAATCGAGGCCGTCGGCCCGAGCGAGGTGGACACTCTGCAGCAGATGGTTGTCCGCCAGCGCCACCACCCCCCGCGGACTCTCGTACACCAGCGAGCGACCGGCTGCCTCGAGCGCGGGCGTCGACAGCTCGCCCGCCGCCGCCGCGAGCCGGGCAAGCAGGACGAGCCCCTCGTAGCAGGACTCCCCCGGCGCGTTCAGCATGGGCGCCGCGACGCCGAACCGCGCCGCGTAGCGGCGCGAGAAGTCGAGCCCGGCCGCGCTCGGCAGCGCCTCGAAGAACCCGGCGGCGGCGTACAGGCCCGCGGTGCCCTCGGGGCCCGTGCCGAGCAGCATGTTCTCCTCCATCAACGGGGAGAGCCGCACGCAGTGCGCGTCGAGCCCGGTGGCCGCGAAGGCCCGGTTGAACCGGACGGCGTCGGCCCCGACCAGGAACATCAGTACGCCGGTCGCGCCGCTGCGGTCGACGCGGTCGAGCACGGGCGCGAAGTCCTCGGTCCCGAGCGGCACGTACATCTCGTCGACGATCTCGACGTCGGGTGCCGAGCGCACGTACGCGCGCGTCGTCCGGGCCGACGCCCGCGGCCACACGTAGTCGTCGCCGACGATGCACCAGCGGCGCACGCCGAGCTCCCGCACCAGCCAGTGCAGGGCGGGCAGGACCTGCCGGTCGGGCGTCTCGCCCGTGAGGAAGAGCCCGGGCGTGCGCTCCCCGCCCTCGTAGAGCGGCGTGTAGACGTACGGCGCGCGCCCCGCGACGACAGGCGCGACCTCCTGACGGACGGCCGAGATGTGCCAGCCCGTCACGGCCTGGACGTCGCCGGCGTCGAGCAGGGCCCCGACCTGCGCGGCCACCAGCGACGGTCGTTGCCCGCCGTCGACGAGGCGCAGCCGCACCTCGCGCCCGAGCACTCCGCCGGCGTCGTTCAGCTCGTCGGCGGCCAGCGTCCCGCACGCCTCGCAGGACGGCCCGAAGATGCCCGCGGGCCCACTGCGCGGCACGACGAGAGCCACGTCGAGCGGCGGACGCCGGCGGACCAGCGACACCACCCGACCACCTCCCCCGTGCGCCCGCGTTCGCGGCGTGCACCCCCAGCGTTCCGTGCCGGACGCCGGGACACCAGAGCGCGGCGGCGGGCATCGCCGGGCGCGAGGGATACTTTCGCCCGACACAGTTGCGACGTGTACTGTTCACGCTGACAGCGCTGTCGCGGCGATCGACCCGAACGCGCAGGAAACCGGAGGGAGCACGTCGTGGCGGCTCGCGATGCCCACCACGCCCTCGCGCTCGGCCGGCTCCTGCACCGCCTCGACCGGGCGGTGACGGCACGGATCGAGGCGGCACTCGCGGGCGCGGTGACCGTCGACCAGTGGCGGGCGCTCGACCTGCTCGCCGACGGCGCGGGTCATCCGATGAACGTGATCGCCGCGCACGTCGGCGTGCCCGCGCCGACGCTGACGAAGATCGTCGACCGGCTCGTCGACGCCGCGCTCGTGCACCGGCGCGTCGACGAGGCCGACCGGCGCCGCGTGCTCGTCCTGCTGACCGACGCCGGCCGCGCCCTCCACGGGCGGCTGGCCGGCCCGGTCGCCGACACCGAGCGCGAGGTCGTCGCCGCGCTGGGCGAGGAGGCCGCCACCGTCCGGGACCTGCTGCAACGGCTGGCCGACCGGCTCGGCTGAGCGGCACGCTCAGCGCGAGCGGCGGTTCTGCCGCTTCTCCCGCACGCGCACCGACAGCCGCACCGGCGAGCCGGTGAACCCGAACTCCTCGCGCAGCCTGCGCTCCAGGAAGCGCCGGTAGCCCGCCTCCAGGAAGCCCGTCGTGAACAGCACGAACGTCGGCGGCCGGGTCTGGGCCTGGGTCGCGAACAGGACCTTGGGCTGCTTTCCGCCACGCACCGGCGGCGGCGTCGCGGCGATGACGTCGGCCAGCCAGCCGTTGAGCCGGCCCGTGGGGATCCGCTGGTCCCACGACGCGAGGGCCGTCCGCAGCGCCGGCGCGATCTTGGCGACGGACCGCCCGGTCAGCGCCGACACGTTGACCCGCTCGGCCCAGCGCACCCGCACGAGATCGCGCTCGAGCTCGCGCTTCATGGCCAGCCGCCGGTCCTCGTCGACGAGGTCCCACTTGTTGAACACCAGCACGAGCGCCCGGCCGGCCTCCTCGACCATGCCGATGACGCGCTGGTCCTGCTCGGCGATCGGCTCGCTCGCGTCGATCAGCACGACCGCCACCTCGGCCGCCTCGATCGCCGACTGCGTGCGCAGGCTCGCGTAGAACTCCGTGCCGCTGGCCGTCCGGACTCGCTTGCGCAGTCCGGCGGTGTCGACGAAGCGCCAGATCTCGCCGTCGAGCTCGACCAGGGAGTCGACGGGGTCGACGGTCGTGCCGGCGACGTCGTGCACCACCGAGCGCAGCTCGCCCGACACCTTGTTGAGCAGGCTCGACTTGCCGACGTTCGGCTTGCCGACGAGCGCCACCCGCCGCGGACCGCCGGAGCCGGCGCCGACGTCGTCGCGCGGGGTCTCGGGCAGCAGGTCGAGGACCGCGTCGAGCAGGTCGCCCGAGCCGCGCCCGTGCAGGCCCGAGACCGGGTGCGGCTCCCCCAGCCCGAGCCGCCACAGCGCGGCGGTGTCGGAGGTCAGCCGGTCGTCGTCGACCTTCGTCGCGACGAGGATGACCGGCCGGTCGGAGCGGCGCAGCACACGCGCGACGGCCTCGTCGGTGGCCGTCGCGCCGACGGACGCGTCGACGACGAGCATCACCGCGTCGGCCGTGCGCATCGCGAGCTCGGCCTGCGCGGCCACCGCGCCCTGCAGGCCGGTGGCGTCGGGTTCCCAGCCGCCGGTGTCGACGAGGGTGAACCGGCGGCCGTTCCACAGCGCGTCGTAGGAGATGCGGTCGCGGGTCACCCCGGGGACGTCCTGCACGACCGCCTCGCGCCGCCCGATCAGCCTGTTGACCAGCGTCGACTTGCCGACGTTCGGTCGCCCGACGACGGCGAGCGTCGGCGTCGGCGCCGCTCCGCCCGGTTCGTCGGTCCCGGCGTCGGCCCACTGCTCGTCGTCGGCGGCGACGAAGTCGTCGGGGTCGATGCCCAGCGCAGCCATCGCGGCGCGGTCGCCCCGGTCGGTCCCTGTCTCGTTCACGTGGTGCTCCGTACCTCGTCGAGCTCCGCCACCAGCGCGGCGAGCGAGGCCCGGATCGTCTCGGTGGCCGCCGCCAGCTCGGCGCGGCCCTTTCCGGCCGGTGGCGCCATCGGCTCACCGACCAACAGGTCCACCCGCGGCCGCCACCGTCGGGCGGCACCCGGCGGGCGGTAGGTGCCCCGGCACACGACCGGCAGCACCACCGCGCCCGCCGACCGCGCCAGCCACGCCGCGCCCTGCTGGGCGGCGGCCACCTCACCGCTGCCGCGGGTGCCCTCGGGGAACACCCCGATCATCCCCCCGCCGCGCAGCACGCCCAGTGCCGCCGTCAACGACCGCCGGTCGGCCTCGCCGCGGCGTACGGCCAGCTGACCGATCCGCGGCAGGACCGCGCCGAGCGGGCCGCGGAACATCTCCTGCTTCACCAGGAACACCGCACGGCGCCCGAGTAGTCCGAACAGCAGCGGACCGTCGAGCATCGAGCTGTGGTTCGCGACGAGCACGACCGGCCCGGTGGCCGGGACCCGCTCACGATGGTGCACGTGCACCCGGAACGCGGGCCGGAAACACCAGGTGCCGATCCAGCGGGCGACGTCGGTCAGGCGCGGCCACGCGCCCGCGGGGAGATCCGGTGCACGCCGGGCGGGGGCGGACGCGCTCACGTCAGCAGTCCGCGCTCCGACACCAGCCGGAGCAGTTCCTCGAGCACGGCCTCGACGGACAGCTCGTCGGTGTCGACGAGCAGCGCGTCCGGCGCCCGGTGCAGCGGCGACACCGCGCGCGTCGAGTCCAGCCGGTCGCGGCGGCGCACGTCGGCGAGCGTGACGGCGGAGTCCACCCCGCGGCCGGCGCGGGCGTCCTGGCGCCCGCGGCGCGCCGCCCGGACCTCGTCGGACGCCGTCAGGTAGACCTTGAGCGGGGCGTCGGGGGCGACGACGGTGCCGATGTCACGTCCCTCGACGACGATCCCGCCCGGCTCCGTCAGCGCCGCGGCGATGACCGCCTGCTGCTCCTTGACGAGCTGCGTCCGGACCTCCGACAACGCCGACACCGCGCTGACCAGGCCCGTCACGGCGGGGCCGCGGATCTCGGCCGCCACGTCGTCGCCGTCGAGCCGGATCGTGGGGCCGGCAGGGTCGGTGCCCGACTCGATCCGGGCCGCGGTGGCCGCGGCGACGAGCTCTGCCGCCGGGGCGGACTCGTCGAGCCCTGCGCGCAGGACCGCCAACGTCGCGGCGCGGTAGGTCGCGCCCGTGTCGAGATAGGCCGCGCCGCACGCCGCCGCCAGCCTGCGCGACACCGTCGACTTGCCGGTGCCCGACGGGCCGTCCATCGCCACGACGCCGCGCAGCGTGCCCGGACCGGTCACCGCACCGACTCCTCCCCGGACCTGCCCACCGGGGCACGGTCCCACCCGCCGCTCGACCGGCCGGGCCCGGCGGCTGTCGCGGGCCGCCGACCATTGTGCCGTGCGCCCGCTTCGCCCCTGCCCCCGCATCACCCCCGGGGACGAGTGCGCCGGACGCGACCGCCCGGGGGACCTGCTGCTGCGGGACCTGCTACTGCGGCAGGTCCGTGCGCAGCGCGGCCGCGCCGCGCAGGTAGACGTGCCGCAGGTCCGCACGTGAGCGCGGGGTCTCGACGTGTGCCAGCAGCCGCAGCACCCGCGGCATCGCCCCCGGCACGGCGATCTCCGTCGCGCACATCAGCGGGACGTCGGTCAGCCCGAGCAGCCGGGCGGCATAGGCCGGGAACTCCGCGGTGAGGTCCGGCGTCGCGGTGAAGACGATCGAGATGATGTCGTCGGACGCCAGGCCGTTGCGGTCGAGAACCGCCTTCACCAGCTCCGCCGAGCCCTCGAGGATGTCGTCCCTGGAGTCCGAATCGACCTGGATGGCGCCCCGCACCGCACGTACAGCCATGTCCGGCACCCTATGCCCCCGTGGCCGGGACGCCCGTCAGAGACCCACCGCGCGGTAGAGGGCCCCGACCTCCGCCTGGTTCAGCGGGCGCAGCTTGCCGGGCCGCTGGTCGCCGAGCCGGACGTCGCCGATGGCGGTGCGCACCAGCCGCAGCACGGGGTACCCGACCTCGTCCATCAGCCGCCGGACGACGTGCTTGCGCCCCTCGTGCAGGACGATCTCCACCATCGACCGCCCGCCGGAGGAGTCGACCAGGCGGAACGAGTGCACGACGACCGGGCCGTCCTCCAGCTCGACACCGGTCCGCAGCCGCTTCCCGACGTCGCGCGCGACCTGGCCGGCGACCTCGGCGACATAGGTCTTCTGCACCTCGAACGACGGGTGCATCAGCCGGTGACCGAGCTCACCGTCGTTGGTCAGCAGCAGCAGGCCCTCGGTGTCGGCGTCGAGGCGGCCGACGTGGAACAGCCGTCCGGCCTGGTTGAGCAGCTCGGCGCGGTCGGCGACGAGGTCGCCGACGCACTCGCGGCCGCGGTCGTCGGACATCGTCGAGAGCATGCCGCGCGGCTTGTTCAGGGCGAGGTACACGAGATCGTCGCGCAGGACGATCCGCGACCCGTCGACGTGCACGACGGCCGTGTCCGGGTCGACGCGGCGGCCCATCTCGCGCACGATCTCGCCGTCCACGCTGACCCGGCCCGCGGCGATCAGCTCCTCGGCGGCCCGCCGGGACGCGACGCCCGCCTGGGCGAGCACCTTCTGCAGGCGGACACCGTCGGAATTCTGGGTAGTCATCACACTCACGTCTGGTTGATCTCGTCTTCGGGGTCTCGGAGGTGCCGGTGGACGTCGGGCTGGCTCACGGCTCCTCGATCGCGTCGATGCTGTCGACGTCCGGGAGCAGCGGGGCGAGCGGGGGCAGGTCGTGCAGCGAGCCGAGGCCGAGCCGCTCCAGGAAGAGCTCGGTGGTGCGGAACAGCGTGCCCTGGGTGTGCGGGTCGACGCCCGCCTCCTCGACGAGGCCGCGGGTCAGCAGGGTACGCAGCACCCCGTCGCAGTTGACGCCGCGGACCGCCGCGACCCGGGCCCGCGTGACGGGCTGACGGTAGGCGACGATCGCGAGCGTCTCCAGGGCGGCCCTGGTCAGCCGGGCGCGCTGGCCGTCGAGCAGCAGCCGCTCGACGAACGGGGCGTGCCGGTCGCGGGTGTAGAACCGCCAACCACCCCCGACATGGCGCAGGTCGATCCCCCGTCCGGCGGCGGCGTACACGCCCGACAGCCGCTCGAGTGCCGCCCGGACGCGGCCGACGGGCTCGCCGACCGCGGCGGCCAGCACGTCGGCCTCGGTCGGGTCGTCGACGACGAGCAGCAGCGCCTCGAGCGCGGCGTCGAGGTCCGCGTCGGACTCGAGTACCGGCAGGTCGCCGGGACGGTCCGGCTGGGGGCCGGCCGCCGTCTGCGCGCCGGGGTCGACCGCGTCGAGGTCGACCGGTTCCGGTTCGACCGGGCCGGTGTCCGTGCGCGCGGCATCGACCGGGTCGGCCCCGTGCTCGATGGGGCCGTGCCCGTTGCGGCCGTGCACGTCGACGCCGGCGGTCGGGTCGCCTGCGGTGGTGCGATGGTCGAACTGGCTCACGGCTCGTCTTCGGGGTCGGCTGACGGTGCGTCCGGCGGAGGGCCCGCCTCGTCGCCGGACTCGGCGGCGATCCAGCGGACGGTCAGCTCGCCGAACGCCTCCGGCTGGTCCAGCCACACGCTGCGTTCACGGTACAGCTCCAGCACCGCGAGGAAGCGGGCGACCACCTCCAGCGGCCCGACGCAGTCGGCGGTGAGCTCGGCGAACGACGCCGTCCCCATGGTCGCCAGCCACTCCCGCAGCAGCGCGGCGTGCTCGGGCACCGACACCTGCGGGGCGTGCAGGTGGTCGACACCGACCGTCGGCGGCGGCTTCGGCCGGAACACCGACGCGGCGAGCTCGGCGAACGCGTCGGGGTCGACGCCGAGCAGCACCTCGGGCAGCAGCGCCGAGAACCGTTCCTCGAGCGCGACCGACCGCGGGAAGCGGCGCAGCGCGGTCGACTCCAGCTCGACGAACATCGCCGCCACCTGCTTGTACGCCCGGTACTGCAGCAGCCGCGCGAAGAGCAGGTCGCGGGCCTCCAGCAGGGCCAGGTCCTCGACGTCCTCGACGTCGCCGCCCGGCAGCAGCCGCGCGGCCTTCAGGTCGAGCAGCGTGGCCGCGACGACGAGGAACTCGGTGGTCTCGTCGAGGTCGACCCCGCCCTTGCTCTCCCCCATCTCCTTGAGGTGCGCGATGAAGTCGTCGGTGACCCGGTGCAGGGCCATCTCGGTGATGTCGAGCTCGTGCTTGCCGATCAGCTGCAGCAGCAGGTCGAACGGGCCCTCGAAGTTGTCGAGACGCACCCGGAACCGGGCGGGCCGCTCGGGTGGCGGCAGCGGGTCGTTCTCGACCAGCGTCACCGGGCGAGGACCTCGCGGGCCAGCAGCCGGTAGGCCTCGGCACCGTTCGACGTCGGCGCCCACGTCGTGATCGGCTCGCCGGCGACCGTCGTCTCCGGGAACCGGATCGTGCGGTTGATGACGGCGTCGAACACCTTGTCCCCGAACGCCTCCACCACGCGCTGGTGCACCTCGCGGGTGTGCAGGGTGCGCGGGTCGAACATCGTCGCGAGCACGCCGAGCAGTGTCAGGTCCGGGTTCAGCCGGTCGGTGACCTTCTCGATCGTGTCCATCAGCAGCGCGACGCCGCGCAGGCTGAAGAACTCGCAGGCCAGCGGGATGAGCACCGCGTCGGCGCAGGCCAACGCGTTGATCGTGAGCAGGCCGAGCGAGGGCTGGCAGTCGATCAGGACGATGTCGTAGCGGTCCAGCACGCGCTTGAGCGCCCGGCCCAGTGCCTGCTCGCGGCCGACCTCGGTGACGAGCTGGACCTCCGCCGCCGACAGGTCGATGTTGCTGGGCAGCAGGTCCATGCCCTCGACGCCCGTCTCCAGGATCACGTCGTCGGCCTCGACCCCGCGGTCCATGAGGAGGTTGTAGATCGTCGTCTCCAGCTGGTGCGGCTGCACACCCAGCCCGACCGACAGCGCGCCCTGCGGGTCGAAGTCGACGAGCAGCACCCGGCGCCCGTACTCGGCCAGCGCGGCGCCGAGGTTGATCGTCGACGTCGTCTTGCCGACGCCGCCCTTCTGGTTGGCGACCGCGATCACCCGGGCGGGTCCGTGCTCGGTCAGCGGCTCCGGTACGGGCGCACTCAAGCGGTGTCTCCCTCCGACGCGACCCGGCGCGGGTGTCGCGCCTCCGGCCGCGTCGACGCCGACCGTGTCGTCGGCGTCGTAGTCCTCGTCGTCGTGGGGGTCACGTCGGGGTTCGAAGGGCCGCGGTGTGTCCATGCGGGCTCCGGTCTCCTCGTGGGCGCCCCTACCGGGGGTGGTCCTGGCCGCAGGGTAGGAACCCGTGCGACGTGCGGCAACGCGGCTCGCCGTAGCCGGGCGAGGCGATCGGCAACGCTACGCCGTCCGGCCGAGTCGAACTGCCAGGGGGTCGCCCGTCGTCACCGCGGGTCAGGCGCCGGTGACCGTCACGTCGCCCGCCGTGCTCGACGCCGTGATCCGCGAGGGCGCCGACGCGTCGGTGGGGACGTCGACGTCGGTGCTGCCCGCCGTGGTGTCCGCGCTGACCGCGTACGGCCCGCCCGGGACGCGCACCGTGACCGCGCCCGCCGTCGACTCCGCGTCGACGCTGCGCGGTGCCGCGGCGAACGTGAGCTCGACCGCACCGGCCCTGCTCCGTGCCCCGACCTGCCCGGCCGTGAGGCCGTCCGCGGTGACGCCGCCCGCGTTCGCCGTGAGGTCCTGGTCGCCCGCGAGCCCGGTCACCCGCAGCTCGCCCGCCCCCAGCTCGGCCTTCGCCGCAGCCGCCTTCGGCACCGTCACGACGAACGCGGCCTCGCAACGGTCCGTGCCGCGGCCCGGACACCGGGCGGTGATGCGCAGGACGGTGCCGTCGACGCTCTCGGTGACCGTCGGCTTCGCGTCACCGGTCCAGCGCAGGGTCTGGTCGACGGTGGCCGAGCCGTCCGCGCCCGCCTTCACCTGGAGGTCGCCGGAGTCGGAGTCGATCTCGACGCGGTCGATCGCGACGTCGTGGCGCCGGCTCGTGGTCTCCTGACGCGTCCCGTCGGCCGCGGTGGCGGTCGCCGCCGTGCCCTGCGACGAGCCGTCCTGGGCCGACCCCACGCCCGTCACCTGCACACCGCCGCACGCCGCGACCACCGCGACCAGCGCGGCGAGCAACGGGACCGCCAGGACGCGCGCGCGGGTGCGGCTCATCGAGGCACGATAGCGGGCGCGGTCAACCCCGGGCCCGCGGATGCGCCGTCGCGTAGACCTCGCGCAGCGTGTCGACGGTGACGTGGGTGTAGATCTGCGTCGTCGCGACGGAGGCGTGCCCGAGCAGCTCCTGCACCACGCGGACGTCGGCGCCCCCGGACAGCAGGTGCGTCGCGAAGCAGTGCCGCAGCGTGTGCGGGGAGACCTCGGCCCGCACGCCGGCGACCTCGGCCGCGCCGCGCAGCACGTGCCAGGCGCTCTGCCGCGACAGCCGGGCGCCGCGGGCGTTGAGCAGCAGGGCGGGCGAGCCGCGGCCGCGGGAGGCCAGCGCGGGTCTGCCGCGGACCAGCCAGGCGTCGACGGCGGCCAGCGCGGGCCGGCCCACCGGGACGACGCGCTGCTTGCCGCCCTTGCCGTGCAGCAGCACGGTCCGCGAGTCGGCGTCGAGGTCGTCGACATCGATCCCCACGGCCTCGGAGATTCGGGCGCCCGTCGAGTAGAGCAGCTCCAGCAGCGCCCGGTCGCGCAGCCCCGTCGGGCCGTCGCCGATGCAGCCCGCGAGCAGCTGTTCCACCTCGTCGACGGTCAGCGTGCGCGGGAGCCTGCGGGCCGTCGCGGGTGGGGTGACCGCGCGGGAGACGTCGTCGTCGACCAGCCCGTCGCGGGCCGCGAAACGGTGCAGGCCGCGGACCGCCGCGAGCGCCCGCGCCGCCGACGACGCGGCGAGCGGCGCCGGGCCGCTGCGCAGCGCCGCGACGAAACCGGACACGTCCGCCTCCTGCACGGCGGCGAGGTCGTCGACGCCGCGCTCGCGCAGGTGCGCGACGTAGCGGCGCAGGTCGTTGCCGTACGCGCGCAGCGTGTTCGGCGAGCTCCCCCGCTCGACGGCCAGATGCGCCATGAACGCGTCCACCGCGCGCTCGACGCGGTCCGTCGCCACTGCCACCGGCGCCACCCCCACGGTCCATCGTGCCGTGCGGGGGCCCGGGCGCGGCGGCACCACGCCGTCACGCCGGGCGGCGGTCGGGACGGACGTCAGGAGAGGGCGGGGATGACCTCGCGCTCGAACAGCTCGATCCCCGACCGGTCCCAGGCCGCCTCGGGGAAGTAGAAGATCCCGTAGGCCAGCCCGCGCTTCTGCAGGTCCTGCAGGTTCTCGACGACCTGCTCGACGGTCCCGCACGCGGGCATCCCCTTGACCGCACCGAGCTGCCGGTCGGCCTGCTCCGAGCCGGCGATCCGGCTGACGCGGTCGTGCATCCGCCGCAGCCGCTCCGCGACCTCGGCCTCGTCACGGCCGATCGCGACGTTGTAGTTCGCCGAGCGGACGATCGCGTCGAAGTCGGTACCGACCTCGCGGCAGTGCTCCGCGAGCAGCTCGGACTTGCGGGTGAAGCCGTCGGGCGTGCCGTCGAAGTTCGTGTACGCCGCGTAGCGCGCCGCGATCTTGAGCGTGACCTTCTCACCGCCACCGGCGATCCACAGCGGGATCCCGCCGTCCTGCAGCGGCGTCGGGAACACCCGGGCCCCGTCGACGGTGTACTGCCGGCCCGCGAAGTTCACCACGCCGTCGGTCCAGGCCTGCCGGAAGATCTGCACGCCCTCGTCGAGCATCCGCAGCCGCTCGGCCGCGCCCGGGAAGCCGTAGCCGTAGGCCCGCCACTCGTGCTCGTACCAGCCCGCGCCGATGCCCATCTCGACGCGCCCCCCGGAGACGATGTCGACCGTCGCCGCGACCTTCGCCAGGTACACCGGGTTGCGGTAGGCCATGCACGTACACATCTGACCGAGCCGGACCCGCTCGGTGACCGCGCCGAACGCCGACATCAGCGTCCAGGCCTCGTGGGTGGCCTCGTCGGTGGGAACGGGGACGGTGTGGAAGTGGTCGTAGACCCAGACCGACTCCCACGGACCGGCGTCCGCGTGCTGCGCGAGGCCCTTCATCACGTCCCACTGCCGGGCGGGTTCGATGCCGACGAGATCGAGCCGCCAGCCCTGGGGAACGAACATGCCGAAGCGCATACCAGCCATGGCCGGGAGCCTATGCCCGGCACGGGCTCCCGGCCGGGCCGACGGGTGTTCCTCACACCCCGCTCCGTGCGGATCCGCGTGATCGGATGCGCAGTGTGCCCGACCTGCGGCGTTTCGCCGTCGAGCGGCGCCTTGCCCCGCCGCGTGCTCGGTCGGCGGCGCGGTCGGTCGGCGGCGCGGTCAGTCGGCGGCGCGGGCGGCGAGGCGCGCGGCGAACCGCCGCGGCCGGTCGACCCACGGCGCGTCGACGGGCCTGCCGGCCCGTCCCGACAGCGCGTGCACGGCGAGCACCCCGGCCACCGTCGCACCGTTGACGATCGTGCCGTCGAGCACCATCGCGAGCGCCTCGTCGAGCGGCACCCGGTGCACCTGCAGGTCGGCCTCCTCGTCGTCCTCCCCCGCGGGTCGGCCCACGTCGGTGAGCCCGCGGGCCAGGTAGACACGGACGGCCTCGTCGGAGAACCCGGGCGAGGGCACCGTGTCGACGAGCACCGACCACTCGCGTGCCTCGAGGCCCGCCTCCTCGTGGAGCTCGCGGCGCGCCGTCACCGCCGGGTCCTCCCCGGCGACGTCGAGCAGCCCGGCCGGCAGCTCCCACAGCCGCCGTCCGACGGCGTGCCGGTACTGCAGGATCAGCACGATCCGGTCCTCGTCGTCGAGCGCGGCGATCGCGACCGCGCCCGGGTGCTCCATGATCTCCCGGGTCGCGACCCGCCCGCCGGGCATGACGACCCGGTCGGTGCGCAGGGCCATGACCCGGCCCTCGTAGACGTCGGCCGACGACTCGACGGCGAACTCGTGCCGGTCGGTCACGGGCGCACCGCGGCGACGGAACCGTTCGCCGAGGCGTCCGCGTCGACGGTGACGGCCTCCTGCGGGGCCGGGCGCTCCGGCGTGGCGTCGTCGCCGTGCACGTCGACCGGCAGCCGCTCCGCCGCCCGGTAGCCCAGTGCGGCGCGCACGAACGCGGCGAACAGCGGGTGCGGCCGGGTCGGGCGGCTCTTGAGCTCGGGGTGGGCCTGGGTGCCGACGAAGAACGGGTGCACCTCGGCCGGCAGCTCGACGAACTCCACCAGCGTGCCGTCGGGCGAGGTACCGAACCGCAGGCCCGCCTCGGCGAGCCGGTCGCGGTAGGCGTTGTTGACCTCGAAGCGGTGCCGGTGGCGCTCGGAGACCTCCGTCGTCCCGTACGCCTTCGCGACGATCCCGCCGTCGACCAGCGTCGCCGGGTAGGCGCCCAGGCGCATCGTGCCGCCCATGTCGCGCTCCCCGGCGACGACGTCGACCTGCTCGGCCATCGTCGAGATGACCGGGTGGGCCGTGGCGGGGTCGAACTCCGTCGAGCTGGCACCCTCGAGGCCGGCGACGTTGCGGGCGGTCTCGATCACCATGCACTGCAGGCCGAGGCACAGCCCCAGCGTCGGGATGCCGCGGGTGCGGGCGTGGGTGACGGCGCCGAGCTTGCCCTCGATCCCGCGGATGCCGAAGCCGCCGGGCACGAGCACCCCGTCGACACCCTCGAGCGCGGCCGCGGCGCCCGCCGGGGTCTCGCACAGGTCCGACTGCACCCACCGGATTTCGACCCGCGCGCGGTGCGCGAACCCGCCCGCCCGCAGCGCCTCCGTCACCGACAGGTACGCGTCGGGCAGGTCGACGTACTTGCCGACGAGCGCGATCCGCGCCGTCTCCCGTGGATGGTGGACGCGGTCGAGCAGGTCGCCCCACACCGTCCAGTCGACGTCGCGGAACGGCAGTCCCAGCCGCCGCACGACGTAGGCGTCGAGCCCCTCGCGGTGCAGCACCTTGGGGATGTCGTAGATCGACGGCGCGTCGGGCGCCGCGGCGACACCGTCGAGCTCGACGTCGCACATCAGCGAGATCTTGCGTTTCATCGCGTCCGGGATCTCCCGGTCCGCGCGCAGCACCAGCGCGTCGGGCTGGATACCGATGTTGCGCAGCGCCGCGACCGAGTGCTGGGTCGGCTTGGTCTTCAGCTCGCCCGACGGCGCCAGGTAGGGCACCAGCGAGACGTGCAGGAAGAAGCAGTTGTCCCGGCCGACCTCGTGGCGGACCTGACGAGCGGCCTCGACGAACGGCAGCGACTCGATGTCGCCGATCGTGCCGCCCACCTCGGTGATGACGACGTCGGGCACGATCCCGTCGGCGTCCGGCGCCGCCATCGCGAGGATGCGGTCCTTGATCTCGTTGGTGATGTGGGGGATGACCTGGACCGTGTCGCCCAGGTACTCGCCACGCCGCTCCTTGGCGATGACCTCGGAGTAGACCTGCCCGGTCGTGACGTTGGCGCGACCGTGCAGGTCGCGGTCGAGGAAGCGCTCGTAGTGGCCGATGTCGAGGTCGGTCTCGGCGCCGTCCTCGGTGACGAACACCTCGCCGTGCTGGAACGGGTTCATCGTCCCGGGATCGACGTTGAGGTAGGGATCGAGCTTCTGCATGGTCACCCGCAGTCCGCGGGCGGTCAGCAGTTGACCGAGGCTGGAGGCGGTGAGCCCCTTCCCGAGCGAGGAAGCGACCCCTCCGGTGACGAACAGATGGCGTGTGGCGCGTGGCTGCACGGAACTTCAGCCTACCCGGAAGGTCCGGATCCGCTGCGGGCGCCCCGCCGGTCGATCGTCACCCGTCCGGCGCACAGCGCCCCCGGCACGGCCGTCCGGGGTACAGCGCCCCGGGGGCACGGGGTCGAGGGCACCCGGGGTCCGACGGTCAGGCCGGGACCGTCGCGTCGGCCTTCGGCCCCGAGCCGTAGCTGCCGGCCTTGCCGTCGAGCTGCTCGCGCAGCGCGAGCACCGTCGCGATCCGGCCGGAACCGGTGTCGACGTCGTCGACGGTCGACAGGCCCGCCGTGGCGGTGCGGTCGGCGCGCGCGACCCCGACCGCCCCCGTCGCGGCGGCGGACCCCTGCCGTCCGACGAGCACCGCGCCCGCCGAGTCGCGGTCGAGCTCGGTCGCCAGCCGGGCCGGGACCGCGGCGGCGTCACCCGCGTCCGGGCCCTGGAACGTCGACCCGGTGACGACCAGCACCAGGTCGGCCGGCGCGGGCGCCGGGCCCGCCGTGACGAACCCGGCCGTGGTGAGGCCCGAGACCACGGCCTGCGCCTGGTCCGCCGTGGCCTGCGGCTTCCCGTCGCGCAGCGCGAGCACCGCGGCGAGCAGTCCGCCCGCGAGGCTCCCCGGGTCCGACGCGGCGGGCAGCTGCGCGCCCGTCGGGAGCAGCTGGGCCGTCAGCTCACGCAGCTGGTCGGCCCGGCCGGGGTCGGTGACGGCGTCGGTCAGGGCGAGCGTCCCCGTCGTCGTGCCGCCCGCCTGGCCGATCAGCGACGCGACGGCGTCACGGTCGGCAGCCGTCGCCCCGACCGTGACCACCGCGACGGACCGGCCGGTGAGCAGCCCCTTGACGACCGACGGCCCGATCCGCGCCGCGAACTGGTCGGCGGAGGCCTGCTCGGCGAGCAACGCGTCGCGCTGGGTGGTGAGCTGGTCGACCTGCGTCGACAGGTCGTCGCGGGTGGCCGAGACGGCCGACAGCACGCGGTCGGAGAGCCCGCTCGAGCCGAGGAAGACCCCGACGGCGAGCGCGAGGAAGACCGCGGCGATGGACACCGCGTGGTACCGCAGGGAGATCACCCGAACACGTCCTTGAACCATCCGACGACGGTGTGCCAGGCCTGCACGATCGCGTCGAACACCGCGTCGCCCGCCCGGGACACGAGCAGCGCGGCGACGACCGCGACCGCGGCGGCCACGATCATGAGCACGATCGCCCCGACCGAGATGCGGCTGCGGTAGAGCGCCGCGATCATCCGGCCGTCGACGAGGGTGCCGCCCAGCTGCAGCCGGGTCAGGAACGTCGAGGCGTTGCTGCCCGACCGGCCGCGGTCGAGGAACTCGGCCATGCTCGCCGAGAGGCCGACGGTCACGACCATCGACGCGCCGCGGTGGTGGGCCAGCAGCAGCGCGAGGTCCTCGGGGTTGGCCGTGCTCGGGAACGTCACCGCGCTCGCGCCGAGGTCCTGCACCCGGTGCAGGCCCGGGGCGTGCCCGTCGGCGTACGCCGGCACGACGACGTCGGCGCCGCTGGTCAGCGCGTCCGTCGACACCTCGGCGGGATCGCCGACGATGAGGTGCGGGCGGTGCCCGGCGGCGAGCAGCGCGTCGGCGCCCGCGCCGACCCCGAGCAGCACCGGCTGGTACTCGCGGATGTAGTCCTTGAGCCGGGCCAGCTCCTTCGTGTGGTCGAACCCGGTGCCCACGACGAGGACCTGCCGGCCGGCGAGCTCGACCTCGACCTCCGGGACCCCGTGCCCGTCGAGCAGCAGGGCGCGCTCCTGGCGCATGAACTCCGTGGTGTTGGCGGCGAACGCCTCGAGCTGGTGGGTCAGCCCCGACTTGGCCTCGACGAGCGCGTCGGCGACCGAGTCGGCGTCCTGCTCGACACCGCGGGCGATCTCGGTCTCGCCGGAGTAGAGGACGCCCTCGTGCAGCCGGAGCCTGCTGCCGTCCTTCGCGGTGCGCAGGACGTCCTCGCCGACGCCGTCGACCAGCACGATCCCGGCGCCGACGATCACCTCGGGCCCCAGGTTCGGGAACCGCCCGGAGATCGACGGCGACGCGTTCACGACGGCCGCGACCTCGGCCGCGACCAGCGCGTCGGCCGTGGCCCGGTCGATGTCGATCTGGTCGATCACCGCGATGTCGCCCGGGCGCAGGCGGCGCAGCAGGGCGTCGGTCCGACGGTCGACGCGGGCGGTCGCGGCGAGCCCTGGCAGCTCGGGTCGCGAGCGGTTCAGCAGGCCGGACAGCTTCATGCACGCACTGTGACATCCGGGGCGGACGATCCCGTGCAGGCACGCCGGGGACGCCCCGTGAGATCACCACCCGTTCGGGGCCGCGCGGTGCGCACCGCCGTCGCACGGGCCGCAGGTCGCAGCCGTCCGCGGACGGGCGCGTCAGCTCGCGCGGCGCGTGCGCCCCCTGCCCTTCGGGGCCGAGCGGGCGGCGCGCTTGTCACCGTCCGCCGTCGCGAGCAGCTCCTCGGCGTGCGCGCGGCCCGACGACGTCTCGTCGAGCCCCGCGAGCATCCGGGCCAGCTCGACGACGCGGTCCTCCTGGCCGAGGGTGCGCACGGAGCTGCGGGTGACCCCGCCCGCGCCGGCCTTGTGCACCACCAGGTGCCGGTCGGCGTACGCGGCGACCTGGGCCAGGTGGGTCACGACGATCACCTGGTGGCTGGTGGCCAGCCGGGCCAGCCGCCGGCCGATCTCCACGCCCGCGCGCCCGCCGATGCCGGCGTCGACCTCGTCGAACACCATCGTGGGCACCGGGTCGGCGCCGGCGAGCGCGACCTCCAGCGCGAGCATGACGCGCGAGAGCTCGCCGCCCGACGCCCCCTTGTGCAGCGGCTGCGGCGCCGACCCGGCGTGCGGGGTGAGCCGCAGCTCGACCTCGTCGGTGCCCGATCCGCCGGCGACCAGCGGGGTGCCGTCGACGACGATCGCCTCCCCCGCCTCGACGGCCTCCGGCGACGCCGTCCGCGGCGCCACCCCGACGGCGAGCACCGCGTCGCGCATGGCGAGCCCGGCGAGCTCGGCCGTGGTCTCGGCCGCGAGCCGGGAGGCGGCCGCGGTGCGGGCCGCGGTGATCGCGGCGGCGTGCCCGGCGAGCTCGACGGCCAGCTCGTCGCGGCGGGCGGCCAGTGCGGCCAGCGCCTCGTCGGAGGTGTCGAGGTTCTGCAGCCGCGCCCTGGCCTCGTCGGCCCAGGCGAGGACACCGTCGGTGTCGGCGGCGTACTTGCGGGTCAGCGCCCGGAGCTCGGCCTGCCGCGAGAGCACGGCGGCGAGCCGTTCGGGATCGGCGTCGAGCCGGTCGAGGTAACCGGTCAGCTCCGCGGCGACGTCGTCGAGCACGGCGAGCGCCTCGCCGAGGCGGGCGTCGAGCGCCGCGAGCTCCGGGTCCTCCGAGCCGGCCAGCCGGTGGCGCGCCTCCCCGACGAGCCCGGCGGCGCCGGGCGCGTCCATCGCGGCGGCCGCGTCGTCGGCACCGGCGAGGGCCACCCGCGCGCCCGTGGCGGCCTCGCGCAGGTCGTCGGCCGCGGCGAGCCGCCGAGCCTGCTCGACCAGCTCACGGTCCTCCGCGGGCCGGGGCGCGACGGCCTCGATCTCCGCCAGCCCGTGCCGCAGCAGGTCCGCCTCCTGGGCCAGCCTGCGGGCACCGTCGCGGCGCTCGACGAGCTCCGCGCACACCTTCTGCCACTCCGCGCGCACCGCGCGGTAGGCCTGCAGCGGCGCCGCGACCGCGTCGCCGGCGTAGCGGTCGAGCAACGCCCGCTGGTCGGCCGGGCGCAGCAGGCGCAGCTGGTCGTTCTGGCCGTGCACGGCCAGCGACGCCTCGGCGAGCCGGCCCAGCACCCCGACGGGGACGGAACGGCCCCCCAGATGGGCACGGGACCGGCCGTCGGCCGACACCGTGCGCACCGCGATCAGCTCACCGTCGTCGACGTCCGCGCCGACCTCCTCGGCCAGGGCGAGGGCCTGCGCCCGGGCGAGGAACCTGCCCTCCACGACCGCCCGCCGGGCCCCCTCCGACACCCGCGAGGCCTCGGCCCGGCCGCCGCCCAGCAGCGACAGCCCCGTGACCACCATCGTCTTGCCCGCGCCGGTCTCACCGGTCAGGACCGTCAGCCCCGGGTCGAGCTCCAGGGTGGCGTCGTCGATCACGCCGAGGCCCTGGATCCTCATCTCGGCCAGCATGCGCCGAAGCGTACGGCGCCGGACCGACATCGCGCCCGCCGCCATCCACAGGCCCCCCGGCCTGCGGCGACCGGCGGCTCAGCCTTCGTCCGCCGCGTCGGGGCGGTCGTCCGCGTCGGGACGGCGCTGACCTCGCCACCCCCGGACGGGCAGGTCGAACTTGCGGACGAGCCGGTCGGCGAACGGCCGCCCGTCGAGCCGCACCAGCCGGACGGGCTGCGCGCCGCGCCCGATCTCCACCCGGGCGCCGGGCGGCAGCGGGATCGTGCGCCTGCCGTCGCAGTCGAGGATCGCGGCCGGCCCGTCGGGATGGACCTCGATCGCGAGGTGGGAGTCCGGCGCGACCACCATCGGCCGCGCGAACAGCGCGTGCGCGTTGCTGGGCACCAGCAGCAGCGCCTCGACCAGCGGCCACACGACGGGCCCGCCCGCGGAGAACGCGTACGCCGTCGAGCCGGTCGGCGTCGCGCAGATGACGCCGTCGCAGCCGAAGCTCGACACCGGGCGGGCGTCGACCTCCAGCGTCACGTCGAGGATCCGCTCGCGGCTCGCCTTCTCCACGCACGCCTCGTTGAGCGCCCACGTGCGGCCCAGCTCGGTGCCGTTGACGCGGGCGACCACGTCGACCGTCATTCGTTCCTCGACGCTGTACTCGCGCGCGACGATCGCGTCCACCGCCGCGTCGAGCGAGTCCTCCTCGACCTCGGCGAGGAAACCGACGTGGCCGAGGTTCACCCCGAGCAGCGGCACCCCGCACGCGCGGGCCAGCGCGGCACCGCGCAGCAGCGTCCCGTCGCCGCCCAGCACCAGCACCATCTCCGAGCCGACCGCCCGGCCCGGTTCCTCGGGCACGACGACCGGCTCGAACCCGGGCGGCAGGTCGAGGTCGACGCGCTTGCGCTCGGCCTCCAGCATGCGGATGCGCACGCCCTCGGCCGCGAGCCGCTTCGCGACCGCCGCCGCCGTGCGGCGCGTCTTCGGCCGCCCGGTGTGCAGGACGACGAGGATCTCCCGCGGCTGCGTCACCGGGGGCCCTCCGCGACCGCACGGGCCAGCACGTCGTCGCCCGCGTCGGCGTCCCCGGGCCCCGACTCCAGCCGCAGGAAGTACTCGACGTTGCCCGACGGGCCCGGCAGTGGGCTCGCGACCGCGCCGAGCACCCGCAACCCGGCCTCCCGCGCCGCGCCCGCGACCTCGGTCAGCGCCGCGAGCCGCAGCGCCGGGTCGCGCACGACCCCGCCCGACCCCAGCCGGGACCTGCCCACCTCGAACTGCGGCTTGACCATCGGCAGCAGCGTCCCGCCCGGCTCGGTGCACGCGACGAGCGCCGGCAGCACGGTGCGCAGTGAGATGAACGACAGGTCGGCGACGGTCAGCGCCGCAGGACCGCCGATGTCGTCGGGGGTGAGCGCGCGGACGTTGGTGCGGTCGTGGACCTGCACCCGCTCGTCGCTGCGCAGCCGCCAGACGAGCTGGCCGTAGCCGACGTCCACGGCGACGACGCTCGCCGCGCCGCGGTCGAGGAGCACGTCGGTGAACCCGCCGGTCGAGGCGCCCGCGTCGAGACAGCGCAGGCCCGTCACGTCGACCTCGAACGCGTCGAGGGCGCCGAGCAGCTTCGCCGCGCCCCGGGAGGCCCACTCGCGCCCGGGGGTCTCCGCGACGACGACGGGGGTGTCCCGGTCGATCTGCGTCGCGGCCTTGCCGGCCGGAACGCCGCGCACGACGACGCGGCCCTGCTCGATCATCTCCGCCGCCTGCGCCCGCGACCGGGCGAGGCCGCGGCGGACCAGCTCGGCGTCGAGCCGGGCCCGGACGGCCACGTCCGTCACCGCCCGTCGGGCTGGTCGCCCGACGGGCCGCCCGCGGCGAGCGCCTCGCCGAGCGCGGCGTGCACGGCCTCGAACGCCGCGACGTGCTCGGCCACCGGCCGGCCGGCGACCGCGTCGAGCCCGGCCACCGCGCGCTCGACCGACGCGCGCACGGCCTCGACCGGCCGCGCACCCGCCGGCGCGGAGGGCGGCGGGCCCGGACGGGGATCACCGGGCAGCGGCACCGCTCGGGGTGCCGGGCGATCCGGTGACGGGTCTGTCATGGTCTGGCTCCCGGGACGGCGTCGGATGCCGCCACGGTAGCCGGTCCGCCCGGGACGGCGGACCGGCCCGCCGACGAGGTCGCTCGGGACGAGGCGGACCTCACGCGCCCGTCGCGGCGCCGACGTCCTGCGCGTCGCGCGTGACGAGGCCGAGTTCCGTCGCGACCCCCGCGGCGGCGTCGCCGTCGGTGCGCAGCGTGTACGGGCCGCCGCCGCGCGCCCAGTGCACCGCGCAGAGCGAGCGGAGTGCGTCGAGCCCCGGCTCGGGGGAGCCGTCGCCGTCGCCCGCGAGCAGCAGGCCGCCGTCCGGCGCGGCCTCGACGTACCAGCCCGGCCGCACGGCGTCCGTCGCGAGCTCGACCGCCGGTCGCGGCAGCGCGGTGAGGTTCGCGGCGACGTAGGCGGGCCGCTGCTGGGGCACGGCGGCGAGGACGTCGGACGGCCCGCTGATCCCGGTGAGCACCAGCAGCGTCGGCAGCGAGGCCGCGTGACCGCCCTCGATGTCGGTGTCGAGCCGGTCGCCGACGACGAGCCCGGCGCGCGCGCCGCTGCGTTCGACCGCCTCGCGGACCAGCCGCAGTCCCGGCTTGCCCGCGACCTGCGGTTCCAGACCCGTCGCGACCTTCAGGGCCGTGACCATCGCACCGTTGCCCGGGAGCGGGCCGCGCGGGGTGGGCAGGGTGAGGTCGGTGTTCGTCGCGACCCAGATCCCGCCGGCGCGCAGCACGACCGACGCCTCGGCCAGGTTCCGCCAGCCCGTGTCGGGGTTGTGCCCCTGGATGACGGCCACCGCACCGGGGGCTTCGCGGACGGGCTTCAGTCCGACGAGCGCGCACTCCTCGGCCAGCGCGTCCGTCCCCAGGACGAGGACCGCGGCACCCGGGTCGACCTGCTCGGCCAGCAGCGCCGCACCCGCCTGGGAGCTGGTCATGACGTCGTCGGTCGTGGCCGGGAAGCCCAGCTCGCCGAGGTGCGCCGCGACCTCCGACGGCCGTCGCGACGCGTTGTTGGTGACGTACGCCGTCCGCACACCACGCGCCGCGGCGTCGACGACCGCGTCGACGGCGTGCGGGATGGCGTCGTGGCCCGCGTAGAGGGTGCCGTCGAGGTCGACGAGCAGCACGTCGTGCAGCTCGAGCAGGCTCCGCTGGTCGGTCATCGCGCGTCGGGGCGTTCGGCGTCGGTGTCCGGGCCGGTGGCTGCCTCGTTCACGTCGGTGTCTCCTGTCGTCGCCGCGTCCTCCGCCGGGACGGGCCCGGAGCCGGTGGACGTCTCGTCGTCACTCCCACCCTGGTCCACGACCGGTTCCGGGTCGAGAGCGTCCGGGTCCGACGCATCGGGGTCGGACGCGGCGGGGTCGGGAGCGCCCGGGTCGGGAGAACCCGGGTCGACGACATCCTCGACGGCGGTGCTCACGTCGGCCTCCCCCGCGGAGAGGTCGTCGAGGGGGTACTCCTCCTCGCCGAACGTGATGTCGTCGGCGGACTCGAGCTCCTCGCCGGTGAGCTCGGCGATGCGGGCGGCGGCGTCGGTCTCGCCCTCGACGTCGGCGTCGTGGGCGTGCACGAACCACTGCACGGCGTCGGCCTCACGGCCCGCGGCGAGCAGGTTGTCGGCGTAGGCGTAGAACAGCCGCGCGCTCCACGGGTCACGCCGGGCCGGGTCGAGATCGGGCACCTGCAGCCCGACGATCGCGGCGTCGAGCTCACCGAGGTCGCGGCGCGCACCGGCCGCGACGATCAGCAGCTCGATGCGGTCGGCGGGCGCGAGGTCGGCGACCTCGGGGCCGCGAGTCAGCTCGAGTGCCCGCTCGGGACGGCCGAGGGCCCGCTCGATGTCGGCCATCAGCGCCAGGTGCCCGGGGCCGCCCCCCATCCGACGGGCCGCGCGCAGCTCACCGAGCGCCTCGGTCCACTCCCCCGCGTGGTAGGCGACGATGCCCGACGCCTCCCGCACCACCGCGATGCGCGACGCCCGGCGCCGCGCGTACCGCGCGTGCTCCAGCGCCAGCTGCGGGTCGTCGTCGACGAGGGAGCCCGCCGCGACCAGGTGGCGCGCCACGGTCTCGGCCGTCTCCTTCTGCAGGCCGCGCAGGTCGCGACGGACCTCGGAGTCCAGGTCGGACGCCGCGATGGCGTCGTCGAGGACGGGTGCGCGCACGTGCCGCTCGGCATCGTCGCGGTCGTCGCGCCGTGCGTCCCGACGGTCGTCCCTGCGGTCGTCACGGCCGCGGCCGGGCCCGCGGCGGTCGTCGTCGCGACGCGGCCGGTCCCGGTCCCAGGAGCCGCGCGGTTCGCGCCGGTCGGACCGCGCACGGTCGGCGTACTGCCGACCGGCCGGCCGGCGCGCAGGCCCGCGGTCACGGTCGTCACCGGCCCCGCCCTCCGCCGCTGCCGACGGCTCGTCGCCCTCAGCGCGGTCGTGGGCCGCCGCGGCGTCGCCGATGCCGGAACCCGACGTCGGCGCGGCCGGGCCGGCCTCGTCGGCGGCGTCGGGTCCCGACGGCGCCGAGCCGGCGTCACGGCGTGCGAAGTCGGCTCCACCGAGTGGCCCGCGCCGCCGCGGCGTCGGAGCATCCTCACGACGGTCGTCGCTCCAGCCACCCGACGTGTCGGGGGCGCTCTCGCCGGGGGCGTCGTCGCGACGCCAGCCGCCGGCCCGGTCCCCGCGGTCGTCCCGGGAGCTGCGGTCGTCCCAGCCGCTGCGGTCGTCGCGGGTCACCCGGTCGTCGCGCCGGGGCCGGTCCGCACGACCCGGCCGGTCGTCGCGGCGATACCCGCGGCCGCCGGCCGGCCGGTCGTCGCGGCTGCGGTCGCTGCGGAACCTGTTGTCGCCGTACCGGTTCTCACGACGGCCGCCGTCCCCGCGACGGTCGTCCCTGTCCCGGTCGTCACTGCGGCGGTCGTCACTGCGGCGGTTGTCACTGCGGCGGTCGTCCCGGTAGCGGTCGTACGGGGCAGGGTCGGCAGCGGGGCGGTCGTGGCGCCGGGCGCCACCGGAGCGATCGTCCCCGCCCCGCTCGTCCCAGCGCCGGCCGCGGGACCGGTCGTCGCGGGAGCGGTCGCCGGTGGGGCGCCGGTCCTCCCAGCGAGGCCGGCCCTCGCGCTCCGCGTCGCGCCCACGGTCATGGGAACGCGGCTCGCTGCTGCCGTAGGGGCGGTCCGCGCCACGGCGGTCGTCGCGCCGGCCGGCGTACCCGGCGGAGCCGCCCCGGTCGTCGCGCCGGGCGGTGTACCCGCGGGAGCTGCCGCGGTCGTCGCCGTAGCGCGACGAGCCGGCACGGTCGTCACGTCCCCGGTCGTCGCGCCGGCGGTCGTCACCCTCACGGCGCCAGCCGCCGCCCGACCGGTCGTCACGGGCATCGCCACGGCCGTGGGGTCGCCGATCCGTGCCGCCGCCGCTGCGGTCCTGCCGGAAACCGTTCTCGCGCTTGTCCTGCCACCGGCCGCCCGGCCCGCCGCGGCCGGCGTCGTCCCGACGGCCGCCGCGGTCCTCGCCACGTCGGTCATCGCTGCGCCGGTCATCGCTGCGCCGGTCATCGCTGCGCCGGTCATCGCTGCGCCGGTCGGACCGGTAGCCACCGCCGCGGCGGTCGTCCCGGCCCTGGCCGCTGCCAGGGCGAGGGCCCCGGTCGTCCCGCGACCGTCGGTCACCATCGGCACGCGGGCGGTCGGACCCCCGGTAGCCGCCGCGGGACCTGTCGTCGCGGTTCGGGCGGGACCCACGGGCGTCGTCGCGCCCGGACCGGTCGCCGTCCTGGCGGCGCGGCCGATCGTCCCCGCGGCGATCACCTTCGCGCGCAGTCCAGCCGGAACCGACACGGCCGCTGTCGCGAGAACGGTCGCGCCGCTCGCTCTGATCATTTCTGCTAGCCCGTCCGCCATTTCCGGCGGGCCGACCCGAACCCTGACGATTTCCGTCACGACGATCGCGTCGCGGACGGTTATCGTCGGAACCATCCGCGATACTCATGCGTCCAGAATACAAAAGTGGGCCCCAGCCGTGACGGCTGGGGCCCACTTCGTACCACATGTTTGATGCCGGCAGTGACCTACTCTCCCACACCCTGGCGAGTGCAGTACCATCGGCGCTGGAGGGCTTAGCTTCCGGGTTCGGGATGGGACCGGGCGTTTCCCCTCCGCCATGACCACCGACA
>Ga0182736_1001335_pt1 | contig 25061 bp, 18 predicted proteins | sample eDN5th30CKraftBY_FD_128882 | JGI IMG/M metagenome (GOLD analysis project Ga0182736, IMG submission 128882) | Enriched backyard soil microbial communities from Emeryville, California, USA - eDNA 5th pass 30_C Kraft BY (version 2) (version 2) | ecosystem: Environmental > Terrestrial > Soil >...
ACGACGCAGGCAGGGGAAAAGAAAACCGGCGCGGACGTGGCGAAATTGGTAGACGCAAGGGACTTAAAATCCCTCGGGCTTTGCCCGTGCGGGTTCGACCCCCGCCGTCCGCACCACTTATTTTCTTAAGTACAACTAGCGACTTACCCGCAAGGCACGTGGAGCGAGACGAGCAGAGCGCTCGCGATTTTGCGAGTACAGTTGGCATACTGTGACAAGGATTGTGCCACGTTAACCTGGAAAGCGGCCCTACGTTTTGCCGGTTAGCTCCAACTTGTACTACTATAGCGTTCGTCGTACAGGCTGAGCCTTCTACTTCAGATCTTGTCAGCGCAGCGGAAAACCTGCCACTCTTCCCTTTTCCAACAAAGGATCGGCTGGCGTGTGCAACCTTTACACTTCAACGACCAATGCTGAGGCGATGCGCCAGTTCTCGCGCTATCTGAGCGAACTGGTCGATCGCTTTCAGTCGAACGAAGAGACCTTCGACGTCTATCCGAACCGTTTCGGGCCGATCGTGAGGATCACTGAGAACGGTCAGGAGCTGGTGCGCGCCCGATGGGGCATGCCCTCGCCGCCGTCGGTGCTCGAAGGCAAGGCTTATGACTATGGCGTAACGAACATCCGCAACACCTCTTCTCCGCATTGGCGTGGATGGCTCTCTCCCGAGCACAGGTGTCTGGTTCCGCTCGTCAAGTTCGCCGAGCCGGACCCAGCCAGCAAGCGTCCGGGGGAGCGCGTGCCGGATGCGTGGTTTGCGCGTCCGGATGGCGGACTGTTCTTCTTCGCCGGGCTCTGGACGCAGTGGACGGGAAAACGAATGGCGCGGGAAGATCCAGCCAAGCATGAGCTTTTTGCGTTCCTGACCACTGCACCGAACGCGCTCGTTGGCGCCGTCCACCCGAAGGCAATGCCGGTGATCCTTACCGATCCCGCAGAAGTCGAAACCTGGCTTCGCGCGCCATGGGACGAAGCGCGGGCCCTGCAAAGGCCCCTGCCCGATGGCCTTCTCACAATGCTCCCGCCCGCGCCACCCGAACAACCAAGCCTGTTCTGAATGCGGTCGCGACCGCTGGTAAAAGATGCGGCTTCATGGCGCGACGTAATTCTTGACCCAGGTCCGGCCGCTCCGTATTTACCGCAAGCCGAAAAGATTTCAGGCTGGTGTGGTTATTCCAGCCCCCCTTCTCCAAGGGGATGAAGTCGCTTCACGCGAACCCGCGGCACCTTCCTTTTTCCTGGACGGTGCCTGGCGGTTCATCCCGTCTTTCGCCGTCCATAACTTTGCGGTAGACACGATGAACAAGAAAATTCTTCTGATTGCTCAGATCCTGATGACATTCATGATGGCCCTGCTGATGTCCGGCATCATGAGCCTCATTGCACTCGGCCCCACCAAGCAGTGGCTGTCGGTATGGCCGATCCAGTTCATCATCGCCTGGCCGATCGCCTTCATCCTCACCCAGTTTACCAGCAAGATCGCCTTCACGCTTGCGCCGAAACTCGCGGCGAAGGTCTGATCCACTCCTGTAGTTTATGCAAAGGTCCCTCATCTCCTGTGGGGCCTTTGCAGGCCTCCGACTTCCTTCCGGGCAATGGCGTTGCTGTTGCTTGCGCACTGCAACATGACAATGATACGACGTGCTAATTCTGATCAATCATGAAGAAGCACGCCCATGAAGTCTCTTCTCGCCCTTGCCACACTCAGCCTCAGCATCAGCACCGCGGCTTTCGCCGGTGACGAAACCCGCATCGCGGTGATGACCGCCTTCGCGCCTGAATGGACGGCGATGCAGGGAAAACTGACCGATACGAACGAAGTCGAGATCAACGGCATCAAGTTCCTGCTGGGCGAACTCGAAGGCAAGGACGTCGTGCTCTTCATGTCGGGCGTCAGCATGGTCAATGCGGCCATGTCGACGCAGCTCGCGCTCGACAATTTCAACATCAGCGCCATCGTCTTCTCCGGCATCGCCGGTGGTGTGAACCCGTCCTATCACATCGGCGATGTGGTCGTTCCGGCCCGTTGGGGTCAGTATCTGGAAGCCATGTTCGCACGTGAAGTTGACGGCAAGTTCGTGCCCCCGAGCTGGGTAAAGCCGGAGTGGGCGAACTATGGCATGATCTTCCCCCGCGCCGTGGACATTGCCCGTCCCGGCGGCCAGATCGAGGAAAAGTTCTGGTTCGAGACCGATCCGGAGCTGCTGAAGGTGGCCGAGAAGGTTGCCGGTGAGCTCAATCTCCTGAACTGCGTCGAGGAGAACAAGTGCCTCACCCATGCACCGGAGATCCATGTCGGCGGCAACGGCGTATCCGGCCAGGCCTTCATGGATAATGCCGAGTTCCGGGACTACACCTTCAACACCTTCGAAGCGTCCGTTCTCGACATGGAGTCGGCTGCGGTCGCCCATGTTGCGGACGTGAATGGCGTGCCCTTCATCGCCTTCCGCTCGCTGTCCGACCTTGCCGGCGGCGGTGAAGGCGAAAACGAAATGGGCACCTTCTTCGGCCTGGCATCCAAGAACTCGGCTGCGGTCGTTTCGGCGTTCGTTGCGGCACTGCCGGCGCAAGCTCCGGAAGAAGCTACCTCCAAGTAGTTCGGAATATAGCGGGCCGCATGGATTTCCAGCGCGGCCCGCATGGGTTTTCAGGCTGCTTCTGCTAGAAACGCGAAGAGCCACGATCACGGTCTCGGCGGAAGCGCGCAGGAAAGCAGGAGTTGTTGTGTCAAACGAGTCGCCAGTAACCACCCCGGAAATCCTCGCCAAGCATCCGGTCGCCTGGCTGCAGCCCATACCGGAAGGCTACAAGATCCCCATCTGGCGCTGGGTGCTTCTGCCAGCCACCGCCCTCATGTTGAAGCGCAACAAGGGCGTATGGGTCAGCGGAGAATTGAAACTGCTCGCCGACAGCATCCAGTTCACGCAGACGCGCATGATAAAGTCGGCCCGCAACCCGGGCATTGATTGGAAGTTCCCACTAGCTGACATTCGCAACATCACCACGTCGAAGGGCGTCGCCTCCGAAACATTGGAGTTCGAGCACGACACGGGCACGATCAAGTTCATGACCGTTCGTTCCGAAGAGTTTGTCGCCAAGGTCAGGCAGGCGATATAGTCCTGCCTGAGAGGACCGGGGCCCACCTTTGCCCGCGCCGCCGAAACATGTAAGCCTGTGGCGGTGGAATATTCTCGAACTTGAGCAGACAGGTGGCGGATGGCGCGAGATCTCGCAGAACGGTTCATGCGGTCTCTTTCCGGCATTGGCCTCGTGCTTGGCGTGCTCTTTTTCGCAGCAGCGCTGACCCCCACGCTCGTTCCTCGAACTTACGTCATCCAGGGCATCCTTGCCGGCGCCGCATTCGCCTCGGGCTATCTTATCGGCGTCCTCATCCGCTGGATCTGGCTCTATCTGGAACTGCCTGCCGTCAACGAGCACACGCGGCGGCGGCTGAATACGGTCGCGATTACGGCTTCCATCCTGGTTGCGCTCTGGTTTCTCTGGCAGGCGACCGAATGGCAGAATTCCATCCGTCTGCTCATGGACATGGAGCCGCTCGACTCTGGCCATCCGTTCCTGCTGTCGCTCATTGCCATAGTGACCTTCGTCGTGCTTCTGTGCATCGGACGGGGGTTCAAGTTTCTGGCCGTCCGCTCATCCCGCTATGGCGCCCGCTACATCCCTCGCCGGGTCGCCAATGTTCTCGGCGTGGCGATTGCCGTGGTGGTCTTCTGGCTGTTGGCCACGGACGTTTTCTGGCGGTTCGGCTTCAACGCCATCGATGCTTCTTTCCGCGAGTTTGATGCGCTGATTGAGCCAGCAAGCCCGCAGCCAAATGAGCCGAACAAGACAGGAAGTGCCGCCTCGCTCATCAGTTGGAAGAGCATCGGCCGTGCCGGCCGTGAGTTCATTGCATCCGGGCCGTCGGCGGAGGCCATCAGCCAGTTTACCGGCAAGCCAGCACAGGAGCCCATCCGCGTCTATGTTGGTCTGCAGGACCAAAGGCCGGCGATGGAGCGGGCCAAACTGGCGCTGGCCGAGCTGCAGCGGGTCGGCGCCTTCGACCGTTCCGTGCTGGTGGTCGCGGTGCCCACTGGAACGGGGTGGCTTGATCCGGCGGCAACGGATTCGCTTGAGTACCTCCACCATGGCGATGTGGCGACCGTGGCGCTCCAGTACTCCTATCTCAACAGCCCGCTCTCGCTCATCGTCGAGCCGGATCGCGGAGCAGAAGCGGCGAACGCGATCCTGACGGTCATCTACGACCATTGGACAAGGCTGCCCAGGGAGAACCGCCCTCGCCTCTATCTCCATGGCCTGAGCCTGGGAGCCCTGAACTCGGAAGCGTCGCTCGATCTCTTCAAGATCGTTGGCGATCCGATCAACGGGGCGGTGTGGAGCGGGCCACCCTTCGCCAATTCGCTCTGGCGGTCGGTGACGAACGAGCGTAACCAGGGCTCGCCTGCGTGGCTGCCGCAATATCGCGATGGCTCGACCATCCGCTTCATGAACCAAAACGGGTATCCTGATGGAGCCGAGTTTGCTCCATGGGGGCCGATCCGGCTTCTCTACCTGCAATATGCAAGCGACTCCGTCACCTTCTTCAGCCCGCTCGGCTTCTTCCGCCAACCCGCCTGGATGTACCAGCCCCGCGGGCCGGATGTTTCGCCGGAGCTGCGCTGGTATCCGGTGGTCACCATGCTGCAGCTGCTTGTGGACATGGCCTTCGCCACCACGACGCCGCTTGGCTTCGGGCATCTCTATGCCCCAGAGCACTATGTCGAAGCCTGGCGGGCGGTCACGGAACCCACAGGCTGGAATGAAGATGAAATTGCCCGGCTGAAGAGCTATCTGCGGGAGACTATGGACGCAGCCCTCAACTCCGCGGGCAGCGTTGAAGATGCGTACAGCAACCGGGGCGGGTAATTGCCCCATTGTAAGGCGACGCTGGTATTCTGGCGCGTCCAGTATCCGCTATGGGAAGGCATTTGAATGAGTGACATTGTTACTGCGGGCATGGTGGTGATCGGCGACGAGATCCTGTCAGGCCGCACCAAGGACAAGAACGTTGGCCACCTGGCCGACATGCTCACCGCCGTTGGCATTGACCTGAAGCAGGTGCGAATCGTGCCGGACGAGCAGGCCGACATCGTTGAGGCGGTGAATGCGCTGCGCGTCCGCTTCGACTATGTGTTCACGACCGGCGGAATAGGGCCGACCCATGACGACATCACGGCGGATGCGATTGCGGCAGCCTTTGGCGTCCCATGCGACTATCACCCGGATGCCTACCCGCTGCTGGAGGCGCACTACGCGGCGCGCGGCATCGAGTTCACCGAGGCCCGCAAGCGGATGGCGCGCACGCCGCAAGGCGCAAGCCTCATCGACAATCCGGTTTCCGTCGCGCCAGGCTTCAATATCGGCAATGTCTATGTGATGGCCGGCATCCCGTCTGTTTTCCAGGCGATGCTGGATAACGTCATTCCGACCCTGCGCACCGGCGCCAAGCTGCTTTCGGGCTCGCTCATTTGCACTTTGGGTGAAGGCACGATCGGCGGTCCGCTCGGCGAGATCCAGAAGGCTTTCCCGGAGACGATCATCGGTTCGTACCCGAGGTTCGAGACTTCCGGTCCCTACACAGAAATCGTGGTGCGCTCGCGCTCGGCCGAGCAGCGGGATGCGGCTCTTGCCGCCGTCAAGGAAATGCTTGACAGTCTTGGCAACGGCGGATGACGCTGCGCACAAGGCGATTGCCCTTGAGCAGAATTGAAGCAACCGGAGGAGGCTGCAGTGGACATTCGGACTCTCTTGGCAATTTTCCATAGCGAAAGCGATGCGCCCCGTCTGCTGGACTTCGCCCTGCCCTTTGCCAGCCGGCACCAGAGCCACCTGATCGGCCTGCATGCTGAAGCCCTCCCCGTCGTTCTGGCGACGCCGATGGAAGGCCCGTTCCTCGCCGTCACCAACGACATGGAACACGAAGCGGCTGAACGCCACGCACGGCTGCGCGACATGGTGGAGGAGCGCGCGCGGGTGGAAGGTGTTTCGCTGGAATGGCGCGGCTTCGACAGCATCTCCGGCGACTCTGCCGTTTCCGGCATCGACAGCGCTCGCAGCGCCGACCTCGTGGTTGTACTCCAGAATGATCCCAAAGGCATTGCAGCTGCCGACCTGGAGACGCTGCTCTTCCACAGCGGGCGGCCGGTGCTGTTCGTGCCCCACGCCTACACGCGCAACGGTGCGACCTTCCAGAAGGTGGTGATTGCCTGGAACGGCAGCAAGGAATCCGCCCGAGCCGCCTTCGACGCACTGCCGCTCCTGAAGGAGGCCGGAAGCGTTGAGATCCTGACCATTGACGCACCGGATGGCGGCGGCAGTGGCGGAAAGGACGGCACAGCGATAGCAACGGCCCTTGCCCGACATGGCCTTGATGTCACCATCATGGCCCGCCAATCGGGCAAGATGGCCGAGGCCGACATCCTCAATGCGGCGATCATGGAGTCAGGCGCCGACCTGCTTGTCATGGGCGCATTCGGGCGTTCGCGGCTGGCGGAATTCGTCTTCGGCGGAATGACGCGCAGCGTCCTGCAGTCGATGACTGTGCCGACCCTGATGTCGCGCTAGTCACGTTTTTCAGACTACTTCAGCGGTTTGAACCGCATTTTTGGCCGAGTCTATTGCCTGACCCGGCCAAATTCGGCTAATTGCCCCCGCATCTTCCGGCGCTATGAGCCACCCCCTTCTGGAGCATGCAGAATGTCCCTCCCCGATAAAGCCTTTCCCGTCACCTGGGATCAATTTCATCGCGACGCCCGGGCGCTCGCCTGGCGTCTCGCCGGAACCAACAACAACTGGAAGGCCATCGTCTGCATCACGCGTGGCGGTCTGGTGCCTGCCGCCGTCATCGCCCGCGAGCTCGGCGTTCGCCTGATCGAGACGGTCTGCGTTGCCTCCTACCACGACTATAACTCACAGGGTGAGCTGCAGATCCTGAAGGAAATCAACCCCGCACTGCTCGTCGACGAGGGCAAGGACATCCTCATCGTCGACGACCTGACCGACACCGGCAAGACGGCTGCGATCGTGCGCGCCATGGTGCCGAAGGCCCATTTCGCCACCATGTATGCGAAGCCGAAGGGCCGCCCGCTGGTCGATACCTTCGTCACCGAGGTCTCGCAGGACACCTGGATCTACTTCCCCTGGGACATGGGCTTCTCCTACCAGCGTCCGATCGCGGAGAAGGACAAGGAGTAGTCCTCCTTTCGTTTGTGTCAGCTGAGGCCCCATCCGGGGCCTTTTTGCTATCTAGCCGGGCGGATTGACCAATCATCTTCGATTATTGCTCTGACAGCGATTGATCCTATCCGCAGCGAAGCTGTTACTATCCTTCTGACCCTCCTGAGTCGAAGAGATGCAACTTCGATGCCCGAACGCCAGATCGTTTACCGCCTGCTCGAGCATTTCCGCCGCTGGATCGGTGGCAATCCGCCGCGTACGCAGGTAGCGGCCCTGCCTTGGCGCAAGACTGAGGATGGCCAGATCGAAGTTCTGCTGATCACCAGCCGCCGCCGCGGCCGCTGGATCCTGCCCAAGGGTTGGGTGGAGGTTGACGAAAGTCCTTCAAGCGCCGCCGAACGGGAAGCCTTCGAAGAAGCCGGCGTGCGAGGACACGCAGGGGCTACTGAATTAGGACGCTATCAGTACCGGAAGAAGCGCTCGAAGAGCACGCCTCATCGCTTTGAAGTTGCTGTCATTCCGCTCGAGGTTGTCGACGAGGCCAAGAAGTGGCCGGAGAGAAAGGTGCGCAAGAAGCGCTGGCTGCCGGCGCCTGAAGCGGCCAGGCTGGTGGAGGAGCGCGAGCTTGCCCGGCTCATTGAGAGCTTTGGTAATCCAAAAGAAAGTGCATCTTGATCCTGCAATTGTGAGGCACTGCACGATTTTCGGTCTTGTGTCGCGGGCCAACACCCCCTAGCGCTAATCCGACTTGAACCGAAGTGCCCACAGCCACGTTGATCTGCGTCAATGTCCTTGGACCATTTCCACGCTCCAACGCTCGCGTCCCAGATGCGTCCGATTATGAAGCTTAGCTAATCCCGATGAACAAGACAGCTCCGGTCATCCGCAAGCAGACCCTCGACAAGGACCTCGACAAGATAGTTCACGTCGAGGAGGCGGCGAGTGTCCTCTCGCGCAACCTCATTGCGCCAGGGCTTGGCCTTCTCTTCCTCGCCTTTGCCGGGATCTGGTCCTCGTTCTATGTCGGTGGCGGCAATGCCGTCATCATTATCGCGGCTGCAGGCATCGGCGCCTACATGGCGCTCAATATCGGCGCCAATGACGTGGCAAACAACGTCGGCCCGGCTGTAGGCGCGAAAGCGCTCACCATGGGTGGCGCGCTGCTCATCGCGGCGATCTTCGAAAGCGCCGGGGCGCTTCTGGCCGGCGGCGAAGTGGTCGACACCGTTTCCAAGGGCATCATCGCGCCGGAAGCCGTCGGCGACGCGACACACTTCGTGCTCGCCATGATGGCGGCGCTGCTTTCTTCCGCCCTCTGGGTGAACCTCGCGACCTGGATCGGCGCCCCGGTCTCAACCACCCATGCCGTGGTGGGCGGCGTCGTCGGTGCGGGCATTGCGGCTGCCGGTTTTTCGGCCGTCAACTGGGCGATGATGGGTAACATCGCGCTGAGCTGGGTTGTTTCGCCGGCAATCGGTGGCGTTGCTGCTGCCGCGGTGCTACTTTTCATCAAGACGACGATCGTCTACCAGGACGACAAGATCGCCTCGGCCCGTCGCTGGCTACCGCTGCTGATAGCCTTCATGGCGGCTGCATTCATCACCTATCTCGTCACCAAGGGACTGAAGAACATCATCAGTCTCAGCGGCATGACCCTGCTGGCTGTCGCTGTCGCAAGCTTCTTTATCGTCTGGGCACTTTCCCATGTGCATATCCGCAAGCAGTCGGAAGGCATGGAAAACCGCAATCAGTCGCTGCGCAAGCTGTTCAACCTGCCGCTCGTCATCTCGGCCGCCCTGCTCTCCTTTGCCCACGGCGCCAATGACGTCGCCAATGCGGTTGGCCCCCTGGCGGCCATTGTTTCTACCGCTCAGTCCGACAGCGTAGCCTCTCATGTTGATATTCCGCTCTGGGTGATGCTCATCGGTGCGATCGGCATCTCGCTCGGCCTCCTGCTCTTCGGTCCGAAGCTCATTCAGATGGTCGGCGACCAGATTACCAAGCTCAACCCGATGCGCGCCTTCTGCGTGGCGCTTTCGGCCGCCGTCACCGTCATCATCGCATCCTGGTTCGGGCTTCCGATCAGCTCGACCCACACGGCCGTCGGCGCGATCTTCGGCGTCGGTTTCTTCCGTGAGTGGTACACCGCGAATTCAAAGCGCCGTAAGGCCTACCTTGCGCGCAAGAATGGCGGGCAGCTGAAAGAAGCGGAAAAGGTCGAAAAGCGCGTCACGGCTGAAGAGATCATCCGCCGCAAGCTCGTCCGCCGCGCCCATGTACAAACCATTGTGGCTGCCTGGGTCACCACAGTGCCCGTATCGGCGGCACTTTCCGCAGCCATCTTCTACGTGCTCACCTTCGTCAGCTGAGCGGGCGGGCTTCCAGGGCCCCGGAAGCCAACGTTTTCGGGGGTTCCCAAACATCAACCCCCGAATTGCCGTTTCCACACAATCCACACCGCATAGCCACAAGATGTAGTCTGTTGAACTAAATAATAATCGACAGCTTGCGTTATTGTCCGAGACGCGCTTTTATATCTCCATCGGCGATGCGTCGTTTCAGTCGTTCTGCCGACGTCAAATCTTTTTCAGTTTCGCGAGTCATCATTCGCGGGCCCCCTGGCCCGTACCCGGCGTAATACGTTCGGGTGTTTTGGCACGCGGATACGATGCGGGGCGCTAAATCTAGTGACAAAGGCAGCGTTTAACACTATATTTAGTGCTCGCAGGTACGCTTCCGATTCCATGGATTATGCATCAGTAAGCAATGCTGCTTTGCAGGCGTCTGAAACACCCTACCTTTCCCTGATCGGGAAAGGGTTTTGAACAACCCGTACCGGAGCAGCCGAGCAAACGGCGTTCCTGTGCTGACGGAAACAACGGGGCACGAGGCCCCATCGAGACACTAGAAGGCGGAAGGGACGAAGATGCGCTTCGAACGACGGTTCACGAAAGAAGGCCAGTCACCATATGCGGAGATCCCGTTCCGCAAGGCGACCAGCGAGATCCGCAACCCGGACGGCTCCATCGTGTTCCGCCTGGCTGACATCGACGTACCTGAGCAGTACAGCCAGGTTGCGTCCGACATCCTGGCACAGAAGTACTTCCGCAAGGCAGGCGTCCCGGCCAGGCTGAAGAAGGTCGAGGAAAACAAAGTTCCTTCCTTCCTCTGGCGCTCCGTGGCCGACGAGAAGGCGCTGGCCGCCCTCCCCGAAGATCAGCGTTACGGCTCCGAGACCGACGCCCGCCAGGTCTTCACCCGTCTTGCCGGCACCTGGACCTACTGGGGCTGGAAGGGCGGCTATTTCGCTTCCGAGTCCGACGCCCAGACCTTCATGGACGAGCTCTGCTACATGCTCGCCACGCAGCGCGTCGCGCCAAACAGCCCGCAGTGGTTCAATACCGGCCTGCACTGGGCCTATGGCATCGATGGTCCCGGCCAGGGCCACTATTACGTCGATCCGTTCACCGGCAAGCTCACCAAGTCCAACTCGGCCTATGAGCATCCGCAGCCGCATGCCTGCTTCATCCAGTCCGTCTCCGACGACCTGGTGAACGAAGGCGGCATCATGGATCTTTGGGTCCGCGAAGCGCGCCTCTTCAAGTACGGCTCGGGCACCGGCTCGAACTTCTCTCAGCTGCGCGGCGAAGGCGAACGGCTTTCGGGCGGCGGCAAGTCTTCCGGCCTCATGTCCTTCCTCAAGATCGGTGACCGCGCAGCTGGCGCCATCAAGTCGGGCGGCACCACCCGCCGCGCCGCCAAGATGGTCATCGTCGACATCGACCATCCGGACGTCGAAGCCTTCATCGACTGGAAGGTGCAGGAAGAGCAGAAGGTTGCCTCCCTCGTCACCGGCTCCAAGATCGTCAAGAAGCACCTCGAAGCGATCATGCGCGCCTGCGTCAACTGCGAGGCCGACAACAACGATTGCTACGACCCGGCCAAGAACCCGGCGCTGAAGCGCGAGATCAAGGCTGCCAAGAAGAACGCGGTGCCGGAGAACTACGTCCAGCGTGTGATCCAGTTCGCGCGTCAGGGATACACCTCGCTCGACTTCCGCACCTATGACACGGACTGGGATTCCGAGGCCTACCTCACCGTTTCCGGCCAGAACTCGAACAATTCCATCTCTCTCAAGGACGACTTCCTGCGCGCGGTCGAGAATGACGGCGACTGGAACCTCATCCGCCGCACCGATGGCAAGCCGGCCAAGACCGTGAAGGCACGCGAGCTGTGGGACAAGATCGGCTATGCCGCCTGGGCATCCGCTGATCCGGGCCTGCACTTCAACACGACCATGAACGACTGGCACACGTCGCCAGCGGCCGGTCCGATCCGCGCCTCCAACCCGTGCTCGGAATACATGTTCTTGGACGACACGGCCTGCAACCTCGCCTCGATCAACCTGCTGGCCTATCGCAATGCGGATGGTCACTTCGACATCGAGGGCTATGAGCATTCCGTGCGCCTGTGGACCGTGGTGCTCGAAATCTCCGTGATGATGGCGCAGTTCCCGTCCAAGGAAATCGCCCGCCTCTCCTACCAGTACCGCACGCTCGGCCTTGGCTACGCCAACATCGGCGGCCTGCTGATGACCTCGGGCATTCCCTATGACTCGAAGGAAGGCCGCGCGATCTGTGGTGCCCTGACCGCGATCATGACCGGTGTCGCCTACGCGACCTCGGCCGAGATGGCCTCGGAACTCGGCGCCTTTGCCGATTACGAGCGTAACTCGCAGCACATGCTGCGCGTCATCCGCAACCACCGCCGGGCCGCCCATGGCGAGACGGAAGGCTACGAGAAGCTGGCCGTCAACCCGGTGCCGCTCCAGGCTGAGGACTGCCCGTCCGAAGACCTGATCGCTCATGCCCGCGCGGCCTGGGACAAGGCGCTCGAGCTCGGCGAGAAGCACGGCTACCGCAACGCGCAGGCCACCGTCATCGCGCCGACCGGCACGATCGGCCTTGTCATGGACTGCGACACGACCGGCATTGAGCCCGACTTCGCGCTGGTGAAGTTCAAGAAGCTCGCCGGCGGCGGCTACTTCAAGATCATCAACCGCGCTGTTCCGGAAGCGCTGCGCACGCTCGGCTACTCCGAAGCTGAGATCGCGGAGATGGAGGCCTACGCTGTCGGCCACGGCAACCTGAACCAGGCGCCTGGCATCAACCCGACGACGCTCAAGGCCAAGGGTTTTACCGACGAGAAGATCGCAACGCTGAACGAATCGCTGAAAAGCGCCTTCGACATCAAGTTCGTCTTCAACAAGTGGTCGCTCGGCGAAGACTTCTGCAAGGAGGTGCTTGGCTTCACCGATGAGCAGTTGAACGACATGTCGTTCGAGATGCTGCCGGCGCTGGGCTTCACCCGCAAGGAGATCGAGGCTGCCAACATCCACGTCTGCGGTGCGATGACGCTTGAAGGCGCGCCCTACCTCAAGGAAGAGCACCTGGCCGTCTTCGATTGCGCCAACCCGTGCGGCAAGATCGGCAAGCGCTACCTCTCGGTCGAGAGCCACATCCGCATGCTGGCGGCTGCCCAGCCGTTCATCTCCGGCGCGATCTCCAAGACGATCAACATGCCCAACGATGCGACGGTTGAGGACTGCAAGAACGCCTACATGCTGTCCTGGAAGCTGGCGCTGAAGGCGAACGCCCTCTACCGCGATGGCTCCAAGCTCTCGCAGCCGCTGAACTCCTCGCTCATCGCTGACGAAGACGATGAGGACGAAGCCGTCGAGGCGCTGGTTGCCCAGCCGGCCGCAGCCCGTGCCGTCCAGGTGACCGAGAAGATCGTCGAGCGCGTTGTCGAGCGTGTGGTGCGTGAGCGCGAAAAGCTGCCGAACCGCCGCAAGGGTTACACGCAGAAGGCTGTCATCGGTGGCCACAAGGTGTACCTGCGCACGGGTGAGTTCGACGATGGCCGCATCGGTGAGATCTTCATCGACATGCACAAGGAAGGTGCCGCCTTCCGCGCGATGATGAACAACTTCGCCATCGCCATCTCGCTCGGCCTCCAGTATGGCGTGCCGCTGGAAGAATATGTGGAGGCCTTCACCTTCACGCGCTTCGAGCCGGCCGGCATCGTCATCGGCAATGACGCGATCAAGAATGCGACGTCGATCCTCGATTACGTGTTCCGCGAGCTCGCGGTCTCCTACCTCGGCCGCAACGATCTGGCCCATGTCGACATGTCGGACTTCTCCAACACGTCGCTCGGCCGCGGCATCAACGAAGGCAAGGCGATCCCCTTCTCCAAGGGCCTGATGCGCGGCGCCACCTTCAAGGTGGTAAGCGGCAAGTCCGATCCGAAGGGCGAGGCAACGGCTGCTCCGGCAAGTGCTGCTTCCGCCTCGAACGTGCACGCCTTTGCCGGCGGCGCGACCGTGACGGCGCTGAAGAAGGTGTCCAGCCTCAACGAGGAACCGGCCCCCTACCAGGCCGCGGCCAGCGAAGGCGTGAACGCGCTCTTCACGGACAAGGCTGCGGAAGAAGCCGCTGAAGCCAAGAAGAAGGAAACCCAGCGCCGCCAGCAGGCGATCATGCAGGGCTACACCGGCTCCATGTGCACCGAGTGCCAGAACTTCACGATGGTCCGCAACGGCACCTGCGAAAAGTGCGACACGTGTGGAGCAACGAGCGGCTGCAGCTGATTAGCTGCAGCGGTGGTCGCAGACCCAAAGTTGGGTACTACGGAGCCAATGTTGTGTTCTGGCCCGCTGCACGGCTGCCGATGAAACGTGATGGGACCTATTGGAAATGCGGCTCCCGTGGGAATAGCTGCGGGAGCATTCTGGCTCCTAAGAGTGTTGAACTGACCTGATCTGACCTGACCTGACCTGACCTGACGCGTCACCGACTCTCGCTCTACGTCAAGGTAGACTGCTCATTCGACAAACGAAGTCTGCTCACCCGACCTGAAAGAGTCGGATGAGCCTCAAATGCAAGGCCCCGGGCGCTCCCATGCGCCCGGGAAATGGCAGAAGGAACGAAACGGAAACGGAATCGGACTGGATTTAGAAGGGCAGTCCGGGTCCCTACACTTCAGTTCAAAGGACGAGACATGCCTGCCTACATGACATTCTTCCCCCTTGGGAACGCCGACACGACGCTGATCCGCCTCGCCAACAACGACCTGGTCCTGATGGACTACGCGAACATGCGCGTCGAGGACGATCCGACGGACAAACGCATCGACCTCCCGAAAGCGCTCCGCGACGAACTGGATGATGCCGGACGCGAGTCGTTCAGGGTGGTGGCGTTCACTCATCTCGATAACGACCACATCTGCAAAGCCCGAGATTTCTTCTGGTTTGATCACGCCCGTACTCTGCAGGGTGACGACCGCGTGAAGATTGACGAACTCTGGGTGCCCGCAGCAGCGATCACCGAGACTGATCTAGCAGATGATGCCTGGACCATCCGTGCGGAAGCCCGCCATCGCCTGAAGGAAGGCTACGGCATCAAGGTCTTCTCACGCCCCGAGAACCTCGCCGAATACCTGGCCGAATGGGACCTCACCGTCGAGGATCGCGCTCACCTGATCGTCGACGCAGGGAAGCTGGTCCCTGGCTTCTCGAAGGACGGATCGGAGAAAGTTGAATTCTTTGTCCACAGCCCATTCGCATGGCGCACCGACGATGGCCTCGAAGACCGAAACGAGTGTTCGATCGTCGTGCAGGCGACCTTCAAAGAAGGCTCCGAAGAGAGCTATGCGTTGCTTGGCGCGGACATTGACTATGAATCGCTATCGCTGATCGTCAGGACATCAAAGAGGCATGGGAACGAGGACCGTCTCAGGTGGGACGTGCTCAAGCTCTTCCACCATTGCTCATACAAGTCTCTGTCGCCCGAGAAGGGCGAAGACATCACCGACCCGGTAGAAGACGTCAAATGGCTCTTCGAGGAGCTTGCCCGGGAGCGTGAGATCATCGTCTCGCCGAGCTGGCCTATCCCGGCAAAGGGAACGCCAGAGGACAAGGACAAGCAGCCCCCGCACCGACAGGCCGCGAACTACTACAAGAAGATCATCCGGGCCTCGAACGGGGAGTTCAAGGTCACCATGGAAACGCCGACGCAATCCAAGCCGAAGCCGATCAAGATGAAAATCTCGGCGGCGGGGGTAGCTGTGGTAATGTCGGCCGCCCCGACGGTCGCCAGCGTGGCATCCGCATCCACGACACGGGCGGGCTGACGCATGTGGCAGCCGGAAACGAGCGAGCCGGTCAACCCGAATGAGCTCGCTATCCCTCTTGCCCGCGCATTCGCGCTGCATGTCGCGAAGGCATGCTCGGACTTCGCTCGCGTGGTCGAATGCCGGAGGCTGCCCGAGAATGGGGTCGAGATCGTCACTTTCGAGATCGACATCGGCGTGCCGCAGCGCCCGGTCTATGCGATCAATGCCACGGAGGTGGTTTCGGTCTGCTTCGTGCCCGGCAATAGTGCTCCTCCTCTGATCGCGGTCGGGCGGCCGGACTTCCCGGACACTCCGCACCAGAACCTAGTGCCGGAAGGGTTTCCGAGCGTCCTGTGCGTGGACGATCGGCCATGGCAAGACACCCGCGGCGGTTATACTGCTTCCGAACTTATGGTCCGAATCCAGGTGTGGTTCACGAAGGCCTGCGAAGGCGAGCTCCACGGGGACGACCAGCCCTTCGATCCCTTCTTCCTCTACGACGGGGGCCACGAGGTGATCGTGACGAAGGATGGCGAAGAGGCGATGGCCGCAGGCGGCAAGCTGAGCGTGTGGGCAGCCGACGAGCGCAGGCGTTTCCTGTTCGTGACGAGCGCGCAACGCGAAAACAGCGAAAAAGCTCATGTAAACGTGCATGTCCTGCATGTCGCCGTCGAACCGCGTGCGATGAAACGGATGCGCTGGGCCCCGAGAACCCTGGGCCAGCTTTCACAGATGTTGGCGGAGAGGAATGCTGATCTTGTCGCTGCTCTGAAGCCCGCAATTCTCGAGTGGCTCAAGCTGGGCGAGACGGATGAGGACAGCAGGTGGATCACCTGCATCCTGGTGAGCATGCCCCAGCTTCATCCCCGCACGGGAGTGGTCGGCGAGGCAAAGCCGATGGCGTTCCTTTGCGGGGGCAGCCCCGGTCAGATTGGGGAAGCGCTAGGTATTCTTGGCCGGAACCAGTCAGAGGAAGCAACAAAGATCCGCTACCTGCCGCTAATGTTTCCCACGATCACGTCGGATGGGCTGAATGCATTTTCAATCCAGGTTGCACACGTTCATAGGGAACTTGATGGCGCACGGGCTTCGGACATCGCTGGACGAGAGGCTGACCTCCGTGAAATCGTACTCGTCGGCGCCGGATCACTGGGGTCGCACCTTGCCGAGTACCTTTCCCGCGAGGGACTGTACCGCTGGACGATTGTCGATGATGACGATTTCCTGCCCCACAACATCGCACGCCACACGCTGACGAGAGACCATCTCGGGAAGCCCAAAGCTCACAAGCTGGCTGAGCGCTTGGTATTAATCCGGCCCGATACGTCGCCCCGCTCGTTCCAGGGAAATGTCCTATGTGGTCCGCTGCACGCCGAGCTCGTCAAGGCGCTGGGAAGTGCGGACATCATCATAGATGCTTCAGCGTCCGTCCCGGTGTCTCGGTGGCTCTCAGACAGCCCAGAGAAGGCCCGCCGAATGTGCGCGTTCTTTACACCTGACGGTCGTTCGGCCGTTTTGATGGCAGAAGCAGCGGACAGATCAGTGACCCTGCGGGATCTCGAGGCAGTATATCTTCGCGAGATCCTGACGAACCCCACGCTCAAGGATCATCTCCGCCCGGGCCAGCAGCTGCGATACACCGGCGCGTGCCGCGCCCTCACCAACAAAATTCCCGCCTCGTCCATCGCCGTGCTGTCAGGCCTTCTGGCGGCCGGTCTTGCTACAGCCTCCGGCGACACTGCCGCCGCGCTGCGTCTGTGGACAATGCAGGAGGATGGAAGCATCGGCTGCGTGAACGCTCCGACTTCGACGATCAAGAGTTCCACCTCCGGCTGGACGGTCACTCTCCCGGCAGCATTGCGCGAAAATCTGGTTGCAAGGCGCGAAGGAGCATTGCCGAGCGAGACGGGCGGTCCGCTTGTCGGCGTGATTGACTACGAAGCCAAACATCTCGCCGCAGTCCACGCCCTCGCCACGCCACCTGACAGCGCCGGGACACGCACGGACTTCGTCCGCGGCACTCGAGGGATGCAACGCCTTATCGAGGAAGCAGTGAGCCGATCCGGCGGTCAGGTGCGCTACATCGGCGAATGGCATTCGCATCCAGCCGGATCATCGGCATCACCCAGTGCCACAGACATCAACCAGATTTGCCAGCTGTCGCTCGTGCTGGATCTGGACGGCCTTCCTGCTTTGTCGCTAATCGTCAGCGAGCAAGGATTGGCAATGCTGGTCGGCAAGGTTGCCTGATGCTCAGAGGCGCCAACGGCTCGAAGCAGATCGGCCTCGCTCTTTCCGGCGGAGGTTTCCGTGCGGCGGTGTTCCACCTCGGAGTCCTGAGATACATGGCCGAGGAAAGGCTCTTGGAACAGGTCACGCAGGTCTCCACCGTGTCGGGGGGATCCCTGGTGACTGGCGCGGTTTTCTCCGCAGCGGGCGGCAAGTGGCCAACCTCGTCCGAGTTTCTAGAGAACGTCTATCCGTCAATCAAAGCGATGCTTGTATCGGAGGACCTCTTCAGCTTTCGAGCGCTCGGACTGGGCGGAATACTGCGCCAGAACACTGGCGTTTTCTTCCGACGCGCCAACGTACTGGCTTGGCTTATTCGCAAGCGCTGGAACATTGACCTGCGGCTCTCCGATCTACCCGAAACGCCTATCTGGCACGTCAACACCACCTGTCTTGAGACGGGAAAGAACTGGCGTTTCACACGCGGTTCCATGGGCGATTGGCACTTCGGGCGACACTACTCGCCTGACATCGCCGTCGCGGATGCCATGGCAGCTTCGGCGGCGGTGCCGTACGTCATCGGTGCCTTTGAGCTACCATTGCCGAAGGACGGCTGGTGGCAGACCAATCCAGCGACGAAGGCTCCTACACGCAAGTCAGAGCCGCGCTATTCGAAGGTTCGTCTTTGGGACGGCGGCGCTTACGAGAACATGGCATTGGAGCCTCTCTACAAGCCCGTGGAAGGCCTCCAAGGCTGCGATGTTCTAGTCTGCAGCGATGCGTCCGCTCCCCTTGCTGCCCCTGCCGGAATTCTCAAGGGCCTTTTGACAGGCAAGCTGGCATCGCCGCGTCTGTTCGATATCGCAGGCGATCAGATCAGGTCGCTACGTACACGTATGCTGATGAAGGCGATCACTCAGCGCGAAATTGACGGTTTCCTGCTTAGGCTCGGCACCTCCGCTCGCGACTTTGCAAAGAAAAGCGGCAATCTGCCCGGACTAACCGACGAGGAATGCGCATTCTGTCTCCACTACCCCACCAATCTGACCAAAGTCGCGTCTCACCATTTCGACCTGATCGCTCAACACGGACATGAAGTCGCCCGCATGACGACAAGCATCTTAGCAAACACTCTGAGTGACGGATCGGTCCCGGCGATAGAACCGTGATTGCTTCCGCTGCCGATCCTCGAACACCTCCTGCACACAGCGATGCATCTGCTCTGGTTCTGCGCCTGCCCGCGTCGGGCAGGTTCTGCTACTTGGATCGGCACCGCGAATGTGAAATCATCACGCCATAGACATGGCGATTCATCGGATAGCTCGTAATTGCGAATGAGCAGGCGAGGATAGCTGAAACGGGAGGTGGAGTTATGGCTGGGATATCGAGGAGCTGAATAACGCGCCTTGTGTTTTTCTCCACGCTGGCGAGCGGCAACACCCAGGACGCTGCCTCGCCAGATGAGAACAGCGTCCAGAGGGGTAAGGCACAGGTGGTGCAGAATTCTCAGGCTACTATTCGTCAATAACCCAGATAGACTTCCCTTTGAACAGCCTCTTTTGAACCCCAGACAAGCGGATGGGCGAGCCAGCCGACCGCGCGGAATTCGCCGTTGGCGTCGAGTGGGGCGAAGAACTGTCGAACCGTCTCAAGCCAGGTGGTTCAAGGGCACACTGCCGGTGCCGGTCTGTATGCCCGAAACAGGCGGTGCAGAACAAGTTGCTGCACCTGAGCAAGATCATTTCATGCCCGGAGAATCCTCAAGCAGGGCGGTCCGATTCGGAGAGCATCTCTCGTCGCTTTAGGCGGAGGAAACGATTTGACTCAGATTTGGTGGCACTCTGACTACTAGCACCTGCTGCGACGCAGGTTACTTCGCTCACGGACTTTCACTCGCCGTAGGTAAATGCTCGATCCGTTCAGCAAGCAGCGCTTCAATCTCCTCTCCCGTCAAGCAACTTGCCTGCAGCAGTACACTCGCAACCATTTCGACGTCGGCACTACGCTCTTCAATGATCCTCTTGGCGCGCTGGAACTGCTCCTGGAGGATCTTTTCAATCCTCGACTGAAGAAGTCGGTCAAATCTGAGAGCCGTGAACAGTTCCTCCTCATCGTTTGAAGCGAGATAGGTGAAGCTTGCACCAAGCCCGCATGACGCTTCGAACATCAGGGCCGAGATCGTTGCGGTGTGGAGGTCAGAACCCTTGCTGCCGCCGCCACCCGCGGAGCGCTGTCCCAGCACCACCTCTTCGGCAGCTAGGCCGCCGAGTAGTGTCGCGATTCTATCGAGCACCTGATCCCGGGTTCTTTCGGGATAGGCATCATTGCGCGTGACGACACCACCACCTTCCTGCGGCCTCTGCGGGTCTGCAGGAGCGGAGTCCTCAATGGATACCGACAGTACCTCTCCCGACCTATGCGCCAGCGCTACAACTACGTGCCCTGCCTCGTGGATTGCGGCCCTCCTCCTGACGGATTCAGGCAGCGCAACCCTCGGGGGCAATGCCTGCAGCAGGTCTGTAGCACAAAGGTCCCTCCGCGCACGGCGTGCGCTGCGACGAGCCTGACGGACGATCTGCTCCAGTGCCGCACCACTCCAGCCGTCTGTTCGGCCGACAATCTCAGATAGATCAACAGTTGCAAGGGAACCCGCGAGATGCCACCGCAGGATGCCCTCGCGCCCTGCTGCGTCAGGCAATGGAATTCTGACATGACGATCCAGCCGTCCGGGACGGGTCAACGCAGCATCAAGTCTGTCGGGATAATTGCAGGCGCCAACAACAACCACGCCTTCCCGCCCCTCCAGACCGTCGAGACACTCGAGTAGTGCCGCAACCACCTCGGTGCAGTATTGTGCGTTGTGTCCACTGAAGCGTTCGCGGTCACCGACCGCATCGATCTCATCCAGGAACAGAATTGATGGCGCGTTCTCACGTGCTTCGTCAAAGGCGTCGCGCATCGCCATCAGAAGGTCGCCAAGATGTCCTTTGGCCTGCCAGCGGCCGATAGAACCAAGTACGAGGTGGACGCCACAGGTTTTCGCGAGCGCTCCAGCGAAGGTTGTTTTCCCTGTTCCGGGAGGACCGCTGAGCAAGATCCCGCGGTCCACATCACGCCAGCCAATCTTTCCTTCACGCCAGTCGCTCAGATCAAGAGCAAGTTCGTGTCCCCAACCGCCAGCCTCACCGAGGCCATGAAGGTCAGAAAGCGATGGCCCGGAGGCCTCCTGCGATTTCTGCTTCGCACAAGTTGCTGCAACTGCCTTCTTCATCATCGCAATGGCGACAGAAACGGAGCGCCCGCGTCTTAGCGATGCAGTAGTGATTTCCAGCGGCACGGTCGCAATGTACTCGGCCTGTTCCTCCGACACTCTAAGGCCGAGGCAGAGCTTTGCGCCGGCAATCACATGCCGTGGATGAATTGGGCCAATCTCGACCACTGCATCTGCTGCCAATCTGAAAGTCTCCGGGATGCAGCGTTGGTCACCTGCTACCAAAATCACGCGCTGCCTCTTCGCCAATGCCTTGGTGATTTCCGGAGCCAGATACCTTCGCTCATATCGCTGGGTCAGGACTTCCGTACTTTCCAAACCACGATATCTGGTAATGGCCGGGCCGTGAGCAGCATAGCGGGCAGCATCTTCATAGACGTCTGGTTCAGCGCCCTCCGGCACTACAAGTCCGAGCACAACCTGCCTGAAAGCGCGCAACTGCCAGATCGGTCGACATGACCTTTTGATGGCACAGTATGCGACGAAGCGAGGGAATGAACTATGAAGCTTACGTCTGAATTCGGCCTTGTCGTCTTCAACGAACAAGGAATGTGTATGAAGTCCGTTCATTAGGATTGCCTGTCATGATGATTGGCCACGGGTGCGACGTACTTGAGTTTCTGGTCCGATCCGGCCTTCATCGAGATCAACCTCGATGAAGCGATGCAGGATCAGCGACGACAGTCCCGCTATTGGCCGCACCTCCATGAATGCCGGCAGGCAATCGGCAACAGTCATGGATCCGTGTTCGTCCAGAGCAGCCAGCAAGCGGACCCTGTCCCCAAGAGGACAGTGCCAGCGTGCGTAGCGCAGCAGGTCACATGCGTTCTCAAGTCTCGACCCTGCCCTGATCTCTCGAGCAGTTTTCCAGCGAAAGCCGAAGCCACGCTCAAGGGCAGCTTCTGCGATCCAAGGCTCCGGATCTGCCTCAATCGCACCAATGAGGCAGCGCTCATCTCCTCCTGTGACCAGGAAATCCGGAACATGAGACCTGCTACCGTTCCTGAGGACCAGTGGTTGGCAGATCCACTCCTCCACGTCCAGATCGACGTCCAGGAGGCAACCCAGGTCGCGAGCGAGCTGATTGCGAAACGCCGGTTCTCCGACGCAGCGGATGGTGCCGAGCGGGTGAAACCTAGTCGAGCCCGCCTTCTCGCGAGCTGATGCACTGACAAGGATCTCAGTTGTGGAAGGGACGGCCATTGCAAGGCTCCGTTCAATACGCAAAGGGGATCGGTCCTGTCCAGAAGACAGCGTCGGAAGCGATCAGCGTATGAGCAGCGAAGCCTTTTTCATCATGCGCGAACAAATAGCGAACAACTTTGACGACGTCAATCGATATCCCGATCGTCAGGTGGCAACGACGTCGGTCGATGGCCATATGTACATTCACCTAAGCTGAGGCAGGCTCCCGTCCGTCGTTCCTGACGGCCATCCAGACATGCGCAACTGTCACCCGAGCCAGTGCGGAGAACTCCCTGCGCTTCCTCTACCAGTATGACGTCGGCCACAGGTTCACACCTCTTGGCTCCACGTCTAGCCTGTTATTGTTCCTCAGGAAGCGCAGCTTACGCTTGCGGGCACTGAAAAGACCTATTCAGTTGAACGATCGTTCCCTGATGAGCAGCGTTGGACGAAGTGTTCTCGCCAAGAACAGCTGGTGTCGTACAAATTGCCTCCTTTCACCCACCGTCCACCCTCTGCCATTTTCACTTTTTTGAGCTACGCAGACCTGTCACCCCCCTTTCAATGCAACTATTGAGCGATGCAAGCTGCGCGTGGTGGTTGTAGTTCTGGCTTCCTGATGAGGAATGCGCCGTGTCTGAGAGACAGGCTCATTTTTGTTCACGCTCATATGCATAGGCGTCGGTCACCCTCGCCAGGTGTGTGTAATAGACGTCCAAATCACCTGCTCTTGGTAGGTAAAGTTTACTCGGAGTCATGTTTGTTGTCCGCCGGCGTGGTCCGATTGAATCCTGTAAATTTTGAAAGTGGCGGTCACAGGCGTCTAAAGATGGCTTTTCCCGGAAGTTTGCTGTCGAGCGGCTCCACATATTGATCCGGCAAATAAAAATCTCGCACGCTATGGATCGGCCCGTGCTTCCCGGCGATCAAGGACTGCCATTTTTATCGAGTCCTGCCACCAAGATTTCAAGCCTTCGGACAATCCCTTATTTGCCTTGCCGAGACCAAGCAACTAAGGGCGACGAGATACCGGACGTTGACCTTCCTGCAGACCTGCCGAACATAGCCGCGAACGTCAGAACCAACATCACCTGAGGCCACCGATCAAGGATTCAACTGGCAGGAAAACTGACCCGCTCGAGAGGGCCTCTCCGCGCAATCACTGGATGCGCCGCCAACAATTGCCCAACAAAAAAGTTACCGCAAAAGCACATTCATCAAAGTCACAACGTTTTATTCGTCGGCTAATAATTGATTATAGATAATATCCTCTATGACGTGTATGAGAGTTTATATTGCATAGGATGTTGCCATTCAGACAACTGTACTTCAACCACATATTACATATATTAACAAAAGGGGAATTTTTCCAGAAGCGGTGTCTATTATACATATTTGATATTGCCATGCGGCCTAACGACGCCGCATGATGGTGTCAATTTCAACCAAGGGAGATCGGAAAATGACCCAACATCCTGCAGGAGCCACCACGAGCTCATACAACCATCCAGCACCACCACCTTTTGAGATTGCAACCAGACCAAGACCCCCAGGAATCAGGAACAACAGCGGCCGGGCAGCGTGGACTCGCAGGCAACACGACTTCGGGTACATCGTGGATGCATCGGTAGTAAGCCGCACCTGGCCATATAGGCGTGATCCATCCGTCTGCTCCTGGCTGGCGACAGCTCCCCGGGGTAGCCTCTATGTCCCGGCCGCTGCCATGGAAGTCATTCAGCACGGCATCGAGCTTGAACGCGAAACCGAACCGGAGCATGCGCGAGAGTTGGAGGAATGGAGAGACTCCCTTCGCTCCCTCGGATTCATCTTGGTACCGCCTCTAGAATACATTGAGCGGAACGCACAGACCTTGGGCTGCATCAGCAAGCTGAAGAACCTTTGGGAAAAGTCCCCGCGGCACGAGATCTACGTCGTAGCGACGTCCATCGCCTTCCGGATGAAGATCGCCACTCTGAGTACCAGACGCTATAGCGCCTTCGCAGACGCTGGTATCACCTTACCTGGCTTTGTGACCCTTGGGTGCCGAGGAACTCCGAAGGGGGTGCCTGGCCGACTTGCTCTCATCACCACAGCGAAACCGCGGCATGGAAGAAACTGGCTTCTCTGAAACGGTTCCTTGGTAGCCAGGTTGTCTTCTGGCCACTACTCACTATCTCAGCTCAATTCAATTCGAGAGTCATCAAACGAAAATAGGAGAAAAGAATATGCGAAATCACCATGTACTGCTTAGAGAAGCGTTATCCCGATGCCATGGCGGAGCCTCTGCCTCCCCCACCCCTGAACACCTGAACTATCCGGAGGTTGATGGCGATTTCCGCCTCAGGAGCTTCCACATAGGGCGGATGCCAGCCTACCAGACTGGTCTCGACGTGCGCCTGCCGTATTCATCCAGGAGAGCGTCGCCGATCGCAAGCCCAGACCCAAGAAGCGGGGCTCCAGAGTAGGTTTTGTCGTTGATCCATTCCGTCGACGCGAGGTTTGGTTTGAGAGCCGCCTGGAAGAGGAATGGGTAACAGTCCTCCTCGCTCGTCCAGACGTTACGGAAGTAAGGGAGCAACAGGCGGTTTCCTACAAGGACGGGCCTCAAACACGCAGGCACTTCTTTGACTTTGTCGTTGCGTGGAAGGGCGGATCCAGGACCGCGTACGCGGTCAAGTACAGCGAGGATGTAGAGCGGACACAGCTGCGCCACATGTTGGAGCTTGTCGCCGTCAGCAATGGAGATGCCTTCGCTGACGAATATTGCGTCCTGACCGAGAAGAGCATCGACGCAGTCTCCATTCGAAATGCCCGGCTCATCATTGAATGTTGCACAGACTTCGACGAAGCGGGCCGCGCAATCGTCTGCTCCGTCCTGAGGGAGTGCGGCCCGCGCGTCTGCCTGGGAGATATCGGGGCGCTGTCAGGAATGCAGCAGCGCGGGTTCCGAGCAGCGGTGTCTCTC
>Ga0182736_1001337_pt1 | contig 25036 bp, 24 predicted proteins | sample eDN5th30CKraftBY_FD_128882 | JGI IMG/M metagenome (GOLD analysis project Ga0182736, IMG submission 128882) | Enriched backyard soil microbial communities from Emeryville, California, USA - eDNA 5th pass 30_C Kraft BY (version 2) (version 2) | ecosystem: Environmental > Terrestrial > Soil >...
CCCGCGGCAATGCCGTCGCGGCGCGTACTCGATCGCGCGACGGCGAGGATCGTTGAAATCCGCGCGACGCGATCAAGGCGTCACGACGCGCGGCGCTGCACGACGATGAACGCGCGTTATGCATTAAGCGCGCCGCTCATTCTAAACAGCTTTAAACGAACGGCGCAGCGGATCTGTTCCGTCAGTGCAGCTTGACACGCGGGGCGGTGGAACGGCGCAGCCAGTGCGCGACAGTATCGAGCACCATGCGCGCATAGCCGTGCAGCGCGGCCACATGCAGGCGATACAGCGACATGTACATGAAGCGCGCGAAGAGGCCTTCGATCAGCATGTTGCCACCGATCAACCCGCCCATCAGATTGCCGACCGCGCTGTAATGGCCGAGCGACACCAGCGAGCCGAAATCGCGATACGTGTACTCGGGCAACGGCTTGCCCTGCAACATCCGCTCGAACGACTTGAAGAGGAAGCTCGCCTGCTGATGCGCGGCCTGCGCGCGCGGCGGAACGTTGCGCTCGTTGCCGGGCCACGGACACGCGGCGCAATCGCCGAGCGCGAAGACGTTCTCGTCGGTTTCGGTTTGCAGCGTGCGGCGCACGACGAGCTGGCCGAGACGATTGGTCGGAAGTCCGTCGAGATTGTTGAGAATCGCGGGCGCCTTGATGCCCGCCGCCCAGACTGTGAGATCCGCGCGAATCGTCTTGCCGCTCGCCGTGCGGATCGTGTCGCGCGAGACCTGCGCGACGGTTTCGCCCGTCATCAGCTTTACGCCGAGCTTCATCAGCAGTTCCGCCGTCGCGCTGGACACGCGTTCCTGCAATGCGGGCAGAATGCGTGGCCCGGCCTCGATCAGCACGATGCCGATATCGTGCTTCGGATCGAGCTTGTGCAAGCCGTATGCGGAAAGCACTTGCGCGGTATTGCGCAATTCCGCCGACAATTCGACGCCCGTCGCGCCCGCGCCGACGATCGCCACCTGAATGCGCGGCACGGGATCGACGCCGGGCTCTTCGTCGACTTCGTCCACGCCCGCCGCGACGGGTTCCGGTGCGAAATGCTCCGCGCGCATGCAGGCCGCGATCAGGCGCTTGCGGAAGAGCTCCGCCTGACCGACGGTATCGAGCGCGATCGAATTCTGCTGCGCGCCTTCGACGCCGAAGAAATGCGTCGTGCTGCCGATCGCGATGACGAGCGTGTCGTACTCCAACTCGCGCTCGGGCAGCAGTTCGCCGGCTTCTTCATCGCGCAACGCGCCGATCGTGATGCGCTTCGCCGCCCGATTCAGTCCGACGAGTTCACCCTGCTGAAACTCGAAGCCGTGCCACAGGGCTTGTGCCGCGTATTCGAGTTCCTGCGTGAAGGGATCCATGCTGCCCGCCGCGACTTCATGCAGGAGCGGTTTCCAGATATGCGTCGGGTTGCGGTCGACGAGCGTGACTTGCGCTTTCGGCGGCGTTTTGGAATCCGTCGAGCCGAAACGGTCGCCGAGACGAGTTGCGAGTTCGAGGCCGCCTGCGCCTCCGCCGATGATGATGAAGCGATGCATGGAACTCTCCCTGTGCTTTTATATTCGATCGGCCTTCGTGCTTATCTTCCTCGATTGAAACATTGTGCGGAGCTTCGGTGACAGTCACAAGCGAGTCACCAACATGTCGGACATATGCGACATCCGCGCATATGTCCTTGCACCGGGAATTTCAGTGCGCTTCTTCCCAGTTGGTGCCGACGCCCACTTCCGCGACGAGCGGCACTTTCAGCTTCGCGACGCCGCACATCAGTTCAGGTAAGCGCTTCCTGACCTCGGGCAGCGCCTCTTCGGGCACTTCGAGCACGAGTTCGTCGTGCACCTGCATGATCATCTTCGCGCCGATGCCCGACGCTTCGAGCCAGTCCTGCACCGCGATCATCGAGAGCTTGATGAGATCGGCGGCGGTGCCCTGCATCGGCGCGTTGATCGCCGCGCGCTCCGCCGCCTGACGGCGCGGCCCGCTGCCGCCATTGATCTCGGGCAGCCACAGACGCCGGCCGAACACAGTTTCGACGAAGCCGTTCGCCTTCGCGATCACGCGCGTATTTTCCATGTACGCGGCAACGCCGGGATAACGCGCGAAATAGCGGTCGATATAAAGCTTCGCCGCATCGCGCGTGATGCCGAGATTCGACGCGAGCCCGAACGAGCTCATGCCATAGATCAGGCCGAAGTTGATGACCTTCGCGATGCGGCGCTGATCGTTGTCGACTTCGAGCGGCGTGACGCCGAACACTTCCGACGCCGTCGCCCGGTGCACGTCTTCGCCTTCCCTGAACGCGCGCATCAGCGATTCGTCGCCGGAAATGTGCGCCATGATGCGCAGCTCGATCTGCGAGTAATCCGCCGATACGATCTTGCAGCCCGGCGATGCGATGAACGCTTCGCGAATGCGCCGCCCTTCGCCCGTTCGCACCGGAATGTTCTGCAAGTTCGGCTCGTTCGACGACAAACGCCCCGTCACCGCGACGGCCTGCGCATAGTTCGTATGCACGCGTCCCGTCGATGCGTTGACCATGCGCGGCAGCTTGTCCGTGTAAGTGGACTTGAGCTTGGACAGCCCGCGATGCTCGAGCAGCACCTTCGGCAGCGGATAGTCTTCGGCGAGCTTCTGCAGCACTTCTTCATCGGTGGAAGGCGCGCCGCTCGGCGTTTTCTTCACGACCGGCAATTGCAGCTTCTCGAAGAAGATCTGGCCGATTTGCTTCGGCGAGCCGAGATTGAACTCGCCGCCCGCGAATTCGTACGCCTGCGCCTGCAAATCGATGAGCCGCTTCGCAATCTCGTTGCTCTGCGCTTCGAGCCGTTCGCGATCGATCAGGACTCCGTTTCGTTCCATCTTGCGCAGCACGCGCGAAGTCGGCATTTCGATGTCGCGATACACGCGCAACAAGCCTTCCTCCTGCGCCACTTGCGGATAGAGCGCCTGATGCAGACGCAACGTGATATCGGCGTCTTCGGCCGCATACGCGGAGGCTTTGTCGAGCGGCACTTCATCGAAGCCGATCTGCGATGCGCCCTTACCCGCGACGTCTTCGTACTTGATCGTCTTCACGCCGAGATGACGCAACGCGAGGTTGTCCATGTCGTGCGGACGATGCGATTCCAGCACGTACGATTGCAGCAGCGTGTCGTGCTCGACGCCGCGCATTTCGATGCCGTAATTGGCGAGCACCTGCTCGTCGTACTTCAGATGCTGGCCGACCTTTTTCTTCGATGCATCTTCGAGCCACGGCTTGAGTTTCGCGAGCACTTCGTCGCGCGGCAGTTGCTCGGGCGCGTCCGGCCCGCGATGCGCGACCGGAATGTACGCCGCATGCCCCGGCTCGACAGAGAACGACATGCCGACGATCTGCGCGGTCATCGGATCGAGCGACGTGGTTTCGCTATCGAACGATGTGAGCTCCGCTTCATTGATGCGCTCGAGCCACGCATCGAACTGCTCCCATGTCTGCACCGTCTCGTAGTGATGCACGATTTCGGTGACTTCGGCGGGCGGCGTATCGGTCGGGCCTTCGACGGCATCGGCGATTTCGACTTCGCGCAGCCACGTCTTGAAGCCGTGACGCAGGAACACGTCGCGCAGTTCGTCGCGCGACTCGGGACGCGATTGAAGCGTCGCATCGATCGATTCGATTTGCGATGTGAGGTCGCACTCCGTGTGCACGGTAACGAGCTTTCGCGCCATCGGCAGGAAGTCCAGAGCCTTGCGCAGATTGTCTCCTACCGCACCCTTGATCTCGTTCGCATGCTCTACGATGCCATCAAGGGTTTCGTATTGCGTGAGCCATTTGATCGCTGTCTTGGGACCGCATTTTTCGACCCCCGGCACGTTGTCGACGGTATCGCCGATGAGCGACAGATAGTCGACGATGCGCTCCGGTGGCACGCCGAACTTCGTGAGCACGCCGGCGCGGTCGAGCGTTTCGTTGGTCATCGTATTGATGAGGGTGACATGATCCGTCACGAGTTGAGCCAGATCCTTGTCGCCCGTCGACACGATCACCTTCATGCCGCGCTTTTCGGCTTCGACCGCGAGCGTGCCGATGACGTCGTCCGCCTCGACGCGCTCGATCATCACGAGCGGCCAGCCGAGCGCGCGCACGGCGACGTGGATCGGCTCGATCTGCTTCGCGAGGTCTTCGGGCATCGAAGGGCGGTTGGCCTTGTAGTCGGCGTACCAGTCGTCGCGGAAAGTCTTGCCTTTGGCATCAAATACGCACGCGCTATACTCTGCATTGATTTCGCGCCGCAAGCGCCGCAGCATGTTGATCATTCCATACAGAGCGCCGGTGGGCCCGCCGTCGGGGCCTCGCAAGTCCGGCATTGCATGGTAGGCCCGGTACAAGTAACTAGAACCGTCGACCAATAGCAGGGTCTTACCTTCAAGACTTAGTTCTTCAGGCATTATGAACAAGAGAAAAGTGATTCCGAGTCTGCGATCGCTCGCAGATCAAGAGCGCGCGACGGCCAAGAAGGCTCGCGCATCGTGGCAGATGTTCACGATTATGGCAGAGTTTATCGAGGCGACCGAGTACCTCTCGGAGATCCGCCCTGCCATCAGCATCTATGGTTCGGCGCGTCTGAAACCGGAGTCGCCGTACTATCAGCTCACGATCGAAATCGCGCAGAAATTCTCCGACGCGGGCTTCGCCGTCATATCCGGCGGCGGGCCGGGCATCATGGAAGCGGCGAATAAAGGCGCGCACGCGGGCAAGTCGCCTTCGGTCGGCTTGAACATCGAGTTGCCGCACGAGCAATCGGGCAATCAGTGGCAGGACATTTCGCTCCGCTTCCGTCACTTCTTCACGCGCAAGGTCACGTTCGTGAAGAACTCGGACGCGGTCGTGGTGATGCCGGGCGGCTTCGGTACGCTGGACGAGCTCGCGGAAGTGCTCACGCTCATCCAGACGAAGAAGTCACGTCACGTTCCGATCGTGCTCGTCGGCGCGGAGTTCTGGGCCGGCCTGCTCGACTGGTTCAAGAACACGTTGCTGACCAACGGCGTCATCAGCGAAAAGGATCTCGACCTGATGCAAGTCATCGACGATCCGGATCAGGTGCTCGAAGCCGTGTTGCGCTTCTATGAAGATCGCGAGGAATCGGTCGAACAGCCGGCTGAGAGCAAGTCGGATGAGGATCGGATGTTCTATCTTTAATCGAGACTCGATGCGAGCGGTTTCATGAACCGCTCGCATCGTCTCACGCAGAAGGCATCATTGAAACGCCACTTCCGCGAAGCTGCGCAACTTCCGCGAATGCAGCTTCGACAACCCATTCTCGCGCAGCAGTTCCATCGCCTTGACGCCGATTTGCAAGTGCTGATCCACCTGCGCGCGATAGAACTGATCCGCCATTCCCGGCAGCTTCAATTCACCGTGCAGCGGCTTATCGGACACGCATAGCAGCGTTCCGTACGGCACGCGGAATCTGAATCCATTGGCCGCAATCGTCGCACTCTCCATATCGAGCGCCACCGCGCGGCTTTGCGACAAACGCCGCACCGGCTCGCGATGATCGCGCAACTCCCAGTTGCGGTTATCGACGCTCGCGACGGTGCCCGTACGCATCACGCGCTTCAGTTCGACGCCTTCGAGCTGCGTCACCTGCGCCACCGCGCGCTCCAGCGCAACCTGCACTTCCGCGAGCGCAGGCACCGGCACCCAAAGCGGCAGATCGTCATCGAGAACGTGATCCTCGCGCACATAGCCGTGCGCCAGCACGTAATCGCCGAGACGCTGCGTATTGCGCAGCCCCGCGCAATGTCCGAGCATGATCCACGCATGTGGACGCAGCACCGCGATGTGATCCGTGATCGTCTTCGCGTTCGACGGCCCCACGCCGATGTTCACCATCGTGATGCCGCTGCCGTCCGCGCGTTTCAGGTGATACGCGGGCATCTGCGGCAGACGCGCGGGCTGCGCGCCTTCCTCCGGCTGCTCGCCGAGATTCGCGTTGTACGTGACGACATCGCCCGGTTCGACGAACGATGAATACGCGCTGCGATACGCGCGCGTTTCCTCGTCGTCGGCGCGCGACATCATCGTGCGGCCGAGCTTCACGAACTCGTCGATATAGAACTGGTAGTTCGTGTACAGCACGTAATTCTGGAAGTGCGTGGGCGACGTGGCCGTGTAATGCCTCAGCCGATGCAGCGAGAAATCGACACGCGCGGCCGTGAAGAGCGCAAGCGGGTGCGGCTCGCCCGGCCCCGGCTCGTACGTGCCGTTGACGATGCGATCGTCGAGCAGCGCGAGGTCGGGCGTATCGAAGATATTGCGCATCGCGAGCAGCCGGTCGCGATCGAGATCGCCTTCGAGATGGATGCCTTCCGCGAACGCGAAGTGAATGGGGATGGGATGCGCCGACACACCGACTTCGAGCCCGACGTGATGGTTCTTCGTCAGCAGTCGCAATTGCTCGCGATAGTAATCGCCGAAAAGATCGGGACGCGTCAGCGTCGTTTCGTAGATGCCCGGCCCCGCCACGAAGCCATATGAGCGCCGCGAATCGATCTGCGAGTTGAGCTCGGTACGCACGCGCACGAACGGATAGCACGCGCGCACGCGATGCGTGAACTGCTCGTTGCGGCGATAGCGCGCGAATGCATCGCGCAGAAATGCGGTATTCGCTTCATAGATCGCCGACAGACGCGCGACCGCCGCAGCGGGATCTTCGAAGGATTCGGTCGGAAAATCGTTGGCAGGCGTGCCCTGCGTGCTTTGAGTCCGGTCGTTTGTCATGATCTTGTGTCTTTCTTCGATGCCCTCGTAATGAATCGACATTAACACGGAAGAATGTGCGGACCATGAAGTCCCTCCTCACGTGAGTGCGTGCGATCACACCTCGCAACACGTTTTTGACGTTCGAAGTCAAATTTCGCGAAAGCGGCGCAAAATAAGGCGTTGGCTGCGCGCGCGCCGCTCAGTCAGCAACCGTTTTGTTAGAATCCGGCCATCGCCTGGAGAACCATCATGAAGCCGCACCTTTGCGCCGCCGCCGCGGCAGTCCTCGCCGCAGCAAGCTTCGGCGCATTCGCGCAGCCGGCGCAGCAAGCCGCCAACGCAGAACCCCAACCGGCGGTGCAGAAAATGTCGCCGGAAGAAGCGGCGGGCCTGCCCGATCTGAAATCCATCAACCGTCCGCCCGCGAACGTCAGCTCGAAAGTCGAGATTTCGCCGCCGCGCACACCGAGCTATCACGAGCTGAGCACCAACGGCACCGAGATCACCGAATTCCGCGACAAGGGCAAGCCCGTCGAAATCGACGTGCGTTCCAATTTCGGCACGCGCTATCAGATGAGCGCGCCCGCCGACACGTCGCCGCAAGTGCGCGACAACGGCAAGGCCAGTACGCGCCTGCCGTCGATCAACCTGCATTACTGATCACTTAAAGATGGCTTCGGACCCGCTCTTTCCGGGCGGGTCGCGGCACCGTGGCTGCATGCCCGGCGCCACCGTTCACCGGCCTCTTCCTGGCCGTCCAACCTGACCGACGTTTCCCGCATGGCCGTCTTCACTCCCGTCACCAACGCCGACCTCGGCGACTGGCTGCAAGACTACGATCTCGGCGATGTCGTCGAATTTCGCGGCATCCAGTCGGGCATCGAGAACAGCAATTTCTTTCTCACGACGACGCACGGCGAGTACGTGCTCACGATCTTCGAGAATCTCACGGCAACGCAACTGCCGTTCTATCTCGATCTGATGCGCCATCTGGCTTCGCATCGCGTGCCGGTGCCCGATCCGATGCCGCGCCGCGACGGCTCGCTCTTCGGCATGCTGCATGGCAAGCCCGCGTCGATCGTGACGAAGCTCGAAGGCGCGCCCGAACTCGCGCCGACGTCCGCGCATTGCATCGAAGTGGGGCAGATGCTCGCACGCATGCATCTCGCGGGGCGCGACTTTGCGCAGCATCAGCCGAATCTGCGCAGCCTTTCATGGTGGCAGCAGAAGGCGCCGTCGATCGCCGAATTTTTAAGCGGCGAGCAGCGGGCATTGTTCGAAGACGAACTCGCGCATCAGGCTGAATTTTTCGGCTCGGCGGATTACGCGTCGCTGCCGGAAGGCCCGTGCCATTGCGACCTGTTCCGCGACAACGTGCTGTTCGCGCACGGCCGCGAGCACGCGCGCCTCGGCGGTTTCTTCGACTTCTACTTCGCGGGCGTCGACAAGTGGCTGTTCGATGTCGCCGTAACGGTCAACGACTGGTGCATCGATCTCGCCACCGGCGTGCTCGATCCCGCGCGCGTCGATGCGATGCTGCGCGCCTATCAGACGGTGCGTCCGTTCACGCCCGCCGAAGAGCGTCACTGGAACGACATGCTGCGCGCCGGCGCGATGCGCTTCTGGGTCTCGCGCCTTTTCGACTTTCATCGCCCGCGCGAAGCGCAAATGCTCAAAGCGCACGATCCCGGCCATTTCGAACGCATTCTGCGCGAACGCGTCAAAGCCGCTTCTCCCGCCAATCGATAACCAGCAACATGCGACTGATCGAAGTTCCGGCCAAGACCGGCTACGTGTGGTTCCGTCAGGGCATCTGGCTGTTCCGCCGCAACCCGTTTGCCTTCCTCACGGTGTTCTTCGCGTATCTGTTCGTGATGACGCTGATCTCCCGTGTGCCGCTCGTCGGCCCGTTGCTGCCGCTGCTGTTCATTCCGGGGGTCGCGGTCGGCTTCATGGCGGCGTGCCGCAACACGATCGCGGGCAAGCCCGTCTGGCCGACCATTCTCGTCGACGGATTCCGCTCGTACGGCAGCGTCGTCGCGCGCAGGCTGCTCGCGCTGGGCGCGCTGTACATCGTCGCGATGATGGTCATCTTCATGGCGTCGGCGCTCGTGGATGGCGGCACGCTGCTCAGCATCATGATGGGCGACGGCCCGAGCGGCGATCCGGAAACGGTTGCCGCGAGCTTCAGTCCGCTCGCGGTGCTCGTCGCGATGGCGTGCTATGTCCCGATCGCGATGCTGTTCTGGTTCGCGCCGATCCTCGTCGCGTGGCACGACGTGCCGCCCGCGAAGGCGCTGTTCTTCAGCCTCGTCTCGTGCTGGCGCAATCGCGGCGCGTTCATTTTTTACGGCGTGCTGTGGATCGTGATCGCGCTCGCGGTCTCGTTCGGCCTGACCACGCTGATGCAGGCGCTCGGCGTGGGACAGGAAATGGCGCTCGCGGTGCTGATGCCGGCATCGATCATCGTCACGACCGCGCTGTATTGCTCGTTTTACGCGACGTATCGCGGCTGTTTCGGCGTGCAGTCCCCCGATTCGCCGGACATTCCCGACGCACCGGGCACGCCCAAGGCTTGACCGGATGCCGCGCTCTTCGAACGGGCGCGGCGATCGTTCGTGCGCGAAGCATTGCACGTACACTAGCGAGATCGGCCATCCCGGCCTTTCGCCGCGCCTCTGTCATGACCTCGTCAAACGCTTTGCCTGAGTTTCCGCTCGAACTCGATCAGCAGCTGTGCTTCGCGCTCTATTCGACTTCGCTCGCGATGACGAAGGCGTACAAGCCGCTGCTGGAGAAGCTCGGGCTGACGTATCCGCAATACTTGGCGATGCTCGTGCTTTGGGAATCCGACGACCTCACGGTCAAGGAAATCGCCGCGCGTCTTTCGCTCGATTCCGCGACGATGACACCGCTTCTCAAGCGTCTCGAAGCGCAGGGCTATGTCGAGCGCGTGCGCGGCGTGGAAGACGAGCGCCAGGTTCACATCCGACTGACCGACGCCGGCGCCGCGCTGAAACAAGCCGCCCGCGCGATTCCCAGTGAAATCTACTGCGCCTCCGGTTCGGACATCGACGCGATGCTGCGTCTGCGCAACGATCTAGTGCGGCTGCGCGCCTCCCTCGGCGAGTACATCGACGACTGATCCGAACCGATAGCAGCACGCTAACGGCCCCATCGTCGAATTTTAATTTGCACACTAATTAATAGCGCGATATATTTACGCCGTGGTGAACGCAACATTGATCTGACAACCGAAACATAAGGGGAGAAACGATGAGCATCCTGTACAAGGCGACGGCAACCAGCACCGGCGGACGCGATGGCCGCGCCATTTCCTCGGACGAGCAATTGAATGTGAAGTTGAGCGCGCCGAAGGAACTGGGCGGAACGGGCGCACCGGGTACGAATCCCGAGCAATTGTTCGCTGCGGGCTATTCCGCCTGCTTTCTCTCAGCGATGAAGTTCGTCGCGGGTCAGCAAAAGCGCGCAGTGCCGGCCGATACAAGCGTCACGGCGGACGTGGGCGTCGGTCACAACGATGCAGGCGGATTCAAGCTCGATATCGAGCTGCGCGTGTCGCTGCCGGGCCTCGACGCGCCCGACGCTCAGGCATTGGTCGATGCAGCACACAAGGTTTGCCCGTACTCGAACGCGACACGCAACAACGTGGATGTGCGCGTGAAGCTCGTCTGAGACGACGCGAGCGGAAACAAAAATGCCGGCCTAAAAGGCCGGCATGTTCCAGAACCGTCGAAGGCAGAGCTTAGTTGGACATCCACGCCGGGTGACGCGCCGTAGCACGCTGATCCAGCTTCTTCATACGATATTCGAGATCGTAGATGTCCGTGGCTTCGGCGAGATAAGCGTCGTCGCGCGCGCGATCGCGTTCATCGGCGGATTTGGTCAGGAACAGGAAAATACGGCTGAGCAGGAACATGGTGGGCCTCGCTTGAATACTGGGGTTACTACCTATGAAGCGGATTATAGGGTAATCCCTGATCCAACGCCAGCCCTAATCGCTAGAACGCTGATACTAAAGACTAAATTGCAACACCTGCAACACGGCGCGCCCGGCGTCAGGCGACGTACGCATCGCGCGCGGCCTCGCTCGGACGCCGCTGGTGCTTGAAAAACTCCCACATCACCGCTGAAGAATCCGGTCCTTTGGACGAGTGGAAAGCGACGGTATCGTCGCCGCCGGCCCATGAATGGCCCAGGCCGCGCACGATCGACGTCTTCACCACGCGTCGGCCGTTCTTGAAATAGTCCGTCACGACACCATCCGGATGCGCTTCCTCGCGCGCCTCGCCCGCGCGGCGATTGCCTGCGGCGTCGATGAAGCCGTTCAGCCGCAGAAACTGCTTGGCGAGCTGCTCCGCGTTCGCGGCCGCGACCACCGAATCCAGTTCTCCGTGCACGATGATCGCCGGCATGCCCGGATAATCGCGAACGTCGACAGCCGCGTCGATGAGCGTGACGGGATCGCTGCGCGCGCCGCGGCGCATGACGTCCATCGCGCCGATGGCCGAACGCGCCTCGCCGAACACCACGCCCGAGTGCAGGCCGACGGCCGCGAACACGTGCGGATAACGCACGGCGAGCAGCGCCGCGAGTCCCGCACCGGCGGACATGCCCGCGAGATAGACGCGCTCCGGATCCAGATCGTGCTGCTCGACCATCGCGTTCACCAGCGAGACGACGGACGCAGCTTCGCCACCGCCGGCGCTACCGGAATCGTCATACCAGCGCCAACAGCGATGCGCGTGATCGTGCTTCGATTGCTCCGGATACAGCACCGCGAATCCGTATCGATCGGCAAGCAGATTGATGCGCGTGCCTTGCGCGAATTCGTCGGCGTTCTGCTTGCAACCGTGCAGCATGACCACGAGCGGAACCGGCTCGGACCCGGCTTTCGGCGGCAGATAGAGCGCGTACGACATGTGATTGACGAAGCGGCCGCTCGTCGGCGGGGCCGAATGATACGAGCGCGCCCACTTCCCGCGCGCCCACGCCGACGCGCGCGGACGCACACGCGATTCGCGCGGCACGGGACGCGCGCTGGCGCGGGGCGCTGTTGCCGCCTTCGCAGACGCCCCCGATTTCAGTTTCGACTTGACGGTTTTCGCGCGCGCGGGCTTGGCCGCCGCACGGGGCTTGGGTGTGCGGATCGCTTCGACTTGGCCGGCGACCAGGCGTCTCAAGCCGCGCAACCAGAGCTTGGTAAGGCTTTTGGACATTTCGGCTGGGTCCTCCACTTCATGCAATGGGATGGCGCGACGAAAACGCGCGCCGTGTTGTGCATTGCACAATAACATTAAAACGGCTGGATAACCTGCCTTGAGCGCACAGATCTCGGGATGAATTAACAGCAAATCGCGAAGATACCCGAAATTAGACGATAGTTACGCGATGTAACCGTCAACTCGCTTTAAGCAATGTCGGATAATTCAGTATGTTCCCAAGCGTTATACTGGAGCGAATTTGCGGCAGCGTGTCGAAGCGCCAGCCGCCGGCAGAACGGCCCCCTCGCCGCTGCCGCACTGCAGCAACCCTTATTCCCACAAAACCAATGACCGTAGACCTACCCGTTTCCGCCTGGATCTCCGTGACCGCGCTCGGCAGCGTCGGCGTGATGGGGCCGGTGGCCCTCATCGTCGCCGCATGGCTCGCCGTCGGCTATCGATGGAAATATTCTGTCGCGTGGCTCGCACTGCTCGGCGCGGCGAGCGGCCTCGTCGCGTTGAGCAAGATCGCGTTTATCGGCTGGGGTATCGGCGTGCGCCATCTCGACTTCACCGGCGTCAGCGGACATGCGCTGATGTCCACAGCGGTGCTGCCCGTCGCGATTTTCGTCGCGCTGTTGCCCGCGCGCGGCGCGTGGCGCGCCATCGGCGTCGCGCTCGGTCTGTTGCTGGGCGTATGGGTGGGCGTGTCGCGCGTCGTGCTCGACGCGCATTCGGTATCGGAAGTGGTCGCTGGTTGCGCGCTCGGCGCGGTCGTCGCGCTCGCGTTCGTGTGGTTCGCGTGGCGCGCCGAGTCCGGCAGGCTCGCGCCGGCGCCCGTCGCCGCGAGTCTCGCGGCGGTCGTCGTGGCGCTGCACGGCGTGCCCGTGCCGACGCAGCAATGGATCACGGAAATCGCGCTCGGGCTGTCGGGCCATGAGCGTCCGTATGTGCGGGCAAGCTGGAAGTCGAAGAAATTTCGCGCGCCGGAACGCCGCACTGAACTGCCGCAGGACGACCGCGCGGCCGCCTGACGCGGCCGCTGCGTTCACTGCATGATGCCTTAATCGTTCACGCCGATAATCACGCTCGACGCCTTGATCACCGCAACGGCCTTCTGACCTTGCGTCAGGCCGAGCGTGTCCGCGCTCTGGTTCGTGATGATCGCGGTGATGGTCGTGCCGCCGTCGAGCGACAGCGAAACCTCCGCGTTCACCGCGCCCTTCGTCAGACTGGCAACCGTGCCACGCAACTGGTTGCGCGCCGACAGCTTTGCGCCGGTGTCTTCCATCAGCATGACCCACGACGCCTTGATAAGCGCGAACGCATCGCTGCCTTCCTTCAGGCCCAGCGCCTGCGTGCTCTCGTGCGTGACGACCGCGACGATCGTCTGCCCGCCGGGCAAGCCGAGTTCGATTTCGTCGTTCACCGCTCCACGCGTGACCTTCGTCACCTTGCCGGCCAGTTGGTTGCGTGCGCTTGTTTTCATTCCCAATCTTCCGATCAGTTCCCAATCGTGGGCGAAGCCTTCGATGGCCGCGCCCGCCCGTTCCAGAAATTTCCGATGCTCGCGTTCGATCGCGTGATACGTGTCGATGAGACGCAACGCTGATGGCGTGAGCGTTGTGCCGCCGCCGCCCTTGCCGCCCGCCGCGCTGGTCACGAGCGGTTCGCCGGCAAGGTTGTTCATGGTGTCGACGGCGTCCCACGCGCCCTTGTAGCTCATGCCCACGGCCTTCGCCGCGGCGGTGATCGATCCCGTGTCGCGGATCGCGGCCAGAAGCGCAATGCGCGCCGCGCCCCCGAGCGTCTCCGTGCCGCTGCGCAGCCATACGGAGCCACCGAGTTCCAGCGGATCGCGCACCTTCGACGGTGCTGTTTTACTCATCTCTAGCCTCTGTGATCGTGCTGAAACAATGGGACGGATTATATCGATGCCTTCACACGCGGACGGTGCATCGAACGCAGCAGCCGCTCGCCTTCGCGCGCGTCCTTGCGCGCCGACGCCGCACCCCAGGCCCGCGCGAAACCGCGCTGATAATCGGTGGCTTCGGGGAGCGCCGCGAGCCGATCGGCGGCGACGGCTGCATCGTTTGCTTCGCCGAGCACCGTCTGCAATTCGCCGAGCAGCTTCGCCGTGTCGGTACGCGTTCTCCGCGACGTCACCGAGCGGAAGAATTCGAGCGCATATCGCAGGCGCTTGGCATGGATGCGGACGCGATGCCGCTCATGCGCTTCGAGCGACGCGAGATCGGGCGCGCGCGCGATACGCCGGTAGTCCTTGCGGATGCGTTTTTCGGCAAAGCTGACAAAGCGCATCGGCGACTCGTCTTCCTGCGATGAGAACCGCGCGAGCCATTCGACGAACGCGAGCATCAGGCGTGCATGGCGCTTCGACGCCAGCGCGTCGTGCACGTTGTCGCGCGCGACGCGGCGCTTCACGTCCGCAGCGGCGATGACCGGTTGCCAGCGCGCGGCGTCGTCGTCCGATTCGGCGTAGGCAGGCAGCGTCCTGTCGGTGAAGACGTCCCAGTCGCGTGCATCGGCGAGCAGGTCGCCGAACCACTTCAGATCGGGCGCGATGCGCGCATTCCACGTGTCGTCGATATCGTCGCGAAAGAGCTTCAGCAGCGTCTTCAGCCGACGCTGCGCGACGCGCAACTGATGCACGTGCTCGTCGCCCAGACCCGCGCGCGACGCGGCCGCGTTGCCGAACCACTGCCCCGCCACCGACGCCGCGATGGCGACGAACGCTTCGCGGCGCGTCGCCGTGCGCGGCAGGTCGAGTTTCGCGGCATGCACAGGTTCCGCTTGCGATGCGTGCTCGTCGTCCGGCGCGATGAACAACGGCGCGGCGTCGATCACCTCGCCCGCGAGCCCGAAGACGGCGTCCAGCGCGCCGTTCAGCGCGGGCGCCGCGAGCCGCAAGATCGGCGGTTCCCCTTCCGAAGTTTCGAGCGACGCGAGAATGTCCGCGCCGCCGGCATCGACGCGCCGTTCGATGCGTTCGATCTCGCGCCCGGCTTCCGAGTCCGCCGCCATATCCCGATGCGCGTTCGCGAGCGGCTCGGCGAGCGCGTCGTCGGCATGCGCGAATTCGATCAGCGACGCCGCCAGATCCTCACCCGCAGGCCGCGCGAAAGTCCGATAGCGCGTGAAGCCGGGCATCGGCACGCTCTCTTTTTGCACGGCGCACAGCGTGCGCGCGCCCTCGAGCGTTTCGATCGACAACCGCCATCGCGGCGTTTTCAGCGGAATCTCGCGCGTCGTGAAGCGCGTCCGGACGGGTTCCGCGCCCGCGAATGCGGCCACGCGATGCAGCGCGTCCTCGGCTCCATCGTCCGATCGATGCGCGTGCAGCGTCACCTCGATCCACATCGTCATGAAGTCTCCCCGGGCGATCTGACGCCGCCCGTCAATTCATACGAAATGGCTGCCGTTTCCCGATTCATGAAATCGACACACGCGCCGGGAAACATGCCCATTTGAGCTTCTGAAACGCTTCTCGTCTGCTTTTTCACCTTTCCGATACGACCTCGCGCAGGACCAGCCCCAAGGACGCGTTCATGAACCAGATTGCCTTTCCTCAATCCCAGACGGGCCGCACGCTCGGACAACGCCTCGCGCTACTGCTCTTTCTGCTTGCCATCGGCGCGGGCGCGGTGTACTGCGTCCTGCATCTGCTCGAAGATCTCGCGCCGGTGCGCGAATCGTCGGCGTTTCCATACATTCTGCTCGGCGTCGCGCTCCTGATTGCGCTCGGCTTCGAATTCGTCAACGGTTTTCATGACACGGCGAATGCTGTCGCCACTGTAATTTACACGCACTCGTTGACGCCAAACTTAGCGGTAGTCTGGTCGGGAGCATGGAATTTCATCGGCGTGTTGATTTCGAGCGGCGCGGTCGCGTTCGGCATCCTGCAATTGCTGCCGGTGGAACTGATCATCGGCGTCGGCAGTTCGCAGGGCTTCGCGATGGTCTTCGCGCTCCTCATCGCGGCGATCATCTGGAATCTCGGCACCTGGGCGCTCGGCCTGCCGTCGTCGAGTTCGCATACGCTGATCGGCTCGGTGATCGGCGTCGGCCTCATGAACCAGATGTTGCACGGCACGAACGGCACGTCGGGCGTCGACTGGAGCCAGGCGATGTCCGTCGGCAAGTCGCTGCTGTTTTCGCCGCTCGTCGGCTTCATCCTCGCGGGTTTTCTGCTTTACGTGCTGAAGCTCGTCGTGCGCGTGCCCGCGCTCTACAAAGAGCCGGAGAAGAACACGCCGCCGCCGTTCTGGATCCGCTGTCTGCTGATCCTGACATGCACGGGCGTGTCGTTCGCGCACGGCTCGAACGATGGCCAGAAAGGCATGGGCCTCATCATGCTGATCCTGATCGGCACCGTGCCGACCGCCTACGCGCTGAACAAGGCCGTGACGGCGAGCGAAACGCAGACGTTCGTCGCGGTGAGCCGCAGCGCATCGGACGTATTGCAGCGCTACAGCAACGGCGCTCCGCCCGCCGCCGACGCGCGCGCCCAGGTCGAGAAATACGTGCAGACGAAGACGCTCGCGCCGGACACGATCGCGTCGCTGAAGCGCGTCGTCGACTCGATCGAAGCGCAGATCCGCCCGAGCCAAACGATGGCCGAAGTGCCGCAGGGCAACGTCCGCAACGTGCGCAACGAGATGTACATCGCGTCGGAGGCGCTGCGCATCATGGAGAAGCAGAAAGCGCCCGCCTTTTCCAAGGACGACGACGCCGTGCTCGGCAACTACAAGAAGCAGCTCGACCACGCGACGAAGTTCATCCCGACGTGGGTGAAGGTCGCCGTCGCCGTCGCGCTCGGATTGGGCACGATGGTCGGGTGGAAGCGGATCGTCGTGACGGTCGGCGAGCGCATCGGCAAGACGCATCTGACGTACGGACAAGGCGCGTCGGCGGAACTCGTTGCGATGCTGACCATCGGCGCCGCCGATGTCTACGGCTTGCCCGTCAGCACGACGCACGTGCTGTCGTCGGGCGTCGCGGGCACGATGGCCGCGAACGGCTCCGGCCTGCAATGGCGCACCGTGCGCAGCCTCGCGCTCGCGTGGATCCTGACGCTGCCGGTTTCGATCGCGCTCGCGGGCCTGCTGTTCTGGGCGTTCCGCGGCCTATTCTGAGCGGATCGCTTGCGTAAAAAGCGGCGCGCGAAGGCTTTCGCGCGCCGTGCAAGTTTTGCCCGCCCCGCCTCGTTTCGCCTCTCCTTTTCGACATTCGTCTGCGCTGGCGCACGTTCGCTCACTGCCCGCAATGCCTGATGCCGCGGGCTTTCGTCGCTACTGGCACGGCCATTGCTCGTATGCAGTCGTCGATCGCAAGACTGATCGTGCCGGCGGCCACGAACCGCCGCTCCTTCGGCGCATGACTGTCGATGACAGTTGGGAGGCTGCGCCGGACGCCGATCCGTCACGCGATCATTTGAATAAGGAGAAGTCGAAATGACGATCGGAACCATACTGCTGATCATCCTGATCCTGCTCTTGATCGGCGCCATTCCTTCCTGGCCGCACAGCCGCAGTTGGGGCTACGGGCCGAGCGGGATCGTCGGCGTCGTGCTGATCGTAGTGATCGTTCTGTTGCTGATGGGTCGGTTGTGACATCGCGCGGCTGCTGTTGGCCGCGCAAGAAAAAAGGGGCGCTCCCGGCGGGACGCCCCTTTTTGTCGATTGCGGCCGCGGTCTAGACGCGCATCACCTGGCCGTTCGGCTCGATCTTGCGCGGGATGACCGGCTCGCTCTGCTTCGGCGACGATGCCTTCGAACGCGGCGTGACCGGCGCCTGTTCGATAGCGGCTTTATCGGCGACCTGCTTCACGGACGTGGCGCTCTTGTGCTTCTTTTTGGCTGCCGTCTGCGGCGCCGCGTGCGTCTTGCTCTTGCCCTTGACGGACTGTGCTTCGGGAGGATTCCAGACTTCCGTGTAGCGCTCGGCCGCAAAAAGCGACGACGAGCCGATCAGAAGAACGACGATCAGGAATACGCGCTTCAAGTGATTCGCTCCAACGGTTAGTGGCCCGCTCTGCGCGAGAGGATGGCGTCGAGCGTCTGCTCGGATGTTTCCAGCTCGAGCAACGCGGCGTCGAGACGCTCGATCGAGCGCGCGACGGAGCGCCCGTCCCGCTCGAAATCCGGCTCGCCGCGCGTGGCGTCGAACGCCGCGTTGACCGCGCGCGTCGCGCGCATGAAACGTTCGAGCGCAGCGGCTTCGAGCGGATCGTTGCGTGGGTTCATCGGCGAGCTCCTGTTGCGGACAAGCTGTACGAATATACAGTAAGCCGACGCCGCGGCAAACAGGCGGCGCGCGTCGTGGCGAAAATGCCGAAGCGCCTCTTGACCGGCGCATGCATCGGCCTTCGGCGGCTCGCAGCGGCGTTTTGCCGCGCATCGATGCGGCGTCGCGCGCGATTAAGTCCCTCTTAATTCTGCGCCGACACACTCGTCTCGCGATCCGGCTCCGTTGCCGCCGTCCGCACCGGACGGCCGAGCCATCACCGTGAGGAACGTGCCATGCCAGCCAACACCGCCGCGCGCCGCAGCTTCGCCAATCTCGCTCCGACGATGCGCAAACAATACGCGCTCACCCTGCGCGAATGCCGTCTTTCCCTGCCGGTCGAGCCGCCGTGGGGCGCGCCTTACCGAATGGTCGAATGGGCGTCGAAGACCGACCAGCGCGTGCAGCGACGCGTCTTTCCCGCCGACTGCACGCCGTCGCAAATCGCCGATGCGCTCAAATCCCACGTACCGGGCCGCCGCTACGGCCCGACCGACGACGAAGACTGATCCGGCGCTTCGAGTCAAAAAGCGCATGGCGGGCTTGCATTAATCCGAATGTGGACTAATATTATTGCAAAGTTCCTTTGGAGACTTAACGACATGCCCAACGCCGCACGCGCCGAACATGCGTCGGCCGGCCGTCCGGTGCCGCGTCCGGCGCTGGATTCGGGTGATCTATCCGCTGCCGGTCTACGCGCCTTCTTCAATATCGCCCGCGACTGGGCGCTATCCGCCGAGGAGCAGATCACGCTGCTCGGCTCGCCGGGGCGCTCCACCTATTTCAAATGGAAGCAGGACCCCGAATCCGCCCGCCTCGCTCGCGACACGCTCGAGCGCCTTTCGCTGATTCTCGGCATCTACAAGGCGCTGCAAATCCTTCTCCCCGATCCGAAAGCCGCCGATACCTGGATCCGCCGCCCCAATGCCGCGCCGCCGTTCGGCGGGCGTCCGGCGCTCGATCGGCTGCTGGCGGGCAATATCAGCGATCTCGTCGCCGTGCGCCAATATCTCGACGCGATGCGGGGCGGCTGGGCGTGATGGGAATTGCATTCAGCAAGGACACACCGAACTGGCGCGAACAGTGGCCGCACAGTCTGCTCGACTGGTCGCCGGCGTATCGCGTGATTCCCACGCGCTTTCCTGCCGTCAATCTCTTCGATCGCGTGGCGTCGCCGCAGGATTTCGAAGCGCTCTACGCACTGGAGGCGATGACCAACGACCGCCTGCGCACCGAAATCGGCGAACTCGATCTCGTGCCCGCGGAAGAGCGCTGTTTCGGGCCGGGCTGCGGGCCGATCATGGCGGCGTTCACGCATCTGAATCCGAACGGCAGCCGTTTCTCGGACGGCAGCTACGGCGTGTTTTACTGCGGCCGCGAGCGGCAGACGGCGATCGCGGAAACGCGCTATCACTCCGGGCTTTTTCTCGCCGCGACGAACGAAGCGCCGACGCGCCAGCAGATGCGTCTCTACACAGTGCGCGCGCACGGCGATGTCGTCGATCTGCGCGGCGACGCGATCGCGCGAACGGGCCTCGATCCGCGCATCCTCGCGCCGGACGACTACGGCCCGGGCAAGGCGCTCGGACGCGCGGTGCGGGCGGCCGGTGCGCCGGGGATCGTGTATCCCTCGGTGCGCGATCCGCAGGGCGAATGCCTCGCCGCCCTGCGCACGACGATGCTGCGCGACTGCCGGCACGCGGCGTATCTCGAATACAACTGGAACGGCGAGGCGATCGACTACGTGTTCGAGCTGAATCAGGTCGGCTGAACGGGCAAACGTTTCACCTTCCCGAGCCGATCGCCACAGCCGTTTCGGTGCGCGTGCGCGAGAGCTTCTTCGACGCCGGGCGCGCCGCCTTTCTCGCCGCTTTCTTGCCGACCTGCTCGAGCGCCTGCGACGCCGCGTTCTTGCCGCTCGATTTCAGCGCACCCGCGCGCGCCTTGCGGCTCGATTCGCCGAGCAGCCGGGTCAGGCGCGCGTCGCTTGGCGTCGCGCCTTTGCGGTTCTTGCGCGCCGCCTCGCGCGTGCGGCGTTTCGCTTCCTTTTCGAGGAAGATCGCGAGCGCGGCTTCATCGGTCTTGAGACCGTGACGGCGCGACGCGGGCATCGATTCGGCGAGCTCGCCGGCTTCGAACGCCTCGATCACGGCCGGATGCACATAGCATTTGCGGCACACGGCGGGCGTATTGCGCAGCAGTTGCGCGACTTCCTTCACCGTGCCGACGACATGCTTGCGCGCCTCGGTCACCGTCTCCCATTTCAGCTTTCTCAGCGCCGCGAGCGCGAACACGCTGCCCGCCCACGTCCGGTAATCCTTCGCCGTGAAATCCGCGCCGGTGATCTCGCGCAGATATTCGTTGATGTCGGATGAAGAAACCGAATGGCGCTCGCCGTCCTCATCGAGATACTGGAAGAGATCCTGCCCCGGCAGATCCATGCAGCGCTTGACGATGCGCGCGACCCGCGCGTCGCTCACGGCCACATCGTGCTCGATGCCGCTCTTGCCGCGAAACTTGAACCGCAACGTTCCCGCCGACACTTTCAGATGCCGCTTTCTCAACGTCGTCAGGCCGTACGAGCGGTTTTCGCGCGCGTATTCCTCGCTGCCGACGCGGATCAGCGTCGTATCGAGCAGACGCACCACGGTCGCGAGCACCTTGTCGCGCGGCATGCCGTCGAGCGCCAGATCGCGCGTAACCCGCGAGCGCAGTTTCGGCAGCACCGCGGAAAACGCGAGCATGCGTTCGTACTTGTTCGCGTCGCGCGTTTCGCGCCATTGCGGGTGATAGCGATATTGCTTGCGACCGCGCGCATCGCGTCCGGTCGCCTGGAGATGGCCGCGCGAGTCGGGGCAAATCCACACATCGGTGTAAGCGGGCGGAATCGCGAGCGCGTTGATGCGGCGAATCTCGGCTTCGTCGTCGATGCGCTTGCCCTGCGTGTTGAAGTACGCGAACGCGCCGTCGATCCATTCGCGCGTATAGCCGCGCCGCGAATCGTCCACGTAGCGCAGGCCGGGCGGCAAATCATCCGGGCAGCCCTGCACGTCGGCCGTCAGGCGGTCGCCGGCGCCGCCGCCTGTCTCGTTGTTCGTTCCGATTTTCGCCACCGCGCGCCTCGCCTGATTGGTCTTCTATCGATGGCGAAGATTCGAGCAACGTGCGTGCCGCGTTGCACCGGAGTCACGGCAGCGCGAGTTCGCGCGCGCCTTCGGACGACGCCCAGCGCTCTTTTACGGACCAGCGCTCGTCGGTGCCGGCCTGCACGATCGTGAGCCGGCCTTCGGGCGCGAACGCGCACGTATCGATGTAAATCTGCGAGCCGATCTGCTTCACCGCGCGCGTCGGCGTATGGCCGCAGTAAGTGGGCGACAGGCCGAATTGCAGCCCGGGGTCCGCGTGACCGAGCGCAAGGCTGCGGCCCCAAAGTATCTGCCCGCGGACGTCTTCGTGATAGTCGCCGGCATCGAGTTCGGCGTCGTTGCCGAAGAACTCCGCGTGCAGCACGTTGAAGCGCCGCTCGCCCTCGCCGACGATCCGCACGAGCGGCAGCGTCGAGAGCCGCGCGGCGAGCGCGGCAAGCTGATCGTCGGGCACGGTTTCAGCCCACGCGCCGCCGATCGCGTACCACGATTGACGGCGCATCGCGCCGGTCGCGACCGCGATCAGCGCATCCTCGTGATTGCCGAGCACGGGATAAAACCACGGCTTGTCGATGAGATCGATGGCCGCGAGCGAATCCGTGCCGCGATCGACCAGATCGCCGACGGAGAACAGCCTGTCCCGCGCGCCGTCGAAACCGATTTCGTGCAGAAGATAACGCAGCGCATCGACGCAGCCGTGCAGATCCCCGACCACGAAATCGCGGCCGAGATCATTGGCGGGATGCCTGCAGACGATAGGATAGGTAGGACCATTCATGCGCCGATGATAGCGCTCGTCAATGACGCCGTGTGCGGGGTGGATCGCTTTTGCAAGCAATACGCAAGCCGCGCGCACACTCGTTACAGCGGCGTTACCGGGGCGCGTCCGGTCGACGTAAAAAGTGCTGTTCCCGACCTTTTTGCAACGCAGTTATTGCCCGATGACGCGAAGCCGCGCGACGGCTTTCGCATCGATCGACGCGCGTGGATCGCCGAATTGACGCGTCACGAAGTTGCTCAGAACGGCGATCTGCTCGTCGGTGAATTGCGCGTCGAATGCGGGCATCAGCGCGTGCGCATCGCGGGTCTTGCGATTCACGCCGCGCAGGATCACGAGAACGAGATTGCTCGCCGCCGCCGCGCCGCCATCACGCGCGAGCGGCGGAAACGGCTTGCTGCCCTCGCCTGTCGCGCCGTGGCAACTGGCGCACGCGGCGGCGTAAAGACGCGCGCCTTCCGAATCGATCGATGTCGTGTCCGCCCTCGCCGGGTCGCTCACGCGCGCGTCTTTCGCCGCGACGGGCGGCACGGCGCGCAGATACACGATCATCGAACGCAGATCCGCGGGCGTCAGATGCTGCGTGCCAGTCGCGACGACTTCGGCCATCGGTCCGAGCGCATGGGCACGGCCGGGCGCGGCGCCCGTCGACAGAAAGCGCAGCAGTTCGTCGTCGCGCCACGCGCCGATGCCCGCGACGCGATCCGGCGTCAGATTGCCCGCCTGCCATCCCGCGACCGTCGCCCCGGCAAGCCGCTTGCTTCCCATCAGCCCGCCGATGCCGTTGCGCGGCGTGTGGCACTCGCCGCAATGCCCGAGCCCTTCGACGAGATACGCGCCGCGATTCCACTCCGCGCTCTTCGACGGATCGGGCACGAAGCGCCGCGGCGAAAACTCGAGAAGATTCCACAGCGCCATGAGCCAGCGCTGATCGAACGGAAACGCGAGCGTGTTGCGCGGCGTCGCGGACCGCACGGGCGGCACGGTCGCGAGATAGGCGCGCATCGCGAGCAGATCGGCGTCGGAAAGCAGCGTGTACGACGTGTACGGAAACGCGGGATAAAGCCGCTCGCCGTTCCTGCCGATGCCCTCGCGCATCGCGCGGATGAACTGCGCGTCGGTCCATGCGCCGATGCCCGTTTCGCGATCGCTCGTGATGTTCGGCGCGAACACGTCGCCGAACGGCGTCGGGATCGGCCTGCCGCCCGCGAACGGCCGCGCGGATTCCGAGCGGGCGGTATGGCAGCTCATGCAGCCGCCCGCGCGCACGAGGTATTCGCCTTGCTGGACTCTGGTTTGCGCTTGGGCGGCGCCGGACGCGCACGCCAGCAGAACGATCAGGCACGCGAGCCGCGCCTTCATCGCAGGGACGCCTCGATCGTGCCGGCGAGCCGCAGCGACAACGCCGCGATCGTCAGCGTGCAGTTGACGGAGCCGCCCGCGGGCATCACCGCGCTCCCGGCGATGAACAGGTTCGGATGATCGTGCGCGCGGCATTCGTCATCGACCACGGAATCGTTCGGATCGCGGCCCATGATCGCCGTGCCCATGATGTGGCTGCTCGCGCCGAGCGAATCGTCGTGCTCGATTTCCGTGCCCTCGAAAATCCCGGCGATGCGCGCGAACTGCGCGTGCGTGTCGGCGGCGCTCTTGCGCACGTAATCGTCGATCGAATACGCGATTTCCGGGCGCGGCAAGCCGAGCGCGTCCTTTTGCGCCGACAGCATCACGCGATTTTCGCTCGACGGCAGTTGCTCGTGAAAGCTGCCGAACGTGAGCCTGCGCGCGCATTGCTCGCGAATCTGCCGGTCGAGCTCGCCGCCGGTCAGCCCTTTATCCAGCAGATTCCGGGTGACGGCGAGCGTCGGCGCCGCGTTCGACAGATGCAGCTTCTTCGCCGCCTGCTGCGCGCGAAACGGCCCGTCGCGGAAATCGACGATCGACGACATCTCCACTGGCCCGCGTCCCGGCCACAGCGCCTCGTTGGCGAGAAAGCTGACGCTCGCGGCGGGATGATCCATCAGATTGCGCCCGACCTGATCCGAGCCGTTGCCGATGCCCTTCGGAAACCGCGCGGACGTCGACATCAGAAGCAGCTTGGGCGTCTCGATGCCGTTCGCCGCGATGACGAAGCGCCTGCCGGTCACGCGCGTCGAGAGGCCGTTCGGGTCCTTGCAATGGATCGCGACGATCTCGGCGCGATCGTTCGCCTCGATGCGATACGCGACCGCCTGCGCGACGAGCGCCGCGCCCGCGCGTTCGGCCTTGTCGGCGTGCGACGCTGCGTGATACAGCGCGCCGATCGGACAAATCGGCATGCAATTGTTGTTGCCGCAGCACGCGGGGCGCGCGTCGTACGGACGGCTGTTGCGCGCCATCGGCTCGGGCACCACGCGATACGACTGCGCGCCGAGCAACTCGGCGACGCGCCGGTCCATCCACGAGAGCGGCAGCGCGTCCATCGGATAAGGTGTCGAGCGCGGCGAGCCGAGATCGATGTCCGGTCCCGCGACGCCCAGATCGGCTTCGGCCTGCCCGTACCACGGTTCGAGCGTCTCGTAGGGAAACGGCCAGTCGCGCCCGACGCCGTACAGCGTTTTCACGCGAAAGTCAGAAGGCAAAAGGCGCCACGCCGCGCCGGCCCAATGCCACGTCGTCCCGCCGACGAGCCGCAGATATTGCGGCTGATAGGGCGTCGCGCCGCGATCGACGAGATAGGCGCCGGGATTCATCGGCTCGGGGCGCGGCGCGTGACGCACGAGCGGATACGGCGCGCAGAGATCGCGCTTGTCGGCGGCGCGGCGAAAGTTCTCGACGATCTGCCAGCGCGC
>Ga0182736_1001338_pt1 | contig 25014 bp, 19 predicted proteins | sample eDN5th30CKraftBY_FD_128882 | JGI IMG/M metagenome (GOLD analysis project Ga0182736, IMG submission 128882) | Enriched backyard soil microbial communities from Emeryville, California, USA - eDNA 5th pass 30_C Kraft BY (version 2) (version 2) | ecosystem: Environmental > Terrestrial > Soil >...
TATAATCATTATCCGAATGATTAAAAAACGCACTCGCTTTTACGGCCATGCCAGTCTTCGCATCAGCCATATTTGCAATGGCAGAAGCTTGGTGTGTATTCATCGAACCATAGGCATAACTCAAATCAAAAAATTTTCTGTTTCGCTGTTTCGTAATGATATTAACCGCACCACCCAATACATCGGTTGTTAGGTAAGCCGGTACCACCCCCTTATATACCTCCACCCGATCTACCAGATTAACCGGAATATTGTTAAGTGTCATGGAGCTGCCAAAATTTTCCATCGGAATGCCATCAATAAATATCTTTGCATCCAGTCCATTAATCTTAAAAGCAAAATCAGAACCCATGCCTCCGTTCTCGCGTATGGTAACGCCCGGCGTACGCCTAAGCACCTGATTTAAATCAGCTGTTCGATTACTCAGCACATTCAGATCAATCACATTTACGCTATATCCCGAATGCTTAATATCAAGCACTTTTTGTTGGTTATCCGTTTTTCCAACTACAGACACCTCCGCTAATTGCTCTTCCTTAATCGCCAGCTGGAAATCCCGATGCGTTTCCTTATTGTCCAGCAGCGGCACTGTTTGCTTTTGGTCTTGGTAACCAACAGCATGTATCAGCAGCATCACTGCAGTACCCGATAATCCATCTAGCCGATAGAAACCATCCGTTTCGGTGGTCACTGTAGTCTGGCCATCATCAGGTTTAACTGTAGCCCCATATATCGGTTTACCAAACGTATCGTGCACATAGCCTGAAAGGGTATAACGTTTATTCTGCTGCGCACGGAGTCCAGAAAAAAGCAGCAGTAAAATCCCCACTGCAAGATATTTTCTATATTGCATTAACTGTATATTCACTCGTAAAAATTTTCAATTTAACTTAGCATTTCCATTTTCCTGAGCTGTTCTTTGGTCCATTGAATAGCCTCATGTGGCGGAAATTTCCCTAACTCATCCAAGCAAAGTATTAAGATATTATTGCAGCTGTCTAGCATCGCATCGCCGCGAACGTATATCACCACATAGGTCTTTCCGCTTCGCAGTAAATACCGGCTCGCTCTCTTTTCATCCCTTCTATCTTGCTTTACCTGTAGCGTCACATCGTATGGGGCCGTATTTGTAAACAAAACATTACCGCAGCGATTGGTTGTGGTTACGCCCGATTCAACACAATAGGCAAATTTTTCCTGATCGCCACGAAAACCAACAACATTCATTTCGCCAGCTAGCTGTTCTGGCACATAAGCAAAGTTGCTTCTCTTATCAAAACCCTCCGGAGAGCCCAAAGTACGGGTAGCGTATTTGTAGCCAATCAAACAGAAAATGAGCATTGCCGCTGCTATCCAGATTACCTTTGTAGACAAGGGTGCTGATTTTTGTTTTTTCGTTTTTAAGGTCGTTTGTGTCCGGCGATTTATATGCCGTTCAATTTCATTCCAATATTGGCTGCCCTTTATCGGGTCGGCATCTTCCGATTCAATAATTGGCCAGTTCCCTTCTTCCTCCAACCAAGATTCTACTCGCAAACGCTCCTCCGGGGTGCATTTATCGAGTAGGTATTTCTCTAAGAGTTCGCGATTAATGTGTTCCATTCTATATAATAGTATGCTAACACCGAAAAATGTCCCGAAAAAATTTTGTTTTTTACAGCAAAAAATATCCTACACGCCTTAATCTCTTTCTAACAAGCTTTAAACTCAGTGAAAGTTGGTTACGAATTGTTTTCTCGGAAACCTCCATTATCGCTGCAATTTGCCGGTTATCCATACCCTCTGTATAACGAAGCTGAAACATTTTCTGATTCCTCTTAGGGAGAACCGCTGTAATCGTGCCAAGCGTTTGGGTTAGCTCTCGGTAGCACAAGCTGGCGTCAGGCAATTCATGCGCATGAAACTCCATCACATCGGCACTTTCCGTTAATCCTTCCCTCGTGTATAGTTGCTTTTTTAATTCCGCCAACACTGCAAATTTCACTGCTCGTTTAAGATACGCTTCCACACATGCTATAGTAAGCTGCCCCCGGCGCTCCCAAAGAGAAATAAACACCCGTTGCAAGATGTCTTCTGCCAATGCATCATCCTTAGCTAATTCCTTAGCATAGCGAATTACCTTAGGCCAATATTCCTTATATAGTGCACAAAACGTCTGATAATCAATTTCAACAGGTGCGTTTGGTGATGTAGAGATTTTCAAAGCATGTATGTTTGCTGCAAAACTACAACTATTTAGAATAAATACAAATAAGAATAATAATAGAGACAAGGTTTTATTGGAGGTTACGAATGACGAAGCTTCCGGTGTTTTCCTCCCCATTTACTTAATTGTTCAAAAATCGGCATCAATTCCAAGGCCAGATCGGTAAGTTCATATTCTACCCGAGGTGGTACTTCGGCATACACTGTCCGTTTAATTAAACCATCTTTCTCCAGGGCCCGCAGTTGCATGGTTAGTACACGGTCTGTCAAAAAAGAAAACTCCGTTTTAAATTCGTTAAAACGGTACTTTTTACGTGATAAGAGATCGAGGATAAACAACTTCCATCGGCCACTAATCATGTGTACCACGTACGTCAGGTTACAATTGTCGATGCATTGTTCATTACGTGTATAGGTTGAATTTTGTTTCCTTGCACCCATTACTTACTTAAATATTAGTTGCACACAATTGCCGGTACTGTCTATAAAATCCGTTATTCGACCCTATTTTTACAGCATTGTTCACTAACAAATTTACTGTTTTAATCAATAAAAAAAATGGATTTACATTTAGCAGAAAAAACCGCAATCGTTACAGGAGCCAGTCAGGGATTTGGCCGAGCTATTAGCAAGGAGTTGGCCATGGAAGGTGTGCAGGTGCTTGCCACTGCACGGAGTGCAGATTTATTGCAGACTTTACGGCAAGAAATTATTGCCGGTGGAGGTATAGCCCCCGTCTTGCTTGTACAAGATTTTGTTGCAACCGATGCACCAGTTAACATAACATCTGCCGCATTAAAGGCCTTTGGTCATGTAGATATTTTGATCAATAATACGGGCAGAAGCCGTGCAGTGGATGTGGTTGGACCAGAAGAAGAATGGGAGGCCGGCATGCTCCTGGATTTCCATCGGCACCGACAATTGACCCAACAATTATTGCCCCAATTTATTAACCGGAAGACCGGCAGTATTTTAAACATCACCAGCAGCTATGAATTGCGATCCATTAATGTTTCGGCCGTAGCCAAGGCCAGTTTAGCCCAATGGTCAAAGCAACTCGCCGGCGAGCTAGGGAAGTACGGCATTACCGTGAACTGCTTACAGCCAGGCTTACTGGATACCGCAAACACCCGCCGCATTTTTACCCCGGCACAACGTCAGGCCTTTGCCGCAAGCGAAATTCCCTTGGGCGATTTCGGTACTCCGAAAGATATCGCCAATGTGGCTGTTTTTCTTGTTTCTCCGCGGGCACGTTATGTTAGCGGGGCTGTATTCGCCGTTGATGGTGGCTTTCGTCGTTATGCCTTTTAGCAAAACAACCAGCACCACCGGCCTAATCTCTGGGCAGCTGTTCCGGTCTGTGCATTTTGTACTGTGTTGCTGTTACCGATTCCAGAAAAGCCGCTATAGCCTGTATTTCGGTTTTCGTTAAATTCAGCTTCTTCATCAAGGGGTCTGTAACGGGATAAAGCGGATCAGCAGCTTTTTGTTCTGGCTTGGCCGATACCATCTGCATACCACTGTTATAGACATTCAATACCCCAATGATATTATCAAATAAACCGTTATGCATCCAGGGATTGGTATTCATGACATCACGTAAAGAGGGTGTACGGAATTTCCCCACATCTTGCGGATCATGTGTTACCAGGTAGCGCCCTAGATCCTCATATTTACGTTTATAGTAGGTAAGGCCAATGTTGTGGAATTGCTCGTCTGTTAAATATTGCCCGTTATGGCAATTCATACAACGGGCTTTAGTACGAAACAGGTGCATACCATACACTTCTTCATTTGTAAGCTGTTTAAACTCGCCATCCAAGAAGCGGTCAAAACGGCTTCTTCTACTTGTTAACGTGCGTTGAAAACTTGCCAGGGCCTTCCCAATATTGTCGAAGGAAATGTCTTCCTTGCCAAAAGCCGCTTTGAACAATTGGCGGTAGGCCTTTATCTTGTGCAGTTTCTTCGGTAACTTCGTGGCATCCATTGCCATCTCGTTATGCGCTTCAATTGGGCTCTTCACCTGCTCTTCCAAGCTTGCTGCCCTTCCATCCCAGAAAAAGTTTTTCCGTTGGCTAACATTCAATAACGACAAGGTATTACGACCGCCCGATTGATGGTCATGGCCAATAGAAACCGATAGTTTATCTGCCCAGGAAGTCTGTGGATTATGGCAACTGCTACAGGAGATCTGATTAGAGCCCGAAAGCATCGGATCAAAAAACAACATTTTCCCTAATACCACATCCGGTTGTTCCATCATGGTGAAATAAGAGCTATCAATTTTTGGGAGCGATTTAAATTCTGCCCAGTTTATGCCACTATCAATGGTAGGTTTTGGCCATTGCGTTACCGGGCGTTGATATAAATCCCGCAACTGCTGTATTGCTATACCTTCTTCTTCTTGCTTAAAAGCCTTAAACGAACTCTGCAGCACCAAAAGTGCCAAAGCCATTGCACCCAAAACTTTCCATTTCTTCATATTGCGGCAAAAATAAACATTATATAGACTTAATATAAATAAACTTGCTTTTTTAAAACCTATTAGCCATTTTTGCAGCATTATTTAAATTAAGTCTAAACAAAAGAAAAGAAATGTGGGCTTTTGCCAGATGGTTCGGATTGCTTTGCGGTTTATTAATTTGCCTTAACCCTGCAGCAATCGCTCAAAACACCTTAAAGGGGCTTATTGTGGATGAAAACAACCAACCCTTACCTCATGCTTCTGTCAAGATCAAAGGGATTGGCTATGAAGTTCGAAGCGGCATAAATGGCCAGTACCATCTAGACCGATCAGTTATTGGTGCCGACAGCTGCACCCTCATTTTCTCTTATATTGGCAAAAAAACGGTTGAACAGGCTGTAGGCATTAACGACACTACCCTACCTACCATTAAACTATTAAACACCTCACTGGCGCTCGATGAAATTGAGATAACTGCAAAAAGTATAGGTGGTTCCAGCAATTCTTCCCTTATCATTGATCGCGAGATGCTAGAACGTTACCCATCATTAAGTCTGAATGATTTATTGAATTTTCTGCCTAACCGCAAAATCACCGCGCCCTCCTTGCAGGAAATGCAAAACGCTACCCTTCGTGCCGCTTTTCAAGGCACAACGGGCAATGTTCGTAATGTGCAGGAACTGAACAATGCTTTCGGCGTATCGCTCATTGTGGATGATATCTCCATTAGCAACAATGCGAATATGCAAAGTCGTAACCCGGGCATGGTAAACGGATTAGGTCGCGCAAACGTCGGTATTATTGGTAAAGATTATAATTTACAAGGAGATAATAGTTTTACCAATGTAGGCTACAGCGGCGAAAGCGCATTTGGTGGGATAGATCTCCGGCAAATTCCTACTGAAAACATTGAAAAAATAGAAGTTATTACTGGCGTGCCTTCTGTACGCTATGGCGACCTCACCAGCGGAGCCATTATTGTAGAACGGCAGGCCGGTAAATCGCCCGCTTATTTCCGGATGCAATTGCGCGATAATGCCACCTCCTATGGCTTTTCTGATGGCTTAAGCCTCGGCAAGAAGATTGGCGATGTAAATTACAACATCAGTTATGTAAACTCTTTTGCCGATAACCGGGATAAAATCAAGCAATATAATCGTGTGAATGGTTCCTTAATATGGACTACCCGTTTTGGCGACCATGAAAAATGGAAACATACCCTCTCGGCCACCTATGGCAGGCATATAGACGGCGTAAAACGCGATGAGGATGATCCACAAGCACCTCAAGTGCGTTTTAATAACTGGAACCTCAACCTCAGCAGCCGTTGGAGTTATCAGGCTAATGGCAATTTTTTCAAGCGCTTTGCCTTTAACCTAGGCTATAGCACCAGCCATCAGGAAACGTATCGGGAAACTTCGGTAAACCAAGCGTTCGTGCTTTATACTGATGCCATGCAAACCGGTATAGTAGAAGGCACCTATGATGCCGGTATCTACCGTGCGGTAGATCATATTGACGGGCGGCCCCTCAATTTAACAGCCCGTTTAGAAAGCTATGCCCTATGGAAAACAGGTGAGATTCAACATGTGTTGAATATCGGTGCTACCGCAGACTATTCTGCTAATAACGGAAAAGGGCGTTTGGCAGACCCCTCAAGGCCTAATCAAGGTCTAAGCGGTAATACCGAACGCTATTACGATTACAGTCTAGTGGTGGCTGCCAAAGACGTTGGCGCTTACGCGGAAGACCGTTTCAAGGTAAATATTGCTCAAAGACCTTTGGCCGTTACCGCCGGTGCCCGATGGGATAGTCAGAACGGCTATAGCTCCTTCTCGCCGCGCACCAACATCAACTATCAATGGAGTAAAGCATTCCAGTTCGGGCTTGCCTACGGTCTTTCATTTAAAGCTCCCGGTTTAGCTCACCGCTACCCTGGGCCTGTATTTACCGAAATCCTGCTGCTAAATGCCTACAACGGAAAGGCCAATGAAAGCACTTCGCGAATCTATGTTGATCGCTTCGATCCACCATCAGACCATCTAAAACCCAGCCAGAGCCAAACCCTTGAGTTTACCGCTCGCTGGCAGAAAAACGATCACCGTGTGGCCCTAAATGTCTATCATCGTCTCAATAAAAACGGCATCAACAGCTATATAAACTATGTTTATCCACAGCTACCAACCTACACGGCAAGCCCTCAAGTGGGACAAAAACCCATCGTGGAGCAAAGCGGTGTAGCTATCCAAGAAATTGAACATCGGGTACTGGATAATATTCTCCGATCTACCGATATTGGCTTTGAGCTCATGTACAGTTCGCCACGCGTAGCAGCCATTGCCACGTCCTTTAATGCAAGCGGAGGTTTATACCGCACCACCAGCTTCAATAATATGATCAGCCCAATGAAAACAGACAATAACGGAACCGATCCTACAGACATTGTCCGCGGTTATTTCCGCCCTACCCAATACGTTAGTTATAGTAGTAACGGGCGTGTGGGCAGTGCTACCCATTTACCTCAATTGAAGTTGATCTTTGAGCTTACGGCCGATTTTCAGTTCTTGAATTACAGTAAGCAAAAAGCAAACGATTTTCAGCCGATGGGCTATATGACACGTGATTATACCAACTACGTCATCGATCATTACGATGAAAATAATCCTGACCACAAAAGACTTTATGATATCCGGTTGAACGAATACAATAGAGACAATATTAGTAGAAATCTTTTCATTGCTAACTTTCATCTCAGCGTAGCCAAAGAAATCAACAAGCGTTTGCGGATATCGTTCAACGTTTATAACTTTTTAGATTACCAACCGCGCATTTATCGCGAAGAGCTTTCGGGGCCTTTGGTTCCCAATAGCAAGCCCAATTTTGGTGCAGAATTATCTTATAAATTATAATTAAACATACACATCATGAAAAAGCTCCTACTATTATTTGTAACCCTTGCCAGTTTAACTGCCTGTAAGAAGGATAAACTGGAAACCTCTACTGTTGATCTGCAAATACAGATTAGCGCCGCTATTACACCAGCCGAAGGCCAAGCATTCCCCTTTGCCAATGTTAAAGTAACCTTAACCAATCTGCGTAACCAATCTACCGCAGTATTGGCACCCGATGCATCAGGTAAACTGGTATTTCCGGGTATCGCTGCCGGCGATTACAATATCAACGCTGCTGTCACTATTAGCCGCAGTAATTACGAAACGCTGACCGGTACAGACCCTGGCGCCGACGTTTCTTTCAATGCTTCCCAGAATAATCTATCCATTCCGGTAGGCTTTTCCGAAACCCTAGAGCTGGAGCTCGTTAACGGCACCTCCGGACAGTTTGTTATCAAACAGGTATATTATGCCGGTTCTAGCACAAGTGACGGTGCCATTTTCCGTGATCAGTTTATCGAGATCTATAACAATACCGACGAAGTATTGTATGCCGATGGCCTGTATGTATCGCGCTTAACCGGGAAACAATCAAAACCTGATGGTAAAGAGCATTATCAGGCAAATGGACAGTTAGACTGGAGCAAATCCCCGGATATGCCTACGGATATCGATGCCAATAAAGATTACGTGTATTTGCGCGATCTATTTCAAATCCCCGGATCTGGCAGTCAATATCCCGTAAACCCGGGCGAAAGTATTATCATTGCCCAAAATGCCATGAACCATAAAGTGCCTTTTACCAACAACAGTGGTAAAGAAATAAGCGTTAAAAACCCAGACCTAACGATTGATCTGAGCGGTGCTGATTTCGAAGTATACTTTGGCGATATTCCGGGCCAAAAGCTCTTTGCATCAGACATTGATAACCCCAGCGTTCCAAACATGAATGTCATCAGATATGAAGGAAACGATTGGATACTGGACAATAATGGCAGAGATAGTTATATCATTTTCAGGGCATCAGCTGACCTCGATGTAGAAAGTCTACCAGCCTATTACCAGCCATCGCTTGCAGCTCCGGTTGAGTCTACAAAAAAATATACGCAATTACCGGTTGATGTAATTATGGATGCCGTTGAAGTGCAGCCTAATCTAGCAGACGATCGTATGCCAAAAAAGCTTCGCCCTGATTTCGATGCCGGTTTTACCTTCGTTAGCCAAGGTAGCTATTCCTCACAAGCCGTAATCCGTAAAACGGCCAGCACCGAAAATGGCCGCAAGATATTACAAGACACCAATAACTCATCAGAAGATTTTGTGGTTATCAAAGTCAATCCAAGAGGGTTTGCCAATTAAAAATGTGTTTAGCTTGTTAAAAATGAATTACCGCATATCCATAGCCCTATTATTTAGCTTCTGTATTAACTTTAGTGGCTATGCAGCCTTACCCGACAGTCTGAACAAGACTGATCGGGTAAGCTATGCTTTAGACAGTGTGTACGGTTTACAGCGGGATTATATACGTCGCAACCCTGTGTGGATAGCCGATTGGCAAAACAATTTTAACCAGTTAAGCTTAGGTACGTCATACAAAAAGGGCAATTTCATTTCTGCCCAGGGCAGTACCCAAACGCGTGCTTACGGTTTTGATACTGAAGGAAAAACTACTTGGAACAAGGTACATCTCTACGGCCGCTTCACCTATAGCAAAGAATATGAGGATAGTACCCGGTTAAGGCACCAAACGCGTACTAATGAATCTGAACCGGTATATTTTGGCTCCGTACGGTATAACCACTACGAGCGTTCGGTATATCAAATTCAGAGTGCTTTGCAGAAAGACCTTATGACCGAAAACCTACCCCTAACCCTCGGCCTCGATTACCGTGTGGGCGAACATTTTTCTAACAATGACCCACGCGCTAGCATCAACGACTTTCAACTGAATTTCCTGGCTGCCCTAGGTTACCGCACCGAGAAATGGCAATATCATGCTCAGGTTAAATATGGCTATGGTAGAGAGCGTATACAAGTAGCCTATAAAAACGAAAGCTATACCGAAAACGTAGAAGATACGCTGTATGTTAATTGGTACAACAACGGTTATGGCAATGCCATCCAAAAAACAAAGAAAATCAATTACAACGATGATATGAAACGCTTCGGTGTAGGCGGACATCTATCCTATCGCCCCACCGAGGTTAATACCTGGCAGGCCGATATTGAGTGGTTACGAGAAACACAGCTATTCAAACAATATGATGATAGTCCGCAACTCTATTTTCTATTCAACACCTACAAAGAAGACCGTTTCAACACCTCTCTATACTGGCATCACCGACCGAATGCAAACACCCATTTAATTTGGGATGTTACCGTAGAAATGGCGGATGGGCATGATGATCATCCCAGTCTGGGCACCAGTAATTACCTATATCGTAAAGAAAGTTATACCAGCAATTTACGATTAACAAAAAGCCAATGGCAATACCATGCACACCTTGGCTATCATTATCTCTTACAGCAAGACGGCAATACATCAGCCATGAGTGAGGTAAGTCAGCTACAATTCCAGTTGGGACTTGGCAGAAGCTGGGCATTAGGTGCAGCAGGCCAACAGTTACAGGCACAAGTTCGCGGTGGCTACCGCTTGCCCCTCAGTGGCGAATTATCTTTTAATAGCATTAATGAAAGCTACTTTGTTAACCACATTATCTATCATGATTATCTTTACCGGTATAGCCCGGCTACCGAGGCTGGAGCCTCGTTCAGCTATCTCTTTCCCACCAAAAACAGCCGCATAAACTGGTCTATCGGCTTATCAGCAGATTATTTATTCCGCGGCACACTTCCCGATTACAGCTTTCAGCCCTTATCCATTCCCGGAAAAAATCGCCTGAACAGCTCTCTAAAAGTAAACGTATATTTTTAAAGGCCTTTACATTGGCGCTATGTTTTTCCGCTTACAAAAACACGTACGACTTTTTGTGCTATACAACATTTTTATGTAGGAGTTTCAATAGTTAATCAGTTATCCTCTCCCATTTAGCCAAGTTTTTTCCTCAGCCATTTGCGAACCGGTTCATCATACCATTTCAAACTGGCATAGGCCAAAATAACACTACCTATCAAGATTAACAACGCATAAGGCAAGGCCTGTACGAAGGTCACGCCTTTCTGGTTGCTGATCCAGGCAACGTAAAAATATACCAGCGGATAATGCACCAGGTAAAGCGGATAGGATATATCGCCTAAGAATTTGCATATCCTGCTCTCTCTTTGCGTGTGTATCACGCCACTGGCGCCAAGGTATACGATAAGCGGGAAAATGATGATAATGCAAAAAGATTCATAGATCCCATTCATCCAAACATGTTCAGCGCCGCCAATACGCGGCATGTAAAGTACAATGGCTACTAAAAGGCTGCACCATAAAAAGGCATTTTTAATTCGGGTTGGCTTCGCCACACGTGAAAGTAACAGACCGGCAAAGAACGGGTACATGGTGCGGGTTAGCCCAACGCGTACCTGTTCCACATTCAGTGTCCAGCCGCCACTAACGTCGCCATTTGTAATTGCCAGGTGTGCGAGTGCGATAGCAGCGATACCTACTAAGATACTTAATGCCGTTTTAGAAAATTTCCTGATCCAGATAGCATAAAGAATGTTGGCAATGTATTCAAAGAACAATGACCACCCCACGCTATTGAGCGGGTGCATTTCTTCCCAACCCCGTATATCCAATGATAACGGAACAGGCAGGATAGTATAACCGATGAGCATTACCAGCAGCATTTTCCACAGAGGAATGGTATGGATGAGCGGCCAGATCGTTGAATCTGTAAAATAGAAGCCGATTGCCCCGAGGGTCATCCCTAACACCACCATCGGCTGAAGCCGTTCTATCCGGCGCTTAAAGAAAGTGCCGACGGTCATTTTATGCCAGCGGTCGTCATAAGCATAGCCAATCACAAAGCCGGACAACAGAAAGAAAAAGTCAACGGCTAGGTAGCCGTGGTTAACCAGGATATCCAGGTGCCCAGTTGCTAAGGGTTCGGCCAGGTGAAAGGTTACAACGATAATGGCTGCGACACCACGTAGTCCATCTAATATAGGGTAATGCGGCTTTGTGGAAAGGCTATTATTATTCATTCGTTTTTGGATATGGAACTTAGGGTTTAATAATCAAATGGTTAAAATTTATGTTGCATGATAAAAACCCAAGTGCATCAATCTTCATGCGTTCGTTCGATTATCGTTTATAAGTTGCTATTTAATGAATTTGCAAAATTAAATAAATAACTTATCTGAATTCGATCAAATAGTATCAAAACCCAGACAGATAGTCTCATTTTAGCACAAAAGGCCCATTATAACTTATTAAAAATTCGGTATAATATGACACCTAAGATGCCCAACAACAACAGATAAACCCACCAGGGCAAGCTTATGCTACTATCCTTTATTTTTTGGTTTTCTTGCGCATTTTTTTGATTTATTTGCAACTGCTCCTCGGTTTTTTTCAAGCTGTATTGTGTACTGTCTTGCAACTGTTGGCTAGCAATATACTCGCCTTGCAGGCGCATCCATACCTCATTAACGCTAAAGCCACTATCTGGGCTAAAGTGCACATTACCTTTCAGCCACCAGATGGCATCATAAGATACCTCATTGCCCTGCACAGATTGGCTAACGTGGTATCCCGTAAAGCTTGAATCGCTGTAAACCGTATTTACTGTGTTTTCAGAACGGCTAGCCGCATATTTTAATTTGGTAGCAGTACAGGAGATCAGCGCTCCTGTACCACATATCATCAACAAATAGTTTCTCACGGATGGTCCTCCTTTCCAATCCAATCGGCAACCGCGTAAAGGCTTTTAATAGGTCTCCGTTTGCGGTATACCCCATCCCCTTCCCTGCTGCCACTATCATTTGTATTGCCTTCGACAGTGATGGCTTCTTTCTCGCCCCATTGATCGATAAAGCCACAGTGTGCAATGCGCTTGAGAGAGCGGAAGTAGAGGCCGAACACGCAGGCCTTTTTAGTTGTGTGTTGTGAGTTACGAGTTGCCTGCCTGTCCGGTAGGCAGGTGCGTACACTCCGCTTTTCGCTTTGCGCTTTATAGCTTTTCGCTACCATCCCTTGTTTCCAGATTACTTTATCATTTGGGAAGAGGCTGGCGGCCCAGGCGGTTTTGGGGTTTTCCACATTAGCTTGACCTAACACCCAGCAAACGAATGCTGCGCACCAGGCGTTGCCCTTGCCGAGGCCGGTATAACACAGGTATTGTTCTACCTGCGGGCCATCGTTACGGCCGGTAGCTTCGCGCACGCCGATCTGGCTATCGTAGATTGCTTTTACTTTTTGGCGCAAGGGCGCTCGCAGCGCAATATGTGGCGCATTAACTAATTTATCATTGTTATATCGCTCCTTCGAAAAGGAGATCAATAAGCTTGCTACTGTAATGAGCAGCAGGGTTATTATGAGTAAAGTTTTCATGTTATTTATTTTTATTTATTTTACTTTTTACCTTGATGTAAAAAGTAACAAAAAGATCAAGGCTTCACGACCTTCGCTAAAAAATTTGTGCTGCACACAATGAAGTGGAGCCGTTCGTTTCACTTCACTTCCTCACTTCATCTTCTACCCGTCCCACCACAAATTTTTCTTAACGCGAATCTCCTGAGGCCGTCCTGCCACCCCACGAACCCATAGGGCTTATGCTACTCATACCATAGGCTACCGTTATCAGCATGCACGAACCGTTCCGAAGCACGAAAATGGCCTTGGTCTGTACAGGAAGCCAGAGGTTCTTTGAAAAATAGTAAACCAATAACTATAACAGTGCCGCCAATGCCCACACAAAGGCATACAACAGGGCCAAGAAAAAACCTAAATAAAAGCTTACCTTTTGCCATGATAATAAAGATTTAAAGTTCCGTTCAAAATGTTCTGCGGCATACTCGCCCAGAAAGGGCCAGTGCCGGTGCAGTACCCAGAGGCAGAGCTGCACAAAGCTCAGTACCGCTACTGCAGCTACCAAAACTGCACTCAGAATACCGTAATCAATAGGTGCTGCCGTCACATCCACCAGGCGGATGAGCGGCTGATAGCAGAGATAAGCCAGAATACTGGCCAATAAAAGAGTTATTAACAGGTATTTCCTGTAGATGATGATAAAATTTTCCATTTTAGTTTTAAGTTTTAAGTAATACGTTTTAAGTTTTAAGAGCGGAAAGCTTAAAGCACAAAGCGCTGAGCGGAACGAAGTAAAGTCGAGACATCCAAGAGATTCCTCCCTGCCTACCGGCAGGCACTACGGTCGGAATCACGAATGCCACACGCACAACTCACAACTCTCAACTCACAACTCTCAACTCTCAACACCCAACTCAATATTCGCCCAAATACACGCTACGTGAAAACCGTTTCCGGTCGCGGCTATGCGCCAGCACATATACATGGACCCTTGTACTCCGCAATTGTACCGGCAAATGGATCGTTGCTTTCCCCTCAGCACGTGTAGCCGGTTCGTCATTGATGCCCGCTATGCGCAGTTCCGGATTATAGACACAGATGACGATCTCATCGTCGGCCTCACCACAGATCAGCCGATGTAAATCATTATGATACTCCAGCTGGATCAATGCACCCATCCGGACAACCTCTATCTCAAGGGGCATAGACAAAATCCCTTTACAGAGCAGCACCTTCGCCGGGTTCACATATTGTTTGGGATATTCGCCCTCTATAGCACTGTGTAACACCTGCGACATGGCCTGTCCCAAGGGCGTTTTGCGCTTATGCGGCAACCTGCACCGATTGATCAAACCGCTCAATGGTGCCAGGAACTCCATTGCTAATTTAAACCGCTGCTGAACCGCTAAACGGCCGTTTACTTTTTCCTCCTGTGGTATTGCCAGCTTTGAGATCCATTCCATCCAACACATATTTAAAAGAGCGGTGCGGGCGCCCGCACCGCCGCTATTTTAACTTTAAGCGAGATTTACCGTGCCCAGGTAAGCACTTCTCGACACCTTCTTCTTCGTCCTATCGGCAAAGAAAATCCAAACATGCCCTTCGTCCCCCAGAAAGTGGCTGGGCAGGGTGATGTCCACATTTCCATCGCCGCGTCGCGGAGGCGTTGGTGCAGACAAAAACTGATCGATTGCCGGTTGATACAATAAAATATACACCCGATCGTCATCAGCCGTTTCATACATTTCGTTAGGCGTAACATCCCAGCTTACCGACAGGATCCCGGCATTAGCCTCAACCGCTTCCGAACCGCCACCAACAAAGTTTCCATCACTGATGCGCAGCTTACTGTAATCCAATGCGTAATCAGGATAGCCGCCGGTCAATGCCCTTTCCAGGTTCTCTTTAAAAGCCACATTGGTGGCCGTCATTAAAGCCTCTCTTTTTTGGCCGAAACCAATGCGGATAAAAGCCGTGACAGGCAGTAAAAAGCGCATCAAAGTGCGGAATTTGGCCTGCTGTACCAATTGCTCTTCCGTAGCCGGCCTGGTACGCTTTTTATAGAGCCCTTTGATGTAGTTTATGCTCTTCCAGCTGCTGCCGATCACACTTCCTGCTTTTCCTTTGAAGCCGCCATTGGCTCCGTTTCTAATTGTTCCCATTTTTTTAAAAATTTAAAATTTAATCCTATGTAGCGCTTGCTGATACCGGTATTCGTTGCGTTACGCTGGCAAACATAGGATGCAAAAAAGACCTTTACAAACCCGTAAAGCGGGTTGACGGGGAGCTGACGGGGTCTTATCAGGGAATTGACGGAAGGTTGAAGGGAGTTTTAAGTTTTAAGTTCTACGTTGTAAGTTTTAAGAGCGGAAAGCACAAAGCGGAAAGCTTAACGCGAAGAGATAGCTGGAGTTGGTTATTAATCGTCATGTCCGGCGAAGTGTAGCGTAGTCGGGACATCTGTTCACTTATCAGTCACGCAAAGAGATTCCTCCATGCCTACCGGCAGGCAGGCACTACGGTCGGAATCACGGCCAAACAGCAGACCAATAACCAACAACGAATAACTATCAACCAATAACCAATCAAATCCGCCCCATTTACCCCCATTTATCGGGAGCTGATCGTGGCGCGACCGTGCGCTGATCGTGGCCGCGTCGGGAAAATCCCGATCAGCGCACGGTCAGCGCTTGATCGCACTTCGATGTACGGCAGAAGAAAAGGCGAAGTTGGTGTGGAATTGACTAATAAAAGACTTATTGGATGAGCTTTAACATTGAATATAGTCAGCATTTCCGAAAATCAGCCAAAGCCCTATCTAAAAAATATCCTTCATTCAAAAGTGATCTAACTAAATTAGTCAGCTATTTTTTAAATTATTTTACACAAAGTTAGGGTAATTTTCAGCCATAATTTGCACAATTTAGGGTAACTTATACCATACCCATAACATCAAGGGTATATCAGGCAAAAATACTCCGCTAATCATCCGGTTTGGTGCCCTCGAAGAAAGTAACCCGTTCTGGATTATTATACTTGTGAAAAAACAGCAATTTTTCTATGTTTGGAGAGGTAAGAGATCTAATACCCCTATATGAATTACGTGCTCCGGTTATTTCCGATTTTTCTTTTTTTCCTGGTACAGGTATGTACCGGAGCGGTTGAGAAAAAACCAGAACCCAAACGATATGGCTTAAAATTTCTGGCTCATGATGTTAACCAGGATCAACGCACCGGCCTGGACTTGACTGGCGACAAGGACCTTTCCTTTCCAGCAGATGGATTTTCGATAGCATTCGATGTCAAGCTGCGTATGGAATACCATACCTACGGTTATATTTTTCGGGTAATCGCGCAAGATCAGTCTAGCTTTGACTTGGTCTCCAATCTCCTGCAGCGCAAGATGAATTTCATCTTGAACAATCAGAAAAAGATTATGGAAAGCCAGGAGCTTATTGACTCGGCCTTGCTTACGCCAGAGCGTTGGCTACCGGTGGAAGTCACCTTCCGTCCAACCCAAATTCAACTAAAAATTGGTCGGTACCGCACAGCTCTTTCCCATTCCTTCCGCGATTTTAACCATATCAAAATTTATTTCGGTTTTAACAGGCATCTGGACTATTACACCGCCGACGTTCCTCCCATGACGGTGCGCAACATCGTTATAAAATCGAAAGGCGAAGTGATTCGTTCCTGGAAGCTGGCCTATCACAATCGCACGGAAGTACTGGATGATGTCCATGGTTCGCGCGCACAGGTCGTAAACGGATCCTGGGAAATAGACAAACATGCCCATTGGGAGAAAGTAGCCTCCCTCCCTTTAGCAAACCAACAACCGCAGGTGGCTTTCGACAGCATCGGTGGCCGCATTTTCGCTGCTACCGCCAATAAGGTTTATACTTTTCATCTGGATGGGAAACACACCGACTCAACCGTGGTTTCCAAAGGCAATCCTTACCCAGGTGTGTCCCGTCAGCTTATATACGATCCCATCAGCCATCGGTTGATTTCGTATACGCATATGTTTCCACAGTTAGACACCTATGATTTCCAGACCAACCAATGGTCTTTGGCACCCCAGATCATTATCGATTCAAAGCAGCACCATAACCACCTCATAGACCGCCAACGAAATAAGCTTGTTATGCTCATGGGCTACGGTTATCATCAATACGACGGAACCCTACTTGAAACCAGCCTTAGCGGTAGTTCGTCATGGCAGCAGAAAGCATTAGACCCACCCATTCCGCCCAGGTACCTCGCCGCATTAGGCGTGGAAGATAACCATCATGTCTTATTACTGGGCGGGCACGGCAGCATCTCTGGCAAACAGGAAGAATCGCCGCGCAATTTTTACGATTTGCACCGCATTGACCTGCTTACGGGAAAAACGACCAAGCTATGGGCATTTACCAATGACCGGGAGCACTACACCTTCAGCAATTCGATGGTGATCGACAAAGAAAAAAACAAATTATATGCCTTGGCCTATAATAACGACCGCTATCATTCAAAAATTTACCTATATGCCTTTGATGTAAACACGAAGCAGCCAACACCATCGGTAATGAGTGATTCCATCCCCTATCATTTTCTGGACGTTAAATCATACTGTGATCTCTTTCTATACGCCAAAACATCCACGCTATATGCGGTTGTTTCGCATGAGGTGCAGCAGGGACAGCAAATGCTCGAAATATATGCCCTCGCTTTCCCGCCCATACCCGAAAGTTCGATTGCCCAAGGGGGGCGTGCTGGCCAATATGTTCACCTGCTAACCTGGATAGGTTGCTTATTCCTATTCCTTGTCATCAGTTCAGTCATCTTTCTGCTGCACCGTAAAAAGCCAATACCCATGGCTACTCCGCCGCAGATCAGCCCGCCAAATGAACGACAGGCTGAAGGACCGCAAGACGTCCGCTATCCGGCCATATTGCTGATGGGCGGATTTCAGGTATTCGCCAAAGATGGCGAAAATACCACTGCAGCCTTTACCCCCATCGTACGGAATATTTTCCTGATGCTCTTGTTTTATACCTTAAAAGACCAAAAAGGAACGACTTCCCAGCAATTAGATGAAACCTTTTGGTCAGATATGGATCATGCCAAGGCCCTCAACAACAGGAGTGTCAACGTCCGAAAGCTCCGGGTGCTGCTCAAATCGCTGGGCAAAGCAGGTATTGACAATAAAAACGGTTATTGGAAATTACAGATAGACCCCGATGTTTGGTGCGATTATCAGGAAACCATGCAGGTGCTCCATCAAGTTAAGCAGCAAAAATCAGCCACCATAGATCAACTCGTGCGGCTGGTAGCATTGGCTAAAGATGAGTTACTGCCAGACATCAGTGCCGAGTGGTTAGACCGTTTCAAATCCGCCTACGTCACACTGCTCGTAGAAACCTTACTGAAGGCCATATCACAACCCGATGTGCAGGCAAACCGCGGCCTGGTGCTCAATATCATTGATGTCATCCTCGTTCACGATTGCCTGGAAGAAAGCGCCATCCAACTAAAATGCCGCATCCTATATGAGGCCGGCCAAAAGGGATTATCTAAACAAGCCTTTGATAAATTTTACGCCGATTATAAACGCATTCTGGATGCTGTACCCGATTTTACCTATGAAGATCTCATTTCCAATTAAAACCCCTTTTTTCATAACAAGCCTGTTAAACAGCTGTTTATCATATTTTTTTTATTCTTTTCCCGATATTAAGGTCAAATTAATGCCCGATTAATGTTGCAGTCCTAGCTTAGCCTTCGCTAAACATTTTTAACCGAAAAAATTATAAAACCAAACGTATTCCATGTAACACAAGCGTGATAGACCTGAGCCTTTGATAAGGCCAAACACAACAACTTAATTTATTATAAACCTCAAATTTTTAACATGAACATTCGAAAGCGAAGACCATTGGCGCTTCAAGCGTATTTTACGTATTTGCTAATCATGCTGGGCATGTTCTGTGCAAACAAAGCCGTTCTTGCACAGGAGCCGGACATTAAAGGCAAAGTGATGGATGAGGCCGGCAAGCCCATTGCGGGCGCAACGGTACGCGTCTTATCCACCTCAAAAAGTGCAGCAACCAACCAAGAGGGCCTGTTCTCCGTAGCTGCAAGCAAAGGAGAACAGCTGCAGATCAGTTTCCTGGGCTTTCAAACAGACACCATTCAGGTGGAGTTCCCCGAAACCTTCTTAACCATCCGGCTGCACGATGGAGGTGTACATCTGGACGATGTAGTCATTATAGGTTACGGTACACAGAAAAAAGAAAGCTTAACCGGGTCGGTAGCCTCGTTAAAGAACGACGATATCATCAAAACCAAAGCACCCAGCCTGGCCCAAGCCATTCAAGGCAAGGTATCGGGTCTACGCATCAGACAGGAAGACGGGCAGCCGGGTAATTTCAGCTCCAACATCAATATCCGCGGATTGGGTACTCCCTTATTTATCATAGACGGCGTGGTACGCGATGGGGCCAGCGAATTTCAGCGGCTCAATCCAGAAGATATTGAAAGCATTTCTTTCCTGAAAGATGCTACCGCAGCCATTTATGGTATGAACTCGGCCAATGGTGCCATCATTGTTACGACCAAAAAAGGCGCACAGGGTAAAACACGCATTTCCATCACGAGCAATCTCGGCATCTCCTCACCTACCCATGTTCCGCTTATGGCTAACGCCGGCGAGTACATGACCCTGCGCAACGAAGCAGAAGTCAACTCCGGAAAGCCACCCTATTTAACCGCAGAAGAGCTCGCCAAATGGCAAGCAGGGGCACCCGGTTATGAAACGGTAGATCTATGGGATGCCATTACCAATAAAAATGCCGTTCAGAACCAAACAACGCTTTCGTTAGATGGTGGCAACGATAAAGTCACCTATTTTGGAAGTTTGGGCTATGCCAACGATCATAGTATTCTAAAAAACGATGCCATGACCTACGGCAAGTATACCTTCCGTAGCAATGTGCAAATCAAAATTTCAGAAAACTTGACCGGTAGCATCAATATCGGCGGTCGTATGGACAAAACCGACCGGCCATGGTTCTCCTTTTTTGATATCTTTAAAGGAACGCGGGTAAATCCACCCATCACATCCATTTACGCCAATGACAATCCGGCCTATTACAATAACTTTTCTTATGTGCCCAACCCAGCGGCGCTGATCGATAAAGATTATACGGGTTCTGCATTAGACAAGAATAAAAATCTGCAAAGCCAGTTTTCGCTCGAATACAAGTTTCCTTTTGTAGAAGGATTAAAGGTAAAAGGGTCGTTGGTTTACGATTATAATAATTACCAATACAAAGGTATCCGAAAAGCCTTCGATACCTATACCTATGGCGACTATACCGGTGCATACACCGCGGTTACAGCTAACGCACCATCCTTAGTACAAAACAACCGGCGGGAAGCCGAGCGGCTCGACCTGCAAGCACAGGCTACCTACGATCGCTATATTGCCAACAATCACCACATCGGTGCCACCTATGTCTTCGAGCGCCGCGAAGAAATGGCCAACTGGATGAATGGTGAACGTAAATTCGACTTCTTTTCCGTAGGCGAGCTGGATAATGGCCGTTCGTCCGACCAAATCGTTTCCGGATCATCCAGTCATGAAGCCTACCTATCGCACATCGGGCGGTTAACCTATGACTTCAAGGGGAAATACCTGGCGGAAGCAGCCTTCCGTTATGACGGTTCTTACCGTTATGCCCCCGGTAGCCGATGGGCCCTCTTTCCATCGGGATCATTGGGATGGCGCCTATCCGAAGAAAGCTTTGTCAAAGATCATTTACCCTTTGTAAACAACTGGAAAATCAGGGCCTCTGCCGGTCGCTCCGGGCAGGATGCCGGTAACCCCTTCCAATACCTGGCCTATTATGGCCTCAATAATGGCGGTTACGCTTTCCAGTCCAACCAATACACCACCGGCGTCTCTTCGCCAGCACTCATCAATAATAACCTCACCTGGGTCAAAGTGAACATGTACAACCTGGGGATGGATGTATCGGTGTTAGACAATGCCCTTTCCCTCGAATTTGATGTTTATCAACGCGAGCGGCATGGCCTCCTGGCAGACCGGTATGGTTCTTTGCCCAACACCTTTGGCTCTTCGTTGCCACAGGAAAACCTAAACAGTGATCGTACACAGGGTATAGAATTTACCCTCACCCACGAACACCGCATAAACGACTTCCATTATTCCCTGAGCGGCAATTTTAACCTTGCCCGTACCAAAAACCTGTATGTAGAGCGTGGCCCCTTCAACAGCAGCTGGGATCAGTGGCGCAATCAGGCCGCCAACCGTTGGAATGATTTCATATGGGGATATCAAATAGATGGTCGCTTTCTGAACCAGGAACAGATCAACAGTTCGCCTATCCAGAATGGCGATAACGGCAATTCCAAAGAGCTCCCCGGCGACTATATACTCAAAGACGTGAATGGTGATGGTATCGTAAACGATTTGGATAAAACACCCTTATTCTGGTCGTCTACCCCACAAGTACACTTCGGCTTCAACATACAGGCCGATTGGAAAGGTTTTGATCTCTACGCCCTGTTTCAGGGTTCGGCCTTTTACACCGTTCAGTTTGACGAAGTATATGCCAAGATGCTCGCCTTTAAAGGCGGCAATACCCCTGCATATTTCTATGACCGATGGCATTTGGCAGATCCTTACGATCCTAATAGTGAATGGATTCCCGGCGAGTGGCCCGCCATACGGCTGGAGCAGGACATGGGTTCCTTTTACACGCGCGACTCCAAAATCTGGCGGAAAGACGCCTCCTATGTACGTTTGAAAACGGTGGAGCTGGGCTACACCTTTGATGCATCCTTACTTAAAAAAGTGGGCATTGCTAAATTACGTGTCTATGCAAACGGAAATAACCTGCTCACCATCTGCGATCCATTTGTCAAACCCTTTGATCCTGAAAAGATTGAAGGCGCCTATAGTGCCGGGTTGAATTATCCGATTAGCAAAAGTTTCAATTTCGGGTTAACCGCTGACTTTTAAAAAACACCTTATGAACACTATACTTTACCGTCTATTATGCGTTGCCATCCTCAGTCTAAGTGCTGGGTGCACGAAGATTTTAGATATCGAACCGAACGACCGGGTTTCTCCCGAAGACCTTTTCGCCAGTAAAGAAGGCGTAGAAGCCCAGATGGCCAACCTATATGGCCGCTTACCCATAGAAGATTTCAACTATTCTCCCAATCGTGGGTTCAACATCGGCGTGGGCAATGACGTCAATAATGCCGGATTTATGGCCGCTCATTTTAGCGATGAAGCCATCCATCCCGAATACAATGATTTTGGCGAAGAATGGTTTGATTATTGGGAAGACGGTTATCGGCTTATCCGCGACATCAACACCTTATTGCAGACCGTACCGCAGCTGGCCAATATTGATCAGGCCGCTAAAGACAAGTTGAGTGCCGAGGGGTATTTTCTGCGGGCCTATACCTATTTTGCCCTGGCCAAGCGCTACGGCGGCGTACCCCTCATCGAAAGTCCGCAACTATATGACGGCAACATCAATGAGTTAAAAGTACCCCGCAATACCGAAAAAGAAACCTGGGATTTCATTTTAGCCGATTGCGACCGGGCCATCCAAGGCTTTGGCGATGCCGAAAATGGGCCGCGCCGGGCCGACAAGTGGGTAGCACTGGCACTCCAATCGCGCGCCGCACTTTTTGCCGCTTCCATTGCCAAATTCTCGCACCAACCCTATGTATCCTTCTCCGGCCCCGCCGTAGACCAAGGTCTGGTAGGTATAGAAACCAAATTTGCCGAAACCTATTACGATCAATGCATCGCTGCGTCAGCGGCACTGATGAAGAGCGGTAAATTTGGTCTCTATCAGGCAGAGCCTGCCACACCCGAAGAAGCCGCAGAAAACTATCGGCAGTTTTTTCAGCAGCCAGATCAGTACCTCAATGGCGTGCGTGAACCCATCTTCATCAAAAGCTACGCCAGCAACACTCCCCTGGCCCATAACTACGATGTGTGGTTCAGTCCACGCCAAATGGTGCTCGACCCCAACCTATATCCCGGGCGTATGAACCCGACACTGGATTTTGTAGATGCCTTTGAAGACTATACCGACGATGGTACCGGAAAAGTAAAACCGCTGAACACCCGGACAGACGGCAATGAAGGCGACTACAACGGTTTTAACCTGCAAACCAGCTACATTGCCTACCCTCAAGATGCCCCTTATCAAATTGCCGAAGGCAGGGACGCCCGCTTAAGAGCCATGATATTATTTCCCGGAGAAACCTGGAACAGCACCCGGATCATTATCCAGGGCGGACTGGTTAAATCCAACGGCAGTGGTTTTTACTACCGCACCCAAGCCTCAGAAACAGGTCAGGATGGGCAAACCTATTACACCTATGGTGCAGCAAGCGGCACCCAATACTCCGGCTTTGACCCCACACTGGGCCATTATACCCGCAGCGGTTTTCTGTTTAAGAAATTCATGCAGATTGATCATCCCATTGAGCAGGCGTGGTCAAGAAGCACCCAAAGCTGGATTGATTTCCGCTATGGCGAAATACTATTGAACTACGCCGAAGCCGTGGTAGAAAAATCATCTCCTAGCGGTGAGGAGAACCAAACGGCCAGGGAAGCCCTCAATAGCGTGCGTAGAAGAGCAGCCCATACCGATCAAATTGCCCTCAACCAACAAAACGTACGCAAAGAACGCTTTGTAGAACTCGCTTTCGAGAATAAAAGGCGGTGGGATCTGGTACGCTGGCGTACCTTTCATAAATCATTTGAAAATCGCGTACGCAAAGGCCTCGTTCCCTTTCTCGATTTACGCAGCAATCCCGCGCATTACATCTTCGTGCGCGTTAACCCCTTAGGTATAGAAGCAAAAACCTTCGATTACCTCTGGTATTATAAAGACATTCCGGGCACCAGCGCCAATGGCTTGATCCAAAACCCTTAAAAAATAGGAACAGATGAAAAGTAACGTAACCTTTTATAGCTTGATCGTATGCAGTCTACTGGGTGCATCCTGTCAGAAAGATAATCTTGATGGGCCCAATGCTACCTTTTACGGAGAACTGCGCGACCGAAAAACCGGTGAGCTCATTCCGCAGGAAGTATCAGACGGTTCCCGCGTGTATTACATCGAACAAGGGTGGGCCAACCCACCCGTTCAGAATACCGTCATCAAAAGCGACGGAACATTTAAGAATGGTATGATGTTCTCCGGCGATTATAAGATCATCATGGATCGGGGTAACTATGTGCCACTGGATACCCTCGATATGAACATCCATAAGGGCGAAAATTTTAAGGTATTCGAAGTGAATCCCTACCTGCGCATACTCGAACCGGAAATTGTGAAGAAAGACCGGAGCATTATCGCCACCTTTAAATTAGAGCAGGTAACGAGCAACCAAGTATACCGCATTTCCTTATTTGCACATGCCCATACCGATGTATCCAATAAACTCAATATCGTGAATAAGACGCTGGATCTAAACCGTTCCATTACCGATGGTGAAACCTTTCAGCTCAGCATTAACTTAGACGAATATTCGTCTACCTTAGTTGCCGGCAATAGCTATTATTTTCGTATCGGTGCCCAATCGCAGGGCAATGAGACCAAGTATAACTACGCCGCATCCGTAAAGATTGATTTATAAACATTGACGCATATGTACCTGAAGAAGAAACTAATTGCCCTTTTACTGTGGTGCCTTGTGGCCTACCCTTCCCTATATGCCCGGCAGTTGCCCATCCGCGTGCTCGATCTGCGGTGGCTGAACCAGCTAGACCTGAAGCAGGAAGCCCAAGCCACCGAACTGTGGGATATACTCCATACCACCGCAACCTTGCAGGGCATCGTTAACCGAAATGAGCCCTCCTTATACATCCGCTATGTAGTAAACGAGCGCAAGCAGCAAGTAGACGATTATTGGTGGAACAAATACCGGCA
>Ga0182736_1001340_pt1 | contig 24967 bp, 25 predicted proteins | sample eDN5th30CKraftBY_FD_128882 | JGI IMG/M metagenome (GOLD analysis project Ga0182736, IMG submission 128882) | Enriched backyard soil microbial communities from Emeryville, California, USA - eDNA 5th pass 30_C Kraft BY (version 2) (version 2) | ecosystem: Environmental > Terrestrial > Soil >...
GCACCAGCGTCTTGCGATACGCCTCGGGCATCCAGTCCTGCGGCTCGATCTTGCCGTCGGCCTGCATCACCGTGTCGAAGCGGGTTTGGGCGGCGGAGGCTGCGGCTTCGTGGCTTTCGGCTGCGGACGTCGCGCTGGGGAGGTCGAGGGATTGCGTGTACATGCGGGGCTCCGCCGTCTTTTTGAGATGCGATGGAGCGAGTATATCCATTAACCGACCGTCCGGTTGATTAATTTTGCATGCAACTATGTCGATATAGATAGCGTCGCGTTAACCCGGAACCGAGTCTGACCCATGAAGTCATCCGCACGCAAAAAAGCCCAGCCGAAAGCCGGACTGGGCAAAACCACCGGTGATTGGGTGGCAGAGGTCGCTTCACGTTCACGCAAATCGTGCGAAAGCGAATTTCGAGTTTTGTATGCAATCGACCAGAACCGCTCGCGTCGCGGGGGCTCACCGCCGCTTCCTGACGCTCACTGCCCGAAGAACGCGCCTTGCGTATCGACCCGCATGCTCGCACGGCCCGATTGCGCCGCCGCACCTGTCGAAGATCCGTATCCTTCTGCCCGCGCCTGCGCCGCACGCATATCGCCGACGCGCATTTCGGCCGCCTGCAGTTTCGCCGGGTACGACGCGTCTTCCGCGACCGGCAAATAACCTGCCTTCTGAAGTTGAACGAGTTCACCACTAAGTTCTGCACGGCCCACTGCCGCGCTGAACTGGGCGAACGATGCGAGCGGTGCGGACATCACCAGGACTGCGAAGACTGCGTTGACCCACGATTTCATGATCCGGCTCTCCCCGTTTTCGATAAATCGGCCGACTCGCGGTTCGAGCCATGCCGAATGGACGACGCAGAGTGTGAGTGCACAGCTGCAAGCAATCATTCGTCGTGACGAAGAAGCATCTTTACGGAACTGGTAAGGATCGATCGGCGCGTGGTGGCGCCAACGATGCAGTGGAGCGAAAAGACCGTCGACCAAGCCAGCCGTCACCGTCATCGCGCGGTCAGTTTCGCGCAATGCAATGAAGACTCGCGCAATTATTCCGATATCGACAAAGATCATTCAACGGAAACGAGAATGATCTTCGGCAAGCGCGTCTTTACACTCCGTTCACAAGCTGCTTAAGACGAAACGGGCAGCACGATCAGAAATCCGAATCGGAGGTAGTCATCATGAAGACGTTCATTTCCGCAGTCGCCGTCGCCGCTGCCCTCGCCGTTCCCGCGCTGTCGTTCGCGCAGCAATCGGATGCGCCGCTGAGCCGCGCTCAGGTACGCGCCGAACTGGTCCAACTCGAAAAGGCAGGCTACAACCCGAACATCAGCGACCCGTCTTATCCGTCGAACATCCAGGCAGCGCAAGCCCGCGTCAGCTCGGAGCAGCTTGCGCAAGTGACACCCCAATCGAGCGCCTACGGTTCGGTCGCCAATGGTTCGTCGCAATCCGGCCGCATCACCGGCGTTCAGCCGCGGGCGCTCGGTACATACTTCGGCCAGTAAGTTCAGATAGCGTCGACAGACGCATCGCATAAGCAGCAATGCATAGGGCGACATCGTATCGATGTCGCCCTATGCATTTTGCGTGCGGAATACATCATGCATGATGGCATTTCGCACTTTGCATGATCGCTATCGACCTTGCCGGCTCAGACGCTCGATGTCAGTTCGCCGGAATAGTCACGACCGGCGACTTCGCCGTGTCCGTGACTTCCGCAAGCGCCATCAGATTCTGCACGACCGTGAACGCGTATTTCGAATCGAAGTCGCTGCGATCGATCCAGTAGTTGGCCTTGTCGTAGAGCACGCTCACGTACGCATCCTGCGGCGCCTTCTCGCCAACTTTCACGATGATCGTCGGCCGCGTTTCTCCGCCGATCAACCCGATGCCCGGCTTGGTCGCGCCGCTGCCCACCTGCTCGTCAGGAACGGCGATCTGCGCGCCGAGATCGGTGAGGATGCCGAGCACCGAGCGCGTGACCATCGGGATGCGGTTGTGGTCCGACGACTGCCCATAGACGATTTCGTAAGTCTTCATCTTCGGCGAGAGGTGCAGCAGTTTTCTGACGAGCGTGAGATCGTCGACGACAGCCTTGTTCGAACCGCTGCGCGTCGCGCCGAGCGTGATGAATACGCCGCCCTTGTCGGCGCTGTTGCCCTTCGCGGCCTTGTCGGGCTTGCCGCTCTTGTCGTCATCCGCGTTGCGCGTCTCGATGTTCAATTCGCCCGCTAGCTGCAGCCTGCGAAGCGCCTGCAGAAGCAGGAAGAACTCGGGCGACCCGGATGCGTTCGGCCCGCCCAACGCCGTGCCGTTCTGCAAGCCACTGATCGACTGCGCGGTGATGCGCAACAGCAGATCGATCGGAATGCCGCTTTCGGCGAGCGGCAAGACGAGTGTCGGCGAAAGCGGCCGGATATACGCGCTGGCGTAGGCGTCGCCCGTGGTCGGCGTGAACGTGAAAGTCGGATGATTCGAGTAGGAGACGCTGCCCGTTGCCTGCGCGTAGTTCGGCTGCGCGCCGGAGCCGGCGTTGAGCACGACGCCGCCCGTCGTATCGAACGTGTACGCGGCGATGATGCTGCTCACCGTGAGAAACGACGGCGCATCAGCGAAGCGCAAGCCGACAATCGCGGCAAGAATTTCACGCTTCTTCGCATCGCCGAGCGCCCGGGCGTAATCGACCTGATCGGCCTTCAGGCGACCCGGGCCGATGCCAGCGCATCCCGCTGCGAGAAAGGCGACGGAGAGAATTGCGATCGATACGGCTTTCCTTGTCATGGCTTTATATGAGGGTGATGAGGAGGATCGTCGGCACGCAGCCGCGGAACACCCGGGCGGCGTCCGCAAATTTCATACCTTTGGACACGAACGATCCCATCCGGCGCGTTGCGCGCCGTCTCATCAACGACGTGGCGACCCGACGCCTTCGTCAGGCCCCGAGCAACGTCAGATCACGAAGCGCCGTGGTGCGGCGTGTTCGACTGCGCGTGCTCAGCCGGTGCGGATGGCTGAGCGATGTGCCGGCTCGCTTCCTCGTGTTGCGCGACGAGCGCATCGAGCCGGTCCTGCGCGAAGCGCGGACCGTCGTCGCGTGCGAAAGCTGGTGCGGCGAGCGTCGCCGCCGCAAGGACGATGACCGTGGCGAAAGGCGTTCTTTTCATGATTCACCCCGCGATTGAGCGCGGCAAGCCCCGGGCGTCGCCGCTCGACTAGCATCGCACATCGAGGGAAATGCTGCGCGGCGCGGCGCTTTTGTCGTACAAACGCTGGACGGCATGGTCTCGGAATTATTTAGCAACCCGTATCAATAAGTCGCTTTCATTTGCGCGCATGTGATCATTAGAAAAGATGCGGCGGCGTGCGGTCGGTCATGTCGCGCGGCAAGGTCTCGTCGAGCTCGAACTCCACACTCGGATAATCCTGCAGACGGCCGCTCACCTCCGCTTCGCGTTCGCTCGTGAACAGCCCGTCGAGATAATCGAACGTCAGCTTGCCGACGAGCGCCTTCAACGCAAGTTCGGCGCTGCGCTTCGGCTCCGTGGCGATATCGCCCGAATCCATGCAGGCGCAGAACTGACCGTTCTTCGAATCCATTCCGCCGATGTCGATCACCTTGCCGTCGACGTTCTGCGCGAGCACGCGCTGCTCCACCGCAAAGAGTCTGAACGGGCGTTCGAGACTTGCGGGCGGCTCCGAAGGGATTTCCCTGCTTTCACGATCGGCCATGGTGCGTTCTCCGGTTTGCACATTGATCGAGACGGTGCAGCAAAGGCCGCGCCCGCCATCTGTGCATCGCAGCATCGACGCGCCTTTCTGCGCACGTCGCGCCGTCCTACGATGAACCATCGGCCACGCAATCGAAGGAGCTGTCACCGTGAATGGAACCATGAGCGGCAAAATCGCGGTCATCACCGGCGCGAGCCGCGGACTCGGACGCAACGCCGCATTGAAGCTCGCGCAGGCAGGCGCCGGCGTGATCGGCACCTACAACCGCAACGCGGACGCGGCGCGCTCGCTCGTCGATGAGGTCGCGAAATCCGGCGGCAAGGCGGCCATGCTGCCGCTCGACGTCGCGCATTGCGACACCTTTGCCGCTTTCGGCGACGCGCTGTGCAAGACGCTCGAAGATACGTTCGAGCGCGAGAACTTCGACTTTCTCGTGAACAACGCGGGCATCGGCATTCATGCGCTCTTCGCGGAGACGACGCCCGCGCAGTTCGACGAACTCGTCAATATCCAGCTGAAGGGACCGTTCTTTCTGACGCAGACGCTCCTGCCCTATCTGCATGAGGAAGGCGCGATTCTCAATGTGTCGAGCGGACTCACGCGTTTCGCGTTGCCGGGATTCGCGGCCTATGCCGTGATGAAAGGCGGGATCGAGGTGCTCACGCGCTATCTCGCGAAGGAACTCGGGCCGCACGGCATCACGGTGAACACCATCGCGCCGGGCGCGATCGAGACGGATTTCGGGGGCGGCGTCGTGCGCGACGATCACGACACCAACCGGTTCGTCGCGGACAACACGGCGCTCGGGCGCGCGGGTGTGCCGGACGATATCGGCGGCGCGATCGTGGCGATGCTCTCGGACGGCAATCGCTGGATGACGGCGCAGCGCGTCGAGGTATCGGGCGGGATGTTCATCTGACACGAGGAAATGCGCCGCGCGCGGACAAAAAAAACCGGACGCCGAGGCGTCCGGTTTTTTGCATGCCACATGCGTAATGCCTAATGCATCACGCCGCGAAGCATCGCTTAGAAGCGGTGGATGATACCCACGCCCGCTGCGAACATGCTGCGCGATGCCGACGGCGCGCTTTGGAAGCCATCGCCGATTGTCGCGTTGGCGGCCGTCTGACGGTTCGTCGACGTGTTCGACGGAACAGCCAGCGTGTTGCCGTTCGCGCGCTGGAATGCTTCCAGTGCGTACAGGCCCGTGCGCTTCGACAGCGAGTAGTACTGCGAGAGGTTGAACTGGTGGTACGACGCTGCGTCGTTGATGCCGTTCGCCTTGCTGGCCCACGTGTAGCTGTAGCCCGCTGCGAAATCCCATGCCGACGTCGCCTTCCAGTGCAGCACCGTGCCGGCCGTGTTGAACACGGCTTCGTCGGTGAAGCGCGAGTTCACGCCCGGAATGTACTGAACGTTCGTGTACGTGACGGAGATGTCCCACGCGCTGTTGAACTGGTAGCCGCCTGCAACCGCGAAGCGCTGCTGCGCTTGTGCGCGCTGGTAGCCAGCCGTCACCGCCGACACGCCCGGCTGACCCGAACCATCGGTCGCTGCCGTGCTGTTGATCGTCGTCGAGCTGCTGCTGTAGATGCCGCCGCCTTCCGCCGCGTTGTTGATGCGCGAGAACGCCACCGTGCCGCCGATCGGGCCTTGCTGATACTGCAGCGCAGCCGTCCAGGTCGAGCCTTGGTACACGCTGTCAGGCACGCCAGCGAAGGAGTACGAGCCGCTCACCGTCAGGCCGTAGAACTTCGGCGACGTGTAGACGATCGAGTTGTTCGCGCGGTAGATCGTGTCCAAACCGTCCAGATCGCCCGGGTGCGCGCCGAAGTAGCCGGTCAGCCAGTTCGTCGGGCTGTACGGCGAGAGCAGCGTGTAGTACGAGGTGTACTGGCGACCCGCAGTCAACGTACCGTATGCCGGGTTCGTCAGACCGACCCATGCCTGGCGGCCGAACAGCGCGTTGGTGAACTGCGCTTGTCCGCTGTTGATGTCGAAGCCCGATTCCAACTGGAAGATGGCCTTGTTGCCGCCGCCCAGATCTTCGGCGCCCTTCAAACCGAAGCGGCTACCGGCCCAAATGCCCGATCCGGTCTTGATGTTCGAGCGGCCCGGATTCGTCTTGGCCAGGTTGGTCTGGCTGCTTTGATAGACGATCGAATCGTCGACGATACCGTACAGCGTGACGCTGCTTTGCGCGAACGCCGGTGCCGCGGCGGCGAACGCCGTGGCTGCGACGATTGCTGCCTTGGTCATCGTGAAACCCTTCATTTTTTCTCCTCAAGCGGTGGGCAATTTACTTGCATGCGAGTCTTGGAACCGGTGCCGCCGTGGCGACTTCTTATGTTTCAACTCGTAACTTTTATCGCTGGCAAGTGTATGGCTTACAGTCCGAATCCGAAAGAAAGACGCGGTTTTGTGTCGTTTTTTTTCACTGTCTGGTTAACCAGTATTTTCTGGTTCGCAGATATTGGGCAAACGGTCACGAAACTGACAGAAAGCTGACAGCAATGTGGCGCGATGACGGTCCGCGCGGGGCCGAATCGACGGCGCGGCGGCTAGAGATAACGAGGGATTCGACCGCAGTCGGAAAGGACGCGGCTTGACGGGACAAGGCTTGTCCGCTTTCGGAGATACAAGCCAATTGCCATTCTTTGGGGACGGGAAACGCGATAGCCCGAACAGGCTCGCGGAAAATTCGCGTGCGTCGTGCAGGCGACGGTCGACGGCGCTGCATCGGAATAGATCTGGCAGTTACCCGACGATGCGCAGACGCGAAATTGACATCGGGCGAACGCGCTGCAAGCTTGCGTCGCCCGACCGGGTCGGCTAGTGCTCGATCTTCGAGCGCAGTTCGCGCGCCGTTTCAAGCAGGCCTTCGTAGCCCGAACGCGCATGCGAGGGCAGATCGGGATCGCCGACGAGCGTGCCGAGCGTCTCGATGATGCTGTACAGAATGCCCTTCGCCGCGCCCGCCGCCATCTTGCCCGCGGCGTAGGACTCGTCGACGTGCGAGATGGCCGCATCGAAATGCTCGACGTCCGGATGCGCCTCGCCGATACCCGATGCGTCGTCGCGCGGCTTGGTCGGGTCGCTGTTCATGATGATGGTCCTCCGTGTGTGGTTTCCGCTCTCTGCTCTCTGTATAGCGCCGCGGCGCGAAGCGTGCAATCGGGTGCGAGCGAGGCACAGCGCCGCACGCCTCAGGATGCGGGCAGTTCCTGCACCGGCTGGATGACGTGCACGCGCCGGGCGTCCCGCGGGCCCCTGCCTGCGCCGTGAGGCACGCCGCGCTCCATCAAAAGCGCGCGCAGCTCGACGATGACCGGGAACACCTCGTGATTGTGGTCCGCGCCCTGCCGGTCGTGCGCCTCCTGCTCGCGCTCGACGATCCAGCGATCCTCCTTGAAGATGCGCTCGGTGAACCACACGAGCAAGGGCCACGCGGCATCGAGCAGGCCGGGGATTTTCGGGCGGCGAATCGACAACAGGCCGAACGTGCGGTTCGTGCGCTGCTCGGCGTCGAGCGGCACGTAGGCGATCCACAGGTCCATCACCATTGTGTCGTCCTTGGTGCGGATCTTGAGCGTCTGATACGGGTACTCGGTGCGGATCGTCATCACGTCCTTCTGGCCGTCGTCGGGCTTCGAGCCGCGCTTTTGCCCGAAGACGAGCGCTTCGCCGATCGGCTGCTTGCCCGCTTCGCGCGCGAACATGTAATCGACTTCGATCCAGTCCTCGCCGCGCCGTCTGCCGAGCGAGCGCGCGCGCATGCTGCCCATCTGCCGCCGATGCAGGAACTGATGGTTCATGTCCATCAGATTTTCGTGCATGAACGAGTAGTGGCACTTCACCGCGCGGCCGAAGCGGCGCGTCTTGTATGCGCGATCGGTGGCGGAGCCGAGATCGGGAAACTTGGTGGCATCGGCGAGCGCCGGGTCGCCCGTGAACACGAAAACCAGCCCGCCCGCCTCGCGGCACGGATACGCGCGCACGCCGTTGGGCAGGCGTTCGCGTCCGAGATAAGGGATGTCGGTGCAGCGGCCGGTGCAGTCGTAGGTCCAGCCGTGATAGCAGCAACGGATCGATTCCCCGTCGACGACACCCGCCGACAACGGCACCTGCCGATGCGCGCAGCGGTCTTCCAGCGCGAAGACCTTGCCCGAGGCGGTGCGTACGAGCACGATCGGATCGCCCGCGAAACGCACGCCGTGCGCGCGCCCCGCTTTCACCTCGCGCGACCACGCGAGCGGATACCAGTGATCGGGATGAATGTCGACGCGGCGCAGATCCCGCGGCGGCTTGGCGGGTGTATCGGTTGATCCGGCTTCCTGCTCGCCTTGCGGCAACGCTGCGTGCATGTACGACGCCTCCGGTGAAGGGAGATCGGTTTGAACGCCGCGAGCCGCGCGGCGCAATGAACGACCATTCGCAGTCTACACGGCGTCGCTCATTTCGGCGCGCGCCGGATTCTCGCGCTCACGCTTGCTGCCCGAGATGCGCGTGCAGATGATCGATCAACGCGCGCACCTTCGGCGGCAGAAAGCGATTCGGCGGATAAAGCAGCCACACCGGTCCCTGATACGCGCGCGCCTGCATGTCCCAGTCCGCGAGCACGCCCTGCACGCTGCCCGACGCGAGCGCATCGCGGGCGGCGAATTCCGGCAGCGCCGCGATGCCGAGCCCGTCTTCGGCCGCGTCCAGCCGCGCGCCCGCGTGATTCGCGATATAGCGCCCGCGCACCGCGACTGTCACCGTTTCGCCGTTGTTGCTGAAGCGCCAGCGGTTGTCGTCGGCGGTTTCGCCCAGATGGATGCAATCGTGCAGCGCCAGCTCGCGCGGATGCGCCGGCGCGCCACGCTCCCGCAGATAGCCCGCCGACGCGCACAGCAGCCAGCGCACGCGTCCGAGCGGGCGCGCGGCGAGCCCTTGCGGCGGATGGCTCGTCGCGCGGATGACGAGATCGACGTCGCTGTCGAGCGGATCGATATCGTGATCGCTGAAGACGAGCTGAAGATCGACATCCGGATACGCCGCGAGAAACGCCGGCACGAGCGGATGAATCACGGACTTCGCGTAAGCCGTCGGCGCCGACAGCGCGACGCGGCCCTGCGGCTTGCCCGACACCTGCCCCGCCGCATCGACCGCGCCGGACGCCGCCGCGGCCATGTCGCGGCAATGCCGATACACCTGAAGCCCCGACTCGGTAACGCGGATCTTGCGCGTCGAGCGCTCGAGCAGCCGCGTGGCGAGCGCCTCTTCAAGACGCTTGATCTGGCGGCTGACCGTCGACGGCGTGCTGCCCAGTTGCCGCGCCGCGACCGAGAAGTTGCCCGCATCGACGACGCGCGCGAATACGGCCATGTCCGGCATCAGGTCGAAAAGATCGGCGGGATTCATTTGTGCATTCGTGACAAGAAAGCTGTGCGGCTGAAGCCGATTATCGCGCTGAACGCATCATTCGACAATGACGGCTACGTTCTCACGGAGCCGCTCCATGACCGTCCGACGCCTGCTTCCTCTTTCCGATCTCCTGCTCTTCGCCGTCGCGATGGTGTGGCAGCAGCTACGGCATCGTCAAGAGCGCGCTCGCGTTCTATCCGGTGCTGGGGCTGCTCGCGCTGCGCTTCGGCATCACGTTCTGTCTGCTCGCCGTCAACCTGCGGCATCTGCGGCACGCGAGCGCGGCGACCCTTCGCGGCGTGCTCGTTCTCGGCTTGCTGCTGCTTTCGATTTTTCTAGCTGAGACGTTCGGCGTGCTCCATACGCGCGCCGCGAACGCCGCGTTTCTGATCAGCTTGTGCGTCGTGCTGACGCCGCTCGTCGAATGGGCGCTGCTCAGGCGACGCCCCGGCGCGGCCGAGTGGCTGGCGGTCGGCGTGTCGTTCGCGGGCGCGTGGCTGCTCGCGAGCGACGGCGCGCTGTCCTTCGACTTCAATGCCGGCGATGGACTGATCCTCGCCGCCGCCGTGCTGCGCGCGCTGTCCGTTTGCGTGACGAAGCGCGTGTTGCGCGCGGCTCCCCTGCCCGCGCTTACGGTGACGGCGGTGCAGGCGGGCGTGGTCGCATCGGGCAGCGCGGTCATCGCGTTGGTTTTCGCGCCATCGCAATGGCAGTCGCTGCCCGCTCTCGCCGGTCACGGCATGTTCTGGGGATCGGTGCTGTATCTCGTGTGCGCGTGCACCCTTTTCGCCTTCTTCGCGCAGAACTACGCGATCGGCCGCAGCAGCCCGACGCGCGTCTCGCTCCTGATGGGCAGCGAGCCCGCGTTCGGCGCGCTCTTCGCGAGCGCGTGGCTCGGCGAACGTGTGTCGATGGCGGGCTGGATCGGCGGCGGGATGATCGTCGCGGCCTCGCTGATGGCGACGGTGTCCTGGCGCGGCATGTTCGCAGCGCGTCCGGGCGAAGCGTGAACGCGGACGTCGTTACGCGGGTTTTTTGAATACCACGCTGAAGTTATTGGCCGGCATCGCGACCGTCTCGACGAACGCGAGGCCGGCCTTCTCGCCAAGCGCCTCGACTGCTTCCATGTCACGCACGCCCCAGCGCGGATCGCGTGCGCGCAGTTGCTGATCGAAGGCTTCGTTGCTCGGGGCGGTATGCGCTCCATTGCGCCGATACGGCCCGTACAGGTACAGTACGCCCCCCGCATCGAGACGCGCGCCCGCGCCGCGAAAGAGCGCCTCGGCCGCTTCCCACGGCGCGATGTGGATCATGTTGATGCACACGATGGCCGCCACGTTCGCGATGCCCCAGTCGTCGTTGCACACATCGAGCGCGAGCGGCGCATTCAGGTTGGCGAGCCCCGAGTGAGCGCGCCATGCGGCGATGGATTCGCGTGCTTCGACATCGGCATCGCTAGGCTGCCAGACGAGGCCCGGCAGTGCAGCCGCGCAGTGCACGGCGTGCTGACCGGTGCCGCTTGCGATCTCCAGCACGACGCCGCTTTGCGGCAGGACGCGCTTGAGGACCGATAGAATCGCATCGCGATTACGTTCGGCGGCGGGCGCGCGGCGGCGCACGGCAATGTCGGGAGGCGGCGTATCGCCGGAGGCGGATGGTGTCGGATTCATTGCGAGAGCGCGTGCGGGCGCTTAACGGTCGATTCGCGACGAGCCTAATGGGACGCACGAAGACGCGTCAAGCGACATAACGGCGAGCCGCCAATGCTGACCGGCATGGCGCGATTCGTGCTGTCCCGAAGCGCGCGGAAAGCGCGGATTGCAAGCAAACCTGTGTATGCTCCCGGTTGATCCCGCGTCCGCTTTCGCATTTTGCATGCATGCGCCGTGCATTCTGAATGCCAGATCGAATGCATTCCGAACGCGTGCAAACCGCCGGCGCAGCATGACATCGAGCGCGCCGATGCATCCCGACAAACTCTGGCCCGCGCACGCGGCGCGATCGAATTGGAGTGAACCATGCAGCACGATCCGAAAGAGCCCCCGACGAAGCAATCCAGCGATGGCCCCGATGACGACATGATCGCGTTCGCGAGCGAGGTCTTCGATGTCGCTCGCCGCGGCGACGCCGCGATGCTCGACGCGCTCCTGACCAAGGGCCTGCCGCCGAATCTGCGCAACGACAAGGGCGACAGCCTCGTGATGCTCGCGAGCTATCACGGTCACGCCGACGCCGTGCGCGTCCTGCTTCAGCACAACGCCGATGCCAACCTGCGCAACGACAATGGCCAGACGCCGATTGCGGGCGCCGCGTTCAAGGGCTTTCGCGAGGTGATCGAAACGCTGCTCGAACATGGCGCGGATGTGGAAGGCGCATCGCCCGACGGGCGCACCGCGCTCATGATCGCGGCGATGTTCAATCGCGTCGAGATCGTCGACTTGTTGATCGCGCGCGGCGCGAACCCGGATGCGCGCGATGCCGGCGGCTTCAGCGCACGCGATGCCGCCGAGAAGATGGGCGCGCCCGACACCGCGGCACGGCTCGCGAACGCATCGAACGGCCATGCGCGGCCATCCGAAGCGTGAAGCGTCGATTGGCACAATGCACTTTGCATGCATGATTCAATCCGCGAACGAACGACGCCTCGCGCGCGTCGAATCGATCTGACAAGCACCGATCCAACAACGAACCAGACAAGCAGGTGACTCGGAACCATGGAGCTTTTGCGATGACAGGCGGTATCTCGCATCGGGGTGATGCGTCGCCGACAGACCTTCACGCGCTTGGGCGCGCATGCCGGGCGGGCCGCGTCTTCAATGCAGCCGCACGTCTGTCGCTGTGCGTGGCCGCGTTCATCGTCGCCATCGCGAGAACGTTGCGCGCGCTGCGCGTCACCGCGAGCCTTCCGGTCATCGCCGCCTTCGCGCTCTCCGCATGCGGGCTGATGCAGCAACAGGTGCCCGCGCCGATCGTCGAACACTCTTATATTCCGGCGCCGGAAGAAGCCGGCTCTGCCGAGCCCGAAGAACCTTTGCCCGCCGTGCAGGCGCCGGAGCCCGCGTCTGCCGTGAAACCCGCGCCGGCGCCGAAACCGAAGCGCCGCATCGTCAAGCCGAAGCCGCCGGAGCCGGCCGTCACGCCACCGCCTGAACCGCCCGAGCCGCCGCCTCCGCCGCAGATCATCTCGACGCGCATCATGCAGCACGATCAGCTGCACGGCCTGCTCGACGCCGAAGTGCAGCGTCCGGACGGCAAGGTCGTCGGCCGTGCGGTGGACATGTACGTCGATGCATCCGCGAAGCCGAAGCTTCTGATGGTCAATCTCGCGGGCTTCCTCGGCGTCGGCGACCGCAAGGTCAACTTCCCGTGGACGGCCTTCCGCTTCACGCCGAATTCGAAGACCGCGCCGATCACCTTCGTGCCGCCACCACCGCCCGCGAAGGGCAAGCCGGCCGAACCGGTGCCGAAGCCGCAGCCCGTTGCGGAGGCGCCCGCGAACTTCATGCAGCTCGTCGATTCGACGGTGACGCAAAGAAGCGGCGCGCGCATCGGACGCGTGGTCGACGTGCTCGTCGACGCTCAGGCGCAGCCTCAGGCGCTGGTGCTCGATCTATCGAGTTCGCTCGCGGGCGACAAGCGGCATGTCGCGGCCAACTGGGGCGACCTGCATGTGTTTTCGCGCAACAAGCAGTGGCTGCTGCAGATGGATTTCAACGACGCGCAACTGAAGGCCGCGCCCACCTACTCGCCCGAGCAGCCGATCAAGATCGTATCGCCTGTGGTGCCCGCGCCGGCGACGGCTGCGAGCGCGGCATCGGCATCGACTGGCGCGGCGAGCGCGACGGCTTCAGGCGCGGCGCCGGCGCAAGCGCCCGCTTCCGGCGCGCGCCTGACGAGATAGCGGATAACGACATCGATAACAGAATCACAACATGGTAATTGCACGCAGTCTGCGCGCGCTCGACTGGCTGAACTTCTTCGTCGCCAACGTGCAGACCGGCTTCGGCCCTTTCATTGCTTCGTATCTTGCGGCCAACAAGTGGACGCAGGGCGAGATCGGCCTGATGCTTTCCGTCGGCACGATCAGCGCGATGGCGAGCCAGTTGCCGGCAGGCGCGCTCGTCGATGCGATGCGCAACAAGAAGTTCGCTGCTCTCTCGGCGATCATCGCGATCATCGTGAGTGCGCTGCTGCTCGCCGCGAGCCCGACGTTCGTGCCGGTTTTTGCGGCCGAAGTGCTGCACGGTTTCGCGAGCTGCATGCTCGTCCCGGCGATGGCGGCGATCTCGCTCGCCCTCGTCTCGCGCGCCGATCTCGGCGACCGGCTCGGCCGCAATGCGCGCTGGGCGTCGATCGGCAGTGCGCTGACAGCGGCGTTGATGGGCGCGTTCGGCGAGTATCTGTCGCTGCGCTCGGTGTTCTTCCTGACGGCCGCGCTCGCGTTGCCGGCGATCGTCGCGCTGCGCATGATTCACTACGATGCGCCGCCCGTCGTGCCGCGCGCACCGCCGGGCAAACCCAAGCTCACGCCTGAGGGCGAGGAACGCGAATCGTTGCGCGAGTTGCTGAAGGACAGGCGTCTTTTGATTTTCGCGGCGTGCGTGGTGCTCTTTCACCTGTCGAACGCGGCGATGCTGAATCTCGCCGCGGGCGAAGTCACGGCGCACATGGGCGACAACGTTCAACTCGTGATTGCGGCGTGCATCATCGTGCCGCAGTTCATCGTCGCGGCGTTGTCGCCGTGGGTCGGACGGCAGGCGCAGAAGTGGGGACGCCGGCCGGTGCTGATTCTCGGGTTCTGCGCGTTGCCTATACGCGCGATTCTGTTCGCGGGCGTGAGCAGCCCGTATCTGCTCGTGCCGGTGCAGATGCTCGATGGCATCAGCGCAGCCGTGTTCGGTGTGATGCTTCCGCTGATTGCGGCGGATGTCGCTGGTGGGCGCGGGCATTACAACCTGACGATCGGGTTTTTTGGGCTGGCTGCGGGCGTCGGGGCGACGCTTTCGACGGCGGCGGCCGGTTTTGCCGCGGATCGCTTCGGCACTGCGATGAGCTTTTTTGGGCTCGCCGGGGCCGGGGCGCTTGCGGTGTTGATGGTGTGGCTTGCTATGCCTGAGACGCGTATCGCGAATGCGGTGAAGGAGGATGAGGTTGAGCCGTCGGTGAAGGTTTGAGGGCTTCGTTTCTATTGTCTCTTGCTCATGCTTCGGTGAAATCCTGCGTACGTTTCGGTTTATTAGCGTTGCCCCGCACAGGGGCAACGCCACTAGACCACTAAGAACACGGGATCCGGCGAAAACGAAGAAAAACTCACTCAAAAGGCGTCAACCCCTCAAGCAAAGTGGGAATCAACTCACTCACCGTCGGATGAATATGCATCGCCCGCTGCAACGTCGTATAGGGCGCATCCGCATTCATGATGTCGATGAAGGCATGAATGGCCTCATCCCCTTCGATGCCATAAATCGCCGCCCCTAAGAACCGCTTCGTCCGCGCATCCACGAGCGCCTTCATGAAGCCATCCGTCTCACCGCGCTCCCGAGCGCGCCCCACCCGCGACATCGGCATCGTCGCGATAAGCGCCTCGCGTCCGTCCCTGCGCACGTCTTCCTCGCTCATCCCCACACGCGCGAACGGCGGATCGACGAAAACCGCATAAGCCATGATGCGCGTATCGACGCTGCGCGATTCGCCGTCGAGCAGATTCGAAGCGATGATCTCGTAATCGTTCCACGACGTATGCGTGAACGCGCCGCGCCCGTTCACATCGCCGAGCGCATACACGCCATCGACTTTGGTGCGCAACTGGCCGTCGACATCGATCATGCCGTGCCGGTTCACCGCAATACCCGCATGCTCCAGACCGAGATCGTCGGTGTTCGGCGTGCGGCCCGTCGCGAACAGCAGATGCGATGCATCGATGACCTCATCATCGCCACTGACGATACGCACGCCACCCGCCATCGGCTCCACGCGCGACATCTCCGCGCCGAAGCGAAAGTCGATGCCCTCACGCACGAACACGTCCTGCATCGCGCGGGCGACATCCTCGTCCTCGCGTGTGAGGATCCGCTCGCCGCGCACGAGCAAGGTCACGCGGCTGCCGAAGCGCCGGAACATCTGCCCGAATTCGAGCGCGATATAACTCGCCCCGACAATCACCAGATGCTCCGGCACTTCGGTCAGTTCGAGAATCGTCGAGTTGGTCAGATACGGGACGCGTTCGAGCCCATCGACCTTCGGCACCACCGCGCGCGTTCCCGTGTTGATGATGATGAGGTCGGCGTCGATCTCCTGCGTGGAACCGTCGGCCGCCTCGATGGACAGCGCTCGCGGCCCTGTAAAGCGCCCGTGTCCCTTGAAGACCGTGAGATTGTGCGTGCCGCGCAGCCATTTCTCGATGCCCGTGCGGGAGCCGCCGATCACCTCGTCCTTGCGCGCCTTCACACGCGCCATGTCGATGCGGATGTCGCCGCCGATCATCACGCCGTACTGCGCCGCCGTGCGCGCGACATGCGCGGCCCGCGCGCTCGCGACATAAGTCTTGGTCGGCGTGCAACCGACGTTCACGCAGGTGCCGCCAAAAAGATGCCGCTCGATGATGGCCGTGCGCCTGCCGCTTTCCGCGAGCCGCACGGCAAGCGGCGAACCGCCCTGCCCCGTACCGATCACGACTGCATCGAAGTGCTGTGACATGCTCGTTCTCCCTGGTTTTTTGCATTCGTAACGCAAAAGACCGTGCGAATGAAGCGGATGAAGAATGCCCATGCGGGAACCGAATGCATCTTACGCGCAAGTCGGCGAACAGGCAGGCGCGCTGCCCGAAGCGCGTGATTCGGATACGGGCACGGCGCGTGCTGCGTCCGAACAGAACGTCCCGCGCATCGCGGCGCGGTCCGCTCAACCATCAGCATATGAAGTCCGAAGGCATTCATGATCGAGACGATGTGGTTTCTCGTCGTCGGCGGCGTGCTCATTTTCATGGGCCTCGCCAGTTCGACGTTCAAGCACCTGCCGGTCAGCACCGCGATGTGCTACCTGGCGATCGGCTTCGCGATGGGTCCCGCGCTCGCCAATCTGCTGACACTCGACCTCGCGACCGATGCAACGGTCCTCCGGCGCATCACCGAAGTGGCGATGCTCGTGTCGCTATTCGCGATCGGCCTGCGGCTGCGCGTGCCGCCCACCGATCGCATCTGGCTTCTCCCGGTACGCCTGGGCTTCGTCGCCATGATCCTCACCGTCGCCGCGCTCACGCTGTTCGGCGTCTATGTGCTCGGTCTCAGCTGGGGACCGTCGCTGCTGCTCGCCGCGATGCTCGCGCCGACCGATCCCGTGCTCGCGCATGACGTTCAGGTCGAGACGCCCGGCGACGTCGACCTGCTGCGCTTTTCGCTGACGGGCGAAGGCGGACTCAACGATGGCATCGCGCTGCCCTTCGCGCTGCTCGGCATCGCGGTGTGCCGCTTCGAGGCGTCGCCAAGCGAAGCGTTGCACTGGAACTTCGCATTGCAGGCGATATGGGGCATCGCGGGCGCGCTCGTGAGCGGCTGGCTGCTCGGCGCGCTGTCGGTGCGGCTTGTCGCGTATCTGCGCACGCGCCACGGGCAGGCGCTCGGACCGGAAGGTTTCTTTGCGCTCGGCCTCATCGCGCTGTCGTACGGCGTCGCCGAATTGCTGCACACGTACGCGTTTCTCGCGGTCTTCGCAGCCGGTCTCTCCATGCGCCGCGTCGAGCAAAAAGAAAGCGGCGACAAGTCCCCGCGCCAGGCGGTCGGCAAGATCGATGCGGACGACGTCGGCGCCGCCGCAGCCGATCCCGAACGCGCGCACGCCTTCATGGCCGAGCGCGTGCACGGCTTCACGATCGAACTGGAGCGCATCGCCGAAGTGGCGATCATGCTGATGGTCGGCGCCGTGCTCGCGACGATGTGGCGCGAACTGCTCTCGTGGCGGACCTGCGCGCTCATCGTCGCGCTCTTTCTTGTGCTGCGGCCGGCGGCGGTCGAGGCGTCGCTCATCGGCTCGCAGGCGACGGGCGCGCAAAGACGTCTCATGAGCTGGTTCGGCATACGCGGCGTCGGCTCGTTCTATTATTTGCTCTTTGCACTCGAGCAAGCGCCGCATGACGTGGCCGCGCCGCTCGTGCCGCTCGTCATCGCGACGATCGCTGCGTCTGTCATCGTGCACGGCATCACCGCGACGCCGCTCATGAAGCGATATCAGCGCGCGCGAACCGATATTTAGCGATGCAACTATCATCCAGGACCGACCCGGCGTGAAGCATCTGATTTTCTTCTGCGGTCATGCCGGCACCGGCAAGACGACGCTCGCGAAGCAACTCTTCGCGCCGCTCATGCATGCGACTGGCGAGCCCTTCTGCCTGCTCGACAAGGACACGCTCTACGGTGCATACAGCGCCGCGGCGATCGGCGCGCTCACCGGCGATCCGCACGATCGCGACAGCCCGCTTTTCATAGAACATTTTCGCGATCCGGAGTATCGCTGTCTCATCGATACCGCCGCCGAAAATCTCGCGCTCGGCGTGAGCGTCGTGATCGTCGCGCCGCTGACGCGCGAGGTGCGCAATGGACGCCTTTTCGATCGCGCGTGGCTCGGCATCGATGACGATGTCGCCATAAGCGTCGTCTGGGTGCATGTCGATGAAGATGTGGCGCGCGAACGGATCGTCGCGCGCGGCGATCCGAACGATGCGTACAAGCTTGCGCATTGGGAGGAATATCGCAAGCGCCTCTTCGTCCCCGATGAAGCGCTTGCGCGGACGCTCGTGATGTTCGACAACACGACGCCATCCGGTGAAGCGGGCGGCGAACTGGTCGCGCGCCTCGTCGCTTAAGCCGCCGCGAGCTGGCGTGCCGTCGCGACCGCGTTGGCGCCTTCGTACAGCTTGCCGAAGCGGTTGTTGAGGAACGCGTCGAGCGGAACCTGCTCCTGACGCACGAAGCCGCTCTGCGGCAGCACGCCTTCGCGGAAGAGATCCAGTTCCGCGCAGATCGCGCCGGCGGTCGTGATCTGGATCGCGCTCATCGGCACGCCGCACACATCCTTCGCGAAGATCTTGCGCGTGAACACGTCCTGCACGAGTTGCCCGCGCCGCATGCCCGTCACCGTGACGAAGATCAATACGACGTCCTGTGCCGTCGAAGGCACCGCGCGCTTGAGCATCGTTTTGAGACCGTCGCGATCGGCGGACATACGCAGATCGTCGAGCAGGAACTTCATCAGATTGCGATGCCCCGGATAGCGCACCGATTTGTAGTCGAGCGTCTCGACCTTGCCGGCAAGCGTTTCGCAGAGCGTGCCGAGCCCGCCCGATGTATTGAACGCCTCGTACTCGATGCCATCGAGCGAAAAATGCTCGACGCCTTCGAGCGGCTGCACCCATTGCGTGCGGCCTTCGCGGATCGCCTCGCACGGCTGGCAATACTCGTTGATGAGCCCGTCGATGCTCCATGTAAGGTTGTACTTCAGCGCATTGGTCGGAAACTCGGGCAGCGCGCCGACGCGCATCTTTACTTCGCGCACGTCGTCGAGACGCTTCGCCAGATCGTGCGCGACGATGCCGATGAAGCCCGGCGCAAGACCGCATTGCGGCATGAACGCGAGCTCGGAGTCGTCGGCGATCGCGCGGATCGCGTGCGTCGCGCGCACGTCTTCGGTGAGGTCGAAGTAATGCACGCCCGCCGCTTTCGCCGCCGATGCGACGTTGATCGCGAGGTAATACGGCAGCGCATTGATGAGCGCGTCGAAACCGATCAGCGCCTGACGAAGCGCGGGCGTATCGGCGGAATCGACGCGGCGCGTCGGGATGCCTTGCGCATCGATGAGCGCGAGCGCGTGTTCGTCGCGATCGAAGGCGACGACGTCGAAATCCCCCGTTTCACGCAGCAAATGCGCAATGCTTTGACCGATCAGTCCGGCGCCGACGAGGGCCACTTTCATATTCGTCTCCTGTATGTGCGAGTTAGGCCGATACACCTCTTCACACAGTTTAGGAGCGCGCGAATATTGATCCTAGACGCAAAACGATGCGCTTCGACGACGGTTTTCGTCGTTTCGACGATCGATCGATCCCATTTGTATCGTCGAGTCTCAACCGGCGCGATCGATCTTGCGCGCGAGGATGATCGACGTCGTCGTCCGTTCGACGCCTTCCAGCACGCCGATCTCGTCCAGCAGGTCGTTCAGGCGGTCCGGCGAATCGGCGCGCAGCCATGCGACGTAATCGAATTCGCCGCTCACCGCGCAGAGCAACTGAATCTCCGGCATGCGTGCGAAGCGCTTCTGCAGGTCGCGGCCGTATTTCGGCGTGAGCTTGATGCCGACGTACGCCTGAATGCTCGCGTCGAGCACATCCTGGCCGAGCCGCACGCCGTAGCCCGCGATCACGTTGTTCTTTTCGAGCCGCGCCATGCGGGCGATCACCGTCGTGCGCGCAACGCCCAGTTGCCGCGCGAGATTCGCGACGCTCTCGCGCGCGTTCATCTGCAGAAGCGCGACGAGATTGCGATCGATGTCGTCGAGCTGATCGAGGCGCGGCGGTCTCATGTGGGCGTCGTCCTGGCGTTTGTGTTTTGGGTTATGCGTTTTGAATGCCATCTGGCATCCGGCATTTTGTGTTTTGCATTATCGCCGAGACGCTGCGATACGAACGCCGGTCAGACACCGAGCTTCGTCACCATGAAATCGACGAAACTCGCGAGCTTAGGCGTCGCGCGCGTATCGCGCGGATAGACGAGATGAACGGGCGAAGGCTTCGGCAGAAAGTCCTGGAGCACCGCGACGAGCGCGCCGCTCTTCAGTTCGTCTTCGACGAGCGCATGCGGTTGAAGCACGAGGCCGAAGCCGGCGAGCGCGGCCTTCCTGAGCGCCTGCCCGTTATTCGTGCGAAAGCGCGCGGACTGCGTGCGGCGCGCATGCATCGCCTCGTCCTCGCCTTCGAGCCGCCAGCTCGCCTCGCGGCCGAGATGCAAGAAGCCGAGGCACTCGTGGCTCGCGAGATCGGCGGGGGTCGCGGGCGTGCCCGCGCGCGCAAGATAGGAAGGCGACGCGCATACCGTCATCGCATACGGCTTGAGCGGCCGCCCGACGAAGCTCGAATCGGCGAGCGTGCCGATACGCACGGCGGCGTCGAATCCTTCCTCGACGATATCGACCATGCGGTTGGTCAGATCGAGCTCGACGCTGATCTGCGCGAACGCCGCGAGAAACTCGGTCACGGCGGGCGTGACGAACTGCACGCCGTAAGTCAGCGGCACGGTGACGCGCAATACGCCGCGCGGCGTCGCGCTCATCGATTCGGCGAGGGTGTCGGCAGAATCGACTTCCGCGAGAATGCGGCGGCAGCGTTCGTAATATTCACGGCCGATCTCGGTCAGGCTCTGACGGCGCGTCGTGCGGACGATGAGACGCGCATCGAGCCGCGCCTCCAGCGCCTGCAAGTGCTTGCCCGCCATCGGCGCCGAGATCGAAAAGCGCTCGGCCGCGGCGCTCAGACTGCCCGCCTCGACGATCGCGACAAAGACCCGCATGCTCAACAAGGTATCCACTGCGTTTTTTCCAGAGACGTTTCGAATGTAAGCAGTTGTGGCAATGCGGGCGAATCCGCATGCAATCGTGATACTAATATCCGCCGATGGCGTGATCTTCGCTGCTTTGCATGCAGCTTACGAAGCACGCCGCTTCCTATATCGATCGAAGGTACTTTTGAATGAAAAGAACACTCGTTGCATTGGCCGCTTTCTGCGCACTGAGCCCGGTTTTCGCGCAGAGTTCGGCGTCCACGGCCGCATCGGCGCCCGCCGCGCAGGACGCTGCGTCCGCACCGGCCGCCAGCAAGCGCGAGGCGCGCGTCGAGGAGCGTATCGCGGAACTGCATTCGAGCCTCAAGATCACGCCGCAGCAGGAAGCGCAGTGGTCGAAGTTCGCCGATGTAATGCGCGACAACGGCCGCACCATGGCCGATCTGTACCGCCAGCGCATCGCGCAGCGCGACACGATGTCCGCGCTCGACGACATGAAGCAATACGAGCAGATCACGCAAGCCAACGCGGACGGCACGAAGCGGCTCGTCGAAGCTTTCGAGCCGCTTTACGCGAGCCTTTCGCCCGAGCAGAAGAAACTCGCCGATACGAGCTTCCGCTCGGAGCACGGCAAGGCGCGACACGGCGGCGCGCACCATCGTTCGCGCGCGGCGGGCGCGGATGCGGCATCGACGACGAAGCCCTGAACGAGCGCCGGGTCGGAAAGCCCGCATCGCATGATGCGGGCTTTTTTGCGTCCGCCGAGTGCAAAATGACGCGAATGCCGTTACGATCCGCTCCCTCACCATCTTCGCCGATCGCACCATGCTCCATCTTTCGCAACTCGATCTCGCCACCGATCCCGCCGCACGCCGCGTCGTGAAGGACGAAGCCGTCACCGTGGAATTCGCGGCTGCCGCGGGCGAACTCATGAGCCTCGAAGGGCCGAACCGCTATGCAAGCGGCGATGCGATCGTCACCGCTTCCAGCGGCGAGCGCTGGGTCGTGTCGCGCGAACGCTTCGATCCGAAGTACGTGCCGGAAGGCGGCATCGCGCACGGCGAGGCGGGCATCTATCGCAACCGTCCGAGCGTCGTGCTCGCGAAGCAGATGCACGAACCCTTCTCGATCGCGCGATCCGCGGCAGGCGACATCCTCACCGGCGCTGCCGGCGACTGGGTCATGCAATACGCGCCGGGCGATTTCGGCGTCGTGAAGGCAGCGCGCTTCGCGAAGGTCTATCGCGAAGCCTGAGCGCGCTCACGCGAAGTCCTCGCCCATCTCGATGTCCACTTCGCGCGGCACGGTCTGGCCGTCCGCGTACATCTCTTCGAGCGATCCGAGCGTCGCTTCCACATAGGCACGCAGCACCGCGTAACTGCGCGCGTGCATGCGTGGCGGCAATGCGCGATAACGCGCGAGCGCGGCCGGATCGAAACGCACGTCGATCGTGATGCGCCGCGCGCTCGAACCAAAGCGCATCGCCACGTAATGAATCACGAGCGATGTGCGGCCTTCATCGTCCTTGCGTTCGGCGAACTGCGTCTGCTCGGGAAAGAGATCGCAGATTACATGCGCGAGCATGTCGATATCCGCGCTCGGGCAGTCGTATTGATAGTCGTCCATTCGATGTCGATATTTGATTCAGGCAGGCGCGGATGCGCTCAACCGCCGCGCGCCGCGGCTCGCCGGTAGTAGCGCACGAGCGCCACCGCGACGATCGCGCCGAGCACGAGATACACCGCATCGGCGGCGATGAGCGGCACGAGCCGCGCCTGAAAAAGCGCGGCGGGCAAGCCGACCAGCGCATGCGCGGCAACGAGGACTGCGAGCGCGTGGCGCGAACGCTCGCGCAGCATTTGCCACATCAGCGCGGAAAAGCCGAGTTGCAGCACGAACGCACTCGCACGCTCAACGAGGAAGATGCCCGCCGACAACGGCGACAGACTCATTAGCACGAGATGAATGCGCGCGATCGCTTCGAGCGGCGCGGTCGCGAAATGCGCGTCGAGCGTGCCGCGATTCGCGAGCACCGCATAGACGATCCATTGCACCTGCACGAGCACGCCGACGATCCACGCCTCCGCCCCGCCGTGCCCGATGCCGTAGCCGAGCGCCGGACCGTGCCGGTCGAGCGCGTCAGGCTCGCGCGAGATGAGCCATTTCATCGCGAGAAAGCGTCCGACTTCCTCGCACAGCCCCGCCGCGAGTGCGCCATAAACGACGAACACGGCCGGATTGACGAGCCACGCCGACGTGACGGGATTGCTCAGCATGAAGCCGTGCAGCGCGCGTTCGATGACCATCGCGAAGAGCGCGAACACGGCGATGCCGAGAATCGCGTAGCGCGGCACGATCGCGAAGCGCGGCCGCAGCTTCCTGTACAGCACGATGGGCATGGCCGCGATGATGAGCGTCGCGAGCGCGAGGCTCAGCAACGTCGTAACACTGATCATTCAGATTCCTTGTGAAGCTTGTTGCTCGTCGTTGTGATTCGCGCGTGTCGTCGATGCGCGCACGACGAGTTCGCCCGGCAGCAGACATTCGCGCGCGGGCATCGCGGCGCCGCCGAGACGCTCATGGAGAAATTCGACCGCGCGCCGGCCGATATCGTACGTCGGCTGGCGGACCGCCGTCATGCCGGCGAGCTGCGCCCATTCGGAATCGTCGATCGACATCAGCGCGACGCTCGCCTGCCAGTCCGCGCCGTGGCGTTCCTTCAGATGCACCGCGACGCGCAGCGCGACCGGCCCGTTCGCCGCGAAGAGCGCGACGCGCTTGCCCGCGGCTTTCGCCGCCGTGACGCGCGTGTCGAGTTCCGTGAGCGCGGGCGCCGCATCGGCGAGATCGATCACGAGCGTCGAGCCGCTTGCATGGAGCGCCGCGACGGTTTCGCGAAACGCGGCTTCGCGCAGACGCCGCGAGCTGACATGCGTGACCGGCTGCACGACGAACAGCAGCTCGTCGAAACCTTCGTCGACGAGATGACGCGTCGCGATCTGCACGGCGGCGGGATTGTCGAGCCCGACCATGTCGGTGATGAAACCTTCGACCGAGCGATCGACGAGCACGACCGGAATGCCGCCGCGCGCAAAGCCTTGCAGCAGTTCTTCCTTCACGCCGAGCGCGTTGACGATGACGCCTTCGACGCGATACGTCGTCAGCAATTGCAGATAGCGCCGCTCCATGTCGATCTCGTTGGCTGCGTGACAGATGAGCGGCATATAGCCGAGCGCGTGGCACGCTGCTTCGACGCCTTGCAGCACTTCGACGGAATACGGGTTCGTGAGGTCGGCGAGCAGCATGCCGATCAGACGATTGCGGCCGCGCTTCAGGCCGCGCGCCATCTGATTCGGCCGATAGTCGAGCTTGGCGATGGCCGCCTCGATGCGCTCGCGCAGATCGGGCGACAGCACGCCGAGCTCGCCGTTCAGATAGCGCGAGATGCTGGTCTTGCCGGTGCCTGCTTCGCGGGCGACATCGGTGATGGTCGCGCGGCGCGCGCCGAATGCAGGCGGGCGGTTCGTCAATGTGGGGTCGTCGGACATAGTGGTCGTGGGCGCGCGCTTCGCCGTGAAGCGAGTCGCGATGCCGTCATTATCGTTCTCCTCGCATCGCGCATGTTAGCGCATGACCGGGCGACCCACGGTTTCAGCGCGCGAGCACGTCGGGATTGACGATGTTCTGCGTGAGCGTGCCGTTCAGTGCGCCGATGAGATTTTCCGCGGCGTTTCGCGCCATCGCGTGACGCGTTTCGTGCGTGGCCGAGCCGATATGCGGCAGTGCGACGACGTTTTTCATCGCGAGCAGCGGCGAGTCGGCGGGAAGCGGTTCCTGCTCGAACACGTCGAGGCCTGCACCGCGGATCGTGGCGTTTTTTAGCGCATCGACGAGCGCGTTTTCATCGACGGTCGGTCCGCGCGAGGCGTTGATCAGAATCGCGCTCCGTTTCATTTTCTGCAATTCGTTCGCCCCGATGAGACCGCGCGTTTCCGGCGTGAGCGGCACTTGCAGGCAGACGAAATCGGATTGCGCGAGCAGTTCGTCGAGCTCGACACGCTTTGCGCCGTATTCCTTTTCGGCCTGCTCGTTCGCGCTGCGATTCGTGTAGAGCACGTTCATGCGAAAGCCGAGCGCCGCGCGCCGTGCGACGGCCCCGCCGATGCGTCCCAGGCCGACGATGCCCAGTGTCTTGCCTTGCACGTCGACGCCGAAACACGCTTCACCGATGCTTGCCTTCCAGTTGCCTTGCTTGACCCATTCGGCGAGTTCGACGACGCGGCGCTCGC
>Ga0182736_1001342_pt1 | contig 24913 bp, 27 predicted proteins | sample eDN5th30CKraftBY_FD_128882 | JGI IMG/M metagenome (GOLD analysis project Ga0182736, IMG submission 128882) | Enriched backyard soil microbial communities from Emeryville, California, USA - eDNA 5th pass 30_C Kraft BY (version 2) (version 2) | ecosystem: Environmental > Terrestrial > Soil >...
GGCGCCGCCAGCCCGGCCAGCGCCCACACCGGGCGGCCGGCCCGGCGCGCCGCAATGTCCCACAGCGCGCAGTCCAGCGCATTGCGCGCCGCGCCCGGCGGCATGATCGCGCGCAGCCGCTCGCGGTCGAACGCCTCCGGGCTGCGGGTGATCCGCGCGATGGCGTCCGCGCAATCCTGCGCCGTCTCGCCATGATAATAGATGGGCGTCCCCTCGCCCCGTCCGGTCCGCACCCCGTCCGTCACGGTGCATGTCACCACGTCCACGAAGGTCTTGGCGCCCCGGCTGATGGTGAACGCCCCCGCCACCGGGAAGCGCTCCACCGCCACGGATTGCAGCGCGAGCGCCGCGCCGCCCGCCATTGCCTGCCCCGTCACTGCGCTCAGCCGCGCGGCAGCTTGTCGTGCCGGGCGATCCACGCCTCGACCACGGGGGCGATGCGGTTGCGCCATTTGGAGCCGTTGAAGATGCCGTAATGGCCGACATCCTTCGCCAGATAATATTGCTTCATCGCGTCCGGCAGCGCGGGCGTGATGTCCAGCGCGGCGCGGGTCTGGCCGATGCCGGAGATATCGTCCCGCTCGCCTTCCACCGCGAGCAGCGCGATATCGGTGATGGCGCCCGTATCCACCAGCACGCCGCGGTGGCGCATCTCGCCTTTGGGCAGGCTGTGTTTCTTGAACACCTCATTGACGGTTTGCAGGTAGAATTCGGCGGCCATGTCGCACACCGAGCGATATTCGTCGTAAAACGCCTTGGTCGCCTCCGCGCTTTCCTCGTCGCCCTGCACGAGATGGCGGAACATCTGCCAATGGCTCATCAGATGGTTGCCAAGGTTCATGGACATGAAGCCGGCCAGTTGCATGAAGCCGGGATAGACCTGCCGGCCCGCGCCCGGATAGTTGAACGGCACGCTCACCACCGCATTCTGGCTGAACCAGCTCAGCGGCCGCTCCTGCGCCAGCTGATTGACCGCCGTTGGCCCCTGCCGCGTGTCGATCGGCCCGCCCATCATGGTGAGCGAGCGCGGCCGGCACGGGTTGCCGGCGGCGGACATCACGCTCGCGGCGACGAGGCATGGCACGGATGGCTGGCAGACCGCCAGCATATGCGCGCCCGGCCCGATATGGCCGAGCCAGTCGATCAGATAATCGACATAATCGTCAAGGTCGAAGCCACCTTCGTTCAGCGGCACATCGCGCGCGTCCCGCCAGTCGGTGATATAGACGTCGTGCCCCGGCAGCATGCGCGCCACGGTGCCGCGCAGCAGCGTTGCGAAATGGCCGGACATGGGCGCGACGATCAGCAGTTTCGGCAGCGCCGGCCCATCCGCCACGGCCTCGCCCGTCGCCTCGCTCGCCGCCGCTTCTTCCGGCCGCACGAAATGCTTGAGCTGGCCGAAGGTTTTGCGCGCCTCGATCACCTCTTCAATGGCGATGGTGCGCCCGTCCACCTGCGTCGTCGTCAGGCCGAAGGCGGGCTTGCCGCGCGGCGCGGCGGCGTGGGCGAAGACGTTCAGCGCGGATGCCAGCATCGGCCCGCCGCCGAAATAGGCGAAGGGATTGGCCGGATTCTGCAATAATTCCATGCTGGCCGTGGCCATGGCGCTGGCACTGGCCAGAAAGTTCCGTTGAATGTCGTAAGCGCTGTAAAGCATGCGATTCCCTACCGGATGTGCAGCCTATATAGGAACGGGCCGGCCGTGTTGCGATGCAATAACGGCCAATTGGCCCCGCGTCGTCAAAAAACTGGCGCGCGGCGGGCATCGTCCATATTTCGCCCGCCCCTGCGGCCCACCGCCACAGCGCCCCGCCATCCGCCCGCATATTGCCTGCCGTGCCGTCTACCGTGCCGCCCACGCACGCATGCGGCCTGCCCAATGGCGGCGGGTGCGCGATCATGCCGCCGCCTCTCCGCCCGCATGCAAGGTCTTCCCAAGCCGGATCGCGATAGTCTAGGGCGCACATATGGCTTCCCCTTACCGCACGACCGACGGGCCGAATGCGCCCAAACCCGCCAGTCTCGGCAATCTTCGGCTCATCTGGGCCTCGGCGATGCGCTATCCCGGCCATGTCGCCGGGGCCGGTTTCGCGCTTATCGCCGCGTCCGGTGCCACCCTCGCCATACCGAGCGGCTTCAAGCTGGTCATTGATCGCGGTTTCGCCAGCGCGGGCGGCGGGGATATGGCGCGCTGGTTCCAGTATCTGCTCATCATCGTCGTCGTGCTCGCGCTGGCCACGGCGCTGCGCTATTATTTCGTCTCATGGCTTGGCGAGCGGGTGGTGGCGGATATGCGCATCGCCGCGCAGGCCAATCTGCTGCGGCAGGAGCCCGCCTTTTTCGAGCAGAACCGCCCGTCGGAAATCGCCTCGCGCATGACGGCGGATACCGCGGTCATCGAGCAGGTCGTCGGCTCCACCGTCTCCATCGCCATGCGCAACCTGCTCACCGGGCTGGGCGGCGTGGCCTATCTCTTCACGCTCGCGCCGCGCCTTACCGCGCTGCTGCTTTTCGGCATCCCGCTGGTGCTTGGTCCGGTGGTGTTCGTCGGCCGCCGCCTGCGCCATCTCTCGCGCGCCAGTCAGGATCGGCTGGCCGTGGTCGGCAGCATCACGACGGAGGTGCTCGGCGCGATGAAGGTGGTGCAGGCGTTCGTGCAGGAGGCGCGCGAGGCCGTCCGCTTCCGGCAGGCCGTGGAGGATGGCTTCCGCACCGCGCGCCGCCGCATCCTCGTGCGCGCGGGCATGACGGCAACGATCATCCTCGTCATTTTCGGGTCGATCACCATGATTATGTGGCAAGGCGCGCTGGATGTCGCGGCGGGGCGCATGTCCGGCGGCGCCATTGCCGCCTTCGTCATCACCGGCGGCCTTGTCGCCGGCGCGTTCGGCGCGCTGACGGAGGTCTATGGCGATCTGCTGCGCGGCGCCGGCGCGGCGCAGCGGCTGAGCGAGCTGACCAGCGCCGTCCCGTCCATCCGCCCGCCCGTCAATCCGGTCCCCATCCCGGTGGCGCATGAGGCGCGGCTGACCTTCGAGCATGTCGGCTTCCGCTACCCGACCCGGCCGGATACCAGCGCGCTGGTCGATTTCTCGCTGGATGTCGCGCCGGGCGAGACCGTCGCCATCGTCGGCCCCTCGGGTGCGGGCAAGTCCACCCTGCTGCAACTGGCCGAGCGTTTCTACGATCCGCAGGAGGGGCGGATCACGCTCAACGGCGTCGACCTGCGCGAGGCCGATCCGGCCGCGATCCGCGCGATGATCGCGCTGGTCCCGCAGGAGACGGTGATCTTCGCCGCCAGCGCGCGCGACAATCTTCGCTACGGCAACTGGAATGCGAGCGACGAGGCGCTGCGCGCCGCCGCGCGGGCCGCCAATGCCGAGGGGTTTCTGGACGCCTTGCCGCAGGGGCTGGAGACCGATCTGGGTGAAGGCGGCGCGCGCCTGTCCGGCGGCCAGCGCCAGCGGCTCGCCATCGCCCGCGCGCTGCTCAAGGATGCGCCGCTGCTGCTACTGGATGAGGCCACCTCCGCGCTCGACGCCGAGTCCGAGCGGCTGGTGCAGGATGCGCTGACCCGGCTGATGAAGGGGCGCACCACCATCGTCATCGCGCATCGTCTCGCCACCGTGCGCGCCGCCGATCGCATCGTCGTGATGGAGGAAGGGCGCATCGTGGAAGTCGGCACCCATGCGCAATTGAGCGCGCAAGGCGGCCTTTATGCCCGTCTCGCCTCGCTTCAGTTCACCGAAACCGCCTGATTTCCGGCCCATTCCACCGTTCGTCGCACGCCCGCCACGCCTCAACCCCCAAAACCCGGTTCCAGCCCGCCAAATACCCCGATTCAATAGACCGGAAGTGACCGGATTGCTCCCCCGATTCCCCTGTGCCGTCCGCCCCGTTTTCCGCCGCCTATTTGCAAAAGCCCCGCGATGACCTAACCCGGTCGGACCGCCGCCTGATCGCCTGCCAAGGAGCGCCCGCCCATGTCAGCCCGCCCCCATCTCCTGCTCGTTGACGATGAGGCGGCGATCCGCGAGCCGCTCGGCCAGTATCTGCAACGCGCCGGCTTCCGCGTCTCCGAAGCGCCCGACGCCGCGCAAGCCCGCAAGATCCTCGCCGGCAGCGCCATCGAGCTGGTCATTCTCGATGTGATGATGCCGGGCGAGGACGGGCTGAGCCTCTGCCGCTCGATCCGGGAAAATGGCGATCTGCCGGTCATTCTGCTCACCGCCCGCGCGGAGGAGACAGACCGGATCGTCGGCCTGGAAATGGGCGCCGACGATTATGTGCTCAAGCCCTTCTCCCCGCGCGAGCTGGTCGCCCGGATCAAGACCATCCTGCGCCGCGCCGGCGGCTCCTCGCCGCGTGAGACGCAGGCCGGCGGCGCGCTGTATCGCTTCCACGGCTGGACGTTGCGCGCGGACGACTGGACGCTGACCGGCGCGGATGGCGTCGCCATTCCGCTCAGCACGGCGGATTTCCGTCTGCTCCAGGCGTTCGTCACCCATCCGGGGCAAGTGCTCAGCCGCGACCAGCTGCTCGATCTGACGCAAGGCCGCGAGGCCCACGCCTTCGATCGCTCGATCGACAATCAGATCAGCCGCCTGCGCCGCAAGCTGGAGGATGATGCGCGCGCGCCGGCTCTCATCAAGACCGTCTGGGGCGGCGGCTATCTGTTCGCCGCGGACGTGGTGCGCGAATGACCTTGCGGCGCGGCGGGATCATGGAGCGGCTGCGCCCGCGCACATTGGCGGGGCAGACCATCCTCGTGGTGGCGGCCTCGCTGTTCGTCCTCCAGCTCATCGCCTTCACTCTCTATTATATCGGCCTGCGCAATCAGTGGGTCACGGTCGCCGCCGCGCCGGGCGTCATCCGTATTCTCGAAGCGCTCGACCAGCGCGACCAGCCCCTCTCCTGGCAGCGCATCCGCGCGGCGCGCGTCCTTCAGATCACGGAGGAGGCGCCCGCGCGCCGGGGCCATGACGCGCCGCAGGTCGCCATACGCGCGGCGGATCTGTTCCGGTCCGCCGGCCTCCAGCCGCTGGACGTGCGGGCCGCCATCAATTCGCCGGAGGGCAAGCCCCGCCTCCCCGGTCTGCTCAGCGGCAAAACCCGCTCGAAACATGCCGACCGGATCGACGTCCAGCTCAGCGTCAAGCTCCAGCCGAACCGCTGGGTCACGGCCTATACGCGCGCCGCGCCCGTCGCACAGCCGATTTTCCAGCGGGTCGCCGTGCAGACATTGTTCCTGTTCGGCATCGTGCTCATGCCGCTGGTCTGGTTCACCCGTCGCCTCGCCGCCCCGCTGCGCGCGCTCACCTCCGCCACGGCACGGGTCGGCACGCCGGAAGGTGCGCCGCCAGTGCCGGAAGTCGGCCCGGACGACGTGCGCGGGCTCGCCGCTTCGTTCAACGCCATGCAGGAGCGCATCCGCTCCATGCTGGAAGAAAAAGATCATATGCTCGGCGCTATCGGCCATGATCTGCGCACGCCGCTCACCGCGCTACGCGTGCGGGTGGAGACGGTGGCGGATGGCCCGGACCGCGATCGGATGATCGCCACCATCGACGATATGCGCAAGATGCTGGACGATATCCTCTCCCTCGCCCGCGCCGGCCGCGATCGGGAGCCGCCGCAGCGTGTCGATCTGGCCGCCCTCGCCGACGCCGTGCTCGACGATCTGGAGGATGCCGGCTCGCCGGTCGATCGAATGGACATGCCGCGCACCATCGTGACCGTGCATCCGCGCGCAATCCGGCGGGCCCTGACCAACCTGGTCGAAAACGCCGTTAAATATGGTGGGCGGACGCAGGTATCGCTGCATGTCGAAAGCGGCTGGGCCATTCTCGCCGTTGCCGATTCCGGTCCGGGTATTCCCGAGGATCGTATCGGCGAGATGCTCAATCCCTTCACGCGTATGGAGCAATCGCGCAGCCGCGATACGGGCGGCACCGGCCTTGGTCTTGCAATCGTGCGCGCCATCGCATCGGCAGAAGGCGGCCGTTTGCATCTTGCCAATCGCGCTGAAGGAGGTTTGCTCGCTAAACTTAGTTTCCCGCTCGCGCCCTGACTGCTCCTGTCGGCAACGGCAGCGGCATCATTCGTCGTCTGCGTCGTTCTTCTGGCGCACCGTCGCCGGACTTCTCCCGGGCGGCGTCACACCGCTGCCATGTGGAACGGCATTCTGGTTGATGATCACCGCATCCGGCGGCAGGGCCGAGCGCCCGAGGTCGAGCTTGCGCACTTCTTCCTTTGCGAGCGCCATCCGCTCATCCCGCATCAACCGGCGACCGCCGCGCTCTTCATCAGTGTCGATGGCCGCCATCCGCGGCGCGGTCGCCGTGCCGGTCTTGCTCCAGGCGAGGATGACCGACATGCGGCGATTACGGGGATCATAGCGATCGTCAGGCACGAAGGGTTCGCGATCCGCCACGCCTTCGATGCGCATGAACCGATTGCCGCCAATACCGTTCTGGGCCAGCACGGCGCGCGTCGCTTCAGCACGCGTGGTGGAGAGCAGCCAGTTATTCATGCTGCGCCCGGCCGCATAAGGCAAGCTGTCCGTATGGCCCCGCACAATGACCTCATTTGGCACCCCGGCAATCACCTGCGCCACCTGCACGAGCAACTCTCGCGCCTCGGGAAACAGCCTGTCCGTGCCCATGGCGAACATCGCAAAATCTGATTCGTCGATAAGGTCGATGCGCAGACCCTCGCGGGACTCTGTGAACTTCACCTGCTTGCGCAGCCGGCGCAGCGCAGGATCTGCCGCGAGCCGCTCCTCCAGCACGCGCTTGAGCTGCTCAAACTGCTGGCGATCCCGATCCTTGATCTGGTCGCCGCCAACATCTCGGACGCCGGACGCATCCCGCGGAATGGTGATGGCCAGATTGCCCTGCCCGCCCGTCGTGGGATAATTATCCTTCGCCGTGAAGCTGTCTCCGCCGAACAGTCCGCTTGAGCCTGCACTGTCCATCTTCATCTGCACAAGCGTGGGCGTGAAATAGTCTGCGAGGCCTTTGCGTTGCTTCTCCGTGGTCGCACCGAGCAACCACATGAGCAGGAAGAAGGCCATCATCGCTGTTACGAAGTCGGCATAAGCCACCTTCCAGGCGCCGCCATGATGTCCATCATGGCCATCGGAAACGATCTTCTTGACGATGATCGGCCGTAGCTCCGGCTCATTCGTGCGTTTTTTCGGGGGCTGTGCCATTGGGTGCGTCCTGCCCGATCAGCGACCGCGCATGCCATCAAACACTTCGGCAAAGGCCGGCTGGTTCGCTTGATTGAGGTTGGATCGCGCCGCTTCGATAACCAGCGGCTGCGGATGGCCATGGAGAGAAGCGATAATGATCTGCTTCACCACTTGGTAGATTGATGCATCCGCCTCGATCACCTGCCGGCAACGGTTCGCAAATGGGCCGACCAGCCCATAAGCCAGCAACACGCCGAGGAAGGTGCCGACCAGCGCAGAACCGATCATTGCGCCGAGAATCTCCGGCGGCTGGTCGATGGAACCCATGGTCTTCACCACACCGAGCACCGCCGCGACGATACCAAGCGCGGGCAGCGCATCCGCCAGTGTCTGGAGATTGTTGGCTGGCCGGATCGCCTCATGATGATGGGTCTTGAGGCTATTATCCATCACATCCTCTACCGCATGAGGATCGAGCGTGCCGGAGGACACGACAACCAGCCGCAGCGTATCACAAATGAGATGGATCAGCGTGTTATCGCCCATCAAACGCGGATATTCGGCAAAGATGGACGATGATTTAGGGTCCTCGATATGCGGTTCCAGCGCAACCGGACCCTCCACTCGCAGCGTCTTCATCAACTTACTGACAAGGAAGATGCAGTCGAGAAAATCCTGCTTCTTATATTTGGGGCCCTTGAAGACCTTCATCAATCCACCGAGCAATGCCTTGAGATCGGCACCGGAATTGCCGATGACCAGCGCGCCGACTGCCGCCCCCCCGATGATGAGCAGTTCATGCGGAAGCGCATGAGCGATCGGGCCGATATCACCGCCGGTAAAGACGAAGCCACCGAACACCATGACCAGCAATATAACGACACCAATACCTGCGAACATTCTATGCCCCACGTCCTTCTGATCATCGGCAATCCGGCCCGTTATGTGGACTGGCTACCATCCGCCAATCTTTAGGACGGCTGTGCTGTAACAGGGTTTAGATTCATGGTTGCTATGCCGTTAACTACCACCTCCTTGTCCTTGCCCGGTCATCACGAAACCGACGTATCTTCGCCCAATGCGCTCAGGCGGAAGGCGGTTAAAAGAAATCAAACAATGATTGCTTGCTGATCCGGGCGAAGGCGATCTGTGCCGCTTCCAGCGTCATCAATTTATTCTGCAGCTTCGTCACGACCTCGGTAAGATCGGTATCCTCCAGAGAGGACCGGCGTTCAGTCAGCGCCAGCGCGGTATCGTCCAGTCGCTTACCGATATCCTCAATCCGCAGCGAACGGATGCCTTGCAACGATTGCGCTACGATCACGTGATCCAGCGCTGCACGCGCATCATTGAGCGCATTGCCTCGCGCCGTCTCGTCTCCCGAGCGGATGGCACTGATTGCATCGAGCAGAATATCATCCAGTGAACGTGAGCCGACGACATTTTCCGCTACGCTCTGCCGCGTCGGCACCGCATCGATCGCGAGACCGGCGCCCACTGGAATATCAGTCGTGTTCATGTCATCGAAAACCGAACGACCCTGATAATCCTTCTGGTTGAGAAGATCGTTGATGGCCGTACGCACCCCCTCCAGTTGCATAGCGCCGGCCTCGCGACCGGGCGACCCTGGGCCAGTCGTGGCCGATGTAACCAGCAATTCAGTCACGCTCGCCATGAGGTTATTAATTTCGTTGAGGTTGCTCATGGCCTGCATTGCGCGTGAATCCGCGAACTGGAGATTGCTCCGCCAGGCCGTGTTGATGGATTGCTGGCGACCAACGAGCGAAATCTGCACCCAATCCTGAGGATTGTCCGACGGCTGATTAAGCTTGAACCCGCTGGAGATTTTAGCCTGCTCAGTCGCGATCTCCCGCGCCATATTCTGCTGGCGAAGGATTTCGGCATTGAGTGACTGTGTGGTGATGAAGACCATATCGGCTGACTCGTGCTGGTCGGTCAGAAGACCGAGAAGAGGGTTTGCATAACTTCCTTGGCGACTTGAATGACCCGCGCCGACGCCTGATAAGCTTGCTGGAATCTCAGTAAGTCAGCCGCCTCGCGGTCTAAATTGACACCACTCACATCTGCCCGCGCCTGTTGCGCCATCGTATCGCGATTGGCTGCGGCGGCATGCTCATTGAAGGTCGCGGCAACCAGATTGCCGTGTGTCGCCACAAGTCCGATCCATTTATCCTCGAAGGAACCTGGTCCGCGCAGTGCACTTATGGCCAGCAAATTGCCATTACTCACCCCGCTTGTGGATGCACTTGCGATGTTGGCCGGGTCGGTGATGAGCACTTCCAGCGTGCTTGCGTCGCTTCCCATGGCCAACATAGCGGCACCCGGCACACCTGCCGCCGTCTGTCCGGACATATGCCAGTTGTTAATCGCGACCACATAGTCGGCAACCTGCAGATCAAGTGCATCAATGCGGTCACGCGTGACCTGCGCGCTCTGCACAAGGCCGCCAAGCGAACCATTGCCCGGATCTGAAATCGCTACCCCGTCAACCGTAAAATGCAGCAGACCATCAGCATCCTGCGTCACCGCAAGCGGATGAGCGACGATATTGTCGACCAGCTTGACCCCGCCATAATTGATGTTGGCGACATCGTGGGCATCAAATTCTACCGTGACGTTCAAGCGTTTGGCGATCTCGCCTAACGCTTGGTCGCGCGAATCCAGCAATGCTATATGCGCAGCCGTCTCAGGCGCAGAGCGGCGCAGGCCCTCATTGGCATCGGCGAGTTGCTGGAGAGCATCATTCAGCGCCGTCACCTCATTCGTCGCGCCCGCGCCGATGCTGTTGCGGACCGTCACCAGATCCCCTCGGCTTTGCTTGAAAGCGGTATTGATCTGCTCGAAGGCGAACAGCACGTCAGCTTGCCGCGTCGTATCCGTCGGATTGGCCGCGAGCTGCTCCACTGCCGCGAACATGGCGGTCATACGCTGCCCAACGCCCAAGGGCCCATCGTTGAGGGCTGTCTGGATGTCACTCATCCAGCGCGCGCGCTGCATGGCGCTACCAAGCAGATTGCTTGTCTCGCGCGCAGCGGCATCCAGATAGGGGTCTGTAGAGCGGATGATCCGATTGATATCAACGCCGCCATAGGCAAGGCCTGAGCGATACCAGATTGTCGTGCCGGCACCAGAAGGCGACTCTTTGAGGGCCAGCGTGCGGCGACTGTAACCAGGGGTGTCGGCATTGGCGATATTGTTGGAGATTACTCCCATTGCTGCCTGATAAGCTCGCGCACCGGAAGCTCCGATGCCAAAAAGATCGGAGATCGTCACCGGGCTTTCTCCAATTGCGAGAGAAGCAACTCGGCAATACCGAGACCTCCCTTATCAGCAAGGCTATCGGCTATGCGCGCATCAGCAAGTTCGCGAAACTGATCCACGGCACTGCTGCCAGTCAGTTCGTCGCCAAGACTGGATTGCCGCATGGCGCCAAGGAGCTGACGCATGAAGATCGCCTCGAACGCCTTGGCAGCCTGCGCCATCTCCGCGCGCTGATCCGCCCTGCTGTGGGCGAGTTGCGCACCCGGTGATCCGATGCCAGCGAGTTGCGTCATATGATTTCTAGCTCCGCTCTCATCGCACCGGCCTGTTTGAGCGCCCCTAGTATCTCGACGAGATCGGAAGAGGAGGCGCCTACTGCATTCACCGCTTTCACTATATCGGCCAGAGAAGCCCCACCTTTAAAAAGGAACATTGGATTGCGCTCTTCTTCGGCCATGATGGCGCTGGATGGCTCCACCGCAGTTCGTCCCTGCGAGAAGGGCGCGGGCTGCACGATACGAGGGGACTCCTGCACGGTGACGGTCAGTTTTCCATGGCTAACGGCGGCTGGCGTTATACGGACCATACCGTTGATAACCACTGTGCCGGTGCGGGCATTAACAATGACGCGGGCAGGCGGATCGGCAGGCTTCACTTCGATATTCTCGATGAGGCCCATCATCATGATGCGACTCTCCGCACCCTGCGGCGCAGCAATGGCTATGGAAACGCCATCGAGTGCGCTGGCACGCTGATCGTTGAACGCGATATTGATGGCATCGGCGACCCGCAACGCCGTGGTGAGGTCCGCTTCGGCGAGGTTGAAAGTGAGCGTTGGGCTGCTATCGAAGCCGGTAGCGACAGCGCGCTCGACCGTCGCACCGCTCGGGATGCGGCCAGCGGACGGCACATTGACCGAGAGCTTCGAGCCATCCGCACCGGAGACGCCCAATCCGCCCACTGCCAGGTTGCCCTGCGACATCGCATAAATCTCGCCATCCGCGCCGCGTAATGGAGTAAGTACCAGTGTGCCGCCACGTAGCGACTTCGCCTTGCCCAGCGCGGATACCGTGACATCGAGCCGCTGCCCCGGTTTGGCAAATGCAGGTAAATCAGCTGTCACCAGCACCGCAGCGGCATTTTTAAGCGCGGGATTGACCCCCGGCGGCAGGGTAAGACCAAAGCGCGAGATCACACCCTTCATGCCTTGCGTCGCATAATCGAGGCTGTCATCGCCCGTGCCGGCAAGACCAACGACGATGCCGTAACCGATGAGCTGGTTGCTACGCAGCCCATCAAACGCGCCGAGATCCTTGATCCGTTCCGCATGCACAGGCACTGCCAGCGAGAGCACGACGATGAAGAATAGCGGAAACGTCCGACCCAACATCGAAAGGGTGTGAAATATCATGGGATGACAGCCTCCGTTAAAAAGGGCTGATCTGAGAGAAGAAGCGCGAGAGCCAGCCTTGGCGGCTTGCACGAGCAATCTCACCCTTACCGGTGTAGGTGATGCGCGCATCAGCTACGCGTGTAGACAGCACCCGGTTATCCGGGCCGACATCGGCCTGCCGCACCAAACCTGATACCTGGACATACTCATCACCCCGGTTGAGGGTAAGCTGCTTCTGTCCGCGCACCAGCATCGTACCGTTGCCCAGCACCTTGGCGACCGTCACTGTAATCTCGCCGGACAGGGCATTCGACTGAGCCGCATCGCCCTTACCTTTGAAGCCCTGACTACCACTTGCGCCTACGTCACTGGCGCTGAACAGCTTGCTAAACGGGCCCGTAGACGGCGGCGCGAGGCCGATACCGCCCGTGCGATCTGTATTGGCGCTGGTGCTCTTCGTAGCCTGGGTTCGCTCAACTAACAGGATGGTGATGATATCGCCCACACTGGCCGCGCGCGCGCCACTGGTCAGGGCAGAAAAACCCGTGCTGCTCTGAAAGATCGCGCCTGTCGGCTGGGCCGGGCGGCCCAATTCCGGATCGGCATAGGTCGCCTGATAAGCAGGATCGGCGAGTGGGTCCGCCTTCTTGCCGAAAAGCCCGGCCGCAGCCGGCGTGGTGAGCAAGAGGCCTGTCGCGCAGGCGGCGAGCGAAAGAGCGATCTTTAAACTCATAGCTGCTGGTTCACATATTGGAGCATCTCGTCGGTGGCCTTGATCATCTTGGAGGCGACCTCATAGGCGCGCTGCGTTTCGATCATGTCGACCAGCTCCTCGACCGTATTGACGTTCGATTGTTCGAGCGTTGCCTGCCGGATCGTGCCGCGCCCTTCGAGGCCGGCAGCGCCAGTCTGCGGCGTACCGGAAGCCGCTGTTTCGATCAGCAAATTACCACCGACCGCCTGCAAGCCGGCCGGATTGATGAAACGTGCCGTCTCGATCTGGCCAAGCTGGGTCGGCTCGGTCTGGCCCGGGACCATGGCAGACACAGTGCCATCGTTCCCAATGGTGATTGCGCTCGCACCCTCAGGAAATTGGAGCTGCGGGATTAGCGGCAGACCATCAGTGGAGACGATCACGCCATCGGCGCTCGTCTTGAAATTGCCCGCACGGGTATAGGCGATGGTGCCGTCCGGCCGCTGCAACTGAAAGAAGCCGCTTCCCTCAATCGCGAGATCGAGCGGGTTGCCGGTGGTGTTGAGCGTGCCCTGCGTGTCGATCCGCTCGGTGCCGGTCAGTTGCACACCGCTGCCCAGATTAAGCCCGATAGCAAGCCTATTCTCGCTATCAGCCTGACTGCCGGCCGCAATAATCTGCTGATAGCCCAGCGTCTCGAAATTCGCGCGATCACGCTTGAAACCAATTGTGTTCACGTTCGCCAGATTATTGGCGATGACGCGCATCTTGACGTCCTGTGCGTCCAGTCCAGTGCGGGCGACATGGAGAGCGGATGTGGTCATGGGTTGGTTCCTCTAGTTACTGGCTCAACCATCGAGCCGCATGAGGCTTGCGCCACTGCTATCAATTTCCTTGGCGGTATCGATCAGCTTTATCTGGGTTTCCCAAGCCCGGCTTGCCTCGATCATCTGAACGAGCGCGCTGGTCGCATTGACATTCGATCCCTCAAGGGCTCCTGCGGTTACGCTGGCGAAGGGTTCCTGTGGCAACGCCCCACCATTCACCTCGCGGAAGAGATTGTCCGTTCCCTTCGCGATGGTAGAGCCGATCGGGCTGGCCAGCTTAATCGTATCGACAAGTTGAGGCTGATCGACCTGACCACCCTGTGGCACGATCCAGATGCCACCATCCTTCGCGATCTTGATATTATCGGCAGGCGGCAATGTGATCGGCCCACCTTCACCGATCACCGGAAAGCCATCTCCTGTAGTGAGTAGGCCGCTTTCACTGAGCTTAAGATCACCCCGCCGTGTATAGCCTTCTCCGCCGTCATTGGCTTGCACCGCGATCAACGCCTCACCATCCACCACAATATCCAACGGATTGCCGGTCTGCGTGACGCTGCCGCTTTTCATGTCGGCAGCAATGACCTGATCGATGGCTTCGGCGCGACTGCTGAAGGTCTGTCCGCTCACCCAGCGCGCCGACGCATTGACGATCTCGGCACGAAAGCCGGTGGTATTGGCGTTAGCGAGATTGTTCGCAATCGCCGTCTGCCGCGCTATCGCGCCGCGCATCGCAGTGCGCGCGATATCGACAAGCCGATCCATAAGTTCTCAGTCCTCAGTCCGACGATCAGGTACGCATGTTGACGACGGTCTGGGTCATGGACGACGCCGTCTCGATCGCCTTGGCATTCGCCTGAAAGTTGCGCTGCGCCGAAATTAGCGCGACCAATTCTTCCGTGATGTCGACATTAGAGCGCTCAAGCGTACCGGAGCGGACCGCGCCGAACGCGCCGTCATTGCCAGCGCCATAATCGGCCTCCCCGCTCTTGTTTGTCGCGGTCCAGTGCGCATCACCTTCCTGACGCAGATTTTCCTGGCTGGCGAAACTGGCGATGGCGACAACGCCCAGATTTTTGACGCTACCATCCGCAAAAGTCGCCGACACAAGTCCCGTCTCGGAAACGGCCACGCTCGCCAGCATGACGGTCGGGTCGTCCGGACTCACCTTGGGAATGACGAGGTCGCTCAAATCCGCCGCGGCAGTGCTTGTCGGCTTGCCATCGCCATCCGGATCGGTCGGCATCACCTGCAGGCGCGCACCCGTCATATCTACGACATAACGATCCTTATCGACGCCCAACGCGCCGTTGCGCGTATAGCTGACAACGGCATCGACACCGGCACTTTTGACGGTAAAAAAGCCCTCGCCGGTAATCGCCAAATCTAGCGTCTTGTCAGTCGTCTCCAGTGTGCCCTGCGTAAACTGCTGGGTGGTGTTCTGCATGCGCACGCCCTGACCTGTCGCGGTTGGGCCGGACGATGCGAAGATGTCACCAAAACTGGCGCTGCTTCTCTTGAAGGCATTGGAGGAAACGTTAGCAACGTTGTTCGAGACGACACTAAGCTCGGATTGGGCGGCCTTGAGACCAGACAAAGAGACATAAAAGGACATAGAGGTTACTCCTCAGTTGAATGCAGGTTGTCAGCCGATTCGAAGCGCATCCGTCGGCGCGAAATTACCTAGAGCGGTGATGAGCCTGGCGTCCGTGCCGCTGGCCGGCGACTGAACCGCGGCGATGCTGGCCCATGTCGCGGTGGCGAGCGGTGTCGTGCCACGGACACGTACTTGCAGCGCCTCACCGCCGATCAAATTGCCGGCGTCGTCCCGGCCATCCCAGAAAAAGGGCACAAGACCCTCGACCTGCTGGCCAAGTTCGATGGTTTTAACGGTCTGGCCGGTAGCGTTAACCAGATCAACCGCGACATTGCCGGCATCCATCCCCAGCGCGAGCTCGCCGGCATAAGCGCCAGTGCGGTCCGGGGTAGCGATATTGCTCTCGACCAGCATCGAGCGGCCGATCCAGTTCGCCGCATCCGACATGCGCGACCCCGCAAGTGACTGCGAGATATCGCCGAGCAGACTGTTGCTTTCCGTCTGAGCGGAGAGCGACGAGAATTGCGCCATCTGGGCAACCATCTGACTGTTATCCATCGGCTCAAATGGATCCTGATAACGCATTTGCGCGGTCAGCAGCGTAAGGAAGCCATCCATCTGGATGACATCATTGCGCTTCGTGGTCGTCTGCGCCAAATTCTGGTTGGCGTATGAAGTTGCCGCATCCACCTTCCATGGGCTGGATATTGTCGTCATTTGCCAAGCCTTATCGTTTCGAGCAGGAGTGATTTGGCGGTCTGCATGACCTGCACATTGTTCTGGTACATGCGCGCGCTCTCGATCATCTCGACCAGCTCCGCGCTGCTATCGACACCCGCTTCCCACACGTCGCCATTGGCGTCCGCAAGGGGGTGGCCGGGATCATGTCGGCGGGTCGCCTGCATCTCGGACGTGACGACGCGGTCCACCTTCACGCTTGCCACGCCGGGCTTCTCGGCCACCGTCTGGAATACCGGGCGAATGGCGCGATAAGCCTCGCCCTGGCTGCCGGAAACCGACCCGGCATTGGCAAGGTTGGACGCCGTCGCGTTCAACCGGACGAGCTGCGCGGACATGGCGCGACCGGCAATGTCAAAGACGTTCATGGGCTTTGCCATGCTCATTCTCCCCGCAGCGCCCGCGTTATGGTGTTGACCCGACCCTCCAGGAAGGACAGCGTGGTACGATATTTCACGGCATTCTCGGCAAAGAGTGTTTGCTCGGTCGACATCTCGACAGTGTTGCCGTCACTGCTCGGCTGCAGCGGAATACGATAGCCCATCGCACTTTCCAGCGCGCTGGAAACGGTACTCTGCTGACGCGAGGCATCAGCCAGTGCCTTGTCGAAATCAATATCCCGCGCCTTGTAGCCGGGCGTAGAGGCGTTCGCGATGTTCGAGGCAATGAGGTCCAGTCGCTGCGAGCGCAGTGCCAGTGCCTTGCCATGGATGCCGAACAAATTGTCTTCGAGCGACATTTTTCGCGCCTTCCCTAAAATTCCACGCGGCGGGACCGTTCTGACCGGATGAGAAGACCGGTTCAGGCGTCGCCGATGTCCGCATGGAAGTTAGACGCAAGCACCGTGCCAAATTGCCCTGCCGGCTGATCCGACAGTGCAGGCGATAGCATTTCCGTCTCTTTGCGGCGTGCGAGCGGCAAGAGCGGCAATTTCTTGCCGGTCGGCGGCAGATTTTTGCCGGTGGTGTGGGATCAATGAGGATGACGGCCGGCAATGACTGAAATTCTGGTCAATATATTTGCTCCTCTACCGCTTCTTGCTGTGCTGATGGGTGCGGGGCTGATCGCTTGTTCGCAGACGGGCTTTGCTACCGCCAGAGCCGCCTTTGCCGCGCTACGTCCGCTCGTGACCGCGCGGCCGGATATCGAGCGCGACACTGCCCGCGCTATGCTCTTTCGGATTGAGGCAGTGACTGAACTGCACGGCCTGATGCGCACCGATCGGCTGGAAACCGGGCACCCGTTTATCGCGCAGGCGCTTATCACCTTCGCTAATGCACGCAATGTGGCGCATTTCTCCGACTGGGTGCGCCAAGCCATTGATGATCGTCGTAGCCGCCATGCACGCGTCATTGCCTTCTGGAATGCAATAGCTGACGTTGCGCCGGCAATCGGCATGGCGGGCACCATTGTCGGCCTGATCGGCATGTTTGCGGGCATGCACGACCCGGAAACCATCGGCGCATCCATGGCGCTGGCGCTCATGACGACGCTGCACGGTACGATCCTCGCTAATGTGATTGCCGGACCGATCGCCAACCGCCTCGCTGCCCTCTCCGACCGTGAAATCGCCTGGCAGCAGACACTGGCTGAGCGGATGATTGCCATTGGCGAGCGCGAAGGCGGCGCGATCCGCAAACCTAGTGCCCGCGAGGCAGCATGATCCGCGCAAATCGCACGCGTTGGGCGCTCAGCTTCGCCGATCTCTGCCTGCTTCTGCTCGGCTTTTTCGTGCTGCTTCAGGCCGATCAGGCAACCCGTAGCCGGGCGCTGAATGGTATCGGCCGGCACTTCGGCGCGATCACGTCGCCCCGGCAAGTCGATATGAGCGCGCAGGCGCTTTTCGAGCCGGGCGAGGCGCTACTCAGCGATGCCGGACGAACGGCGTTGCTGCGCGCCGCCCATCCGTTCGTGACTGCAGGCGCTACCGTGCAGATTCAGTCCATCGGCCTCGATGACGGGCGATATCGGTTCGATGCATGGGACCTCGCCGCCGCTCGTCTGGGTGCGATCGCAAGAACCCTTGTGGCGGCGGGGCTACCGCCGCAAAGGCTGCATATCGCCGGGCTTGCCGAACAAGCGGCAGACGATACACCGGACCAGCAAATCATTCGTCTTCTCGAACGGCCGGCAACGAGCAATTGATCTCGATGGCACACTCCTTGCTACCGGGAGATCATGGAATTGCGCACGTCGCATTGGGAGCCTGACGCCATGATCGAGATGCCCATTCAACCGCCCCGAGCAAACTTCATTGCGCTGGTGCTGCTCGCGCTCGCCATAATGATCGGCCTGACAGCGCCGGCGCGGGCGCAGAATTTCGAGAATCTTGAGCGACTGGACAGTCTTGTGGCGATGAGCATGGGCGCCAGTCGTGGCGAACCTGGGGGGCCGATCGCGCCTATTGACCGCCGCCTGCGCCTGACCGCCTGCCCGACAACGCCCAATGTCGAGGGGCCGCAGATGAGCGCTGCGATTGTCTCCTGCCCTGCGCTGGGCTGGCGCATTCGTGTGCCGCTCGCACCAGCCGGCCAGGCACAGCAGGCTGAAGCGATGAACAGCGAGGCGTTTTCATCCGCCTCGCCGGTCATCAGAAAAGGCGATCCTGTTCGACTGGTTGCGGGAAACGAGCTCTTCTCGGTCTCACGGTCGATGATCGCCGATGAAGACGGGGCCGTGGGTGCGCTTATCCGGGTACGGCAGGATGCTCGCGCAACGCCGGTGACGGCACGCGTCGAGTCCATGGGCGTGGTTCGTGCGCCGGGAATTTAAGTTTTCTGAAACCGGCCGTATATAGAGCGGGCGGACAGAAAGGATGATGCGATGATCAAGTCGGTAGGCCAGGTGCTCAGCACCGCAGTCGAGGCAGCAAAGCTGCGCGAGAGCGGGCAGACGCGCGCGCCGGCGAAGATCAGCAGCGAGGCCGCGTCGGAAACGGCGCAGTCAATTTCCACACCCGCGGCACGTATGGCGGCGCAGGGCGCTCCGGTCGATATGGAGCGTATCGCTGCCGTGAAGCAGGCCATCGCATCCGGCAACTATCCGGTCGATCCGCAGAAGATCGCCGAAAAGATGCTCGATCTGGACCTGCCGGCCGCCAGCCATTGACAGGCGACTTGTCATGTCCCTCGATCTGATCGACGCTCTTTCCGACGCGGCGGCGCAATTGCGCGCGGCGATGCAGGCGGCCGATCTGGGGGCGATCGAACAGGCGACGGCGCGGTTTACGGCGGCGCTGGCCGATGTGCAGGGCGTGGGCGCCTGGCGCGCCAACCCGGATGCGAAAGCGCGGGTCAAGGCATTGATCGACGAACTGGATGCGGCGCGCACGCTTGCCTGCCTGCTGGGCGACCGGGCGGGGCAGCAGCATTTGGCGATTGCCCGCGCCAACCCCGATGCGCCACAGCCGCTTTATGAGCGGCCGCGCTGATCCGGTCACTTCCGGTCTATTGAAACGGGGTTTCCGCAGCGAGGCGCGGCGGTGATATTGGCGCCATTTTTCCCGTATCCTTTTGATATAAATCCATAAATATTCGATCGGCCGGTTATTTTGCGGTGACGCGGTCAAAACTATAGGAAATGGCATGGTTATTGCTTCTTTACCCCTGATGTAACAGGGGGTCGAAGCTCGGCAATGTCCGCTTTCACGGGACTGACGACAGATGGAATCGCCGGCCGGGCAGCGGGAACGCCCGGGCGGGTGCAGCAGGCCATCGCCACGGCCAGCCGCCGCACGGGTGTCGATTTCTCCTATCTAATGGGTCAGGCGCGCATCGAGAGCAGCATGAACCCCACCGCGCGTGCGTCGACATCAAGCGCGACCGGGCTTTACCAATTTATCGACCAGAGCTGGCTGGCCATCGTCAATGACCATGGCGCGAAATATGGCATGGGCTGGGCCGCGGATGCGATCCGCAAAACTGGCGGCGGCCGCTATCATGTTCCCGACCCGGCCATGCGCCAGCAGATACTCGACCTGCGCAACCACCCCGAAACAGCATCCGTCATGGCCGCCGAGCTGGCCTCCGACAATCGCGCCTATCTGGAGGAACGGATCGGGCGGCCGGCTCAGCCGGTCGATCTTTACCTCGCCCATTTTCTGGGTGCGGGCGGCGCGGCGAAATTCCTGACGACGATGACTGCCACACCCAACATGGCAGCGGCCAGCCTGTTCCCGGCAGCGGCGCGCGCCAATAGCGGCATTTTCTACGATCGGCAGGGCAATGCCCGCAGCCTCGCAAGCATTCGCGACCATTTTGCGGGCAAGCTCGCCCGGAGCGGTCACGGCGCGAGCGGAATGACCGGCGGAGGCGCGCATGGCCCGGGGTTCGGCAATGACCTGCCGGCCAATGCGCGCTTCGTGCAGCCGGCGGATTATCTGCGCATCGCCCGGCAGCAAACCGGGCCATCCGCCGGACAGGGCATGCGCCGCGCGGCGGAAGGCGCGCCCGGCCGGGAGACGGCAGCCATGACCGGCGCGCTCGCCGGCATGGCACGGCTCGCCGCGATGGACGCGCTCGCTGGCACCGGAGGAACAAGCGGTGACGGCCGACTGACAGATATGAACCTGCTCGCCGCCCTGGGGCCGCGCGCCGCAATGGCCGGCCCGGGCGCATCCATGATGAGCGCACTGGCCACCATGGGGACGGGCATGGGGCAGACCGCCGCTGCGGGACCGCTCGCCGATGGCGATGATCCATCCGGCGACGGGACGCTGCCCGGCATAAGCTATCCGGCCACCGCCGGCGCGCGCGCCGCCATGGAGAGCGTTGCCGGAATGGCGGGCCTCTCCGGTCACACGGTAACCTCCGCCATGGAGATGCTCGCCGGGCTGGTGCCGGCTGCCGGTGCGGTCCACGCCCCGGCCGGCCCGGTTGGCGATGCACTTGCCGGGCAGCAATGGCTGGCCGGACGACAGACCGCCACCAGCGCCGATGCTGCCTCCGGTTCGGGCGCCGACCCCGGCACCGACCCCGCTCCCATGTCGCGCGCCGAGACCGCGCGGCTTGCCTATCTCATGCTCGCCACCCTTGGAAGGTAATCGCCCGCCATGACCCGCGCCGACGTCAATGTGAAGATCTGGACCAGTGCCGCCAAGGGCGCGGTGCTGCCGATCGCCATCCTGCTGCTGGTCATGTTCATGATGGTGCCGGTGCCGCCGATCCTGCTGGATATCGGCTTCATCACCAACATCATGATCAGCCTCGCGGTGCTGATGGTGGCGCTCAATGCGACCAAGCCGCTCGATTTCTCCAGCTTCCCGACCGTGCTGCTATTCGCGACCTTGCTGCGCCTCGCGCTCAACGTCGCCTCGACGCGGGTGGTGCTGGTGAGCGGGCACACCGGATCGGACGCGGCGGGCCATGTCATCGAGGCGTTCGGCAACTTCCTGATCGGCGGCGATTATATCGTCGGCCTGTTCGTGTTCGCGATCCTGATGATCGTCAATCTGGTCGTCATCACCAAGGGCGCGGGGCGCGTCTCCGAGGTCTCCGCCCGCTTCACCCTCGATGCCATGCCGGGCAAGCAGATGGCGATCGACGCCGACCTCAACGCCGGCCTGCTGACCGCCGAGGAAGCCAAGACGCGCCGGCAGGAAGTGGCGACCGAGGCGGATTTCTATGGATCGATGGACGGCGCCTCCAAATTCGTGAAGGGCGATGCGGTGGCCGGCGTGCTGGTGCTGGTCATCAACATCGTCGGCGGCATCATATTGGGCGTGGCGAGCCATGGGCTGGACATCGGCCAGGCGGCGCAAACCTATGTGCTGCTCGCCGTGGGCGATGCGCTCGTGGCGCAGGTTCCGGCGCTGCTGCTCTCCATCGCGGCAGCCTCGATCGTCACCCGCGTCAACTCCAAACATGATTTGTCCGGCCAGATCGCCGAGCAGTTCGCGGTCGGCAAGGCCTGGATTCCGGTGGCGGGCATCCTCACCTTTTTGAGCGCCCTGCCCGGCATGCCCCATATCGTGATGATGCCGGCCGCCGCGCTGGCCTGGTTCATCGCCTGGCGGTTGCGGCGGCTGGCCCGCATCGCCGCGCAGGCGCCCATCGAGCAGGTGGTGGCGGAAAACCCCGCCCACATCGAATGGTCCGATGTGTCCGATGGCGCGGTGCTGGGGCTGGAAATCGGCTATGGCCTCATCAGCCTGGTCGATGAGCGCAAGGACGCGCCGCTCATTGGCCGGATCACCGGCATCCGCCGCCAGCTCTCGCGCGAGCTGGGCTTCGTGGTGCCGATGATCCGGGTGAAGGACAATCTGGCGCTGGGGCCCAACCAATATCGCATCACCATTGCCGGCGTGATCGTGGGCGAAGATGAAGTCTGGCCGGACGATCTGCTGGCGCTGGACAGTGGCGACCTGACGCAGACCGTGCCGGGCCGCGCCGCGAAAGACCCGACCTTCGGCCTCGACGCGGTGTGGATTTCCGCCGCGCGGCGCAGCGAGGCGGTGGTGGCGGGCTATACGGTGGTCGATCCATCGACGGTGGTGGCGACGCAGCTCAACCATCTCATCACGCAGAATGGCGCGGAACTGTTCGGCATGGACGAGGCGCGCAAGCTGCTCGACACGCTCAAGGAAGTCGCGCCGCAACTGGCCGAGGGGCTGACCCCGCAACCGCTCACGCTGGCGCAGGTGACGGCGCTGTGCCGCGGGCTGCTGGCCGAAGCGATACCGCTCAAGGACTTCCGCCGCATCGCCGAGGCGATGGTGGACGCGGCGCGGCCGGACATGGGCATGGAGGCGCTGATCGAGGCCGTGCGCCAGCGGATCGGCGCGCTCATCATCCAGAGCATCGTGCCGGTGCGCATGCCGCTGCCGGTTGTCACGCTGGACGGCGAGCTGGAAGGGCTGCTCGCACAGGCGATGCGGGTGGCCGGCGACGCGCAGCACCCGATCGAGCCGGCGCTCGGCCAGCGCCTCATCGAGCAGGTGAGCGAGGCGGCGCGGCCGCTGATGGCGCAGGCGCGCAGCTTCGCCATCGTGACATCGCCAGTGGCGCGGCGGGCGCTCTCCCGCCTGTTCAAGCCGCATCTGCCCGACGTGCCGGTGCTCAGCTTTCTGGAAATACCCGATGGCAAGCCGGTCGAGGTTGTCGCCGTGGTGGGCGATCAGAACCGGATCAACCGGGTCGAACGATTGCAGGCGGCATGAGGAGGCCGGCCATGCCGCACATGATCGGGAAAATGCTGCGCGCGGGCAGAAAAATGCTGCGCACAAAATTTGCCATGCGGGAGCCGCGCTCCGGCAAGCCATGTTTAAACAATATCGGTTAGATCGCCATCATGCAAAGCGCTTCTCTCGCCGTTACCGGCCTCACTTATGGACGCAAGCCCGGCCCCTCGCCGGACCAGCTGGCCGCGCAATATATGCCGCTCGTCCGCAAGATCGCCTGGCATGTGCATGGCCGCGTCTCCAGCGCGATCGAGATTGAGGACCTGCTCCAGATCGGTATGGTGGCGCTGGTCGAGGCGGCGAACAGCTTCGAGGACCGGGGCCATGGCTTTGCCGCCTATGCGCAACTGCGCGTGCGCGGCGCGATGATCGACCATCTGCGCCGCCATGCCACGCTGACGCGCGCCGCCATCACGCGGCGCAAGCGCATCGAGGCAGCACGGCGAGCGCTGGAGCAACAACTGGGCCGCGCACCCGGCGAGGCGGAAATCGCGGCGCATATGGGGCTCGATGCGGCCGACTGGCTGACCTTTGCCGAAGGCACCGACATGGCGCAGATGCAAAGCATGGACGAGGTCTATTCCGACCAGTCGATCTGGTTTGCCGATGTCGCCGAGCGGGCCGACGAGACGCTGGAACGCGAATCCCTCAAGGCGGCGATGGCGACCTGCATCGCGGAGCTTCCGCAGCGCGAGGCGATGGTGCTGCAACTCTATTTCGTCGAGGAGATGAACCTTGAGGAAATCGGCCTGACACTGGACATCGGCGCGGCGCGCGTGTGCCAGATCAAGAAATCCGCGCTCGACAAATTGCGCGGCCGGCTGGCGGAGTGGAACTGAGACGGGCGGAACCATTCGCCTGTCAGCCGTGTTTCTCCCGCACCAACCGAGTGGAGAACCGACCATGGCCGAAGAACCCAGAACCGTGATCGTCGAACGCGGCGGCGGCGGCATGATGGCGCTGATCGCCATCCTCCTGCTGGTCGTCATCGCTGCCGGCGCCTATTTTTATGTCCAGAGCAACAAGGACAAGAACGACGCCATCTCGACCGCCGCCCAGCAGGTGGGCGATGCGGCGCAGGATGCCGCCGGCGCGGCAAAGGACGCGGCGAACAGATAAGATGCGGCGGGCGCGGCTCGGCGAGCAGATGCGCCCTGCCCCGCGTCGCTTTTGACGGGACAGTGCTGGCGGCGGCGCGCGCCTTGCGGTAGAGGGGCGCCATGTCCGCCTCCCGCACGCCCGCCACCTACACGCTCGACACGGCGACCAGCCGCGCCAACCCCACGCCCACGCCGATGAAGCGGCTGACCGTGCCCGCGATCCAGCGGCGCAAGGCCGGGGGGCGAACGGACGAGCCGCTGGTCATGCTCACTGCCTATACAACGCGACAGGCGCAATTGCTCGATCCGCATTGCGACATGCTGCTGGTGGGTGATTCGTTGGGCCAGGTGATCTACGGCCTCCCCTCCAGCCTGCCCGTCTCGCTCGACATGATGTGCGCCCATGGCGCGGCGGTGGTGCGCGGCAGCTATCACAGCGTCGTGATCGTCGACATGCCCTTTGGCAGCTATGAAGCCTCGCCCGCCCAGGCCTTCGAGAGCGCCGCGCGCCTCCTGCAGGAAACGGGCTGCGCGGCGGTGAAGCTGGAAGGCGGCGAGGCGATGGCGGAGACGATCGCTTTCCTCACGCAGCGCGGCATTCCGGTGTGCGCTCATGTCGGCCTTACCCCGCAGGCGGTGAATGCGCTGGGCGGCTATGGCGCACGCGGCCGCAGCGAGCAGGAGCATGACAAGATCCTCGCCGACGGCAGGGCGGTGGCCGATGCCGGGGCCTTTGCGGTCGTGATCGAGGGCGTGGTGGAGCCGGTGGCGATCGCGCTGACGCAGACGCTCGCCATCCCCACCATCGGCATCGGCGCATCGGCGCAATGTGACGGGCAGGTGCTGGTGACGGACGATCTGCTCGGCATGTTCGAGCGCACGCCGCGCTTCGTCAAACGCTATGCCGACC
>Ga0182736_1001343_pt1 | contig 24853 bp, 17 predicted proteins | sample eDN5th30CKraftBY_FD_128882 | JGI IMG/M metagenome (GOLD analysis project Ga0182736, IMG submission 128882) | Enriched backyard soil microbial communities from Emeryville, California, USA - eDNA 5th pass 30_C Kraft BY (version 2) (version 2) | ecosystem: Environmental > Terrestrial > Soil >...
GACGGCTGCCGGGTGCCGTTGCCGTGGTCAGGCGACGCGCCGCCGTTCGGATTCTCCGAACGGTCCGAGACGTGGTTGCCGATGCCGCCGCAGTGGGCGCCGCTGACCGTCGAACGTCAACTCAGTGACACCGGCTCGACCTTGGCACTGTATCGGCGGGCAGTCGAATTGCGCCGGGAGCACGTGGGTTTCGACAGTCGCGTCGAATGGCTGCCGGCCCCGGACGGAGTGGTGATGTTCCGGTGCGGCGGGCTGGTGTGCGCACTCAACGCCGGCGACGAGCCGGTGGCGCGACCGGAAGGGCAGCTCATCCTGGCCAGCGCGCCGGCGGCCGACGGCGTCCTGCCGACCGACACCGCGGCGTGGCTGGTCTGACCGGCACGGCTTACCGGCGACCGCGACCCCCGTGCTCGCTTGTGGCGCCGGCGAATTCGGCCACCAGCTTGCCTAGCCGGTCCGGCTGATCGAGCATCGAGAAGGTCCGGGCGCCGTGGATGAGTTCAAAACGACTGTCGGGCAACGTATCGGCGAGGCGCTTTCCGTCGTCGACGGGGAAGAAGAAGTCATCGGCCGACCACGCGATCAGTGCCGGCTTGGTGAACCCGCGCAGCCGGGCTCCGGTGTCCAGGTTGGTCTGCTGGTGCAGTGACTGGGTGAGACGGCGAAGGTCCTCGGCGATGGCCGCATCACGCAGCGCCGGTTTCACCCACTGGGCCACCAGAGCGTCGATGTCACCGTATGACAGCGCCCCGAAACCACGGTTACGGAAGGTACGCAGCCGCATCGGCTGTAGCACGGCACGGAAGGTGAGGGATGTCTTGGCGGCCAGCATGAACGGTTTGAGGATCGGCGGCGGGAAATGTTCGAAGGCGTCGCAGCTGGTGAGAACCAGCGCACCGAGCCGGTCGGGGTGGTCTATCGCCACCAGCTGGGTGATCACTCCCCCGGTGTCGTTGCCGACCAACACGACGTCGTCGAGCCCGAGTGCGGCCATGAACGCGTTCACCATCGCCGCGATACCCGGCAGTGACCGGTCCGCTCCGGGCCGCAACGGCGTCGGGTGGGCGCCCAGCGGCCAGGTCGGGGCGATGCAGCGCAGGTTTCGCGCCGCCAGGCGTTCGCTCAGTGGCCGCCACAGCGAGGCGGCCATGGAATAGCCGTGGACGAACAGCACGGGGCGGCCGTCCTGCGGGCCCGCGGTCTCGTAGTGGATTGTTCCGGCGTCAATGTCAACGGTCGGCATGGGAAGCTCCTAACATAGTTACGTGCAACCTGCCGATAACTTACCGACAGCCTGTACGGAAATCAAGCGTCGAACGCAGGCCGAGCGTTCCGCCGCCACGCGGGCCGCGTTGACCAGCGCCGCCCGCACGCTGTGGGGTGCGCGCGGCTTCGCCGCGGTCGGTACGCCCGAGATCGCCGAGGCCGCCGGCGTGACCCGCGGCGCGATGTATCACCAGTTCCCCGACAAGGCAGCGCTGTTCCGCGCGGTCGTGGAGGCCGTGGAAGCCGACGTCATGACGCGGCTCGCCGAGGCCGTCGCCGGCTCCGCGGCCACCACTCCCGCCGCCGCGTTGCGCTCGGCTGCGGAGAGCTGGCTGGTGGTGGCCATGAATCCGGAGGTACGCCAGCTCATCCTGCTGGATGCGCCGAACGTCCTCGGGTGGGACGGTTTTCGCGATGTGGCCCAGCGCTACAGCCTGGGTATGACCGAGCAACTGCTCAGCGAGGCGATGAAGGCCGGCCAACTCGCCGAGCAGCCCGTCCGCGCCCTGGCGCACATTCTCATCGGCGCACTCGATGAGGCCGCGATGGTGATCGCCACCGCGGACGACCCCGACCGGACCCGTGCCGAGGTGAGCACCGTCGTGCACCGGCTCCTCGATGCCATGCTGACCGAGAGCTGATCTGCGCAGAACTCAGAACGTCACCGGTGGCGGCGCCTGCTGTCCTTCGGTCGCCTGATAGAACGGCCGCGCGGCCACCTTGGCCATCCCGGTGAAGAACATCCACGGGATCGTGACCACCCGCTGGTTGAGGGTGGCGGTTGCGTCGTTGTAGTACTGGCGGGCGAACGCCAGCTGGTTCTCGGTGTCGGTGAGCTGTTCCTGCAGCTGCAGGAAGTTGACCGAGGCTTTCAGCTCGGGGTAGTTCTCGGCGACGGCGAGCACGTGGAAGATCCCGCGGTCCAGCTGGGCCTGGGCCTGCGCCTTCTCCTCGACGGTGCCCGACTGCGCCGCCTGTGTCGCCTTCGCCCGAGCGGCGGTGACCTCTTCGAACACCGATTTCTCATGCGCTGCATAGCCTTTGACGGTGGACACCAGGTTAGGAATCAGGTCGGCACGCCGGGTCAGCTGGACGTCGATGCCGCCCAATGCCTCCTGCGCCTTCACATCGAGCGTGCGCAGCAGGTTGAACGCGGTGATGCCGAAGGCGACCACCGCCACCAGCACCGCTGCCAGGACCGCGATGGCAGTGATTCCGCTCATCTGATACCTCTTTCCTCGATTGATCGTTCACCAGGAGCCGCCACCGCTGCCCCCGCCGCCGCCGAAACCACCACCGCCACTGCTGAACCCACCAGAACTCGACGAAGGGCTTTGGGAAGCCTGGTACGCACTGATCGAAGTCGCGATCGCGGCGCCCAGGCCGGCCAGCGCGGTCCCGCTGTACAGTCCGGCCGCGCCGCCCGCCCGCGTCGCCGGATACCACGGCACCTCCGGCGGCTCCTGCCCGGTCGCCGTCCGGTACTTCGCGGCCCACGTGTCGGCGACGCCGAACGCCACCGCATAGGGGATGTAGGCCATGAAAAGGTCCTTGCGCGCCGCAAAGTCGAACCGGTCCTCGCTGGACGGCGTGGACAGCAGGCGCTCGAATCCGCCGGCCCGCGACCACAGCCGGCGGCCCGCTGCGGTGCGCCGGGTACCCGCCCCCGTGGCGAACAGCCAGACACCGGCGATGGCGAACACGGCGAACGGCAGACCCCACATCGTCGGGTAGCCCCAGAACCGAACGACGGCGATGAGGATGCAGATGCAGACCAGCACTCGGCCGATGATCACCATGGCCTCGTATCGCGACAACCCCTCCGTTTGAGCCCAGGATCGAGTGGCGGACTTGGCGGTCTGCGCAGCGTTCGCCAATTTCTCGCCGGCCCGTTTGCCGCCGGTGACAAAACGGCGACCGGGTTCTGTGATGCCCAGTGCTTCGCCGACCCCACGCGTCACCGGATCAACGTTCGCCCACTCGGCCGAGGTAGCGGTGCCGGTGAGGGCCCACTTCTTCGCGCCGATGCGCTCCAGCTCAACCAGCTTGCGCTCCGCCATATGCAACAGTGTCGCGACCAGGGCGTGCTCACCGGCGGTCTCCTTGACGATGTAGACGGTCTGCGCCGGCCCGAGCCCGTCGGGCGGAACATAGCTCACCGGCAGGCCCGGAGGCGTCTCCCGTGACCGTCGAACCCACAGGGATCCCGCCAGCGCGGCAAGCAACGTCAATGCCGCCACCGCACCCGCGGCACTGGTCGAGCGGCCCAGGATCCCGTCGAAGCGCACCGGCCACGGCAGTGTGGTGCGGGCCGGCAGCGTCATCGGCAGATCAACGCGCACGGTGACCGGGTTACGCGGTACCAGGTTTTCCGCGGTGATCGCGACGCGCTCGGTGCCCGCGCCCTCGATGGCGCACGGAATCGACCCGTCGGTGCTCGCGGCGCACTGCACCAGGCCGGATTGGACGGGCAGCTCGATCACGGTCTGCGCGGTTCTGATCGGCATCTCCCAGAAGCCCACCGCGTTCCAGTAGAACGACGAGTCCGCCGCGATCCGGTTCTCCCCCGCCCGGGTCGGAAACTTCCCTTGTGCGCTGGGGGTTTTCGCCAATACGCCGTCGATGGTGTAGCCGATCTCGTACAGGTATGTACCCTGGGGCAGCGTCGTGGACGGATCGCCGATACGGGCAACGTAGACGCTGCGGCCGTTTCGCCACGTATAGTCCACCGGCACCTCCCGGCCATTCATGGTGACGCTGGTGACGGCCGGGACAATCCGCAAATGGGAGTCGCTGGGGTCGGCGACCGGAAAATACCAGAAGATACCGTGCCGGCCTCTTGGAAGGTCCACCGTCAGGCGCTCGGTGGCAATGAGGCGGCCGTCGGCGGCGACCCGATAGGCCGCGGCGTAGCGCCTGATCACCCCCGGATCGTTGGGCGGCGACACCGAATACGTCAGTCCCGAGGCAAGCGGCCACAGCAAGCCCAGACCCGACAGCGCAATCAGAATCGCTGACGCGATCAACAGCGACTTAGCCCTCACTCGCTTCGTCTCCCGCCGCCGGACTGACGATCCCCTAAGCACAGTAAGGGTTGACGGTCACGGCAACCGGCCGAATCCTGCGACAGCCGCAATAACCCGACGTTGGGCTAACGCATCCACCGCTGCAGGTACTCGCGGTGCTGCGCCGAGAGCCGCACCAGCCTCTGTTCGTCGATGCTGAACGCCGCCAACTGGGTTTCGGCGATCACCGCCGGCTTCGAATCGGGCTCGGCGCTCACCGAGCGCACCTCGTAGCCGATGGTGAAGTCCACCGCGCGCAGCCGCGGCACCCACATGGTCACCTGCAGCGGTGAGTCCATCAGCCGCAGCTGTCCCTTGTAGGCGATCTTGACCTCGGCGATCAGCAGGCCGACTTCGGTGATGTCGACGGCGAAGGCCGGCGACAAAAACGGCACCCGCGCCTCTTCGAGGATGGTGACCATCACCGCGTGGTTGACGTGCTGGTACATGTCGATGTCCGACCAGCGCACCGGGACCGATGCGACGAATCCGGCGCTCACGACACCGAACCCCGGCCGCTGGCGCGGGTCATGCTGCGGATCTGCCGCGCCGCCACCGACAGCGTCGCGAGATCCCGCTGGTCGGATTCATAGATCTGGCTCAAGGTCCGCCGCGCCCGCTCCACCCGTGACCCGTTGGTCGATTCCCACTCGATGATCTTCTGCATCCCATCCTCGTCCGGTTCGCCGACCGCCAGCACATCCAGGCACAGCGACCGCACCGAATTGTAGATGTCGTCGCGGATCGCCAACCGCGCCAAGGCATGCCAACGGTCATCGCGGGGTAGTTGGGCCACCGCGGTCAGCAGACCGTCGGTGCCGAGTCGATCCATCAACGCGAAGTAGGTGTCGGCGACTTCGTCCGCGTCACGGTCGGTGATGTCGGCGATATCGATGATGTCGAGCAGGCTGTAGCGATACAGGCCCATGGCGATATCGGCGGCAAGATCCTCGGGCACGCCTTGCGCACGGAACTCTCCGACGTGCTTGGCCACAATGGCGGCGTCGTCGCCGCGCAGCCATTCCAACATCCGGGGGGTCAGCGCGGTCACCTTCGCGGCGAACCGGTTGATCTCGGCGCCTACCGCCAGCGGTTGCGGACGATAGTTGAGCAGCCAGCGCCCGGCGCGGTCGATGAGCCGGCGCAGGTCCAGCGTCATCCGGTCGGTGACCGCCACCGGCAACCCGTCCTGCTCGCCCGCCGCGCGGATCCGGTGCCACAGCCGGCTCACCCCGAAGATCGCGTCGGTCGCCACGTAGGCCCGGACCGCGTCGACGAGGTCGACCCCGGCGTCCTCGGTGATGCGGAAGGCGTAGGTGATGCCGGCGGTGTCCACCACGTCGTTGATCAGCATCGTGGTCACGATCTCTCGGCGCAGTTGATGCGAGCGGATCTCGCCGGCGAATCGCTGCTGCAGCACCGACGGGAAGTACTGCGGCAACCGGGCGGCGAAGACGTCCTGTTCCGGCAGGTCGGTACTGAGCACGGCCGCCTTGAGAGTCAGTTTGACGTGGGCCATCAGCGTCGCCAACTCTGGTGAGGCCAAACCCAACCCGGCCTCGGCGCGCCGGCGGATCTCCTTCTCCGATGGCAAGGCCTCCAGCTCGCGGTTCAGGCCTCGGTCGGCGACCAGGTGTCGGATCTGGTCGGCGTGCACCGGCAGGAGGCTGGCGGCATTGGCCCGGCTGGTGCCCATCAGGTCGTTCTGAGCGGTGTTGTCGGCCAGCACCAGCGCACTGACCTCATCGGTCATCGACGCCAGAAGCTGCGGCCGGTCGGCGACGTCCAGCTTGCCGACGGTGACCAGGGAATCGATCAGGATCTTGATGTTGACCTCGTGGTCGGAGCAGTCGACGCCGGCCGAGTTGTCCAGTGCGTCGGTGTTGATCCGGCCGCCGGCCAGGTCGTACTCGACGCGGCCCAGCGGCGTGACACCGAGGTTGCCGCCTTCACCGATCACCTTGGCGCGCACCTGGTTTCCGTTGACCCGCACCTGGTCGTTGGCCCGGTCGCCGACGTCACTGTCGGACTCGGACTCGGCTTTGACGTAGGTGCCGATACCGCCGTTGAACAACAGGTCCACCGGCGCCCGCAGGATCGCTCGGATCAACGCCGGCGGCGTCAGCTCGGTGGTGTCCTCACCGAGGCCCAAGACCGTTCGCACCTGCGGGCTGATCGGCACGGACTTGAGCTCCCGCGGGTAGACACCCCCACCGGCACTGATCAGCGACTTGTCGTAATCGTCCCAACTGGACCGCGGCAGGTCGAACATCCGCTGGCGCTCGGCGAAGGACCGGGCCGGATCCGGGTCGGGGTCCAAGAAGATGTGCCGGTGGTCGAAGGCGGCCAACAAGCGGATGTGTTCGCTGCGCAGCATTCCGTTGCCGAACACATCGCCGCTCATGTCCCCGACCCCGACGACGGTGAAGTCCTGGGTCTGGGTGTCGATTCCCATTTCGCGGAAGTGTCGCTTGACCGACTCCCACGCGCCCTTGGCGGTGATACCCATTTCCTTGTGGTCGTAGCCGACCGATCCGCCGGAGGCGAATGCGTCACCGAGCCAGAAGCCGTAGGACTGCGCGACCTCATTGGCGATGTCGGAGAAGCTGGCGGTCCCCTTGTCGGCGGCCACCACCAGGTAGGCGTCGTCGCCGTCGCGCCGCACCACCTGCGGCGGCGCACTGACCGCACCGGTGGCGTGATCGACGTTGTCGGTGACGTCGAGCATGCCGGAGATCAGCAGCTTGTAGCAGGCGATTCCCTCTGCACGGGTCGCTTCGCGGTCGACGGCGGGGTCGCCGGTGGGAATCGGAGGGCTCTTGACCACGAACCCGCCTTTGGCGCCGACCGGGACGATGACGGCGTTCTTGACCTCCTGCGCCTTGACCAGCCCGAGGATCTCGGTGCGGTAGTCCTCGCGGCGGTCCGACCAGCGCAGCCCGCCGCGGGCGACGAAACCGAATCGCAGGTGCACCCCTTCGACGCGGGGAGAGTAGACGAAGATCTCGAACTTGGGGCGCGGGAGGGGTAACTCGTCGATCAGTCGGGCGTCCAGCTTGAGCGCCAGAACATTCTGCGCACGCGCCGAATCAGCGCGGGTGACAAAGTAGTTGGTGCGCAGCGTGGCCTGGATCAGGGAGGCGAACGCGCGCAGTACCCGGTCGGTGTCCAGACTCACCACGGCGTCGATGCCGGCCGCGACGTCCACGGCGGCCGCCTGAGCATCGCGGCTGCCGGACGCGCGGGCCGGATCGAACAGCGCCTCGAACAACGCCACCAGGGCCCGCGCGGTGCCCGGATGCTCGTTGAGCACCGACGCGATGTGGGTCTCGCTGTAGGGAAAGCGCGCCTGACGCAGGTATTTGGCGTAGCCGCGCAGCACCACCACCTGTTGCCAGGTCAGCCCGGCCCGCAGGATCAGCTCATTGAGCCGGTCGGTCTCGACCCGGCCCTCCCAGATCGCGGTGACCCCGGCGGCGAACCGTTGTTGGGCCGCATCGCGTTCGGCGCCGGTCGCCGGGATCTCGATGCTGGGGTGCGGCGAGATTTTGAACTTGTAGATCCACACCTCCAAGCCGTCGGCGCGGGTGACGGTGAACGGGCGCTCCTCGAGCACCACTACACCCATGGACTGCAGCATCGGCAGCAGTTGACTCAGCGACGCACCGTGGCCGCCGAGGAACCAGCTCAACAGGACCGCGTCGTCGGTGCCGTAGCCGGAGACCACCAGCCGGACCGAACCGTCGGCCAGTTCATCGATGATCGCGATGTCCTCAACGGCCTCGGCAGGTGTGACGGCCTGTTTGTAGGTTTCGGCGAAGGCCGCCGCGTAGTGCTGCGCGTGCGGCTCTGCCGGGGTGCCGGCCGCGGCGGCGATCATCCGGTCCGCCCAGGTGCGGCTGGCCTCGGTCAACAGCGCCTGGATCCGCACCCGGTTGGCCTCGGAGGTGTCGACGGTGCGCGCCTCGGGATCCTCGGGCAGCCGGACCATGAAGTGAATCAGCGCCCAGGGAGCTTCGCTGACCCGGGCGCTGTATTCCACACCGACACCACCGAATTCGGCGGCCAGAATGTCTTCCATCTGCAGCCGGACCGGGGTGGTGTAGCGATCGCGCGGCAGGTAGACCAGACACGACACGAACCGCCCGGTCCGGTCGCCACGAAGGAACAGCAGCGCCCCACGACGTGAGCCCAGATTCGCCACGGCCATCGCCATGTTCAGCAGCTGCTCGGAGTTGATCGCGAAAAGCTCTGAGCGTGGGACGGTTTGGATGATGTCGAGGAGTAGCTGACCCGGGTGGCCGGGCTCGCTCTCGGAGAGCGCCAGCGCCTGGCGCACGGTATGGGAGACGACCGGGATGTCGAAGACGTCGGCGTTCATGGCCCCGGCGGTGAACAGTCCGACGAAGCGGTGCGCAACGATGTCGTCGCCGGTGTTCTCCCGGATCACGACGACGTAGGTGTGTGAGCCGAATCGCATGTAGCTGGGTACGGTGGCCTGCGCCAGGGTCAGCAGATCTTCGCCGGTGAGCATGGGACGCAAAGACTTACGCAGCCGCAGCACCCCGAGCCGGTCCGCGTCGTTCACCAGCACCTGCCCGTCGCGCACCACCCCGCGCTGGTAGCCGAGCAGCACGAAGTGCCCGTCGGCAAGCCAGCGCAGCAACGCGGCCACCTCATGGCGATCCGGAGCGTCGTAGTGCCCTTGCAGGTCGGACTCGACGTCACCGGCCAGGGCGTTGAGCGCGTCGTGCATCGCCTGGGAGTCGGTGGCCACCTGGCGGACGTCGGCCATCACGTGGGGCAGCAACTGTTCGGCTTCGGCCATCGCCTCGCCGCTGACCGAAGGCGCGAGCTGCACGTGGATCCAGGTCTCGGCGGCGGCGCCGTCCACGGATTTCGGTGCGACGTCCGGGTTTTTCGGTTGAACGTCCGGGTTTTTCGGTTCGACGTCCGGGTTTTTGGGTTCAACACTGCACAGGTCGCCGTCGGCATCTCGCCGCACGGTGAACACCGGTGTCATGATGCCGGTGTAGGCGACCCCCAGGCGGTGCAGTAGGACCGCGACCGAGTCCGTCAGCATGCCGGCGTGCCCGGTGACCGCCTGCAGGGCGGGACCGAATCCGGCGGCGTCGTCCGCCGCGTAGACGCCGACGCGGGTCTCCCCCGGCGGCCGGTGTTGCGCCAGTCGGGCGTGGGCTGCCAGCAGCGCCGGGGTCACGAACGCGGTGGCCCGGCCGGCCGGCTCGGCGGCGGACGCAGCGTCGCCGCCCAGCGAGTCACTGTGTGGGCCGCGGTAGGTGGCGAGGTAGGCCCCTGCGACCCACTCGGGGATGCCCTCCGGTTGGGCGGGATCGGGAAACGTCGTCCACGCGGCTGAAAGCCGCTCGGTGGAATCCGTCATCCCCACCCCTCCTGACCAGGTGTCAGTTCCGGCAGCGCCGCTACCGGCCTTACCTTAATCGCGGGTGAGTCTGCGGTGGGTCACTCGATGCGGACGCGCCGCCTCGGCCCCCAACCTTTCCACTTTGTTCTCCTCATAGGCACCGAAGTTGCCCTCGAACCAGAACCACTTGGCCTCGTCGTCGGCGTCGCCCTCCCAGGCCAGGATGTGGGTGCAGGTGCGGTCGAGGAACCAGCGATCGTGGGAGATCACCACCGCGCAGCCCGGGAAATTCAGCAGCGCGTTCTCCAGCGACCCCAGGGTTTCGACATCCAGGTCGTTGGTCGGCTCGTCGAGCAGGATCAGGTTCCCGCCCTCTTTCAGCGTCAGTGCCAAGTTCAGCCGGTTGCGTTCCCCGCCGGAGAGCACACCGGCCGGCTTCTGCTGGTCAGGTCCCTTGAAGCCGAATGCCGACACGTAAGCCCGAGACGGGATCTCGTTCTGCCCGACTTGGATGTAGTCCAGGCCGTCGGAGACCACCTCCCAGACCGTCTTCTTCGGGTCGATGCCCGCCCGGGACTGGTCGACGTAGCTCAGCTTGACCGTCTCACCGACCTTGACGGTGCCGCTGTCGGGCGCCTCCAGGCCGACGATGGTCTTGAACAGCGTGGTCTTGCCGACACCGTTGGGTCCGATCACGCCGACGATGCCGTTGCGGGGCAGCGTGAACGACAGATCCTTGATCAGCATCCGCCCGCCGAAGCCCTTGTCGAGGTGTTCGACCTCCACCACCAGACTGCCCAGCCGGGGCCCGGTCGGGATCTGGATCTCTTCGAAGTCCAGCTTGCGGGTCTTCTCGGCCTCGGCCACCATCTCCTCGTAGCGCTGCAGCCGGGCCTTGTTCTTGGCCTGGCGGGCCTTGGCGCCCGAGCGCACCCAGGCCAGCTCGTCCTGCAGCCGCTTCTGCAGCTTGGCGTCCTTGCGACCCTGAACGGCGATCCGCTCGGCCTTCTTCTCCAGATACGTCGAGTAGTTGCCTTCGTAAGGGTAGGCCCGGCCGCGGTCGAGCTCCAGGATCCATTGCGCGACGTTGTCCAGGAAGTAGCGGTCGTGGGTGACCGCCAGGATCGCGCCGGGGTAGCTGGCCAGGTGTGCTTCGAGCCACTGCACGCTCTCGGCGTCGAGGTGGTTGGTGGGCTCGTCGAGCAGCAGCAGGTCCGGTTTGGACAGCAGCAGCTTGCACAGTGCGACGCGGCGCCGCTCGCCACCGGAGAGGTTGGTGACCGGCTCGTCGGGCGGCGGGCAGCGCAGCGCGTCCATCGCCTGTTCGAGCTGCGAGTCGATGTCCCACGCGTTGGCGTGGTCGAGTTCCTCCTGCAGCCGGCCCATCTCCTCCATCAGCTCGTCGGAGTAGTCGGTGGCCATCAGTTCGGCGACCTCGTTGAACCGGTCCAGCTTGACCTTGATCTCGCCCAGACCCTCCTCGACGTTGCCGCGGACGGTCTTCTGCTCGTTCAGCGGCGGCTCCTGCTGCAGGATGCCGACGCTGGCCCCGGGAGCCAGGAACGCATCTCCGTTGTTGGGGGTGTCCAGCCCCGCCATGATCCGCAAGACGCTCGACTTGCCGGCCCCGTTCGGGCCGACCACACCGATCTTGGCGCCCGGCAGGAAACTCAACGTGACGTCGTCGAGGATGACCTTGTCGCCGTGCGCCTTGCGGACCTTTCTCATCGTGTAGATGAACTCAGCCATGCCGCGGTGTCGCCTCCTGGTCTCGGAATTTGCTCGCCGCCCATCCTAGGGGGTGGATTCACCCGGCCGTCGGCTGCGCTCAGGCGGTCAGCGCCATCCCGTCGTCGGCATCGGCCTTGGCGGCGGCGTCGGCGTCGGTGTCATCTCCGCCCGATTCGGTGTTTCCGTGGTCCGGGCTGTCGGCCTCCCCGGCTCGTGCGGCAACCGGACTGTCCGGTCCGGCGGCGATGATCTTCTCCACCCGGGCCGCGCAGCGCGCCAGATTAGGCCCGACCGCGGTCGCACGTAGCTCCACCGATGACCGGCGGTTGCCGTCCTTGTCGTCGTATTCGCTGGTGAACACGTTCCCGACCACGATCACCGGCAACCCCTTGCTCAGCGACGCACCCACGCCGGTGACCAACCGGTCCCAGCAGGTGACCGTCATGAACAGTGAGTTGCCGGTCTCCCAGTTTCCGTCGGCACCGCGTTTGCGCGAGTTGCTGGCGACCCGGAACTTGATCAGTTCGTGCTCCCCCACCCGGCGGCGGATCGGGTCGCTCACGACGTGGCCGATGATGGTCAGAGGCGTTTCATACATTGCGTGTTTCCTTCCTGGTTGCAGCGGAGCCGACAGGCCCGCCGGTGCTGCACCCATTGAGCCCGGGAGTCCCGACAACCAGGCCGGGCCAACCGTCGGGCGCAACGGCAACTGTGGAAGAAAGCCGAACTGGGGATAACGGCGCGGCGGGCCGCTACACGCGCGGTTTACCGACGCTGACCGGCGCGTTCCAGTTCGAGAACGTCATCTGCACGGCGTTGTCGGCGCCGGAGCCCAGCTCGAGCCGAACCAGTTGGTGATCGCCGGTCTCCTGGATCCAGACGGTGCACGAGGTGCGTTTGTTCGCGTGCAGTTGGGGCACGATCTTCTTCGCGGCATCGGCCGACACCTCTCCGGTGACCCGGACGGTGTGCACCTCATCGATCGTCTCGCGGCCTTCGACCTCGGGATCGACGAAGTCGGTCAGCATGTCGGCCAGGCCGGTGTCCGGGCTCAGGATCGTCGCCGCGTCGTAGAAATTCGCGGCGGGCCCGTAGTCGACCCACCGGCCGGGCGACTGCGACACGAACAGCTCCCCACCGAAGACGACGAATTGCACATAGGCCGGTGCGCCTCGGTAGGCGACCTTGGCGTAGCCCTTCGCCGCGTCGGCGGGCCGGCGGGTCACCTCGGCGTCGAGCGCGGTGATCGCCATGTTGTCGATGCTGCCGGTCACCGACAGGCTCAGGTGCACGCTGTCGACGTCGGCGGTCGCGGCGCCGGCCTCCTTGAGGATCGCCGAGGCGTCGGGAAGTGGTTCGCTGGCCTTCTTCGACGACGTGGCCGAGGGAGATTCCGTCGGCGACGATGCCGCCCGGGCCGTGGAGGTCGCCGCGGTCGTCGAGGATGTGGTCGTGGCCACGGATGACGCTGACGGAGCCGACGGGGAGGGGCTGGACGAGCATCCGGCGAGCAGGGCGGCGGCCGCGCCCGCAACGGTCAGGACGGCTGGGAGCCTGCGCATGCCCGTCATCGTAGAGGGCGCCTGGCGGTCCGGGCACCGCTCCTGTGTCAACGAGAACTGTGAACACAGTTGGTATACGTTGCTTAGCGGTGGATACCAACGGCCGGTCCGGCAGCGGTGCACACACGAACCGCACAACATGGGCACGCGACGATATCCGGGTTTCGGACCCGGCGGCCATGCAACGGTCGATCGCGGGCACCGCGGTCGGCAACTTCATGGAGTGGTACGACTTCGGCATCTACGGCTTCCTGGCAACCACCATCGCGCAGGTGTTCTACCCCAGCGACAGCTCCAGCGCGGTGGGTCTGATCGCCACGTTCGGCACCCTGGCCGCAGCCTTCGCCGTACGACCGTTCGGCGGGATCCTCTTCGGTGCCTTGGGCGACCGGATCGGCCGCAAACGGGTCCTGATCATGACGGTCACGCTGATGGCGGTGGGCACCACGGTGACCGGGCTGCTGCCGTCCTACGAGTCGATCGGGGTCTGGGCCCCGATCCTGCTCATCGTCACCAAGATCATGCAGGGCTTCTCCACCGGTGGCGAGTACGTGGGCGCGATGACCTACGTCAGCGAACACGCCCCCGATCGCAGCCGCGGCGCACTGACCGGGTTTCTCCCGCTGGGGACGCTGAGCGGCTACGTCGTGGGCGCGGCGGTGGTGACCGGGTTGAAATCGCAACTACCGGTCGCCGACATGCTGCACTGGGGCTGGCGAGTGCCCTTCCTGCTGGGCGTCCCGCTGGCCTTCGTCGCGCTGTACATGCGGTTGCGCATCGATGAGTCGCCGGCCTTTGAAGAGCTGGAACAGATCAGCGAAAACCATCAGGGGCCCCGCAGCAGCGGCTGGCAGCAGTTCCGGCAGACCGTGGTGCGACAGCGCGCAGGCCTGCTGATCTGCATGGGCCTGGTGCTGGCTGAGAACGTCACCAATTACATGCTCACCGGCTACCTGCCGACCTACTTCAAACAGGTCGGACGCATCAGCGGCAGCCGCGGCCTGACGATGATCGTGGTGGCACTGCTGTTGATGCTGATCGCGGTGGTGCCGTTGGCCCGGTTGTCCGACCGGATCGGCCGCAAGCCGATCCTGTGGGCGGGCAGCGCCCTGCTGATCTTCGGCTCCCTTCCGGCATTCCTGTTGATCCGCCATGGCGGGAGCTATCCACTGCGGCTCCTCGGTGTGCTGCTCATCGGCGTGATGCTGCTGTGCTTCAACAGCACCACCCCGTCGACCCTGCCGGCCCTGTTCCCCACCAAGGTGCGCTATTTCACGGTGGCGGTCGGGTTCAACATCTCGGTGTCGGCCTTCGGCGGCACCACTCCCCTGGTGGCCGAGACGCTGGTGTCGGGAACCGGCAACGTGCTGGTGCCGGCCTACATCTTGATGGCCGCGGGCGTGGTGGGTGCGATCACGGTGTGGTTCACCCCGGAGACGGCCGGCAAGCGCCTCCCCGGGTCAGGTCCTTCGGTGGCCACCGAACAAGAGGCCGACGCGATCGCCGAGGCCGGGCTGCGCCTGCGCGAATAAGACCTGCAGGCTCCTCTCACCTCGCGCCGGTCGACAGCGCGAGGGGCAGGTCGAAGCCGCGCAACGCAGTGATGTCCATGAAGGCCACGACTCGAGCGACGCCCTGCGGCCCGAGACTGAGCACATGCAGGGCGTGCAGGCGATGGCGTCCATCAGTGGCCGCCGGGTATAGCGCCACCGCGGGTTGCCCGTTGGCCGAGGTGCGGATGACCGGGATCTTGCCGAAGCCACGCATGCGTGCGCCCAGGAAGGCGCCGATCGCCGCGCTGCCCGAAAACCAGGTGAGAAACGGTGGCATCTCATAGACCGCGTCTTCGGTCAACACGGCGACCAGCTCGTCGACGTCGGCGTTTTGAAATGCGGCCACATACCGGTCGAGCAGTTGACGCTGCCGCAGCTCCGACGGCTGCACCAGCGAGTCGCTGTCTGCGGGCAGATGTGCGCGAGCGCGCTGTAGGGCACTGTTGACCGCGGCCACGCTGACATCGAGCTGTACCGCCACCTCGGCTGCCGTCCAGCCCAGTACCTCTCGCAGGATCAGGACTGCGCGCTGCTGGGGCGGAAGGATCTGCAGGACGGCGATGAAGGCCAACCGCATGGTCTCGCGTGCAGCCACCACGGTGCCCGGGTCGCTGGTGGTGTCGGCCAGCAGCGATTCGGGGGCGGGCTGTAACCAGGCCAGCTCGGGAGCACCGGCGACCACACCCGAGGTGGGGTCGGCGGCCGGCGCATGCAGATCTGAGGGCAGTGGGCGTCGCTTTCGGCGCTCGATGGCCTTCACGAACGCCCGGGTGGCGATGCGATACAGCCAGGTGCGAAGCGATGAGCGCCCTTCGAAACCCTCGTACGCCCGCCACGCGTCCAGGTAGACGTCCTGAACGACTTCCTCGGCATCGTCGACCGAGCCGAGCATGCGGTAGCCGTAGGCGACCAGCTCACGACGGAACGGCTCGGCCAGCCGCGCGAAATCCTCACCCGTGATGCTCATGACGATCCGGTGTCCCCACCGTGTCGTGCCACCGCGATTCGTTGATGTAGCGCTGCCGGCCTGACGGGGTCAGATCCAGGAACCGGTAGGCGCTCAGGACGAAAGCCCGCCTTCACCATCATCTCGCCACACTGGCACTGTGGTAGGAGCCGATCAACACCGCATACATCACCACGGGCGGTGCGGCCAGACGCTCGGCGAGGGCACGGTGGAATTCGCGGTACGCGACGCAGTCGGCGAAAGGATCGCTGGTGCCGTCGAACGCGACGACATGCATGAATCCCACTCCGCCATCGAACATCAACACCTGATACTCGACTCCCCCGGGATCTCGGGCAGCCAGTTCGCCTAACACGTCCTCGATCAGCTCGCGGTTGTGTTCCGCGCCCTCGCTCGTCGTGAAGTACTGCACCACCGCGGCTCTTCTCAACGCACACCTCCACACATACAGAGGCCCGATGGTCACCAGACTCATCGGCGGAATCCCGGCCTGTTGCCGACGTCGCGGCGAGTGCGATGAGTTTCAGCCGCCCGCTTCCTCCATACCAACGAGGGCTCGCTCAGCGAGCCCGTTCATCGCAGAGAACCGTTACTAGTTACAGGAGCAGACATGAACGACTTACTCGATCGCGCGCTGGCCGCGCACGGTGGCTTGGATCGATGGAATCAGGTCAAGTCGATCACCGTCGAGGCGTCCATCACCGGGGCACTGTTCGACGTCAAAGGCGATCCCGACGCCGTCAAGGACGTTCGATTCGAGGTGGACACCACACGCCAGCTGCTCACGATGGACTTCGCCGGCCAAGACAAACGGGCGATCTTCGAACCCTCTCGCGTCGTCGTCCAGCGGCGCGACGGTACGCCCATCGACGCGCGCGACGACCCGGAGAGCTCGTTTGACGGTCATCAGCTCGAAACCCGTTGGGATGACGTCCATCTCGCGTACTTCACCGGGGAGGCGCTGTGGACGTATCTGAATACGCCGTTCCTCTACACCTGGCCCGGGTTCACCACCGAGGAGATCACCCCGATCGAGGTCGACGGCGAAACCTGGCAACGGTTGAAGGTGACGTTCCCAGATCACATCAAAAGCCATACCCGCGAACAGATCTCGTGTTTCGGCCCGGACGGTTTGCTGCGTCGTCATGACTTCACCATCAACGTCATCGGCGGGGCGCCCGGCATGCTCTACGCCGCCGACTACCGCGACGTCGACGGCATCGTCATCCCCACCAGGCGACGAGGCTACGCGTGGCAGGGCGACTACCAGCGCATCCCCGAGCCCCTGCTGGTCGCTATCGATATGAGCGAGATCACCCTCGACTGACCCGCCTCGCGGCTACAACTGCCCGGCGGCGTCGCGGCGGGCCACCTCGGCCAGCATCGCGTTGTAAGCGGCCAACTCGGCGTCCTCGTCGCGGTCGGCGGAACGGTCGAGTCGCTTCGCGGTCCGGCTGTCGCTGCGATGCCACTGCACCAACAGCGCGATCATCACCACCAACAGGGGCAGTTCTCCCGCCGCCCAGGTAATGCCGCCGCCGAGGTGCTGATCTCCGGCCAGGTCGGTGTGCCACGGCAACCGCAGGCCGGCGTAGAACCACTCGCCCAGCACCTTGTGCATGCCCATCAAAAACACCCCGAAGAAGCCGTGCATCGGCAGCGATGCGAACACCACCGCCAGCTTGGCCAGCGGTGAGATCGGCCGCGGTGTGGGATCCACGCCGATCACCACCCAATAGAAGAGATACCCGCTGAGCAGGAAATGCACGTTCATCGCGACGTGCCCCGCGTGGCTGCCGACGATCGAGTCGAAGATGGTGCTGAAGTACAGCCCGTAGAAGCCGGCGACGAAGATCACCGCCGCGATGATCGGGTTGGTCAGGAACCGCGAGACCCGGCTGTGCAGCGCCGCCAGCAACCATTCCCGCGGTCCGGGCGCCGTGCCGCGACCGGCGGCCGGCAGCGCCCGCAGCGCCAGCGTGGTCGGCCCGCCCAGCACCAGCAGGATCGGCACCAGCATCGACAGCAGCATGTGCACGATCATGTGCATGCTGAACATCGCCGGCATGTAGCGCCCGGTTCCCGATGAGGTGGCGACCAGCAGCGTCGCACAGCCCAGCAGCCAGGCGGTGGTGCGGCCGGCGGGCCACGCATCGCCGCGGCGACGCAGGCGCAGCACCCCGGCCAGGTAGACCGCCGCCAGCACCACCGCGGCGGTGCCGAAGATCACGTCGAACCGCCAGTCGAACAGGATGCGTGCCAGCGTGGGCGGGCCGGCGAAGTCGTAGCCGATCTTGACCATGGGGATCGACGGGTTCAGCACCGGCGGCGGGGGCGGCGGGGTGCGGCCGAGTCCGACCGCGATGCCGAAGGTGACCGCGAAGACGCCGGCCTCGATCAGGGCCAGCCGGATCAGCGGCCCCCGCGCCTGACCGTCGGCCTGCAACGCGGCCACCCCGCGGCGCCGTTGCGCGACGCCGACGACACCGAGCACACCCAGCGCGATGACCTTGCCCAGCAGCAAGAGGCCGTACTCGCTGGTCAGCAGGTCGGACGGGGCCAGCCGCACCAGCGCGTTGAGCACTCCGGACAGGCCCATCGCCACAAAGCACCACAGCGCCACCGTGGAGAACCGCCGCGCCGCCAGGTCGGCGTGTTCACCGCCGCGCAGCGCGTGGACGAGCAGGGCGAACAGGCCGCCTGCCCACAGGCCCGCGGCGACCAGGTGAATCAGCAGGCTATTGGTGGCCAGGTCATGGGAGCCGCCGGCCGCCGAATGCCCGGTCAACCCCAGCGGGACCAGCGTCAGTAACGAGCCCGCCAGCAGCACCGGCGTCCACGACCAGCGCAGCACCGGCAGGCTCGCCAGGGTCACCACCGCAGCCAGTAGCGCCGTCCACCGCCAGGCGGATGCCGTGTCGATCAGGCTGGCCAGCGACCAGGTCGTCACCGGGTCGAGGAGTTCAGACACCGGATGGCCGGAGACATCCGAGATGGTCAGCGGGACCAGCAGCGCCGCGCACACCGCCCATGCACCCGATGCCGCCGTCCCCAACCGCAGCGCGCGGTAGCCGGCGACGTCGAGCACCCCGCTGTCCTGCGGCGGCACCAGAAACGCGGCGAGCAGAAACGAACCGACCGCCAGCACCGCGGCGGTCTCGCCGGCGGCGCGCACGAACGGTAGGCCCAGCGTGGTCACCGGACCGGGATCGGGCAGACCGGTCGCGGTCAGCGCATCGGCCAACGACAGCGCCGCGATCCCGGCCGCGGTGCAGCCGGCCAGGATGGCCACCCCCGCCAATACCGGCAGATAGCTGGCCGAGCGGGCGCGGGTCGCCGGAATCGCGGTCATGACCCCCAGCGTATGGCGCGCGCCCGCCGCAATGCATATCGAGCCGTCGCCGCGCTACCCCTCGCCGTGAGCCCGCCGAAGCCGCCTGGCCTCGGCATCTCTGGCGAAAAACTCCCGGCGGGCGATCCGGGCGATGTGATCGGAGTCCTTCAGGATGCGACGCAATTCGGCGCGGAACGCCCTGCGGCGTTCCGCCAGATCCGGTGTGTTCTCCAACAGCCCCTGATCGGCGACCACCTGACGTGCGGTGGCGAACAGCAGGGTGGACACCGACTCACTGCTGCGGATGCGCCCCTGCGCGACGTATTGCCGACCGACACCCAGCGCCAGCTGGGTCAGCTCCTTCTCGCCGATATCGGCCGGGGCATCGCAGAGCACGTCGGCGACGATCTCGTACGCCTCGAAGAACACCCGCAACATGACGTCGGACATCACCGGTTTCTTCTCCGACAAGATGCCGTCGATCTCAGCGCCGCCGGCGGCGACCCGGGCTTCCCAATCGGTGAACCACGACATCTCCTCGGCGATGTTCTCGCGGAACGCGGCCGAGTCCGCGAAGTAGAAGTCGAACTTGAGCAAATCGCGCAGCCGCATGGCCTGGTCCCAGAACGCGTCGAGCCGGTCGCCTTCACCGCGACCGGCATGGGCCAACGCCAACTCGACGATCGAAGTCTCCAGGAAGGCGTGGATCACCGAGTTGCGGTAGAAGGATGCGGCGTGTTCGTCCTCGGGGGCGATCCGCCACACCGACTCCCGCCCGCCGTCGACCCGGGTGACCGGATGCCCGTTGGACAGCGCGTCCACCGCCGCCCGGACCCCGTCCCGGCTACGCAGCCGCAGTGCGCTGGTGGAGACCGGTGTCTGCTTGCGTTCCAGGTAGTCCAGACCCTCCTGCAACGAGTGGTGGATCTGCTCCAGCGTCAGCGCCAGCCCATGCGTGGTCAGCAGCAGCGCGGACACCATGCCGGTCGCGCTGATCGGCGTGACCCGCTGGATACGCCACGCCACCTCGATGGCCATCTTCTGCATCGCCAGCCGCTTGGCGGCCGGATCGATCACGCCTGCGCCGTCGCGCGGTCCGAGGTACTGGCGCATCGAGACCGCCTCGGGGAACCGCACATAGATCTTGCCGTAGTTGCGTTCGCCCTGCGCCTTGATGAACCGGTACAGCCAGCGGATTCCCTCGGGCGTCTTCTCCCCGCCGCGGGCATAGGCGGCGTACTCGGCCGTCTCGTGCAGCTGGTCAAAGCTGATCGAAACGCCCTGCAGCAGAACATCATCGGTGCGGTCATCCAGGTAGGCATCGGCGACGTAGGTCATCAGCCCCAGCTTGGGAGGCAACATCTTTCCGGTGCGCGACCGGGTTCCCTCGATCGACCAGCTCAGGTTGAACCGCTTCTCCATCACGTAGCCGACGTACTCCTTGAGCACGTATTTGTAGAGCGGGTTGTCGCCGATGGCGCGCCGGATGAAGATGACTCCAGAGCGGCGCAGCAACGGTCCCATCAAGCCGAACGACAAATTGATCCCGGCGAACACGTGCACCGGCGGTAGCCGGTTCTCCTGCATGGCCACCGGCATCACCGCACCGTCGATATAGGACCGGTGGGAGAACAGCAGCACCGCGGGATGGTTTTCCAGCGCGGTGCGCAGCGCGGCGACCTGATACTCGTCGTAGTCGATCTCGGGGTCGAACCCGCGGCTGAGCAACTTGGTCAGCACGCCGACCAGGTCGACCGAGACGCGACTCCATCCGGTGGACAGCTCGTCGAGCATCTTGCCGGCCTCGTCGAGCGTGGCACCCGGAATGTCTTTCAGTCCGTCACGAAACCTGCTGGAGGCCAAGATCTCCGGCTTGACCAGCCGCGGGGACTTGTACTGCGGGCCCAGGATCCGGTATTCGGCGCGCTCGAGTGCCAGCACCGCCCGGCGGGTGACGAAATGAGCGAAGTCCCGCGGGTTGTCACCTACGGTGTTCTGACTCCACTGCTGGCGCAATTCGGCGACGCTGGCCGGCTCTCCGGCCACCACGCGGGCCAGCGACGATTCGGTGCGCACGATGCGCCGTTGCTGACGCTCACTGGGCCGGTAGGGGTTTCGGCCGGGCAGCAACGCGATGACCCGAGACAGCGCCGAGGCACCGGCGCGCGGCATCCAGAACACCCGAACCGGCAGGATGGACCTGCGCTCGTCGCGTTCGAGCTGCCCCACTAGCCGGGCCATCACCGCGGGCTGCCGGTCCACCGCGTCCATCTGCAGCAGTTCGATGCGGGTGTCGGGTTGCGCGTCGCGATACCGGTCCAGCCATTCCTGGATCAGTTCGGCCTCCACCGGCGTCGACACGAACGCCAGCACCAGCGTGTCGCCGGTGTGGGTGGACCCGGAGCGGTCAGCGGAGTCGGTGTCCGATGATGTGGTCACTGCCCCCCTTTCGGGCCGGCGGACGGGGGTGTCTTGGCCGGCGCCTTGTGGGCCCGGGTCTTCTTCGCCGTCTTCTTGGCGGCCTTCTTCGCGGAAGGCTTCGCCGCTGACTTGGGCCGCCACGGCGGCAACTCGTCGACGGGCCAGTCGGCCAGGGTGTCCAGGTAGAGCTGGCGCACCTCCGCGATCCGGTCCGACAGATTGTCGACCGTCCAATCGTCGACCGGGATCGCCGGGAACACCGCCACGTCGACGGTGCCGGGGTTGGCGCTCATCGAGTCCCGGGCGGCGACCACTTCGGCGTTCCGGATCACGATCGGCACGATCGGGATCCCGGCGGCCATCGCGATCCGGAACGGCCCCTTCTTGAACGGCCCCACCTCGGTGGTGTCGACCCGGGTGCCCTCCGGGGCGATCACCACCGACAGTCCCCGCTTGGCGCGCTCCTCGACCTCGTGCAGTGACTCCACCGCCGACGCCGCGTCGTCCCGGTCGATGAACACCATCTCGGTCAGCTTGCCCAGCGGACCGGCGATCGGATCGCGTTCCAGCTCCCGCTTGCCGACGCTGATCCAGTTGTCGCGCACCAGCGATGCGGTGATGACCGGGTCAACCTGGTTGCGGTGATTGAAGATGAACACCGCCGGCCGGGCTGCGGTCAGATTCTCCTTGCCGATCACGTTGAGCCGCACACCATTGAGGCTCAACAGCAGATGCGGAAAGTACGAGGTGAAGAAGTTGACGCCGCGGCGCCGGCTACCGCTCAGCAGCCCCAGCCCGATCGCCCCGGCGCCCACCGGCACCATCGACCCCAGTCCGGCCAGGTTCCGCAACTGGCCGAGGACACCGCCGCCGCGGCTGCTGAATCGCAGGATCGGCCAGCCGCGCTTGCGGGCGACCGAGGCCATCTTGCCCTCGGGGTTCGTCGGTCGCGGGTTGCCGACCAGATGCATCAATGCGACGTCCTCGTCGCCGTCGGCGTAGAAGTAGCTGTCCTGTAGGTCGATGTCGTGCTCGGCGGCGAACTTCTGCACCGCGGCGGCCTTACCCGGCCCCCACAGGATCGGTTCGACCACCTCTCCGGTGAGCACTCCGTTCTCGTCGGTGACGAACGCATTGGTGAGCGTGTTGGTGATGCCCAGGAAACGGGCGACCGGTTCGACTTGAATGGTCAGCGCCGAAGAGCTCAGCACCACGGTGTGCCCGCGCGCCTGGTGCGCCCGCACCAGCTCGCGCATCTCCGGGTAGATCCGCTTGGCGATCTTCTGGATGAACAACCGCTCGCCGATCTCATCAAGATCACTGATCGACCGGCCCCGCAACGCCGAGGACGCCGTGGTGATGAGCTCCTCGAACTCGATGCGGCCGAGCTGATGGTTGAGCCCGGCCTGGATCATGCCGAACAGCTCCGCCAGCCCCATGTCGCGGCTACGGAAACGCTCCCGGGTGAGGATGACGGCGGTGAAACCGGCCACCAAAGTGCCGTCCAGGTCGAAGAACGCGCCGATCTTGGGGCCGGGCGGGCTGGCGGCGATCTCGGCTACCGATCCGGGCAGCCGCATGTCGCGCGGCGGCCGAGACTTCGCGTCGTCGGTCATGACTCGCCACCGGAGCCGAAGGAGGCCGGCACGCAGCGCGGCGCGGGATCGCCGGCGAGCGCCAGCACCTCGTTGAAGCCCTCTACCAGGCAGGTGGTGAACAGCTTCGCGTCGCGCAGGGCCGCGCGGTCGTAGCGGACCGTGATGGTGCACTCGCCGCCCCGGGAGATCAGCACCACCATCATCGCGACACCCGGCAGCGGACCGATCCCGTAGTGCCGCAGCACCTTCGCACCCGCGATATAGGTTTCGCCGGGATAGAACGCCACGTTGCTGGCCTGCACGTCGGCTGCGACCACCGACTCGCTCATCTTCTCCAGAACCGGGGACGGAAAGACGCTCAGCAGCGGCGCGACGGAGCCGATCACGTCCATCGCGGGCTCCTCACGACGCTGGGTCATCTGCGCCCGAATCCGCTTCATCCGCTCCACCGGGTCGGCGACCCCGACCGGGGCGGCCAGGTTCACCCCGGTGAAGCGGTTGCCGCCGGCCGGATCGGCGTCGGCGCGCAGGTTCACCGGGATCGCCATCGGCAGGGTTGCGATCGGGACCCCCAGCGCCCGGTGATAGCGCCCCAGCGCACCGGATAGCGCAGCCAGGTAGGCGTCGTTGATGGATCCACCGCCGGCCTTGGCGGCCCGGTGCAGATCCGACAGCCGGACGTCGATCGCCTCGGTCCGGCTGGCCAGGCTGCGCCGGCGCAGCAGCGGGGAGGGTTCAGCGGCCTGGCTCATCACGCGCGCACCGGAGCGGGCGTAGGTGATGGCGCCGGTGACCGCCGACAGCGGATCACGCACGGTGCGGGTCGCCATCGACAGCGCCCCCAGCAGCACATCACGGGCGCCGCCGAGCATCGCGATCGGCAGGTGGTTGATGCCGTCACGCATCAGGTCGTTGGCCGACAGGTCCTGCGGTACCGGCTGCGGCGGCATCGACCGCGGCGGCGGATCGCGTTCCAGGTCATAGATCCGGCCGAACATCGCGGCGCCCCCGACACCGTCGGTGACCGCATGACTCAGATGCATCAGGGTGGCCGCGCGCCCCTCGGCCAGCCCTTCCACCAGCGTCGCCGACCACAGCGGGCGCTGAATGTCCATCGGGGACTGCAGCGCCAACTCGGCCAGATCGAGCACCTCGCGCAGCCCCCCGGGCTCGGGCACCCGGATCCGCCGAACATGAAAATCGAGATTGAAGTCGGGGTCTACCACCCAGCGCGGCGCCGCCGTCGGCAGCGTGGGGACCACCACCTTCTGGCGCAGCCGCAGCACCCGCCGCGAGACGTTTTCGAACAGGCTCTGGAACCGGTCCCAGTCCGGGGTGGTGTCGAGCAGCTCCAGGCCCATGATCCCCGACCGGGTGCGCGGATTGGCCTCACCGCGGTGTAACAGGTAGTCGAGAGCACCGAGCTCAGTGGGCAGGCCCGCGGCGTCGACGAGGTCACCCACGTGCAGCTCCCGGCCCCGGCTCGCCGCACGGTCTCTCCCGGCGCACCGACGCTGCGACCACCACGTTCCCCTCCTGACTCACACTCTTCACGAGCACCATTCAACGCTAATTGTTAGCCCGCGGCGACGGGGTCGATTGTCCAGATCGGGTCCCCGACCTGCAAAACGAAACACTCTGGTGGCCCGCCGAATTGGAAATGGCACCGGGCGGCATTGCTCAGTCGCCACGGATCTGCTGACACCAGCCGATAAGCTGGAGCGCAATTGCCCCCGTAGCTCAGGTGGATAGAGCTCCCGCCTTCTAAGCGGTAGGTCGCAGGTTCGAGTCCTGCCGGGGGCGCAATGCTCGGGAGCGAAGCACGGTACGTCGTCGCGTGACATTGCGCCGAAGAACGGCGAAGATACCGGGTAAACCGGGAAAGGTAGGGCCATGAGCCACGAACGCACGATCATCCTCTACACCGCCTTCATGATCGCGCTGGTGGTGGCGTCCGCCGTGATCATCGC
>Ga0182736_1001344_pt1 | contig 24814 bp, 19 predicted proteins | sample eDN5th30CKraftBY_FD_128882 | JGI IMG/M metagenome (GOLD analysis project Ga0182736, IMG submission 128882) | Enriched backyard soil microbial communities from Emeryville, California, USA - eDNA 5th pass 30_C Kraft BY (version 2) (version 2) | ecosystem: Environmental > Terrestrial > Soil >...
AGCGTCGCGGTCAGGCCCAGGACGACCACGCCGAGCCCCACCTCGGCCAGCACGGTGCGCCGCAGCGTCGCGCGCCGGGCGAGCGCCCGGCGGGAGATCGACGCGATCGCGATGATCGCGAGGACCACGCCGGACTTGACCAGCAGCAGCTTGCCGAAGTCGGTCGCGGGCAGCGCGGCGAGCGCGCCCGTCTGGCGCCAGGCGAGGTAGACGCCGGTCACGCCGAGCGCGACGAAACAGGCCAGCGCGAGCGCCGAGAAGCGCGGCAGCACGGGGGCCAGCGACGCGTCCGGGCGCCGCAGGACGCCGACCAGCAGCAGCGCGAGGCCGCCGAACCAGAGCGCCATCGCCGCCAGGTGGACGGTCGCCGCCGGGACGCCGAGCCACGTCTGGACCCCGGTCCGCGAGTGGTCGGTGAGCGTCCACGTGACGAGCAGCCCGAGCGCGCACGCGGCGGCGCCGAGCAGCAGGCCGCGCGGCACCGCGGCGAGCGGTGCGACGGCGGGCGGCGAGTCGTCCGGGGCGGCAGCCGCCGGCGGCGAGTCGCCCGGGGCGGCGGCGGCCGGCGAGCCCTCGACCGCGGGCCGCGAGTCTTCCGCCGCGGCCGCGCGCGCCGCCAGCGCGCGCCACACGAGCCAGGCGAACACGCCCGTCAGCACGAGCCGGATCGCCAGCGCCTGCCCGAAGCGCGTCGACAGCGTGAACCCGAGCGATGCGCCCGCGTACGGCCCCTGCAGCAGCAGCACGGCCAGCGTCCCGCCCGCGAGCATCCCCACGCCCGTCCACACGAACCGCCGCCCGCGCCGCGACGCCGGGCCGGCCGGCCACAGCAGCACCAGCACGCACGCCCCGCCGAGCGCGAACGCGAGCCCGAGGAACGCGATCCCGCGCGAGATCGCGTCGAGCGCCTCGACGAACCGGTTCGGCCCCGCCGCCCCGACCGTCACCGCCGCGCTCGGCGCCCCGATCGAGAACGAGAACGCGCCGGACACCGGGTGCGAGTCCGCCGAGGTGACTTTCCAGGCCACCACGTAGGTGCCGTTCTTGAGCCCGCTCGGCACGGTCAGCTCCGCGGTCGCGGGGTCGCTCCCGCGCTTGGCGGACGCGCCGGGGACCTCGTTGCCGGCGGCGTCGAGCAGCCGGACCGACCCCTTGTTGAGCTCGACCGGCTCGCTCCAGCGCATCTGCACGGTGCGCGGCGCGGTCTTGAGCACCGACGTGTCCGCCGGCGAGGTGCGGACGATCGTGGCGTGCCCGAACGCGGGCGCGGCGCAGAGCGCCAGCCCCAGCACGGCCACGACGAGCGCGCGGAGCAGGGTCATCCGAGGCGCTTGAGCACCGTCCGCAGCGCGGACTCGGCGATCGTCGCCGCGTCCGAGCGCTCCCCGATGACCTTCCGGTGGGTCACGTCGAGGTACAGGATGACGTTCGCGTGCTGCACCACGACGTGCGCGAGGTCCTCGTAGTACACGTCGTCCTGCCCGGCGGGATACGTGTGCGCGATCTGCTGCATCACGCCCTTCCACTCGCCGGACTCGATCGGCCGCGCGCTGACCCGGTAGGTGCCGAGGATCGGGGAAGGTCCGCTGCGCACCTCGTAGGTCGCCGGGCACTTGGTCATCCCGGACCCCACCGCCCGCATCCCGTCGGAGGCGATCGAGCCGGTGCCGAACACGAGCGCGCCCTGCGTGATCTTCGGCGTGCGGTCGTCGTCGTCGGCCTTCGGCTCGACGATGAACTGCCGCACGGGCTGCGCCGCCTTCGGCTCGATCATGTTCTCCACCCGCGCCGCGTCGTAGCTGGCGCGCTGGGCGAGCGGGCAGACCTCCAGGCCGCCGATCGGCACGTAGTTAGAGTGCGAGTGGTAGTCCTCGTCGACGAAGTAGCTCTGCAGCTTGTCGGCGCCGCCGTCGCGCGCCGTGTAGTACGCGGCCTTGACGTCGGCGGCCGTATAGCTCGACTTCCCTGACTCACCGCACCCCACCACCGCGAGGCAGGCGCACAGCACGACCAGCCGCCGCATGTCAGCCGTCGACGCTCGAGCGCAGCGTGTTCGCCAGCTTGAACGAGCCGTCGTCGCCCACCGTCAATGCGATGTTGTTGTCGTACATGACCGTGTGATCGGCGGCGAAGCGCAGCGCGCCGAGAAACCCACCATAGGACTCCGGGAGCCGCGACAGCTCCGCGGCGTTGCGCTCGGCGTCGATCTTGCCGGACTGCGTCACCGCCTGGGACAGCGCACGCAGCGCGTTGTAACCCAGCAGCGCGTCCCGTCCGGGCGGGCGCTCGAAGCGCTCCTGGAAGCGCTTAGTCCACTCGGCCGCCTCGGGCAGGTTCTGCGGGCTCGCGGGCGCGATCACGAACGCGCCCGGCGCTGCGTCGCCCGCCGCCTGCACGAACTCCGGGCTCTCGGACTCGGCCGAGGCGACGAACGAACCGTCGTACTTGGCGGCCCGCAACGCCGCCAGCAGCGTGCCCGACGTGGCGGCCGGGCCCGCGAAGTAGACCGCGTCCGGCTTGGCGGCCAGCGCCGTCTTCGCGACCTGCGCGACGTCCGCGGACGCGTCGATCGTCTGCTGGCTGACGGCCTTCGGCGACGGCGAGGCGAGCCCGATCACCTGGTCGGCGAGCGTCTTGGACGCGCGGTCGCCGGTGCTCACGGTCGCCAGCGCGTGCGCGTTGTCGAGCACCAGGAAGTGCAGTGCGGCGAGCGCCGCCTGGTACGGCGTGCCGTTCGTGAGGTACGCGGTCGGCGTCTGCTTGCGGCTCACGATCCGCGGCGAGTTCGCGGCGGTGACCAGGAACGGGAGGTCCTTCCCCAGCGTGCGCGCCGCCGCCTTGGCGGCGTCGTCGCAGACGCCGCCGAGCACGCCGGCCGGCGCCTGGCCCGCCAGCTCCTGGGCACTCGCCCGGCCTGCGGCCGCCTCGCATCGATCGTCGTGCGTGAGCAGCTTGACCTCCTTGCCGAGCACGCCGCCGCGGACGTTGAGGTCCTCGGCGGCGAGCTTCGCGCCGTCGACCAGATCGCGGCCGCGGTCGGCCTCCGCGCCCGTCAGGGGCGCGAGGACGCCGAACGAGATGTCCCCGCGCGTCCAGATCTGGACCGGCTTCTTCGACGGCGGCTCCTTGGCGGAGCCGCCGCATCCAGCGAGCAGGACGACGAGTACTGCGCCCACCCACCTCGTCGTCCTGCCCTGCATCGGTACTACGGGTTCGTCGTGGCCAGGGTGAACGTCAGCGTCTTGCTGTACGAGCCGGTGCGCAGCGCGTCGCCGGCACCGATGTGCTGCTGGAACGCCACCGTCACGTTGTCGTTGCTGACCGGGCCGCTGTAGGTGAGCAGCGAGGTCGGCGAGCTCCCCAGGTCCGCGAGCGCGCCGCCGCTGCCGGCCGGGCTGGAGGCCTTCGCCTGCAGCGCCGACGGGAGCGAGAACGTGCCGTTGACCAGGTGGCCGGCGTTGGCGCCCGGGTCGGACACGGACAGCGTGCCGTCGCCCGCGGACGAGATCACGTTCGCGGTCGTCGACGCCGTGTAGTCCGTCGCCAGGCCCGGCGTGAACGGGCCGAACGAGGCGCCGGCGCCGAGCGTCAGCGAGAGCGTCGCGGGCACGCTGCCCCCGGCGCCGCCCTGCGCGCTCGTCGACACCGGGTTGACGACCTGCGCGTCCTCGCAGGAGTTCCAGCACGCCTTCGGCTCGATCTTGCCGCGCATCGCGGCGTTGTCGAGCTTGAGGATGTCGATGCCGCGCTGGTAGTCGGAGACGTAGACGTAGTCGCCGTGCCAGTAGGCGGCCGATGTGTCGCTCGAGAGAACCTCGGGCTGATCGCCGGTCGCGGCGCGCGCCTGGGCACGCCACCAGCCGACCTGCTGCGGGTTGGTCGGATCGGTGATGTCGAGGAAGCGCACGCCCTGCTCGTAGTTGCCGAGCGCGACGATGTTGCCCTTGACCGTGAACCAGTGCGCCGAGCAGTCGCCGACGGTGGTGGTCCCGACCGTGCCGTGGAACTCGCCGGGCTTGCCGGCCGTGCGGTACAGCGCCAGGCGCTGCATGCGGGTCGCCGACGAGACGTTGTCGGTCGCGTCGTAGGTCCCCGCCAGCGAGGAGATGATGAACGCGCCCGCCGTGGTGCAGCTGGTGCTGTTGTTCTCGTTGGTGATCAGCATCACGTCGCCGGCCGCGTGGCCGCCGAGCGCGTTCGGGAAGCGGTACGCGTTGTGCATGAACGCCGTGTCGCTGCCGGCGACGCTGCCACCGGCGTACGGGATCGGGTCATACGGCGTGGCGTAGCGGTCCTGGCCGGTCGCCGGGTCCTTGTGCAGGCCCTCGGTGTAGTAGCCGCGGACGCCGCCGGAGCCCGAGACCCAGACGATGCCCTCGAAGTCGACGTCGACCGAGTGCGTCGAGCCGGACGTCGAGCCGCTGCGCCGCACGTCGGACGCGAACGGCGCCGGGTAGACGAACGGGTGCAGCGGGTCGCGGATGTCGGTGACCGACACCGGCGAGCTGTTGCGCACCGGCGAGCCCTGCGTGCCGCCGACCGACCACAGGAAGCGGCAGTCGTTCAGGCACGTGTTGGTGTGGCCCTGGAAGTTCTTGGAGAAGCCCAGCAGCTGCGGGTGCCACGGGTCCTTGATGTCGACGATGATCTGGCCCTTCTGGCCCGAGTCGCGCGACATGAAGACGAGCTTGCGGCGGCTGTCGACGGTCATGTTCTCGCCCTCCCAGAACTGGTTCAGGGAGGCGCCGTCGGGCAGGATCGTCTTGAGGTCGTCGACCGTGACCTTGCCGATCCACTTCGGGTGCGCCGGGTCCTTGAGCGACCAGATCGCCAGGCCGGCGGTGCCGTTGGCGACCATCACGTCGTAGCCGAGGTTCTCGAAGTGCACGAAGTTCAGCGAGGCGTAGCCCGGGCACTTGGTCGGGTTGTACGCCGGGCAGCTCTTGCCGGCCGTCGTGGTCGAGAACACGCCGCGGACGTGGTCGACGAGCGTGACGTTGTCGCTGTGCAGGGCGGTGTCGATCACCGGATCGGTCTCCGGGATCTCAGTCGTGCCCTCGGTCGACGCGCCCTTGTTGACGCGCGAGAACGACGCGGCCTCGCGGTTCGCGTTGTCCGACGCGGCGGTCGCGGCGGCGGCGGCGGCCGCGGCGGCGGCGGCCTTGTCGTCGTACGCGGTTTGGGCCGCGGCCTGCGCGGCGGCGGCCGCGGAGGCGGCGGCCTGGTTCTCAGGCGTGGGGTTGGCGGTGGCAGCGTCGGCGGCGGCTTGCGCGGCGGCCTTGGCCTGGTCCAGCGCCACCTGCGCGAGCGCCGCGGCCTGCGCCGCAGCGGTCGAAGCGGATGCCGCGCTGGCGGCCTCAGCCTGCGCGGCCGCGACCGATTGCTCCGTTACCGGGCCACGCGGCAGCTCCGCCCCGTAGGCGGTACCGGTTCCCAACAAGACCGCGGTGGCGACCATCACCGCCGCGCGAGTCCTTGCTCGCATGCACTCCCTCCTCAACCGACCCTCTCTGGCCCCAGACCCGGAGCTCCGAAGGCGCCACCTTTCCAGAACCCGGTGCGCAGGTCAACGGGACGTACGTCGAGATGCCTGCACGCTGTCAGCCCAGGTATTCGAGGCTGAGGGCCGCGAAGCGGTGGAAGTCGCCGTCGAAGCTGGCGAGCGTCGCGCCGTGCTCGATCGCCAGCGCGGCCAGGTGCGCGTCCGTGGTCAGGTTGCCCGCGGTGCCTGCCACTTCGAGCAACTCGCGGCACAGGCCGAGGTGCCTCCGGCCGGGATGAAGGACCACCGCAGGCGGCTGCGCGAGCCATTCCTCGACGAAGTCGAACGCCTCGCTCGCGGTCAGCGGGTCCGTCATCACGCGCGGGTTGGTGGCGATGCGGATGAACCCCAACAGCACGACCAGCGGGAACCCGACGGTCTCCGTCGCCGACAGGGCGCGCTCGATCCACGCCCGCGCCGGCGCGTGCCGGCTCGCGGTCGCGTCGGCGCCGTACAGGAGCACGTTGAGGTCCGGGATCCTCACCGGCCCTGCTCGAGCTCGCGCACGATCTCCGTGTCCTCGAGCTCCGCCGCGAGCGCAAGCGCCTTCGTGAGATCCACCCCCGGGCGGACGCCGAGCTCGCGCGGGCGCATCCGGTACGGCGAGGCGGCGGGAGCCCCGCCCGCCAGCCCGATCCGAAGCGCCTCGTTGAGGACGTCCTTGAACGGCAGATCGCGCTCGCGTGCGCGCCGCTTGAGCTGATCGATCAGGTCGTCGTCCAGCGTGACCGTCGTGCGCATCAATGCATCATAGTTCGAAGCATCATGATGCTTCGGCGTGCTCGGTCGGCGCGGGCGCGGGCGCCGGCTCGCCGATCGACCACAGCACGACCTTCGCCTTGCGCCCCCGCACCTCGGCCTCCCCGACCTGGACGAGGTCGTCGGCCGCGCGCGTGAGCATCTGCTTGGTGGTGTCGGAGATGAAGAGCTGGTGCGGCGTGCCCTTGGTCATGCCCTCCAGGCGCGCCGCGGTGTTCGTGGTGTCGCCCAGCGCGGTGTACTCGAGCCGGCGCTCGGAGCCCACGTTGCCGGACATGACCGGCCCGCTGTTGAGCCCGATGCCCATCTTGAACCCGTCGTGCAGCTCCTGCTCGCGCAGCCAGCCGTTGAAGCCGTCCATCCGCGAGAGCATGTCGCGCGCGGCCTCCAGCGCGCGGTCGGCGTGATCGTCCTGCTGCAGCGGCGCGCCGAACACCGCCATGATGCCGTCCCCCATGTACGCGACCAGCGTGCCGCCGTGGTCGAGGATGGCCTCGCTCATCTCGCTCAGGTAGCGGTTCAGCGACTCGATCACCCGCTCCGGCTCGAGCGTCTCCGAGAAGCTCGTGAACCCGCGCAGGTCGCTGAACATGACCGTGCCCTCGCGCCGGACGCCGCCGAGCCGCACGCCGTCCGCGTCCGCGAGCACCTGATCGACGACGGCCTCGGGGACGAAGCGCGCGAACGCGTCGCGGGCCTGCTCGCGCTCGAACGCGGTCGTGAGCCCATGGATGACCCCCGTCGCCAGCAGCGCCAGGAACCCGGCCATGAACGGATAGACGACCTGGATGATCGCGCCCCCGTGCTGGAACGCGACCTGGGCGCCGACCAGCAGCGCCACCAGCCCGGCGACGCCGACCGCCGCCGACGGCAGCGGCTTCAGGCGCAGCCCGGCGATCGGCGCGAGCAGCCCGAGCACGATCACCATCGCCAGGTTCAGCCAGTGCGGACCGTCGCGCAGCGGGAACCCGCGCAGCACCGTGTCGATCGCGTTGGCGTGGATCTCCGGGCCCGCCATCAGGTCCGAATGGCTGGTCGACGTGGCGTGGAAGTCCTGCAGCACGCTCGAGGTCGACCCGACGACGACGATCTTGCCGCGCACGTCCGCCGGGTTGAACTGCCCACGCTCGACGTCGACGAAGCTGAGCGTCTTGACCGTCTCGGGCGGACCGAAGTAGTCGATCCACGGGTCGTCCGACGGCGCCTTGATCGGGTGCCCCACGGCCAGGCTGGCGGTCGCGAGGTCGAACGAGATCAGGCCGTTCTCGGACGCCTTGATGCGCCGGATCTTGCCGTCCGCGTCCTTGCCGTACGCCGAGAACGCCGGCACCGCCTTGCTCTTGGCGAGCGCGTCGTCGCCGGCGAAGCTGAAGATCTCGGTGGAGCCGTCCGGACGCACCTCGGTCGTGGCCAGCACCACCTTGCCGTCCGCCGCGGTGACCGCGTCGAGCAGCTCCCGGTCGTCCCTGACGGCTTCCTCGGTGTCACCGCTGGCCTCCGTGAACTGGACGTCGTAGGCGATCACCTTCGCCCCCGCCTTGGTCAGGTTGCGGATCACCTTCGCGTGCATCGAGCGCGGGAACGGCCAGGTCGGCTTCGGCGGCGTCGTGAACGTGAAGTCGTCGATCGCGACCAGCACGATGTTCGACGGCGCACCGGTGCTGCCGCGGATGTCGAACCGCTCATTGACCGTCGAGAGCTCCGTGCGCTGCAGCACACCGGTCGCCTGCAGCACCAGCACGGACGCGACGATCAGCACCGCCGAGCCGAGCAGCGATCCGGCCTGCAGCCGGCGCGAGCGCGGGTTCGCGCGCGGCGGCCCCAGCTCCTGGAGCACGCCGCCGAGCGGGATCCGCGACGGGTTCGCGACCGGCGGCGTCAGCGCCAGCGCCACCGCCGCCGCCGCGAGCGGCGGCACCACCGTGACGATCGTGCCCGAGTCGAACGCCAGCTGCGCCGCGACCAGGTACGCGCCGATCGCGACCAGCCCGCCGAGCACGGCCGGGATCGCCCCGAAGCGCAGCGCGATCAGCGGCGGCACGAACGCCAGCGCGATGATCAGCAGCGCGTCGGTCCACCAGGCGGCGTCGCGCAGCGGGAACCCGCGCAGGACGGTGTCGATCGCCGCCGCCTGCACTTCCGCGCCCGGCATCCGGTCGCTCACCGGGGTGCGCTGGAAATCGCCGAACGCGTCCGCCGTGGCGCCGACCACGACGACCTTCCCGCGCACCGCCGACGCCGGGAAGTGCCCGCTCTCGACGTCGGCGAAGCTCAGCCGCCGCACCGGGCCGGGGTAGTCGATCCACGCGCTGTGGCCGGCCGGCAGCAGCGTCTTGCGCCCGAGCTTGATGCGCGCGGCGGCGACCGCGAACGAGTCGAGGTCGTTGATCTTGAACTGCAGCCGCCGCAGGCGCCCGCCGGTGTCGACCGGGATCACCGACGCGGCCGGCGTCGCCCCGCTCTGGGCCAGCGCGTCGTCGCCGCCGAAGATCTCCGTCTGCCCGCCCGGGAACACCTCGGTGGTGCCGAGCACGATCCGCGGCGCCTTGCTGACCGCCTCGTACAGCGCCTCGTCGGCCGCTGCGGAGTCGCTGGCCTCGGTGAACTGCACGTCGTAGGCGATCACGCCCGCGCCGGCCTTGGTCAGCTGCTCGATCACCTTCGCGTGCCGCCGCCGGTCGAACGGCACCTTCCCGTGCCCGACCGCGCGGTTGTCCATCGCGACCAGCACCACGTCCTTCGGCGGTGCCTGGTCACCGCGGATCGAGAACCGCGCGTCGATCGTCGCCCGCTCGGTCGCCTTCAGCCCGTGCGCGGCGTCGAACACCAACCCGACGATCGCGGCCAGCACCCCGACGGCCAGCAGCGCGAGCGTCGAGCTCTTGCGGCGGTTCATGCCGCCCCGATCACCGCCGCCGCCAGAAACAGCGAGAGCACGTGAAACGACTGGTCGACCGACGCCGCCAGCCCCAGGTTCAGCCCGTCCGCGCGCTTGACCCGCGCCAGGTACAGCGCGACCAGCCGCCCGTCGTCGATCACCAGGTGCGGGACGAACACGAGCACGGCGGCGGCGATCGCCCAGCCGGCGTCGAGCTCGGTGCCGATCCAGATGAACGCCGGCAGGAACGCCAGCGTGTACGTGGACACGTGGCTGAGCAGCGCCCGCCGCGACACGCCCCCGTGCGTCAGCCCGCCGCGCTTGTTGCGCGCCTGCCAGTCGGTCTGGAACAGGTAGTCACCCACCATATGGGCGACGAGGAAGCCGGCGAGGACCGAGACCCAGTTCACTTCTTCTTGCGCGCGAGGTACTGCTTGCCGGCCCGGACGATCACGTTCTTGCGCCGGACCTTGTCGCGCACCAGCACGCTGCCCTGCTTGACCTGCGTCAGCGTGCCGTCGCAGCGATCGATCACGACCCACTTGGTCCCGCGCACCGTCGCCGAGCTGAACTGCCCGTTGGTCCGGAACCGGCCCTTGCCGTTGCCCCACAGCCGCCGCGTCTTGGGCTTCTTCTTCTTGGCCGAGGCGACCGCGCGCTTGGCCTTCTTCGGCTTCGTGCAGCTCAGCTTCGGCCCGGCCAGCGTGAGCTCGGTGATCGGGCTCGAGCCCTTCGTCTGGCCGATCTTGAAGATCCCCGAGTAAAACCACGCCGACTGCACGGTGCCGTCCTTGTCCGCGGCCGAGACGAGCGCGATCCGCCCCTTGGTGGTGTCGATCAGGCTCCCGAGCGGGATCTGCACCGGGTCCTTGAGCGGGATGCACTTCTTCGTCTTGGGCGGCGTGAAGCAGACCTTGCCCTTGAGCAGCCGGACGTTGACCGCCTTGCCCGGCACCGGCGGCGGCAGCGTGCCGCCCTGGACGGCGTGGATCACGCCGTCCGCGTCCGGCCCGCCGGGCGACGTCGTGCCGGGCGGCGCCGCGGCGGCCAGCAGCCAGCGCACGTCGAGCGTGCGCGTCTCCCCGGGCGCCACGTTGTCGAGCTCCCAGCTCACGCCGACGCCGTTGTCCGGCGCCAGCGCGTCGACCGTGTTGTCGAGCCCGGCGCCGGCGAAGTTGTCGAACACGCGCTCGTAGTCGCCCTCCTGCAGCGCGCCCCACGGGGTGACCTCCTGCAGGCCGTAGACGAGCCCGGCGGCCTCGTCGCGCCCGCCGACGAACCGCGGCGCGACGTTGGAGATCACGCCGTTGCCGCTGTCGTTGTTGCCGACGTAGAGGTCGGCGAGCGCACCGGCGCGCAGCGACACCGGGGCGGCGGAGACGTTCGTGATCGCGTAGTGCGCCGCGATCGACGTCGTCCCGTCGGCGTACGTGTGGTCCTCGCTCACGCGCAGGTGCGGCCCGACCGTGTAGGCCGTGTGCAGCGTGCGGCTGCCGTCCGCGTTGGCCACGACCACGGCCGGCTCGACGTTCGTCCGCCCGGGCGCGACGTTGAAGCCGTCCTCGAGCGGGTAGTACGCGTCGCCCTCCTTGATCTCCAGGCCGGCGTGCGCGGGATCCTCGGCGGGGTCGTAGAAGAGCCCGGCGGGAAGGCCGTCGACGCGCACCTGGATCGCCCCGAACCCGCTCGCGTAGACGTTCAGCGGCGCGCCGTCGAGCGTCGCGCCCTGGGCGTGCGCGGCCGCGGGCACGGCAAGCAGAGCGAGCGCCGCAAGGGCGGCCGCCGTTCGGACCCGGATGCCCGCTCGCGTGCGCAAATCACGCCGATGGTCTTGCAGCGGGCCTGCTCCTGTCAAGTCGCCGTAGGCTCTTGCCGTGCACTGCTACGTCGAGCCGAGCCCCGCGGGCGGGTACTTCGTGCGCCTGCGCGGCGAAGCGGCGCCGCTCTCGCGGCACGACACCGAGGAGGAGGCGCAGGCCGCCGCGGCCGCGTACGAGCGCGGTCTGCAGCGGCGCGACAACGGCGAGTTCGTGCTGCTCGACGACGGCTCGGAGGTGCTCGTGCGGGCGATCCGGCCGGAGGACAAGCCGCTGTTCGCGGCCGGCTGGTCGCACCTGTCCGACGCGTCGGTCTACAAGCGCTTCCTGACCTCCCGCGACGCGCTGACGGTCGACGAGCTGGCGTTCTTCACCGAGATCGACCACGTCGACCACGAGGCGATCGGGGCGCTGGACCCGGCGACCGGCGAGGGCGTCGGCGTCGCCCGCTACGTGCGCGACGTGCAGCGCCCGCACGTCGCCGAGGCGGCGATCGTCGTAGTCGACGCGTGGCAGGGCCGCGGGCTCGGCGGCAAGCTGCTGCGGCGCCTGTGCGTGCGCGCCGCCGAGAACCGGATCCGCGTCTTCACCGCCGCGCTGCTGGCCACCAACGAAGCGATGCTGGCGCTGTTCGCGCGGCTCGGTGAGGTCGTGGTGACGCGCCGCGACGGGCCCACGATCGAGATCGACGTCGAGCTGCCGGTGGAGCTGCCGACGCTCGAGCACACCCTGCGGGAAGCGGCAGCCGGGAGGGTGCGGAAGCGATGAGCGGCTTCGGGATCGACAACCTGCCGTACGGCGTGGCCGGCGGGCGCTGCGTGGTCCGCTACGGCGACGCGCTGCTGGGGCTCGCACGCCTGCACCCGACGCTCGCGACGGGAACGCTGAACCCGTTTCTGGCCGCGGGGCGCGCCGTCTGGGAGCAGGTCCGCGCGGAGGTCACGCGGCTGCTCGAAGCGGGCACCGTCGACCTGGAGCCGCTGGAGGAGCCCGAGCTGCCGGTCGCGATCGGGGACTTCGTCGACTTCTACGCGTCGCTCGAGCACGCGTCCAACCTCGGGCGCCTGTTCCGCCCGGGGGATGAGCCGCTGCTGCCGAACTGGCGCCACCTGCCGATCGGCTACCACGGGCGGGCCGGCTCGGTGGTCGTCTCCGGCACGCCGGTCGCGCGCCCGCTCGGTCAGCGGCCCGACTTCGGGCCGACGCGCGAGCTCGACATCGAGCTGGAGCTCGGCTTCGTCACCGGCGGCCGGGCCGCGTCGCGGATCCCGCCCGCCGCCGTCCGCGATCACGTCTTCGGCTTCGTCCTGGTCAACGACTGGAGCGCGCGCGACATCCAGCGCTGGGAGTACCGCCCGCTCGGCCCGTTCCTGGGCAAGTCGTTCGCGACGTCGATCTCGCCCTGGATCGTGCCGCTGGCCGCGCTCGACCCGTACCTGGTGGCGGCGCGCGAGCAGGACCCGGAGCCGTTGCCCTACCTGCGCACGCAGGGCGACTGGGCGCTCGACGCCGAGCTCGAGGTCGAGCTCAACGGCGAGGTCATCAGTCAGACCAACGCGCGCGGCCTCTACTGGACGTTCCCGCAGCTGCTCGCGCACGCGACCGTCAACGGCGCGGCCGCGCGGCCGGGCGACCTGTTCGCGTCCGGGACGATCTCCGGCCCGTCGCCGGGCACCGAGGGGTCGCTGATCGAGCTCGGGCGCTCGTTCCTGGCCGACGGGGACACGGTGGTGCTGCGCGGCCGGGCCGGCAGCGTGTCGTTCGGCGAGGTCCGCGGAACCGTCGTCAGCGCCGGCTGACCCACCACTGGCGGGCGAACACGACCGCCACCAGCGCCAGCGTCAGGTACAGCGCGTAGCGGGAGATCCCGCGGGCGACGTCGACCGCGCTCTGGCCGAGCGCGTACCCGAGCCCCACGCAGAGCCCGATCCACAGCAGCGACCCGATCAAATCGAGCAGCAGGAACGTGCGCAGGCGCATGCCGGTCCAGCCGGAGGCGGCGTAGATCAGCGGGTTCGGCAGCGGCTGGAAGTACACGATCACCATCGCCAGCCAGCCGAAGCGGTGCGTGATCTTTTCGAGCCGGTGCGTGCGCGACGCCGCCTTCGGATGGTTGCCGAGGAAGAGGTCGATCGCGCGCTTGCCCCAGCGCTGGCCCGCCCACCAGTAGATCCAGTGCCACATCATCAGGCCGGGGACGGCGGCCAGCACCGCGACGAGCAGCGACGCCTCGCCGATGCGCGCCATGGCGCCCATCGTGATCATCCCGGCCATCGAGCCCTTGAGCAGCTCGAGCAGCACGGGGTGCGAGCCGACCAGCGACGGCGTCAGGGGGATCGACGCCAGCGCGTAGAGCCCGCTGACCGTGATCGCCGCCATCAGCAGCAGGTCGGCCCGCGCGGGGCGCGCGTCGCCCCAAGGAAGGGCGGCCGGTTGGCGTGCCGCTGCGGCCGCGTCCTCGCTCATCGTCCGCGAGCGTAGAGGACGCGGCCTAAAGGGCAGCTACGGATTCGTCGTGGACAGCGTGAACGTGAGCGTCTTGCTGTACGTGCCGGTGCGCAGCGCGTCGGTCGCGCCGATCTCCTGCGCGAACGTCAGCGTCGGCGCGTCGTTGCTGGTCGGGCCGGCGTAGGTCAGCAGCGTCAGCGGAGAGCCGGAGACGGCGCCGCCCGCGGTCGAGGTGCCGGCCGAGTTGGTCGCCGACGCCTGCAGCGCCGACGGGAGCGAGAACGCCCCGTTGACCAGATGGCCGGGCGCCGTCGCGCTCGGATCGGTGACGCTCAGCGCCGCGTCGCCCGCCGTCGAGATGACGGTCACGCTCGTCGACGCCGTGTACGTGTGCGCCAGGCCGGGGGTGAACGCACCGAACGCGGCCGGCGCGCCCAGCGTCAGCGACAGCGTCGCCGGGACGCTCCCACCGGCGCTGCCGGGCACGTCGACGCCGTACGGCGCGCACCCGCCGGTGGCGTCATAGAACTGGTCCGGCCCCGCCAGCCCGGGCCCGGTGATCGACGGCCGGTTGCCGTCCGCCGCCGTGCCCGTGTACGCCGTGTCCCACCACTGCTTGAAGAACGCGTCGAGCTTGTTGTGGCAGGCCGGCGACTGGTTCGGCAGGTAACGGTGGAACACCGCGATCTCCTGCGCCTCGGTGATCGAGCCGCCGCCGAAGTCGCGCTGGATCGCCTTGCTGGCGGTGTTGAAGTTGTCCTTGCCGAGGATCGCCCGCAGCGCCAGGTACGACGCGCCCGGGCGCGTGTACGTGTTGGCGTTGGAGAACAGGTTCGCGGTCGTCGGGTTCGACGGCGCGACGCTCCAGTAGTTGCGCGACGTCGTCAGGTACTGCGAGTTGAAGCGGCTCACGAGCGTCGCCTCGAACGCCGCGTCGTACGCCGCGCTGCCGACCGGGCCGGCCGCCTTGCCGGCGTTGTCGGCCGCGAAGTAGTGCTCGGCGTCGGTCGCGTAGCCCTCCTTGAAGAACGTGAACCGGTGCTCGCCGTAGGACACGTTGTCGCCCCACCACTGGTGGTAGTTCTCGTGGCTGAACGTGCTGGCGTTGGAGCCGATCGAGCCGCCGACGAACACGATCTTGGTCTGCATCTCCTCCTCGAAGCTCGCGCTCGGGAGCGCGACCACGATGCCGTTGGCGTTGAACGGGAACGGCCCGCTGAACTGCTCCTGGAAGTGGGTGATGTCCTCCTGCTGGTCCATGATCGCCTTGTTGGACGCCTTGCGGGCGTCGGCGATGTTGACGCTCTGGGCCTCGTAGTAGAGGACGTCGCCGGCGGTCGCCATCCGCTCGGTGAGGTCGAAGTGGCCGACGCTGTTCTCGACCAGGTAGGCCGCGATCGGCTCCGACGACTTCCAGTGGAACGTGCGCGAGCCGCCGTCCGGGTAGTTGGGGTCCGGCGCGTTGACCGTGGTCGAGACGAGCCGGCCGTTGCCGATGAACACGCGGTTCTGGTCGCCGCTCAGCGCCGGGTCGTAGTTGACCGTCGAGTAGATGTCGTAGGTCGGCTTGACCGACGTGTGGTTGTTCAGCGGCATCCAGGCCATCGTCCCGGACGGCTCCGAGGTGACCATCGCGCCGTCGCCGGCCGGGTTGTTGTTGCGGAACCAGCCCTCGCTGCCGAGCGACGGGTTCGGGCGCACGCCCGGGCGGCCGGTGTAGTTGACCACGACCTTGAAGTCGCTCCCGCTCGGGATCGGCGCGCTCGGCGTGATCACGAGCTTGGTCGGGAAGCACGGCTGGTTCGCGGTCGCCGCCGAGGAGCTCGTGGACGGGCACGCCGGCGGGTTCGGGTTGTCCGCGTTGATCGGGATCGTCAGGCCGGAGCGGTGCGCCAGCGGGTCGGGATCGTCCGGGCCGTTCGGGTCACCCGGATAGGTCGGCTGGACCTGCTTGAACGTCGCCGGCTGGCCGTTGACCGTGACCGAGTCGACGGTCATGTCCGGGCCGGGCGCGGACGTGCTGGTGACGCCGTTCTTAGCGTCGAAGTCGAGGCTGAAGTCGGTCAGGCACTGCGTCGAGCGCTGCGTGAGCTCGACGTGGTTGCCCGGCAGGAACAGGTTCGAGACCGCGTCGTAGACCGTGTAGACGTCGGTGTGCAGGCTCAGGTAGCCGCCGTTGCCGAGGTCCGGCCAGACGCGCGTGCCGGGCGTGGCCAGCGTGCGCGCGCCGGAGGTGCAGTCCTCCGCGACCGCGGCGTGCGCGCCGGTCCGCTTGGCGTCCTCGAACGGCTTGCGCGCCAGCCGGCCGCGCACGGGGTAGCCGCCCTTGACCTTGACGTCGCGCTCGGCGGTCGCGCAGCCGAGCTTGGCCGCGTCGGCGTCCGCGGCGGGCGTGCAGGCAGAGACGTAGTAGTTGCCGCGGTCCAGGCCGGACGGCAGCTTGACGTTGACGCTGTAGGCCGCCTGGCCCTTGGCGGCGACGCGGACGTGCGTCGAGCCGAGGATGCGCGTCTTGGTGCCCGCGCGCATCAGGCGGATGGTGACCGTGGCGTTGCGGTCGAGATCGGTCTCGTTGGCGACCGTGCCGGTCAGCGTCCCGGCGCTCGCGCCGGGCGCGAGCGAGCTGACCGACGAGACCGAGACGTTCGGCGTGGCGTACGCCGGTGCCGCGGCGAGACCCAGGATGCCGAGCGCCAGTAACGGCGCGCCCGTGCGACGAACTTCCATGTCACCCCTCTCACTAGACCCAGTGGCGTCCGCAACCCTTCAAACGGCGGATGGGGTGACGATGAGAAATGCCCGGGTGTGGATCGAAATCCACACCCGGGCGGAATCTCGCTACGGGTTCGTCGTCGCCAGCGTGAACGTGAGCGTCTTGCTGTACGCGCCGGTGCGCAGCGGATCGGTGTCGCCGATCGACTGGCGGAACTGCAGCGCGACCGCGTCGTTGGCCACCGGCCCGTCGTAGGTCAGCAGGCTCAGCGGCGAGCCGCTGATCGAGCCGAACCCGGCGCTCGCGCCCAGCGGCGACGTCGCCTGCGCCTGCAGGCCGAGCCGCAGCGCGAAGGTGCCGTTGACCAGACGCCCGGGCGCCGTCGTGCTCGGATCGGTCACCGACAGCGCCGCGTCGCCGGCCGTCGAGATCACGTTCGCGGTCGTCGACGCCAGGTACGTGCGCGACACGCCCGGCGTGAAGACGCCGAACGTCGCCGGCGCACCCAGGGTCAGCGACAGCGTGGCGCCGACGTCGCCGCCCACGCTGCCCGGAACGTCGACGCCGTACGGCAGGCAGCCGCCGTTGGCGTCATAGAACTGGTCGTTGCCGGCCAGGCCCGGGCCCGTGATGCTCGGCTTGTTGCCGGCCGCGGGCGAGCCCGTGTACGACGTGTCCCACCACTGCTTGAAGAAGACGGCGAGCTTGTTGTGGCAGCCCGGCGACTGGTTCGGCAGGTACTTCTGGTAGATCGCCTGCACCCGCGCCTCGTCCATCCAGCCGCCGCCGTACGTGCGCTGGATCTCCTGACTGGCCAGGTTGAAGTTGTTCTTCCCGAGGATCGCCCGGAGCGCGATGTACGCGCGGCCCGGCCGCGAGTACGTGTTCGCGTTGGAGAACAGGTTGGTCGACGACGGGTTCGACGGCGCCACGCCCCAGTACGACGTGCTGGTGCTGTTGTAGCTCGTGTTGAAGCGGTTGGCCAGGCTGGTCTCGAACGCGGCGTCACCGGCCGGCGTGCCCATGCCGCCGGCGTTGGTGGCCGCGGTGCGCGCGGACGCCAGGCCCTCCGACAGGTCGGCGTAGCCCTCCTTGAGGAAGGTCAGGTTGTACGCCCCCTCGGAGACGTTGTCGCCCCACCACTGGTGCATGTTCTCGTGGTTGAACGTGCCGAGCGAGATGCGACCGCCCGCGAACGTGATCTTGGTCTGCATCTCCTCCTCGAAGCTCGCGCTCGGGATGCCGACGATCACGCCGTCGGTGGAGAACGGGAACGGGCCGTTGAACTGCGTCTGGAACAGCGTGATGTCCTCCTGCTGGTCCATCACGGCCTTGTTGGTGATCTGGCGATCAGCGGCGATGCCCTGCGCCTGCGCCTCGTAGTAGATGACGTTGCTGGCCGCGAAGCGCTCGTCGAGCGAGTAGAAGCCCATGCTGTTCTCGACCAGGTAGTTCGCGATCGGCTCCGGCGAGCGCCAGTGGAACGTGCGCGAGCCGGTGGTCGGGAAGTTCGTGTCCGCCGCGTTGACCGTGGTCGAGATCAGGCGGCCGTTGCCGATGGCGACGCGGTTGGTGGACGCCGCCGGGTCGTAGTTGACCGTGTCGTAGAAGTCATACGTCGGCTTGGACGTCGGGTGGTTGTTGAGCGGCATCCAGGCCATCGTCCCGACCGGCTCGGTGGTGACGAAGCCGCCGTCGCCGACCGGGTTGTTGTTGCGGAACCAGCCCTCGGTCGAGCCGTCAGGATCGAGGTAGACGCCCGGGCGGCCGGTGTAGTTGACCGTGACCTTGTAGTCGGTCCCGCTCGGGATCGGCGCGCTCGGCGTGATCACCAGCTTGGTGGCGGGGCACGGCTGGTTCTGCAGCGCGGCGCTGGTGCCGGTCGGATTGCAGGCCGGCGGGTTCGGGTTGTCGGCGTTGATCGGGTTGTTCAGGCCGGTCGCGTGCGCGGCGGGATCGGGATCGTCGTCGCCGTTCGGGTCGCCCGGGTAGGTCGGCTGCTTGAACGTGAACGTCGCCGGCTGGCCGTTGATCTCAACCGAGCCGACGGTGAAGTCGGGGCCCGGCACCGAGCCCGTGACGGTGTTGTTGCGCACGAAGTCGAGGCTGAACTCGGTCAGGCACTTCGTCGCGCGCTGCTGGAGGTCGACGTGCGTGCCCGACAGGAAGAGGTTCGACGGCGCGTCGTAGTTGATGAAGACGTCGGTGTGGACGCTCGTGTAGCCCGTGTTGCCCGTGTCGGGGTAGATGCGCGAGCCGGGCGCCGAGAGCGAGCGGCCGCCCGCCGAGCAGTCCTCGGCCTGTGCCGCCGTCGCGGCGGGCTTGGGCGCGGCCTTGGCGCCGATGTTGATCTCGTTCTGCGCGGTCGCGCAGCCGTACTTCCCGGCGCCGTTGCCGGACGGCGTGCAGGCCGCGAGGTAGTACATGCCGCGAGCGAGCTTGCCGGGCAGCTTCACCTTGACGCCGTACGCGGCGGACCCGCGCGCGGGGACGCGGACGCTGGCGCGCCCGACGACCGTCCGCTTGGTGCCGCGGCGCATCAGGTTGACGCTGATCTGTGTCGTCTTGGCGTGCGCCGTCTCGTTGACGACCGTGCCGTGCAGCGTGCCGGCCGTCGCCCCACTGCCGAGCGAGCTGACGTCGGCGACGTACGTGCCGGACGCCAGCGCGGGCGAGGCCGCGAGGCCGAGCGCCGCGAGCGTGACCAGTGCGGCACCGCCGGCGCGCACCCTTCGAACATCCATGTCTTGCTCCCCTCGTGCGGGCGCGAACGGCCCTGAGACCCAATGGCCTCGAACCCGACACCACCGACATGGGATGACGATGAGAATCTACCCGTTCGGACGGGGCCGCCGGAACAGGTACGCGGCGCCGATCCGGCCGGCCACGATGCCCGCCGCGCACCAGGCCAGCGCGGTCAGCGCGTGCGGCGCGGGCTGGTCGAGCATCAGCGCGCGCAGCGTGTCCGTGATCGGGGTGACCGGTTGGTGCGTGGCGACGGCGCGCAGGCCCGCGGGCATGGTGTCGACCGGGACGAAGGCGCTGCTCAGGTACGGGATGAACGCGGCGGCGAACGTGACCGCGTTGGCCGCCTCGATGCTGCGCGCGAGCAGGCCGAAGCACGCCGCCAGCCAGGAGATCGCGGTCATCAGCGCGAGCAGCAGCCCGGCGGCCGCGAGCCAGTTCAGCGGGTCCGCCGTGGGGCGGAAGCCGGCCAGCAGCGCCACGCCGAGCACGAGCAGGGTGGAGAGCGCGTTGCGGGCGACGCTGGCGACGACGTGGCCGGTCAGGACGGCGGCGGCGGAGATCGGCAGCGTCCGGAAGCGGTCGACGACGCCGGTGGTCATGTCCTGCGCGACGGCGACCGCGGTGCCGGCGGAGCCGAAGCCCGCGCACAGGACGATGATCCCGGGGACCACGTAGTCGACGTAGCGGCCGTGCGGTGCCAGCGCGCCGCCGAACACGTAGACGAACAGCAGCATGATCGCGACCGGCAGCAGGATCGCGGTGAGCAGGGCGTCGACGCTGCGGACGCTGTGGCGCAGCGAGCGGCCGACGAACGTGAGCGAATCGGTCATGTGAGGGAGAGGAAGACGTCGTCGAGGGTCGGGGCGTGCAGTTCGAGGCGGTCGATCGGGACGCCGTCGAGGGCGTCGAGCGCCCGCTTGACGTCGTGCGGGCCGTCGGCGGGGACCTTCAGGCTCAGCGTGTCGGGGTCCGGGCGTCCGCGGAGCGTCCGTTGCGCCTGCGCGAGCTGCGCGTCGTCGGCGAAGAACAGCTCCAGCGTCTCGCCCGCGACGCGCTGCTTGAGCTCCGCCGCGGTGCCCTGAGCGGCGATCCGGCCGTGGTTGAGGACGGCGATCCGGTCCGCGAGGCGGTCGGCCTCCTCCAGGTACTGGGTCGTGAGCAGGATCGTCGCGCCCTCGTCCTTGAGCTGCTTGACGGCCTCCCAGACGGCGAGGCGGCTGCGCGGGTCCAGCCCGGTCGAGGGCTCGTCGAGGAAGATCACCGCCGGCTGGGTGACGAGGCCCAGCGCGAGGTCGAGCCGGCGGCGCATACCGCCCGAGTAGGTGGCGACGCGGCGGTCGGCGGCGTCCTGGAGGTCGAACCGCTCGAGCAGCTCGGCGGCGCGCTGCCTGGGGTCGGGGACGCGGCGCAGGCGGGCCATCATGCGCAGGTTCTCGGCGCCGGTCAGGACGCCGTCGACCGCCGCCTCCTGGGCGGTCAGGCTGATCCGCTCGCGGACCTTGCCGGGCTGGGTCACGACGTCGTGGCCGGCGACGCGCGCCGTGCCGCCGTCCGGCGACTCGAGCGTGGCCAGGATGCGGACCGTCGTGGTCTTACCGGCGCCGTTGGGGCCGAGCAGCGCGAACACCTCGCCGGGTGCGACGTGGAGGTCGAGGCTTTCCAGGACGCGGTGCCCCTTGAAGGCCTTCGTCAGGCCATGGGTTTCGATTGTGTACGCCATACACTTCGAGTGTACGATATACACTTCGGGTATGGCAAGAGGGCTCTCGGTGGAGAAGGCGGTGCGCGCGGGGGTGGAGATCGCCGACGAGGCGGGGCTGGACGCGGTGACCATGGCCGCGGTCGCCCGGCGGTGCGGGTTCACGACGATGTCGCTCTACCGGCACGTGTCCGGCAAGGACGAGCTGGTGCGGCGGATGCTCGACGAGGCGCTGGGCGTGGCGCCGGCGCTGCCGCCGGGCGGTGACTGGCGCGTGGGGCTGCGAGCGTGGTCGCAGGCGCTGCTGGACGTGCTCGACCGGCACCCGTGGGGGATCGACGTGCCGATCACCGGCGTGCTCGGCACGCGCGCGCAGCTGTCGTGGCTGGACCGAGGGTTGGAGGCGCTGGCGGGCACGCCGCTCGACGAGGAGGCGAAGGCCGAGATCGTGCTCCTGCTCAACGGCTACGTCTTCTGGGCCGCGCGGCTGCGGTTCCAGGTGCCGGAGGCGGCGATCGAGGTGATCCCGGCGGCACTGGATCTCGACACGTTCCCGTCGCTGGCGCGGGCGGTCGCGGCGGGGATCTTCGAGGACGAGGGCGGCGAGCGCGCGGAGGAGTTCGCGTTCGGGTTGGAGCGCGTGCTCGACGGCGTCGCGGCGCTGATCCGGCCGGGCTGAACGGCGGCGGTTCGGCCTCGGCTCAGGCCGGGCAGGCCCGCGCGGCGGCGGCGTAGAGATCGGCGCGGGCGCGGTAGCCGGCGGGCGTCGCGTGCACGCCGTCGCCGCCGATCCACTCCGGGTGCTGGCGCACCGCGTCCGCCCAGGGCACGAGCACGAGCCGGCCGCCGTGGGCCGCCAGGCGCTCGAGCCGCGCGTTGGCGTCGGCGTAGCCGCGGCCGCCCACCGGCGGCCGGACGATCGTCGCCCACAGCACGCACGACGCGGCGGCCGCGGTCTCGCGCACCGCGGCCTCGAGCGCGTCCAGCGCGCCCGGATCGTCGTTGGTGAACAGGCTGATCGCCAGCACCGTGCCGGGAGCGAGCGCGCCGCGGGCCGCGAGCACCCGCATCCCCTCCGCCAGCGGCCGGCCGGTGCGCGCGTCGACCGCGACGCGCCAGCCCGGCAGCGCCTGCGGGAGCGCCTGGGCGATGCCCTCCGCGAGCGAGTCCCCGATCAGCAGCAGCGAGCGCGGGCCGGGGGTCGCGGTCGGGTTCGGCGGGGCGGGCGCGCGCTTCGGCTTCGGGGTGCGGCGCGGCTTCGGCTTGGTCGCGCGGGACGGCGCCCGCACCGTCGCGATCACGCGGTCGCCCGCCGTCTCCGGGTCGCCGGGGTACGTGGCCGCGATCGTCAGGCGCGGGTCGTCCGCGTCGACCACGAACGCGACCTCGGTCGCGAACGCGCCCGCCGCGTTCGCCGACGTGTTCACCTCGCAGTCGGCGCCGCAGCCCGTGGTCACCGTGACGCCGGCCGCCGCCGCGGCGCGGCCCTGGACGCGCACATGGCCGCGCAGCGTCGACCCGCTCGCCTTTGCGGCCGGCACCGCGGCGCCGTTGACCGGCGCCGCGATCTCCACGCGCGGGCGCGGCGTACGCTCGGCGACCTCCGGCGCCGGCTCGGCCGCGCCACCGCAGCCCGCGAGCAGCGCGGCGAGCAGCAGGCGGCGCGTCATCGCCGGGGCTCGGCGACGTCCGGCGCCGGCTCGGCCGCTCCACCGCAGCCGGCGAGCAGCAGGCGGCGCGTCATCGCCGCAGCAACCCGTCGGCGCGCAGGCGTCGCTCGATCGCCGCCGCCGCGATCCCCGCGCCCGCCGCCGACAGGTGCACGCCGTCCGGCTGGCGCACGACGCGCCCGCCCATGCGCTGCCGGAACGTGCCGCCGGGGGTGAAGACGCGGTCCAGGTCGATCACGCTGACCTCGTCCGCCGGGAACGTGGCCGCCGCCCGCCGGACCGCCGCGTTGACCGCGCGGTAGATCCGCGCCCGCGCCGCGTCCCGCGCGGCCGGCAGCGCCAGCCAATAGACGCGCCCGGCGCCGCCGCGGCGATACGCGGTCATCATCGTGCGCACGCGCGCCGCGTAGCGGTCGATCCAGGGCGCGTCGCAGCAGGGCACGCCCTGGAGCGCGAAGCCGTCGTTGGCACCGAGGAAGACCACCGTCGCCTGCGGATGCCGGTCGCGCGCCTGGCGCGCCGCGTGGCGCACCCAGTCGAACAGCAGCGGCTTCGACACGCCGGTGCCGATCCGCGCGTCGCTCAGCACGCGTGCGCCGTCGCCGAGCCGGTCGGCGAGCAGCGCGTCGACGATCTGGATCATCGAGTCGCCCGTCGCCAGGAGCTTGAGCGGGCTGCCCGCGCCGCGCGCCTCGAGCCGCAGCCGGTCGGCGAACCCCGCACCGCGCAGCGTGATCTCCGCGGGCCCGGCGCGGCGGACGCGCAGCCGGACCGACGCGCCCGGCACGCGCACGTCGCGGCAGTCCCGCGTCCCGCCCGTGCGCAGGCAGAGCCGCGCCGGCGTGGCGGCGCCGCGCCACGCGTCGCGGACCCGCACCGTCACGGTCGTGCCCGCCCGCGGCGCGGTGCGGGGCGTCGCCGTGAGCGTGAAGCGCCCGGCGCACGAGGGCGTCCGCACCTCCACCGCCGCGGTCCCCGTGTCGACCGCGAGGCGGCGCACGCGGCGGTCGCAGCGCCAGGGCAGCTCGACGGTCCGCTCCGGCCCGGTCAAGGTGACCTCGGCCACCGGCACCCGCTCGTCCCCGACGAGCTCGACCAGCGTCACCGTGGTGCCGGGCGTGCCGGAGATCCGCACCATCGCGCGGCCGTTCGTGCCCGGATCGGCGGCGACCACGGGCGCCTCGCTCGCCGTCGCCGTCGCCGCGATCGCGACCGTGCCGACGATCACCCGCCGGTCCGCGCGCGCGTACACGTCCTGCCAGCGGGCGTCGCGGATCGCGGTCCAGTCGTAGCTGCGCCAGCCGCGCCGCGGCACGAGCGGCGGCGTGCGCGCCAGCGCGCGTGCGCGTGCGCACGTGATCCGCTCACGGCCGCCGACGACGAAGACGCGCAGCGCACGCCCGGAGCGGCGGATCCTCCCGCAGGCGGGCGCGTCGCCCGGCGCGGCGGGCATCCGCAGGCTTCGCACCGGAGGCGCGGTCAACGGCTCGGCCTTGCGCGCGATGTACGCCGCGTACGCGCGCGCACCGGTCGGGTTGACGTGCAGCTCGTCGTCCCCGAACCACGCGCCGCGGCCCGCGCTGTCGGCGCGCCAGTCCATCAGCAGCACCCGGTCGGGGTGGCTCCGGGCGACGCTGCGCATCGTGTCGCCCATGCCGGCGAGGTTGCGCGGGGTGACCAGGCCGAGGACGCGGTTCGGGCCGATCGCGGTCAGCGCCTCCAGGACCGTCGCGCGGTCGACCGGCCCGTTCGCGCCCAGCGCCAGGATCGCGAGGCGGGGGAGCGTCCCGGCCCGCCGGCGAGCCGCCAGCAGCGCGACGCCCTCGGTGAACTGGCGGCACGTGCGCGCGTCGGCCTCGATCCCGCGCGCGCCGAGCAGCGGCGCGGCGAGGATCAGCGTCGAGTCGCCGATCACCAGCGGCGGGCGGCGGCCGTCGGTCGTGCGCGCGGAGCCGCGGCGCTGCTCGTCGCACTGGCCGAACGCGATGCCCGGGCAGGCGCCCGCCAGCGCGATGACGGCGAGGGCCACCGCGATCGAGGCTCGGCGCATCGCCGGACGTCAGGTGTTCTGCGTGTACGTGAACGCGACCTTGCGCTTGCCGCTGCTGCAGGTCGCCCGGCTGTCGAACTGCGTCTCGATCGCGTCGCGGCGCTCGCTGCAGCGGTAGCCGCGGACCTTCGCGCAGTGACCCGCGACGCCGTGCTGGCGGCGGCACTGGTGGAACGCCTTGACCAGGCTGAGCGCGCTCTTGCACGTCACGCCCGTGGCTTTGACCGACGTCACGTACGTCGCGCCGAGCTTGCGCTCCTTGCCGCTGATGTCGCAGGTCGATGCGGCGTGGGCCGGTCCAGCTTGAGTGAGGGCGGCGGCGATCGCGGTCAGCAGGAGAAGTCGGCGCATGGTGGGCCGGATCTTATAGGCGGGTGGATGGCTCACCTGTGCGGGAAGCGGGAGTGTGCGAGCGAGTCGGTTCGGCGGCGCCCGCGCGCGCGTCGCGTAGCCTCATCGGTCGTGCCGGCTGCTCGCGTCGTCGTCGTCG
>Ga0182736_1001345_pt1 | contig 24813 bp, 20 predicted proteins | sample eDN5th30CKraftBY_FD_128882 | JGI IMG/M metagenome (GOLD analysis project Ga0182736, IMG submission 128882) | Enriched backyard soil microbial communities from Emeryville, California, USA - eDNA 5th pass 30_C Kraft BY (version 2) (version 2) | ecosystem: Environmental > Terrestrial > Soil >...
AAGCGGAAGGTTCTGCCGCCGGCACCAGGCGGCAAAGTGCTTCCAGTCGGAGGCATAGGCGCGCCGGGTATTGGCGGAGGCGGCGGCCTCGACATAGGCGCGGGCGCGATCGGTGAGATCCTGCAGATGCGCGGTCGCGCCGGAACGGCTTTCCGGGGAAGGGGAGGACCGTCGACACCGGCGCAAGCGAAACATTAACCGCAAGCGCTGTATTGTCCGTCGGCGTAGCGTGTTCCGAAGCGGGCTTTTCGCTGTTCTGCTCGACGAGAGAGGTCATTTCCTCATAAGACGGCCTAATGAACGATAATGCAACATTATCAATCATTAGGCGGGAAAGACAAGCTGTGCGGTTGTTGCGCATAAAGCTGGCATAATCCGCACATTTGGCTTAGGATGCTGGCGATGGATTCGCCAGCCGCCTCGCCCATTTGCGCCCCGACGTTCACGGCCGCCTTGCCCGGCTGGGCCCTGCCGCGCGGCCGCGATCCGGACGATCTTGCCGCCGCCTTTGCCGCAGGTATCGCCTTGAAATCGCTGGACGATCTTGTCCGCTCCGCGCCCATATGGGCCGGCTGCTGGCGTGCGCGCCAGGCCCTGAAGTGTGCCGCTGTCGCGGTCCGGCTGATGGGCCGAAGTGAGGACGAGCCCGCGCTGCGCGACGCCGTTCTACTGACGGCCGCCGGCGACGATCCTGGCCCGGCTGGAAACGTGTTTTTGGCCACCAAAAGACTGTCCACGCGAAAACCCGCATTCTCGTCGAAAGTGGTGGCCGAACTCGCCGATCTTCTCGGACTTGCCTGGGACGACCGGCTCACCGCGGCCGTCGACCACGCCGACGACGCGTTGCAATCGGGCCGCCCGGCGCCGTTTGCCGCGGCGGACCTGGTCACGGCCATCCATGCGGTGCGGCCGGATGCCGGACCGCTCGCCTGGATGTTGGCCGACACGCTGATCGCCGTGCTGCTAAAATGGGATTGTGTCGTGCCGCTGCTGACGGCCGAGCGCTATGGGCCGGCCTTCAAGACGCTTGGGGGCAGGGGGCGCGTGCGCCCGGGCGAGCCGGCCTTTGCCCGTGCCGTCTGCCTTGCCCTCGTCGAGGCAACGGGCGCGGCCCTGCGCACCGCCGGCGAGATCGCGCGGCGCGCCGATATGCTGCTCACCGCCGCACCAAAGGTGCGAACAAAAGGTGCCGGCGCGGTCATCCAAAAGCTGCTCGCCGAGGACGCGGTGGCCGCCTCGGCGCCCGGCAGCAATCTCTCGCGCTGGGCTGCGACCCGGCTGTTCGACCGGCTGGAAGGTTTTGGCGCCGTGCGGGAACTGTCGGGCCGCAGCGTCTTTCGGATCTATGGACTGTAAAGATGGCTGAGCCGGAGGCAGCGGGCAAAACACGAACGTCTCGGACGAAGGACGCGAGCGAACGCTTGTTGGATCGAGAACTGGCGGATCTGCCGCCGGACTTGCGCTGGAGAGAGTGGATGCTGCGCGTCGAGGCGGTAATCTTCGCCGCGGCCGAACCGGTCGGTCGCGAGACGCTGGCCCGTGTCGTCGGCAAGGACTGCAGCATCGACCTCTTGATCGACGATCTGCAGGAGGAACTCCGTGACCGGCCCTATGAGATCGCCTTCGTCGCCGGCGGCTGGCAGCACCGAACGCGTTCGCGTTTCGCCGTTCCGATTAGAGCGTCGCAGGCGTCGACGCGGAGTGCGGCGCCGGCCCTGTCCGACTTCGAGGCCATGGTGCTGATGGCGATCGCGTATTTCCAGCCGATCACCCGCGGGGAGTTGGGGAAGATTTTCGGCAAGGAGGTTAGCCGCGACACGATCGCCAGCCTGCGCAATGCCAATTTCCTTGCCTCCGGCCCGCGCAGCCCGACGCCGGGCGCGCCCTACACCTATGTCACGACGAAACACTTCCTCTCGGCCTTCGGCATGCAGACGTTGCGCGACCTGCCCGATATCGAGGCGTTGGAGGATGCGGGATTGCTGAGCCGACAGGTCGTTCAGACGGAGGAACTCCTCGCCGAGTTGGATGACGGAGAAGCGTAGTAAAGCTGGGCAGGCTCCTGCGAAATGGGCTGCGGATCGCCTGGCTCTTACGGAACCTTGGGCGCGACCTATCCCAACCCGGAAGCCGCAAGGCCCGCAAGCTCGACTATTTGCGCGATCCGGTCTTCGCGGACTGCTTCGACTCGAACCCTTTGCATACCGCAGGCAATTGCGCAGGCATCTAACCGCCTAACAGGTCGGCCTGCCGGATTTCGGGGGCTTCAACATAGGCTTCGCCATCGAGGCCCTGCTCTTTCAGGAAGGGAGCGTCCTTCAGCTTATCGCGAAGTCCGAGCATCCGTTTTTCCGCCCTGCGGACGAAGGTATTGTAGGTCATCGGGATGATCGTGACACGGCCGTCCAGCTCGGTGCGATTTTCACGCTCATCGGCCTCAATCCGCGATCCCAGCACATAGCAGGTCGTGGTAGCCGCATCCGTGAGCAGGCCTTTGCTTCTGAGCTCCTTCACGTAGCGCCAGGCTTGGTCTTTCTGGGCTGAGCCGATCGTGACCCCGGGTTTCTTGATCTCGGCTATCACGAGGCGAGATACGCCGTCCACCTCATGCCCGAAATCATGGGAATCGCGACTGTACAGCCCTACGCTGCCGTCGGGCAGCATCACGAAGTCGGGGCGCTGCCTGCTTCCCATCTCGTCCGATCCGAAAATCTTCCGGATGACCTCCGTCATCCCTCGGTTGCTGGTGAATTCGAGGCTCTCGAATTCCGGACCGAACACCCAGAGCGATCGCTCGAACAGTGGCTGCAGGTCACCGACCTCATCCATATTTTCGTCGCGCAATTTGTTATCGAGGTCTTCGATCAGCTTGAGCCGCGTCTGAATTTCATCAAGGGCGTCCTTGGCGAGGCGCAATGTCCAGTCGTCGAGCAGTTGGTAGAGTGAATCGAGATCACCGGGCTGCAGTGCGTGAAGTTTCTCGACCAAGCCGAATTTCGACGTGCTCAGTTCGAGATTGGCGAGGATGCCAGCGACCTTGCTGACCTCTTCGGTGGAAATCGACGGGCAACTGTCGATTACCTCGTCGACGAACTGGTTCCAACGTTCGCGACCGACCGGGGGTAGGTGGCGCACGGTTTTGACCAACTGCTCCTTCACCGATTCCTTCGCCTCCCGCCGGCGGTCGGCCGAGAATGTGGATAGGTATTTCTTGATCTGGGCATGCACGGCATCGCGGGTCGCCTGCCAGGCTCTGTCGCTCGGAATGAAGGCACTCCAATCGGGCTGCACCGAGTTCTCAAGGATATCGGCCGAAACGATGAACTGGAAGCGCTTGGCCTCGGTGCTTCGCCCGTCAAGGATCCGCTCGTGGTAGAATCCAACCCATCCCGGGTTGCCGACAAGACGCGTATTCACGCGCCATGCAATTCCATGCTGCCTGGTGGTGCGGTCGGCCTTCTGGCTGTCGATCATCACGATCTCGACCTTGCCATATCCCGGCACATCTACAGGCACCCTTTGAATGCTGTGCGTCGGGATATCGTCGAATGTCACCAGAGTTCCGTCGAGTGAAACTACGAAATTCGGGTCAGCGAGGAAGCGCGTGCCGATGATCTCGCGTACCGTGTCCGCATCCATCGATGTACCTTCGCAGGCGGTCGCCGTGATCTCCGTACCGTGTCCGGAGACCTCGCCGCGGGAACTGATTTCCTTGACGTCGAAGGGCTGCGTCGTACCCCGACGAACTTCATAGACGGTCTCGACACCATCCCGCCATGTGCGCACCCGGTAGGGGTCGGAAAACTTGAAGGCGGCATGACGGCCTTTCCCGTTGCGCCCATAGGGGCTGCGGGGAGCGAAGTCTGCCAAGTCCGCGGGCGGTGCGGATTTATTGCCTTCGTCGGCAAGCCGATTGTAATCGAGGGTTTTCCAGCGCCTTTCGAATTGCGCTGGTGTCATGCCCTTTCCGTTGTCGGTGATTGAGAAAGCTATGTTCTGGCTACGCTTAGGCCAGATGATATCGACCCTGGTGGCATAGGCGTCCCAGGCATTGGCAACCAGTTCGACGATGGCCACCGCAGGATCACTGATGATGGGTCCAGCATATTTGTCGAGGAACCGATCGTCGAACAGGATCCCCTGATTTGAATTTTGTGTATCCATCCCATCCCCTTTCCTTAGTACACAAGGAAAATATGCCTGCGTCTATAGCTTGCTTTCATTGACGTTATCACCCTGCGCTCGCATTGCCGCGCAATTCTTCGAATCACGGTCACAACGAGCACCTGGTCCCACTCGGTCGTATAGGCAGGCGAGTGCTGGTCGCTCCGCAATCTCCAGGCTTTGTGTACCCCGGAGGTTGCGAACGCCCAGTGCCCCCGGCATAACGCTGGTACTAACCTGCCATCAGTTGCTGACGTGCAACGTTGAATACCGTAAGGATTTCGCCCAATTTTGCGTTTCGTGGTTACCCATATTCGCCCGGAACTCTAACGTTTTCAACTATTTGAGAAGATCGATCTGGGCATCGTGTAATTCAAAAATGGGTGAAATCCTCTCGGTATTTAATGCCGTCTACAGAAGGGGATCACAGAAGTGGCGCCCCTCGGTCTAACAGGTCGCTGAGAATCTGGACACGCGTACGTTGATTTACCGGCGATTGCGCCACGAGCGCCTCCGCCATTTTTCGTGCGAGACGCCTGGCGTTCAGTCGCAGGGGGGTAGGAATTTTGGACAGACCGGCTCTTCCATGGACATAACTGCTGCGCAGTTCAAACAGCTCGCGATAGGCAGTTGCTGCGTTGGCGTCGTTCAAGAGTGCGGCCAGACGCGCGGCAGCCCTGTCAGAAGCGGAGACATCCCGGTGAGTATCAGGTTTGGGGCGGAGAGCTCTCCTGTGATCCATCTCCAATCCTAGGCCCGCCTCGATGGCGGTCATATGGGCCATGACTTCGTCCATACCGTCAGCCATGAAAGCGCGCACAATGAAATGCACGACTGGCGTCTCGAACAATGGGCCAGCGCGAGCGGCCAGGACACGTTTCCAGAGGCTCTCGTCCAGCCGGTTAAAATCAGTCCGTGCCTCGTCTTCCAGGTTGTTGACGGACGGCCGCTCTATTTCGACTTCTTCGCCATATTGGTCATAAGCAATGTCTGGCTGCAGGGAGAGGGTGTCGGGGCTTGGAGGCGCCATCGGCCTTACAAAAAGATCATCGTCAACGGTATGAAGCCACGGAAGGCGGAAGGCGCGCCAGTTCACTTCGGGATAGACCGCCCAATCTTCCCATGGTGCAAGAAGCAAAAAAAATATCGCAGCCTCGACGACCGGCGGAAAGCGTCCGAGATGGGGATCGATCTCGCCGAAGTCCTGGCTGAGATCGACGAACAGGATGGGAAGAGCCCGCGCTTCCGGCCTTGGGTCAACTGCGACATACTCCTCGACGACCAGCCAGCGAAATTGCGTGAGTTGGCGTACCGGCGGTTCATAAGTAGGATAGAACCGCACGAGCCTTGCAACGTCCAAAAACTCCGCCAGTTCCGGTTCGCTAAATTCTCCAACCACGCTATTTCCGAACCGGATTGACGGAAGGTCATCGCACAAATCGAGCGGACACAAGTGGCGGCGGCGAACCGTCTGGTTTGTCATTGCTTCATGCAGTTTGAGCGCAGCAAACTCAGGATTCAATGCCCTGTCTCGATTGTCCTTTGGCAGATTGAACGGGGCTCCCAGCGACCGTAGTGCATTTGAAAGTGCGGAGTCGGCATGCGGGAAGCCGTAAATTTCGCCGCACACCTCCGTGAGTTTGATGAATGCCGGCCTTTTCGTAAGGCTAGCTGTTCCGGGCGGTGGCATTCGCCAGAGATTTTCAAGTGCGGCTACGAGCTGTACCGGAACTGTCATTTTCATCCTATTCATTGTGCAATCGATGCGATGCCAAACGGATGGTGCTGCTCGATGAGCTGCATCCTGCTTTTACATAGAGCGGCTGAGAATAGGGTTGGTCGAACAAATCACTAGACGTCGTGAGCCACGTGTCATCGCGACGTAGAGATTACGAGCATCGAGCGCGTCGGTGTCGATTACGATAGATACGTCGGCTTCGAGACCTTTTAGCAGAAGAGTGCTGCCAACGGCGCGGTTGGGAACACTTCTTCCAAGGACTCTCGACTGCTCGCGAGCGCGCACTGCCATGTCATGAAATTCCGCGGCTGATCTGGAGGCGTTGAGAGCTTGGATACATGCTCGCAAGATTGCCGGCCGAAGCGGCGATACCCCCGCTTGTCGATTGATTTCAACGAGAAAATCTACGGCCGACTGTGGGTTCGGGTTGTTCGAAAAGGAGACGGCTGCCGTTTCGGCGTCTGTCGGCGGCTTCTGGGATCGGCCTGCGAGCAATGTGGTGAGACGCTGCTTGAGTTGGGCTGGCCCAACACCGGTTAGCGTCTCAGCCGCAAAATCGATCAATGCATTCGCAGCTCCCGGGGCGGCGAAGTCAAACCGTTCCGCGAAACTTATGAAATCGGACAGATCTGCATTTTCGACGACGACCGCTCCTCTCACCCTGCTCGCAATATCCCTGTGCCTTCGCGGGACTCGGCTATCGCAGACAATCAACGCACCTCCGCCATTGACTGGCGACGACGTGTATGCGGCACGCGTGAGGGCCTGAACGTCATCCGGCCCCGTGATTGGCACCCATAATACCTCACTCGGCGCGAGCCGCAGATCGACTGGCTCTCCCCGTGTCAGCGCCCCTCGAACCCACAGGAGCCATTGGCCGAAAGCCGAACATCCTGCATTGTTCCAGCGCCAAGGGGTGCTCATCGGCGGTAGTGGCGGAAAAGTCTTTTCAACCTCGGGCCATCCAACCAGTACGTTCGTCCCCCATCCGAAAATCGCCTGCATGTCATCGCCGAGCACGCAGGTAAGCAAGATATCTGCCAGTCGGCACACCATTTGATGCTGCTGAGTAGTGCAATCTTGATACTCGTCGACGATTACCCTCGAATAGGTGGCGTGCATGACATCACTCAGGTGACCTCCTTCCAAGATGTTGAGGGCACCTTGCCGGACTGCAGGATAGTCATTTGCCGGGAATTTCAGCGAAAGAATTTGTGGGTCCAGGCCGCTGCGTCCGGGGAACGTTCCAACAAGCCGCAGTGCCCAGCCATCTATCGTCGTGATGCGATATCGAGCCCGGGGAACACCGGCTGCGTCCAAGCGTGAACGGAGAGCTGCAACGCCGGCGTTCGTGTGCGTAAGTATCAGAACGGGCTTAGCGAAACCGTGGGCCAGAAGACTGGTTGCAATGAGATGCGTCTTGCCGCATCCCGCTGGCGCTGCGAGACTGCCTCTGTTGCAATGGAGGATACTTACCTCATCCATAGGTCGTTTGTGCCCAGCCTAACAACTCATTGATTTTACTTGTAAGCGCTGGGCTTATCCCTCCCTGGTTCGGACCGAGGATGTGACGGGCGACATGCTCCATGTGCGTGACCGACTTAAACCAGGCGTTTTTTCCGCCACAGGCGCGAGCAAGAATGTTTCGCTGTGAGGGAGAGCTTGAATGTTGCTGCGAAAAAAGGACGTTGCGGATATTTTGAAGATTGTCTGACCCCTGAGACGTAGATGAAATATGCGCTGCGATCAGATCGATGCCGTGGATGGAAATTGCGTAATCCACCATCAGCAGAAGGATGTGATCGTTTACATTGAACACGATCGCGGTTTCGATATCCTGGCCATCATACCATGTGAAAGTGGTACCACCGAGAGACGCCACTTCGGTCTGAAGCGCTTGTGAGGGTTTCACGTCGTCATCACGAAATATTGCCGTGCGGTATCCCAGTGCGATGAGCGTCTTGGCACGTTGATACGGGCGATCTGCATGGCCACCGCCACAATCGACTATGGCAAGCCCGGCGGCCTGAATCGGCGTTTGACCTTGTGCAACACAGTACTGGTCAAGACCGCGAACAAAGCCAACCTCCGTTGCGCCCTCACATAGCAAAACCGACGGGGCAAGAAACGCTTCCGGGAACGTGCGTAGTGTTCCTTGAGCGTCGGCCGGAATCTTATACGGATGATGGGCGCCATCCCTGTTTTTCCTGAGAACAAACAGCTGGTGGTGACCCAGTTCTTTGAGAACAACGGGAGAGTGGGACGTCGCAAACACCTGCTGTGGCGCTGGTGTTGTTTTTGCCCCAAGCGAACCGATCAGGCGCATAATGCGGTGTGGTTCAAGGCCATGTTCAACTTCATCAACAAGAAGGATTGAAGACTTCTCTGCGACCTCCCGCTGCAGTCCGGCGATCAGGAGCCTTGTGGAACCAAGACCCAGGCCGCGAAGAGGCACGCCCATGTCGTTGTGAAGTGCAATCGTCCCACCACTGACAGATACCGAGTGGGTATCAAGCAAAGCCTTTGCGGCAGTGCCGACGGGTACACCGAGCTCCCGTGCTGCCCTATTGACGATCGCCAATGCTCCACCCAGTTGCCTTTCAGCTTCCGCGCCAAACGTCTTTCGGGCCTCTCTTGCTGCATTTGAGAGTGCTTTGGAAGCATCGGGCTTCTCTTCGCTTAAGCGATTAAGGACTGATCCCCGCCGCCAGGCCAAGTTATTTTCAGCCCAGTCCCCCAGCCGTGTAGGCGACAGTGCGAGACGGTCCCCCCAGTTTAACCCTCTATCGATACCCCGATCCTGTGCCCGTTTGGACAGTAAGCGCCACCGAGGTTCAAGATCACCAGATACGGTGAGGTTGAGCCGCAAGACCGTTTCGAGACCATGTCCTGGCTCCTCTTCGACGCCCCCATCGGGCCGTAAGCCGGAGAGGAAGTCGCCATATGCCTCGTAGTTACGTAAACTTTCGCCCAATCGCCCTAGAACAAGCGTAATGGAGATCTCATTCTCAACATCGAGATTGTGAAAATCGGAATCGCTCAGCGTCAATGAGCGTCTGGCGCCGAGGCAAAAGTCGATTGCATCGAGGATGCTGCTCTTGCCGGCATCGCCGGCCCCGATCAGGCAGTTCATCCCATCGGTCGGCCACCAGTCCAACTGTCTGATAGATCTGAAGTTTCGGATCTCAAGTTTGCGGATAACCGCCATAGACATTGCCCCCCTGACGCGGACTGTACTCTGCTACCGCCATGATATTGACCAAGCTTAGTTTTTCACAACAATAAATTGTGGCTGATCAGTACAGGTTCAATGAGTAGGCCTCATCGAGATCGTGATTGACGCATCGTCATCGTCCGGCTCGTCGCCCTTTTCGCGGCGAATGGTGTTGCGCGGCCTGTCCAAATCGGCGGATCTCTCAGAGAGCTCCTCCTAGAACTCGGCCGACTTAGTTGACAGGAATTCGTGTAGCGCCGTTAGTTTGGCCAAAAGTTCGTCGAATGTGATGATCAGCACATCGCGTTGGCTTCCGCGATAGATCTCGAACGACCTTTTCAAGTCCCGCGTTTCCGGCAGCCTGCCGATGATCAGGATGCACGGAACCGACCAAGCCTGAATGTGGGGCTGGTCGTCATCTTCCTTCTTTGCTGCGATACCCTTGATCAGCCTAAGCTTCTGGTCGAGTAACTGGTTTACTCCGCCTGACAAGTCCGTGGATGGGCCATAAAGCGTCGGCGGGCGGTATGGGTCTTTTGTCAGCAGTGGGGTTTCGGTGGTTTTGATCTCGACGATACCGAGATTGCCCAACATACCCGCCTCAACAAGATAGTCCGCATACTTCTCGCCTGATCGCTTGAGGCCCATGCCCCCGACCGATGCCCGGTCGGTGTACATAATGACGGGCAGGCCGAAGAGCATTTTCAACACGAAGGGATTTTGGACGAAATACTCCTGCCAAAATCCCTCCTTTCTTCGGTTAAGAATTTCCTTTGACATGCTTTCTATAAGGACTTGCAATGAGATGAGCTCGATTTTTTCGCTCAACTCAAACAGTTGCACCGGGTCGTCTTTGGCGATCTTGTCGACCTCGCGGATTACCGTTCGAACTGCTGCGGCAGTGTTGGAGTTGCGGGAGCGCGGTGTGCCCCTTTTGACGAGGGCGGACCGCACCGTGTCTTGCAGGTCTACCGCTGGTCGCTCAAAATCATCAGGTTCAAAGTCCGGCACGACGTTTGGCAGGAGGCGATTGCGTAGGTAGCTCACCTTTTCCCCGTTGGCGAACCTCACAGCTGCTTCATGAGCACGATTAATGTCCAGCCGTACGTCGTGGTAGATATGCTCCGGAAGTCGAATCTCCTCTCCGTTGATGGAGATTTCGTCGTCATTGCATATGGTAAGCCCGGCCGCGCCTTCCACTCCGTCGAATGCACTGATGATGTAGCGTATCCGGGGATCGACACCGAAGCCCTCGAATGGCCCGCGGTGGAAACCGGTAGGCAGGTCAAAAAATATTCCGAAGCCAACCTGAGAATCCATTGGTGGCTGATCCTCGAAAGATATACGTTTGATTGACCCGTATTTCGCTTTAGTGAAATTGCTCTGATCGGACCGAAGCCATGTCGGGTAGGTTGTAAGCACGCGGGTGGGAAAATCGTATTCGGCAATCAGGAGTGGCCAGGGACCTTCCGTGAAAGTTACGCCTGAGGCCTTGCCCCGCTTAAATGCCATTTCGCTGAGATAATAGCTCAGATATTGAGTTCTCTCGTCTGGTGTTAGCTCGATCACCAAGGACGATCCGTCCTCCGGATGAACACCTGCATTTACTATCGTTCCGCCGTAGGCGGGCTTGTCCTGCAGTTCCCAAATCTTTCGCACGTCTCACCTCGCCCCCAAGTCTTGGGAGCAAAATGCCAGACGGCAACAGGATTTCAAAATAGTCCCTCTTGTGGGAGGACTCTCGTATGTTCGCTGCGCGTACTGCCATGTAATGAAACTCGCGGCTGACTTTAAAGCGTTGGCCGCATGGCCAATCCGTCTATCGCCGCGCCCGGCTCGGTTGTGGGCGAGGCGTTTCCAGTCGCTGTGCCGCGTCGCCCAGAGAGGACCGCCAACGTCATGCGGAAAAACATCGCTCAGGACTTAAGGCAATCGAAAGCTTGAATCCAGATTCGCGCGAGACGCTCGCTTTTTCCAAGCAAACGTGGACTAATAAGTAGCTTCGGGTTGCTAAGGAGAGGCTGAGCGGCCGCAAATGTATAGTGATCGGGCGCAATAATTTTAAAGCTCAATGTAGAAACAGAGAATATGACCGTACACACTTTTAGGTCCTCTTCCAGCTCTCCCGAGATCGTCAGTATCACCAGAAATGCAATCCGGGAGAACCATCTGAAAAACCGACAGACGAATGTCATGGTCGACACCAACATCCTGCTCACGATCGAGACCGCATACAACGGATCGCAGCGGCACAAGGCCTTGAAAGACGCAGGCATTATCGATCTGGCGAGATTGATCGAAACGACGGCAAGATATGGCGTTTTCATATCACCTGCTGCGGCCTATCAAGAACTTCCACCCGGGCGACGGGCTCCGGTCGAGGCCGCCTTCGAGCGATTTCTGAAAGACTATCTGCCCAACTTCCGGGACGATCCCAACTCGGTTAAGGTTCCTTTCGTCGGCGAGAGTTTTGACCCGGAGGCTTTCAGCGGACTATCCTCGGAGCGTCAAACAATCATCGCCTGCTCTTATGCGTCATTGCTGGCCTTGAACATCATCCATCGCCTAGATGATTTGGACGGTTTTGAAAAATTCACGCTCTACATCGACTATTGTGAAGAGGTCCTGAATCTCATCAGCCTGAAGGAGCTGACGATCGCTCGTTACGTTTTCGCTCCTGAAAAGGGTATGACTGACAACGTCAGGACGCGGAAATCGGCCGCCGTTAACAACTTCACGAAACTGAAGAAAGGCGGCGCCAAGGGTTTGACCCGTGTCCAAGAGCTGCAGCGTATCGCACTGAACGGGGCTAACGACCTAAAACTGATCTCCGCCGCGGATATCGTGAATAATTCACGAGAGCAGTTCATGTTTGGAGTGATCGAGCACGATGTGTGGATCGCGACCCGTGACGAAAAACTCTACGAGTTTTGCTGCGCATGCCCAGGCTTCGTTGGCTGGGGGGCCGGAGGACCACTTGCCCGCTTCGTTGAAACACACCGAGATTTGAAAGGTACCCGCTATTGGAAGGACTCTATCGAGCTACAACAGCAGAGGCTCGAAGCGCGTTACGCGACGGTTGATCGATCCAGGGACATGGACGAAATCGTGACGGCGGCTTTCCATATTGAAGCTGACCTTTTGGACGATAAGGCAAACGGTTACTTCTCGAAGAGATCATGGCGATCTTAACAGTGACAACCCTTTGCGCCTCAAAACCATGACACCGCTATGGTCGATACTCTGCAGATGAAAAATCGTGCCACGAAGCATTCCGGTCCGAGAGCAATAGGGGGGAGGTTCAAGAATGACCGATTTCTATGAGCGCGGATATGAACGGTGTATCGTCACCTTCATTGATATCCTCGGCTATCGAAATCTTTTGAAAACCAAGCATGCTTCCGAGCTAGCTGCGGTTATGGATGCACTGCGGAGTTTCGCCGCAGGTGACGGTGACGACGAAGATTCCCCCTCACACATGGATGAGATCCGTCTGAACACTCAAGCCTTCTCCGAGTCCGTATCGGATGCGGTCGTTCGCGTGCGAACAGTGGATACGCAATCGCCGGATGGCCCATTGGTCTACGAGCTCATCGATCTCCTGCATGCTATAATCGAGTGCCTCAACAAGGGCATTCTTATTCGTGGTGGGGTGACAATCGGTCCTGCTCATATCGGCCTGAATGGCAGAGGACCAATCTTCGGCCCTGCGATGGTTCGTGCATTCGAGATCGAGCAGAACGAGGCGGTTTACCCACGTATAATGATCGACGAAGTGGTCTTGGCTGCATATGCGGAAGACGACAGCCTTTGGCAGAACGCCGAATTCGACGGCGGTGAGGCGCGTCTAACGAGGTCGTTCATTGGTGTATCGGATGATGGATCGTACTTCCTCGACTACCTCCGCGCAGCTGGGCCGGGAGAGTTTGACGCGGGTGTGGTGGGGCAGTTTGCATTCCTACGCCGGCATCGGGAATTGATCGTTGAGGGCCTACGAAATGACGATGCGAAGGTACGCAGAAAATTCGTATGGCTGGCCAATTACCATAACCGTTTCGTAGCGAGCTTGCAGGCAAGATACGACCTTACGGGTTCCGATGGTGCATTCGAGGCGGAGCTTGGAATATCTCCACAGGCCATGTTCGACTCTTTACCGATCGAACCCACTTGGGATCGCCACCTGGACCGTATCCACGCTCTTGCTGAGTCCGTGGCTGACGATTGGTAAGGCGGGCGTCGCGTCGGACCGGGACCGGCATAACAGTGGACCCTAGCTTACGTCTGAAGGCTTGCAAGCTCAGGGTGCCTTTGAGCGATCTGGCTTGGTACGCAGAGGCAAGGTTGAGGAGTATGTAATCGTCGCGATGACAGACGCGGGCGAGCGAGTTGCTGAGGGTAAGCAAATCATCGATGGAATGGCGCGTCCTATGCGAAAGTGTTGCGTGTGATGGTCAGGTTTCATCCAGTCTGTGCGTGAGAGGCGCAAAACCAGCTGTTACCAGCAAAATCATATGGATACATCATTTCAATGAATGCCGAGATTACGGGTCGTAGGTCCGTATCCCTTCAAGAGCTATAACCGTAGGCTGAAGTTCTGCCCGCCCTTCAAAGGTTACTGTCCTCTTAGTAAATTCGTGGAGCGGAATACGCGCACAAAGTGGTCTCGGGGGCCATCACCGCCGACTGGATTTTATCCGGATGAAGGAACGTGGTTCATAGGGAAATTTAAAACCAGCTTGTAGGCCGTGCTTCGTCCTCCAGCCTCGCCTTTTTGCAGGATGCCTTTCGCCAGCAGGTCTGCAATGTCGCGAGATGCCGTGTCCTGGGTGTTGATTGCCACTGAGAACTGACCCGGCGTGGCCTGATATTTCCATTGAGAATTGACCCATGTTCCAACCTTCCCTCGCATGTTTTCAGCGGGGGCTATGGAGTGATCGACATGGCGTTATTGAGCGTGATCCGACGCTGGCATTTTCGAGAAGAACTATCGATCCGGGAGATTTGCCGCAGGACCGGCCTATCCCGGAATACCATCCGCAAATACCTGCGTGCCGGAGACGTGGAGCCGAAGTTCAAGGTCCCTGAGCGGCCGAGCAAGCTTGATCCATTTACGGATCGGTTGGCTGCCTGGCTGAAGACGGAATCCAAGAAGGGCCGCAAGCAGAAGCGGACGATGAAGCAGTTGCACACCGATCTGGTGAGCCTCGGCTACGAGGGGTCCTACAATCGGGTAGCGGCCTTTGCTCGGGAATGGCGTGATGATCGGCAGCGAGAATTGCAGACGACAGGTCGCGGGACATATGTGCCCTTGGCGTTCGATCCCGGCGAAGCCTTCCAGTTCGATTGGTCGGAGGACTGGGCGATCATCGGCAATGAGCGCACCAAACTGCAGGTGGCGCACACGAAGCTGAGCTACAGCCGCGCCTTCATCGTCCGGGCCTATCTCCTGCAAACGCACGAGATGCTGTTCGATGCCCATAATCATGCATTCCGCGTGTTCGGAGGCATCCCCGGCCGCGGCATCTACGACAACATGCGCACCGCGATCGACAAGGTCGGCCGCGGCAAAGAGCGTGACGTCAACGTCCGCTTCCAGGCGATGGCCAGCCACTACCTGTTCGAACCCGAGTTCTGCAATCCGGCTTCTGGCTGGGAGAAGGGACAGGTCGAGAAGAACGTTCAGGACGCGCGTCATCGTCTGTGGCAGCCAACGCCGCGCTTTCCATCGCTGGATGCCCTGAACGACTGGCTCGAGCAACGCTGCAAGGAGTTCTGGGCACAGACCCCGCACGGTCAGATGCGTGGCACCATTGCCGACATCTGGGCGGAGGAAGCACCCGCGCTTATGCCTGTTTCCAGACCTTTCGATGGGTTTGTCGAATACACCAAACGTGTTTCTCCGACCTGCCTCGTGCATCTGGAGCGTAATCGCTACAGCGTCCCGGCATCCTTCGCCAATCGGCCGGTGAGCCTACGGGTTTACCCGGACCGTATTGTGGTCGCCGCAGAAGGACAAATCGTTTGCGAGCATCGTCGCGTCATTGACCGCTCCCACGACAGACCAGGGCAGACGATCTACGACTGGCGGCACTATCTGGCGGTGGTGCAGCGAAAGCCGGGTGCGCTTCGCAATGGCGCACCGTTCGCCGAGCTCCCCGATGCATTCCGGTCCTTGCAGCAATATCTGCTCAAGAAGCCAGGCGGAGACCGGGAGATGGTCGATATCCTGGCGCTGGTCCTTCAGCACGATGAACAGGCCGTCCTGTCGGCAGTCGACATGGCGCTGAAGTCCGGCGTTCCGACCAAGACGCATGTGCTGAACCTGCTGCATCGACTTGTCGATGGCAAATCCTTCACGCCGCCGACCATCGATGCGCCGCAAGCCCTGACCCTCATCAACGAGCCTCTGGCCAATGTCGAACGATACGATGCCCTGAGAAAGACGGAGGCTCGCCATGCGTCATAATCCAGCAAGCGGCGCGATCGTCATCATGCTGCGGCAACTGAAGATGCACGGCATGGCACAAGCTGTCGGTGAGCTGACTGAGCAAGGATCGCCGGCGTTCGAGGGAGCCATTCCGATCCTGTCGCAGCTCTTGAAAGCGGAAACAGCCGAACGGGAGGTGCGATCGACTGCATACCAGCTCAAGACCGCCCGCTTTCCTGCCTACCGTGATCTGAATGGCTTCGATTTTACCAGCAGCGAGATCAACGAGGCGCTCGTGCAGCAGCTTCATCGCTGCGACTTCCTGGACGACGCAAACAACATTGTTCTGGTCGGTGGCCCCGGCACGGGCAAGACACACATTGCCACCGCGATCGGTGTCCAGGCCATCGAGCATCACCACAAACGGGTCCGGTTCTTCTCAACAGTCGAACTGGTCAACGCACTGGAACAGGAGAAGGCGCAAGGACGGTCCGGCCAGATCGCCAATCGGCTCGTCCACTCCGATCTCGTCATCCTCGATGAGCTCGGTTACTTGCCGTTCAGTGCATCAGGCGGTGCGATGCTCTTCCATCTGCTGAGCAAACTCTACGAGCGAACCAGTGTCATCATCACCACAAACCTCAGCTTCAGTGAATGGGCCAGCGTCTTCGGCGATGCCAAGATGACCACGGCATTGCTCGATCGGCTTACCCATCATTGCCACATCCTTGAGACCGGAAACGACAGCTTCCGCTTCAAGAACAGCTCCGCGCACGACACCAAAACGAAAAAGGAGAAAACGAGGAACTTGACCACGACCGCAGACCCGAAACATACCTAACAGGCGGGTCAATTCTCGGTGGAAACGCCGGGTCAGTTCTCAGTGGCAATCGACATTTCGGCCGACAGGTTCGCGAAATTCGGGAAGCCTGTGCCAGTCGCAGGATCGCTGTTGAAGGGCGCGAAGCTATGACCGTCGGAACGGTGCACGCGCTGCAAGGCGCCGAACGTCCCGTTGTGATCTTTTCGCCCGTCTATTCAAAGCATGCAGACGGTGGTTTTATCGACCTCTCGCCCAGCATGCTGAACGTGATGGTCTCGCGAGCAAAGGACAGTTGCCTTGTATTTGGCGACATGGATGTCATGGCGGCCGCGAAAGCCGGCTCCCCACGGGCAGTCCTCGCCGACTTTTTGTTCGCATCAGAATTGAACGCGCTGGAATTTGCGGCTGAACCGCGCACGGACCTGACGCAGGAGAGCGGTCAGCTTCAAATGCTGCGAGATGCGGCAGGGCACGATGCTTTCCTTCTGGATGCGCTGTCCGGCGCTGGACGCCGTTACACGATCGTCAGCCCATGGGTGATCGCATCTACAATGGAGCGCGTTGGGTTTCTGGCCGCATTCGAAGCGGCTGTCCGGCGAGGTGCCGAGATCGACGTGTTTGCTGACCCACTGCTCAACTCGGGCCCTGGCCCTGCGGCCGGCGGTTTGACGCAGATGGAAGCGGTCGAGAAGGTCTTCTCAAAGATCGGGGTTCGGCTGCACAAGCTTCCGAAGCTGCACAGCAAGATAGTGGCGATTGACACGGATCTTCTTTGCATCGGCTCTTACAATTGGCTCAGCGCCGATCGACATGGCCAATACGCGCGCCACGAGACGTCGTTCGTTTACCGAGGACGGCATTTGGAGGACGAAATCAGCGCTATCGTTGGCAGCCTGCGGCGCAGAGAGGCATAGTGGTCAAGGTGCAGGAAGGCGGCAATATATCCAATGTGTCGCGGACCTTTTCTATGCCAGGATCGGCAATAAGACCGGCAAAATGATTGCTCCAGGCCATGCCTATCGCCATGTTCACAAAGAGAAATCAAGCGACAACATCGAGATCGGCAATAAATGGTTGGCGCCCTCACGCATGGCGCACGTGCTCCTAAATGCGACGGGAGCTTGGAAAGGCTCGATCTTCGCCGGCACCACTTCGCTGCACGCCTGGATCATTGAAACGGATTTCAATTGAAGGAAGCTTGATATTGTGTCGCCATCAAAGAAACATGCGCTTCGAGAGGCGGCCGGAGCTCGAAGGCGCGAACCTCACGCGAGAAGTCGAATAGCCGCACCAGGCTCCATTCCTGTCGTCGGGCGTCCGCAACCTCAAGCTCGTTTCTCGTGATGTAGAAGGGCGTACGCTCCCACCCGTTCGTCGTCTTCACCTCGATGAGACGTGGTGACCCATTCGGCGCAAAGCTGGCAATATCATAACCGGCCCCATCACCGTCTTCCTGAGATACCCAACGGACCTTGTCTGCTAGATCGCTGCGACCGGAGGCTAGCAGATTCCCGCGTTCGTGATGGAAAACGCGTTCTTCGCCGGCTTTTCCGAGGGAGCGGTTTTTCTCGTCCCTGCCTGCCACATCAAATCTACGAGCAATCGCCTCAAGCTGTGAGAGTTCGGCCGGAGGCGGAGCGTTGGTCATGGTTGGTGGCGGGCTAAAGGGCAGAGCTCGCGTATCAACATGGCGTTGGGCGACCATGGTTGCACTAGCCGCTTCAGATGACGGGTTCTTTGCGAGCCACCTCGAAACGGCCTCCGCCAATGACATCTGCAAATTGAAGCGCGGTTGATAGCCCTTGATATAGGGTAGCCCAAAGCCGATCATTGCGGCCGATATGTTGCAGTTCTTGAACTCGATCGAGCCCTTGGACCGCCCAAGGGACTGCTGAAGCCCCCTGTTGTTCATGGCTTTGTTGTAGGCGCGACCGGCTAGGTCATCCATCAGCATTTGGAAGTAGACGGCGACGACCGCGTCGTTTTCCCGATCGGACCAATGTTCAGTGTTCATGCCGCCACGCTATGGCGGCAAAGGTGCTTTGTCATCTGGAAGCCCCGGAAATTCGAATGTGACGGCTGGTATAGGTCTGCTCGGGCTTGCTCAAAGTTCGAAAGCTATCCATCATCCAGCAGAGGTTCAGTTACGCGAGCATCTGCAGCCCGTGCTTCTGTACGAGTGAGAGGAGCTTGAGCGCTGGCCCGCTCGGGCGCTTGGCACCGGTTTCCCATTTTTGAACCGTCGACGGGCTCGTGTTCAGATAACGGGCAAAGACCGGCTGGCTGACATGGTTGTCCTCACGGAGCGCCTTGATCTCGCCAGGCGACAGTTCCTGCGGGATGACAAGGCAATCCTCATCGAAGGTCCGCATCGTTTCCTTGTCGATGGTCCCAGCCACAAACATGCCTTCGACCGCGCTATGGATTGCCTCGAACGCATCGCTCTTGAACTTGCGTTTAGTTGCCATGGTGAATCTCCAACAGTGCACCGGTCTCGATTTCCGCTTCCAGATCAGCTTTCTTCTTGAGGCGGTAGAGGTCCGCAAGTTTCCGGAACGCCAGAAGCTCGTCGTCATCGATGTTTGCCCGATCCTTCTTGGCGAAGAGATAGGCGAACACCCAGAACTCTCCGGCCTTCGCCAGAACGATTGAACGATGCATGTTGTCGCTGAGGCGCTTCTTGAAGACGCCACCGCCGAGATCGTCGGCGTGTCCAAGGGCAACCTGCCCGATTGCCTTCGACAACGCCTTGTCGGAGATGCGCGCCTTCTTTGCCGCCTTGGCAAACCACGCTGTTTTGAACACTCGTTTTGACATCGGTTCATATAGCACTAAGTGCTATATCCATCAAGATTTTAATAGGAGAGCTATGCCGCCTCCCGTACCTGATTCAGACTCCGGGCAGCAAGCGCAGCTCTGTTTTGCGGCGTCGACGTCCTCTAGTTTCGAATGTTCACTGCAGGCTCTATAAGAAGTGCTCAAGCGCGCGGCGTTAGGCGCCAGCCAATGCGAGATAGGTGGCATGAAGCAGCAGTTCGACTTGTTCGGAACGGGGGAGGCGAGGGAACCCGAAGTGAAGGCCCAGTCCGTCCCCAGGGACGGCGTGCAAGGTGCTCAGGATGAGTTCGATATGGTCCGCCGGCTCGAAGGAACCGGCCGCTATCGCGTTCTGCGGAAACTGGAGCCTCGCGCTATCGCGGATGCGCCCCGGTCCGGCTTTCCATTGCGGGGCGTCATCGTCGATACGGAGACGACGGGCCTCAATGCCCGCAAGGACGAAATCATCGAGATCGGTGTCGTCGCCTTCAGTTTTGATGTGGCTGGAAACATCGGCGATGTCACCGATGTCTATGGCGGACTGCAGCAGCCGAGTATTGCTATTCCTGCCGACATCACGCGGCTGACCGGCATCACGGACGCCATGGTGGCCGGCCAGACGATCGACATTGCCCGGGTGCAGGCCCTGATCGAACCTGCTGATCTGATCATCGCCCACAATGCCGGCTTCGACCGCCCCTTCTGCGAAACCTTTTCCTCGGCTTTCGCGCCGAAGGCATGGGCCTGCTCGGTCTCCGAGATTGACTGGTCGGCCCGTGGCTTCGAGGGAACGAAGCTTGGCTACCTCATCGGGCAGGCCGGCTACTTCCATGATGGACATCGCGCCGTCGATGACTGCTTCGCGCTGCTCGAGGTCTTGGCCCAGGGCGGACCGGAGCAGGGCAACACACCGTTCGCCGAACTCTTCGCGGCAAGCCAGCGCTCGCGGGTTCGCATCTTTGCCGAGCACAGCCCCTTCGAAATGAAGGATCACCTCAAGGCCCGTGGCTACCGATGGTCGGACGGGAGCGATGGGCGGCCGAAATCCTGGTGGGTCGAGGTCGCCGATGACATGCTCGACGACGAACTCCGCTATCTGCGCGCCGAAATCTACCGCTGGCCCGACGCCGATCCTCCGATAAGGCGCCTCACCGCCCTTGAGCGCTTCAAGGCATGAAGTATCGCCAAACGGCACACCAGTGGAGCGCGTAGCCGTTGGCATACATCACAGGTATTCGCCCGCTTCCATAGTCCGTCAGTCCGACCGCTCAAGGGCTACCGCGATCTGAACGCCTCGACCATCGCCTTTGTGACATCGCCGGGGAAACACACCGGCGAATATCCGCCCGGCTTGCTATAGGCGCTCCGCTTGCCGCAGCGCCGCCCAGCGCGGTCGCGGCTATATGGACATGCACATGAGCTCGGATAGGAGTCGAGAGATTCCGCGATAATGCGCTGGATCAAGACCGAGTCCGGAACGACGGGGATGGCAATCTCGATCTCCTCCGGCTTTTCCCCAGCTTTATCTTGCGGCGGCTTTGTCCATCAACGGTAGACAAAAACGCCTCATTTCAAAGTGGCGAAACGGCGCGAATTTGTCGTGAAGGTTTAACTCAGTTGCGTCCGATCGACAATTTCAGGGTGAAGAGAACGAAATTTCCCGATTATCGCGAATTTGGTACCATGCCCTGCGTTTTGATGGGAGGCTGCACGATGACAGGATGGGATCGCTCGCCCGGGCCAGACAATGATTATGCAAGCGCGCAGCCTTTGGATGTCTGGCGCGGAACTTTCGTCATGGTGCTCATATTCTTTGCGGCGGGGCTCATCATCGGCTGGCTATCCTAGCGTCGACGGCTTTTGCAAAAGGAATCCAATCGATTGCGAGTAGATGCGGGGACAACCTCCGACATGCACGGACTAGCAGCGAACTTCCAGCCGCGTTGCAACGATTTGCGAATAGTCGGTGCCCTGCGGATCGCTGAAGAATAGAGTTGTGAGCATTGCCTGGTTCGCGGCAAGGATTTCATCCGAATCCGGCCTGACGACCTTTCTGGTGCAGCGCTTGAACCCTTCGCCAGACGTCTTCAAATCGTCATCTTTGAGAAAGTCGAGGGCGGTGTACAGCGAGGAATCGTAGACGCCGAAGACGATCAGCCCCTTCAGCGGCGTCTTCTCCGCCGGCTTCTGCGAGAAGGACAGGATCAGCGAGCCGTTCTCATAGGATGCGTGGATGACGTCCGGCTTGGCGAGACGCACCGCTTTTCCGTTGACGGTTATGCTCGTGTAGTAATCGTATTGCGCAAGGGAGTCGCGCACCGTGCTGGCGACCGCCGTCAACTCAGCCGGGTCGAGGGTTGAGTTTGCGTTCTTGTCGAAGTCCATCACCACTGAAGAGGAGAACACGTCGTCGAAGTGCCAGGTATCGCGCAGCTCCCGCAAAGTCCCGTCAGCACCTGCGATGGCCTCGAATTTGGCATCCACGAAGATATGGGGATGGGCGAGCGCGGCCGTCGGTATGCCCGCCAAGAACGACAGGATGGTGCCGGCGACCCGGTATCGAACTCGTTGAACGGTCATAAGAAATGACTGGGGGCCGATTGCGACCGATTTAAGTTCCATCGGGATCCGCAGCCCATTGTTTCGCCGCATTTTGACCTCCACCTGCCATCGTCGGAACAGCGCAAAAATGGCGGCCATATCATGATCAGCAAGACCGGGGTCATCGCCTTTGCCGCGGCCTCCTTTCTGGCGCAGGTTTTGGCGGCCGAGGCGCATCCGCATGTTTTCGCCGATGGCCATGTGGTTCTCGACATCGATGACGCAAAAGAGCTGACGGCGGTGAGGAACGAGTGGACGTTCGACAAGCCGTTCTCGTCCTTCGCTGTAATCGGCCTCGACAAGAATCACGACGGCAAGCTGGAGCCGTCGGAGCTCAAGCCCCTCGCCGAGACCTCGATGAAATCCCTGGCCGGCTACCATTTCTTCACCTGGGTGACGCGAAACGACGCGGAGGTCGAGCTTTCCACCCCGCGGGACTACACCTATCGCTTTGCCGGCGGCCGGCTGACCCTGCGTTTCAGCATGCCGCTGAAGACGCCGGCTCCCATCGGCGATGATCTCAAGGTCGAGGTGTTCGACCCGGAATATTTCGTCGCCTACACTTTTCCCGAACAGGGGGCACTCAAGGTTGCCGGTGGGGCATCGGGCTGCCACGGAACCTATATTCCTCCCAAGCCGCTTGACGACCAGATCATGGCCACGCTGGCGGCCATTCCGGCCGAGCAGCATGACCTGCCGCCCGCATTGGAGGATGCGGCGGTGGGGCTTGCCAACATCTTCACGGTCAAATGCCCATGAGAGGCCAGCGCACCGTGCTGGCGCTTGCCTTCTTTCTCGCGGCATCGGGCGCTGCGCTCGCCGCCTCCAGCCCGTTCGGCATCGCCACTCCCGATTCGCCGGCCGGCGGCGGCATCTCGGGGCCGGCCGCGCCTCTCTATCTGGCCGCCATCCGGTTGCAGACCCTGTTCTACCAGAAGCTGACCTCTGGGCTCGATGCATTTTCCAGCGATCGGCACGCAGGCCTCTGGCTGATGGCCTTGAGCTTTCTCTACGGGATATTCCATGCGGTGGGGCCGGGGCACGGAAAGGCCGTCATTTCGTCCTTCGTGCTTGCGACCGGCGAGCGGTTGCGGCAGGCGGTGCTGATGTCCCTGCTCGCAAGCGCCCTTCAGGCGGTGTCCGCGATCGCGATCATCTTTGCCGCGACGACGCTGTTCGACACGACGGCTGCGCAGATCACGTTGCTCACCGACAAGCTGGAATTGGGAAGCTATGGCCTGATCACCCTGCTGGGCCTGAACCTTCTCGTTTCGAAAGGCCGGCTGCTCGCGCATCGATGGGGAAGGGTGCAGGGTCCGTCGGGATCGTTCGCCTGCGAGGAGGTGGCGGCCGGAAGTGCAAGCCCGGGGTGGTTCGGCCGGTGGGGCTCTCACCGGCACGATGCGGCATGCGGATGCCTCCCTGTCGACCGTCTGGCGACGGTGGGTCTGGGGACATCCTGGAGGGAAAAGTTCCAGGCGATCCTTTCGGTCGGTCTGCGCCCGTGTTCGGGTGCCCTGATCGTGCTGGTCTTTGCGCTGTCCCGTCATCTCGCGCTGGCCGGGACGATGTCCGTGCTGGCCATGGCGGCGGGGACCGCCCTGACGGTCAGCTTCTTCGCTGCCTTGTCGGTGCTGGCGCGCGGATTCCTTGCGCGGTTCGCTCTTTCGAGTGCGGGCGGAGGGCAACGTTTCGCCGTGGGCCTCGAGCTTGCAGGGGCCTGCGCCGTGTTCCTGTTCGGCGCGACGATGCTGTGCGGCCTGCTCGTCTCGTAACCGTCACTACGGCTCGCAGATCGGCAGCGGCTGTGCGGCAGGCGCGGGGCGATCCGCCGCGTATTGCGCGACGCCTGGAGATCGCCCTTTCACAGATTGGTGAGGGGGCCGCATCAGGCGGCCCGCCGATCCCAGCTCGGGAAGGGATCCGGCAGGTTGCGCCACAGTTCCGGATCGAAGGCGTCGGCATCGATGAGGCAGGCATCCAGCTCGGCGCGGATTTTCGCCTCGTCCATCGGGTCGGCGCCGATGAAGACGATTTCCTGCCGCCGGTCGCCCCAGACCGGATCGAGATAGGGCTTCATCATGGCGAGGAAGCCCGGATCGCGCGGCCATTGTTCCTTCGGCACGGACGACCACCAAAGGCCCATCCTGCCGGTCCGCACCAGCGCCCCCGCCTGGCTGATCTCGCCGACATGATGCGGCCGGGTCGCCAGCCAGAAGAAACCCTTCGCCCGCACCACGCCCGGCCAGGGGCGGTCGATGAAGCGCTGGAAGCGCACGGGATCGAACGGCCGCTTGGCGCGGTAGACGAAGGAGCGTATCCCGTATTCCTCCGTTTCGGGAACGTGGTCCTTGAAGCCGTGGAGCTCCTTGTACCAGAGCGGATGTTCGCTCGCCTTGTCGAAATCGAAACGACCGCTTCCCAGAACCTCCTTGAGGTCGACCTTGCCGAAATCCGTCTCGATCAGCCGGGCGTCCGGATTGAGGGAGAGGATGATCTTGCGCGCGGCATCGCGCTGCTCCGGCGTCGCCATGCCGATCTTGTTCAGCACGACCACATCGGCGAACTCGATCTGCTCGACGAGGAGATCGACGATGGTGCGGTCGTCGCCGTCGCCGGCGGTCTCGCCCCGGTCGGAGAGAAAATCGGAAGAGGCATAGTCGTTCAGAAGGTTGGCGGCGTCCACCACCGTCACCATCGTGTCGAGTCGCGCCACGTCTGATAGGCTCATGCCGTTCTCGTCGCGGAAGTCGAAGGTGGCGGCGACGGGAAGCGGTTCGGCGATGCCGGTGGATTCGATCAGGAGGTAGTCGAAGCGACCCTGTTCGGCGAGCGTCCGCACCTCCTTAAGGAGGTCGTCGCGCAGCGTGCAACAGATGCAGCCATTGGTCATCTCGACCAGTTGCTCCTGCGTGCGCGAAAGGTTCGCGCCGCCGTCGCGCACCAGCGCGGCATCGATATTGACCTCGCTCATGTCGTTGACGATGAGCGCCACCCGCAGGCCGTCGCGGTTGGTGAGGACATGGTTG
>Ga0182736_1001347_pt1 | contig 24796 bp, 20 predicted proteins | sample eDN5th30CKraftBY_FD_128882 | JGI IMG/M metagenome (GOLD analysis project Ga0182736, IMG submission 128882) | Enriched backyard soil microbial communities from Emeryville, California, USA - eDNA 5th pass 30_C Kraft BY (version 2) (version 2) | ecosystem: Environmental > Terrestrial > Soil >...
GGGATATCGAGACCCGCACCTACGCCGAGGCCATCCGGGATCTCGCCCGGCGCGCGCTGGCCATGCAGGCCGAGGCCGCCGTCCACGAGAAGGCCATCCTCGCTGTCATCAAGACCTGGCGGCCCGACCTGCTCAACCAGCCGGCGTCGGCCCCATCGTCGCCGCCACCGTGCTCTGCGCGTGGTCCCACCCCGGCCGCTGCCGCAACGACGCCGCGTTCGCCAGCCTCGCCGGCGTCGCGCCGATCCCCGCATCGTCGGGCCTCACGACTCGCTACCGGCTGAACCGCTGCGGCGACCGGCAGCTCAACCGCGCCCTCCACGTCATCGCCCTCTCCCGGCTCCGCTACGACCCCGCCACCCGCGCCTACGCCGAACGCCGCCGAGCCGAAGGACGCACCGACCGCGAGATCAAGCGATGCCTCAAGCGCTACATCTCCCGCCAGATCTACCGGCAGCTCGAGAACCCGCCCTCACCCACTTGACGATCCATAGGAGCGTCCCCTCGGCCGCACGTACGCGTCGAATCGACGTCGATTCGACGCGTACGCCGCGGATCGGTCGCTACGGGACGAGGACGGTCTTGCCCTGGAGCCGCCGCTCGAGCAGGTCCCGCAGGACCGCACCGGCGTCGGCGAGCGGCCGCTCCGCCGGAGCGACCGGGTGCAGGTCGCCCAGCCGGACCCCGTCGAGCACCTCGTCGAGCACGACGGCCTGGGCAGCGGGGTGCTGCATCGCCCAGGCGCCCCAGTCGACGCCGACGACCGTGCGGTTCTTCAGCAGCACCTGGTTGGCGGGAAGCGAGGCGATGCCGCCGGCGGCGAAGCCGATGACCACGAGGCGGCCGAACACGCCGAGGGCGCGCAGGGCCGGGTCGGTGTGCGGGCCGCCGACCGGGTCGATGACCACGTCGACGCCGCCTTCGGACAGCTCGCGCGCCCGGGCCTTCAGGTCCTCGGTCTCGTAGGCGATCGTGTCGCTGGCACCCATCGCCCGAGCGGCCTCGAGCTTCTCGTCGGTGGAGGCGGCGGCGATGACCCGGGCACCCATCGAGCGGGCCACGTCGATGGCGGCCAGCCCGACGCCGCCGCCCGCGCCCAGCACGAGCACGGTCTCGTCGGGGCGCACGGTGGTCCGCCGCTTCAGCGCGAACCAGGCGGTGCAGTACGACTGCACGAGGGCGGCCGCGGAGGGCAGCTCGATGGCGTCTGGGATGCGGGTGAGGCTCAGCGCCGGGAGCACGGCGTGGCTCGCGTACCCGCCGAGCCCCAGCGACGAGAGGACCCGGTCGCCCACCTCGATCAGCTCGACGCCGGGCCCGACGGCCGTGACCGTGCCGGCGAGCTCGCTGCCCGGCGTGAAGGGCGGCGGCACCTTGATCTGGTAGGTCCCGGCGACGAACAGGGCGTCGACGAAGTTCACGCCCGCCGCGGCCACCTCCACCAGCACCTGGCCCTCGCCTGGGACCGGGTCGGCCTCGTCGACGAGGACGAGGTCCTCGGGCGGGCCCCACTGGGTGCACACGATGCGTCGCATCCGCGCACCCTACGGCTCGGTGGCGCCGTCAGCCCCCGGTGGTGGTGCTGGAGGCGGCGGCCCGAGCTTCGGCGTTCAGGTCCACGTCGAGTTGGCCGTCGACGACCTTCACCGGGAACTGGGGGAGGCCCTTGCCGTCGGCGGGGGCGGTGAGCTCCTCGTCGCACTTGGCGCGGAAGAGCTCCTCGTCGGGCTGCCAGATCCACGTGCAGTCACGGGCCTTGTCGATGGGGGCGGCGAGGAACGCGTGCCAGCCCTTGGCGGGGTCGTCGCCGATGTGCTGGAGGATCATGTCGCGGTCCTTCCGGCCGGACACGTCGGCGTAGAGGATCGGCCCCGACTCGGCGATCAGCTCGGCCTTCTTCTCGGCGCTGCCGGCCTGGAACGTCTGGTCACCGATGTTCAGGTCGGTGCTGTTGCGGCCGCCCAGGGCCAGCGTGACCAGGCCCAACGCGATCCCCAGCACCACCACCCCGACGAGGGCGACCGTGGCGGCCCGGCCGACGTGGTTCCGTGATTGGTCGACGGGGCTCACGCAGCGCCCTCTCGGCTCGGGCTCGGATGGGAACAGGTTCCAGGCACCTGCCTAGTATCGCCCGGTCACGCGCTGAACCTCATCTCAGGAGTCCGAGTGGACCTTCTCGAATACCAAGGCAAGCAGTTCTTCGCCAGCTACGGCATCCCGGTGTCGCAGGGCGAGGCGGTCACCACGGTGGAGGATGCGGTGGCTGCAGCCGACCGCATCGGCTACCCGGTGGTGGTCAAGGCCCAGGTCCACGTCGGTGGGCGCGGGAAGGCCGGCGGCGTCAAGCTCGCCAGCAACACGGACGAGGCCCGCGAGCACGCGACCAACATCCTCGGGCTCGACATCAAGGGCCACATCGTGCAGACGATCTGGATCGAGGCCGCCTCGGACATCGCCGAGGAGTACTACGCGTCGTTCACGCTCGACCGTGCCGCCAAGAAGCACCTCGGCATGCTGTCCGCCGAGGGCGGCGTCGAGATCGAGGCCGTGGCCGAGGAGAACCCCGACGCCATCGCCAAGATCTGGATCGACCCGGTCGACGGCCTCTCCGAGGAAGCCGCTCGGGCGTGGGTCGAGGCCGCGAACCTGAACCCGGCCGCCAACGACGGCGCCGTCGACATCCTCCTGAAGCTGTACGAGGCCTACACCAAGGGCGACGCGGACCTCTGCGAGATCAACCCGCTGATCCTCAAGCCCACCGGCGAGGTCCACGCGCTCGACGCGAAGGTCACCCTCGACGGCAACGCCGAGTTCCGCCACGAGGGCTGGGACGTCTTCGACGCCACCCAGATCCGCGACGAGCGCGAGCAGGCCGCACACGACAAGGGCCTGCAGTACGTCGGCCTCGACGGCAGCGTCGGCGTGATCGCCAACGGCGCCGGCCTGGCCATGTCCACCGTCGACATCGTCAACCAGGTGGGCGGCAGCCCGGCCAACTTCCTCGACATCGGCGGCGGCGCCAACGCCGAGGTGATGGCCGGAGCGCTGGAGGTCATCAACAACGACCCCAACGTGAAGTCGATCTTCATCAACATCTTCGGCGGCATCACCAAGGGCGACGAGGTGGCGAACGGCATCGTCACCGCCCTCGGCCGCGTCCAGATCGACGCTCCCATCGTGATCCGCATCGACGGCACGAACGCCGAGCAGGGGCGGGCCATCCTGGCCGACCACGCCTCCGAGAAGCTCCAGTCCAAGCCCACGATGATCGAGGCGGCCAAGGCCGCCGTCGAGCTGGCGAAGTAGAGGAACCACCATGGCCATCTTCGTGAACGAGAACACCAAGGTCCTCTACCAGGGCCTGACCGGATCGCAGGGCAAGTTCTACGGCCTGCGCAACCGTGACTACGGCACCCAGGTGGTGGCCGGCGTCAACCCCAAGAAGGCCGGCACCGACGTCGACGGCATCCCCGTCTACGCCACCGTGGCCGAGGCCAAGGAGGCCACCGGCGCCACCGTGTCCTGCGTCTTCATCCCGGCTCCCGGCGTGCAGTCGGCCGTGCTCGAGGCGGCGGAGGCCGGCATGGAGCTGGTTGTCGTCATCACCGAGGGCGTCCCGGCGCAGGACGAGGCGTACTTCTTCAACAAGGTCCGCCGCGACTTCCCGAACACCCGGATCCTCGGCCCGAACTGCCCGGGCATCATCAGCCCCGGGAAGGCCAACATCGGCATCACCGCCGGTGAGATCGCCAAGCCCGGCGGGCCCGTCGGCATCGTGAGCCGCTCCGGCACCCTCACCTACCAGGCGCTCTACGAGCTGAAGCTCCAGGACATCGGCGTCACCACCTGCGTCGGCATCGGCGGCGACCCGGTCCCCGGCACGTCGTTCATCGACTGCCTGGAGGCCTTCGAGGCCGACCCGGAGACCAAGGCCGTCATGCTCATCGGCGAGATCGGCGGCTCCGCCGAGGAGGAGGCCGCGGAGTTCATCAAGCACAAGATGACCAAGCCGGTCTCCGCGTACATCGCGGGTGTCACCGCCCCTCCCGGCAAGAAGATGGGCCACGCCGGCGCCATCGTCTCCGGTGGCAAGGGCACCGCGGCCGCCAAGATGGACGCCCTGCGCGACGCCGGGGTCAAGGTGGGCAACAACCCCACCGAGGCCGGCGAGCTCATGGTCGAGATCGTGCGGGGCCTCGGGCTCTAGCCCGTCCCGTCCTGCAGACCTGCTCGGTGCCCGCCCTCCAGGGCGGGCACCGGCGCGTCCGGGCTCAGAACGGCGTCGGAGGCGCGCCCGGGCCGGTGCCGACCGGCGGGGCCTCGTCGGTCTCGTCCTTGCCGAGGAAGGCGCCGGCGACCATCGACGCGGCCAGCAGCAGACCGAGGTAGGAGCCGAAGCCGAGGAACGTGGTGTCGAGCGCCAGCTTGATGGCGAGCACGGCGAACACGACGGCGGTGGCGGCCAGGTTCACCTCGCCGATGGGGCGGGGGAGCGTCGGCAGCGACACGTCGGTGAAGCGGCGGACGGCGGTGAGGGCGACGATGGCGACGGTCAGCAGCACGGCGAGCGTGCCCCACCAGCCGCCGGGCGCCTCGGTGGCGGTCCGGCTGAACGAGAAGACCTGGTGCCACGGCAGGAAGAGCAGGTCGATGACCAGGAGGAACGCGGCGCCGACGACGACCTTGTCGCCCAAGGTGACCCTGCTCGTGTCCATGCCCGCTCCTCCCTCCGCCTCGTGCGCCGCCGGCTGGTCCCGGGTCGGGCCACGGTACCGGTGACCGCCGGATCGGGGCACTCGGGGCGGCTGGTAGCGTCCCGGCACGTGCGAGTGGGCGTCTTGGTGTCAGGAACGGGGTCGATCCTCGACGCCATGATCGACGCCGGCGTGCCGGTGGCCCTCGTCGCGGCCGACCGTCCGTGCCGGGGCCTCGAGATCGCATCGGAGGCGGGCATCGCCTCCGAGCTGGTCGAGCGGGACCGCTTCGACGCCGCCTTCGACCGCGACGCGTACTCGGCCCGGTTGGCGGAGGTCCTCCACGGCCACCAGCTCGACCTCGTGGCCATGGCCGGGTTCGGCACCGTGCTGACCCAGCCGATGCAGGACGCGTTCGGCGGGCGGCTGCTCAACACCCACCCGGCGCTGCTGCCGGCGTTCAAGGGCTGGCACGCCGTGCGCGACGCCCTCGCCTACGGGGTCAAGGTCACGGGCTGCACGGTGCACGTCGCCGGCCTCGACGTCGACACCGGGCCGATCCTCGCCCAGGAGGCGGTCCCCGTGCTGCCGGGTGACACCGAGACCTCGCTCCAGGAGCGCATCAAGACCGTCGAGCGCCGGCTGTACCCCGCGACGCTCCTCACGATCATCGAACAGGGCCGGGTGCTGGCGTGACGACGTGCGCGCCGGGGACCGTCCCACCTGCTGAAGGGAACCGCCTGCCATGAGGGCGCTGCTGTCCGTGTACGACAAGACCGGGATCGTGGAGCTGGCCACCGGCCTCCACGAGCTGGGCTGGGACCTCGTGTCGAGCGGGGGGACCGCCCGGTCCATCCGCGACGCCGGGATCCCGGTGGCGGACACCGCCGAGGTGACGGGCTTCCCGGCCATCCTCGGGCACCGGGTGGTCACGCTCCACCCGAAGATCCACGGCGGGATCCTCGCCGACCGGTCCAACGCCCACCACGTGACCGAGATGGCGGACTACGGCATCGAGCCGTTCGACCTCGTCGTCGGCAACCTGTACCCGTTCGGGTCCGATCCGTCGGCGTTCACCCACGGGGGCGGCACCGCCGAGGACGTGATCGACATCGGCGGCCCGGCCATGGTGCGCGCCGCCGCGAAGAACCACGCCCACGTCGGCGTGCTCACCGATCCGTCGGCGTACCCGGCGATCCTCGAGGAGCTCCGTTCGTCCACGACCGGGACGCTCTCGGCCGAGACCCGGCGGCGCCTGGCCCGGGCTGCGTTCGCCCACACGGCGGCCTACGACGCAGCGGTCGTCGCCTGGTTCGACGAGGCTGACGATCCGATCCTGCCCCCGACGCTGCACGTCGCTGCCACCCGCGAGGAGCGCACGCTGCGCTACGGCGAGAACCCGCACCAGCGGGCCGCGCTCTACCGCACCGACGGCGCCGATCCGTGGTGGGCGTCGGCCACGCAGTACGGCGGGATCGCCATGAGCTACCTGAACCTGTTCGACGCCGACGCCGCCTGGCTGCTGGCGCACGACATCGGTGCCGCGTCCGGCGACAAGCCGGCGGTGGCGATCATCAAGCACGCCAACCCGTGCGGTGCCGCGGTGGCCGACTCGCTGGCTGAGGCGTACCAGCGGGCGTTCGAGTGCGATGCCCGCTCCGCGTTCGGCGGCATCGTGGCCCTCAACCGTGTCGTCGACGACGAGACCGTGGTCGAGATGGTCGCCGCCGCCCAGGCCGACCTCGTCATCGCTCCGGGCTACGCCCCCGGCGTGGTCGAGGCGCTGCAGGGCAAGCGGAAGAACACCCGGCTCATCGAGGCGGTGCCGCCGGTGCCGGCGTCCCGTCACCTGCGTCCGATCAGCGGCGGGTGGCTCGTGCAGGAGCCGCACCGCCTCGTGACCCCGCCGTCGGACTGGCAGGTCGTGACGAAACGGGTGCCGACGGCGGCGGAGCTCGACGATGCCGCGCTGGCGTTCCGGATCTGTGCCGCGGTCACCTCGAACTCGATCGTCCTGGTGAAGGACGGGGTGGCGTGGGGCATCGGCGCCGGTCAGCAGAACCGGGTCGAGGCCGGCCAGATCGCTGCCGAGAAGGCGGCCGGTCGGGCGGAAGGCGGGGCGTGCGCGAGCGACGCGTTCTACCCGTTCCCCGACGGCATCGAGGCCGCGGCCGCTGCCGGCGTGGCCGTGATCGTCCAGCCGGGCGGGTCGGTGAAGGACCCCGACACCATCGCCCGAGCCGACGAGCTCGGCGTGGCGATGGTCTTCACCGGCGAGCGCCAGTTCAAGCACTGAGGACGAGGAGCACCCGATGACCGCACGCATGATGCCCGGAGGGCCCGTCGCCGAGGCCGTGTTCGCCGACCTCGCACCCCGGATCGAGGCGCTCGTCGCCGCCGGGCACACGCCGGGCTTGGGCACGATCCTCGTCGGCGGCGATTCGGCGAGCGCCGGCTACATCCGGATGAAGATGGAGAAGGCCGAGTCGCTCGGGTTCACCTCGCCCCACATCCACCTGGGTGACGACGCCACCCAGGCCGACGTCCTGGCGGCGGTACGGGAGATGAACGACGCCGACGACGTCGACGCCGTGCTGATCCAGCACCCGACGCCGCCGCAGATCGACTTCGACGCCGCCCTGCTCGCGCTGGACCCGGCCAAGGACGTCGACGGACTGCACCCCGTCAACATGGGGCGCCTGGCGCTCGGCATGCCGGGTCCGGTGCCGTGCACGCCTGCGGGCATCGAGGCGCTGCTGGCCCACTACGAGGTCCCCGTCGCCGGCCAGGAGGTCTGCATCCTGGGTCGGGGGACGACGCTCGGCCGTCCGCTCGCCCTGCTGCTGTCGCAGAAGCGGCCGACGGCGAACGCTGCGGTCACGGTCGTGCACACCGGCGTCGACAACTGGGCGGACTACACCCGGCGAGCCGGGATCGTGATCGCTGCGGCGGGCGTGCCGGGCATCCTCCAGCCCGAGCACATCTCGCCCGGTGCGGTGGTGGTCGGGGGCGGGGTCCGCTACGAGGGCAAGCGGCTGCTCCCCGACGTCGACGAGCGCTGCGAGGAGGTGGCGGGGGCGATCACCCCGCGCGTCGGCGGCGTCGGTCCGACGACGATCGCCCTCCTGTTCCGCAACGCCGTCGAGGCCGCTGAAGCCCGAGCCGGCCTGGCCTGAGGTTCCCGCACCCCGTCGTCCCGCCCGACCCCGTACGCGTCGAATCGACGTCGATTCGACGCGTACGCCGCGGATGAGGGGCGGCGGGGAGGGTCGGGCTGGCCGGCCGAATCCGAGCATGGGGCGCTTCGACCCGGTGGCCTAGCCTCGGTGGACCATGACCAGGATCTCCGACCTCCTCGCCAAGGGACCCACCTGGTCCTTCGAGTTCTTCCCGCCCAAGACCCCGGAGGGCATGACGTCGTTCGACCGGGCGGTGACCGACCTGTCGGCGCTGGAGCCGGCGTACGTGTCGATCACCTACGGGGCGGGCGGCTCGGCCCGTGACACCACCTACGACCTGGTGGTCCGGGTGAACGAGGAGCAGGCCTTCCCGGCGATGCCCCACCTCACCTGCGTCGGCCACACCCGGGCCGAGCTCGTCGACCTGCTCGAGTCGTACCGGGCCCACGGCGTCGACAACGTGCTCGCCCTCGCCGGCGATCCGCCCAAGGACGGCTCGGAGCCGGGCGGCGACTTCGTGTACGCCACCGAGCTGGTCGAGCTGGCCCGAGAGGTCGGGGACTTCTCGGTCGGCGTCGCCGCGTTCCCGGAGATCCACCCCCGGTCGGCCGACCGGGCCACGGACCGCCGGTTCCTCGCCGCCAAGCTGAGCGCGGCGGACTTCGGCATGACCCAGTTCTTCTGGGACGCCGACCACTACCGCGTGATGATCGAGGAGCTCGGCGACCTGGGCTGCACCACGCCGGTGCTGCCCGGCGTGATGCCGTTCGTCAGCGTCGCCGGTGCCCGCCGGATGTCGGCGATGAACAACACCGACATCCCCACGTGGCTCCAGGAGCGCATGGACGAGGTCGACGGCGATGCCGAGGCCACCCGGCGGCTCGGCGTCGAGGTCGCCACCGGTCTGACCGAGCAGTTGCTCGAGATCGGGGTCCCCGGCATCCACCTGTACGCGATGAACCGGGCGCAGTCGATCCAGGAGATCTACGACAACCTCGGCCTGCGCCGCTGACCCGATCCCGGGCCAGCGGCCCGGGCGTCAGCCCAACAGGGCGATGGCGGCGTTGAGCGTGGGGCTGGGCCGCATCGCAGCCGAGGCCTTGGCCTCGTCGGGGGCGTAGTAGCCGCCGAGGTCGACGGGCACGCCCTGGACGTCGTTCAGCTCGGCGACGATCGCATCCTCGCCCGCGACGAGGGCGGCGGCGACCGGTGCGAACCGCTCGGCCACCTCGGCGTCGGTGGTCTGGGCCGCCAGCGCCTCGGCCCAGTAGCGGGCGAGGTAGTAGTGGCTGCCCCGGTTGTCGAGCTCGCCGACCTTGCGGGACGGGGACCGGCCCTCGTCGAGGAAGCGGCCGGTGGCAGCGTCGAGGGCGTCGGCCAGGAGCTGGGCCCGGGCGTTGCCGGTGGCGTTCGCGAGGTGCTCGAGCGACACGGCCAGGGCGAGGAACTCGCCGAGCGAGTCCCAGCGGAGGTGGTTCTCCTTGGTGAACTGCTGGACGTGCTTGGGTGCCGACCCGCCGGCGCCGGTCTCGAAGAGGCCTCCGCCGTTCATGAGCGGGACGATCGAGAGCATCTTGGCGCTGGTGCCGAGCTCGAGGATCGGGAACAGGTCGGTGTTGTAGTCGCGGAGCACGTTGCCGGTGACCGAGATGGTGTCCTCGCCCCGGCGGATCCGCTCGATCGAGTAGCGGCAGGCCTCGGCGGGCGGGAGGATCTCGAGGGTCAGGCCGTCGGTGTCGTGGTCGGCGAGGTAGGTCGTGACCTTGGCGATGATCTGGGCGTCGTGGGCGCGGTCGGCGTCGAGCCAGAAGACCGCTGGGGCGCCGGTGGCCCGGGCCCGCGTCACCGCGAGCTTCACCCAGTCCTGGATGGGGGCGTCCTTGACCTGGCACATCCGCCAGATGTCGCCGGCGCCGACCTCGTGCTCCATCACGCTCGTGCCGGCGGCGTCGACGACGCGGACGGTGCCGTGCGAGGGGATCTCGAACGTCTTGTCGTGGCTGCCGTACTCCTCGGCCTTCTGCGCCATCAAGCCCACGTTGGGGACGGTGCCCATCGTGGCGGGATCGAAGGCGCCGTTGCGCTTGCAGTCCTCGATGACGACCTCGTAGATGCCGGCGTAGCTGCTGTCGGGGATCACGCACTTCGTGTCCTGCTGCTTGCCGTCGGCGTTCCACATCTGGCCCGAGGCCCGGATCATGGCCGGCATGGACGCGTCGACGATCACGTCGGACGGCACGTGGAGGTTGGTGATGCCGTGGTCCGAGTCGACCATGGCGACCGAGGGGCCGTTGGCGTAGGCGGTGGCGATGGCGCCCTCGATGGCCGCCCGCTTGTCGCTGGGCAGCCCCTCGATGGCGGTGAGCATGGCGGCGAGGCCGTCGTTGGGGTTCGCGCCGATCTCGTCGAGCAGGGCGCCGTGGGTGGCGAACAGGTCGGCGAAGTAGGCCCGGACGACGTGGCCGAAGATGATCGGGTCGGAGACCTTCATCATCGTGGCCTTGAGGTGGACCGAGAACAGGACGCCCTGGGCCTTGGCGTCGGCGATCTGCGCGGCGAGGAAGTCCTCGAGGGCCACCTTGCTCATGACCGTGGCGTCGACGACCTCGCCGGCGAGGACCGGCAGGGAGGGCTTCAGCACGGTCACGGTGCCGTCATCGGCGAGGTGCTCGATGCGCAGCGTGTCGGCTGCCTCGAAGGTGTGCGAGCGCTCGTTGTGGCGGAAGTCGCCGGAGGACATCGTCGCGACGTGGGTGGCGGAGTCGGCTGACCAGGCGCCCATCGAGTGCGGGTGCTTGCGGGCGTAGTCCTTGACCGACTTGGGGGCCCGGCGGTCCGAGTTGCCCTCGCGGAGGACGGGGTTCACCGCGCTGCCCTTGACCCGGTCGTAGCGGGCTCGGGCCTCCTGCTCCTCGGGTGTGGCCGGCTCGTCGGGGTAGTCCGGCAGGGCGTAGCCGCGCGCCTGCAGCTCGGCCACGGCCTCCTTCAGCTGGGGGACCGAGGCGCTGATGTTGGGCAGCTTGATGATGTTGGCCTCGGGCCGCGTGGCCAGCTCACCCAGCTCGGCGAGGGCATCGGGCACGCGCCGGTCCTCGGGGAGGAGGTCGGCGAAGGCCGCCAGGATGCGGCCGGTGAGCGAGATGTCGCGGGTCTCGACGGCGACGTCGGCCGCGCCGGTGAACGCCTCGATGATCGGGAGCAGCGAGTAGGTGGCCAGGGCCGGGGCCTCGTCGGTGTGGGTGTAGATGATCTTCGAGGTGTCGGTCATGGCGCGGCGTCCAGCGGGGGAGGGGTCAAGTGGTCCCCGAGACCCTACCGAGGGCCGCTGACGGTGCCGAACGGGCGGGGTGCGAATCCGGGGGATGCCGGACCCGAGGTGGCCGGTTACGATCTGACGGTCCGTCAGAAACCGCCGGAGGATTCCATGCTCGACCACCTGATCACGGGCGGCACCGTCGTCGACGGGACCGGAGCCGCACCCCGCCTGGCCGATGTCGCCGTGCGCGACGGCCGGATCGTGGCGATCGCAGCGCCGGGCGAGATCACCGAGGACGCGGCGGCGGTGATCGACGCCACGGGCCAGTTGGTCATCCCCGGGGTGATCGACCCGCACACCCACTACGACGCCCAGCTGTTCTGGGACGGCGGTGCGTCGCCGTCGAACGTCCACGGCGTGACGACCGTGATCGGCGGCAACTGCGGATTCACGCTGGCGCCCCTCAAGGCCGAGGACGCGGCCTACACCCGCGAGTTCATGGCGAGCGTCGAGGGCATGTCGGTGGCCGCGCTCGAGGAGGGCGTGCCGTGGAACTGGGAGACCTTCGCCGAGTACCTCGACCGGCTCGAGGGCCGCATCGGCGTCAACGCGGGCTTCCTGGTCGGGCACAACGCGCTGCGCCGCTACGTGATGGGTGCCGAGTCGGTGGGCAGCGAGGCCACGCCCGAGCAGGTCTCGGCGATGCAGTCGCTGCTGGCCGAGTCGATCGAGGCCGGCGGCCTGGGGTTCTCGACGACCCTGAGCCGCACCCACTCCGACGGCGACGGCAAGCCAGTGGCGTCGCGCTGGGCGACCAACGAGGAGCTGCTGGCCCTGTGCGCCGTGGTCGAGCAGCACCCGGGGACCACGCTCGAGGCGATGACCGACGGCTGCCTCGACCAGTTCTCCGACGAGGAGATCGAGCTGTTCTCGGACATGACCGCGACAGCGAAGCGCCCCCTCAACTGGAACGTGCTCACCATCGACTCCCGCGAGCCCGCCCGGGTGCCCCGGCAGCTGTCCGCCGGTGACGTGGCGGCGGCGAAGGGCGGTCGCATCGTCGCCCTGACCCTGCCGGTGCAGGTGCCGATGAACATGAGCTTCCTCAACCACTGCGGGCTGTTCCTCATCCCGGGGTGGAAGGACGTGCTGGGCTTGGCGGTGCCCGAGCGCATCGTCGAGCTGCAGAAGCCGGAGGTGCAGGCCCGGATGCTCGAGCAGGCCCAGTCGCCGGAGGCGGGCGTGTTCAAGCGCCTCGCCGACTTCGAGAACTACATCGTCGGCGACACCTACTCGTCGGCGAACGAGGGGCTGAAGGGCCGTCGCGTCGGCGAGCTCGCCGCCGAGCGGGGCCAGGACGCCTTCGCGACCCTCATCGACATCGTGGTCGCCGATGGCCTGCGCACCGTGCTGTGGCCCATCCCGCCGGACGGGGACGACGCCTCCTGGGAGCTCCGCCGCCAGACGTGGGCCGACGACCGGGCGATGCTCGGCGGTTCGGACGCCGGCGCCCACCTCGACCGCATGTGCGGCGCCCCGTTCCCGACCCGCTTCCTGGGCGACACGCTGCGCGGCCGCAAGCTGGTGCCGTTGGAGCGGGCGGTCCAGCTGATGACCCAGGTGCCCGCCGAGCTGTTCGGCCTCGAGGACCGTGGGATCCTCGCCGAGGGGTTCCACGCCGACATCGTGGTGGTGGATCCCGAAACCGTCGGTTCGGAGCTGGCCGAGCTCGTGCACGACCTCCCCGGCGATTCGCCCCGCCTGACCGCCGACTCGATCGGCGTCACGCGCGTCCTGGTCAACGGGACCGTGGTGGTCGTCGACGGCAAGCCCACGGGCGAGCTGCCGGGGACGATCCTGCGCAGCGGGCGCGACACGCGGACGGTCGCCACCTCCTGAGCAGCGGACCGCCTCGGGTCAGGAGGCCGTCGCCTCGGCGGCGGCCTTCAGCCGTTCGAGGGTGACCTGCATCCCGTCGGCGAGCTGGCGGCCCCGAACGCCCTCGAGCGGGAGGGAGAGGAGCTTGATCGGCAGGGAGGCGTTCACGTCCTCACGGGTCTCGGTCACGGTGCAGCCGGCCCCGTCGGCGGTGGCCTCGAAGCGGTAGGTCCAACGGGCACCGGAGAGGCCGGTGTCGAAGCTGAACGCCCGGCCGCGATCGGCCTGGCGGATCGTGCTGGTCGTGGACCACGTGGCGGGCACGCCCAGGACCTTGGTCCGGTTCCACCCCTTGAACCGCGCGCCCGGGAGGGCGGTGGTCGCCCCGTCCACCCATGCGGTCCGGTAGCACTCCGGCGACCACCGGCCCATGTTCGTGATGTCGGCGACGAGGTCGTAGACCTGCTCGGCCGGAGCGGCGATCTGGATCTGGGCGGTGTCCATGCTGCGAATCCTTGCCGGTCGGCGGCGACGGGCACGGTTCCACCTGATCGTCTTCGGGGCCTGGCCAGGTATGGAGCGCGGCATTGGAGCCGGGCGCGCCGGGCCACGCCTCGGGGTCGAGGTCCAGCATCGGGTCACCGAGGCCGGGTTCCGTGTCGGCCCGCCACCGGCTCATCGGCGCGTCGGGGTCGATCTCGTAGACGCCGCGCTCCACCCGGCGGACGCGGCCACGGGCCAGCTCGTGGCCCATGGCGTCGGCCAGCGCCTTGGTGGGCGTCTCGCTGTACACGGCGTAGCCGTAGTGGTGGAGCAGGGCGTGGAGCGCCCGGAGCTGCAGCCGGCCGTGGACGCGCAGGATCGCCCGGCACGTCGCCCGCAGGCCGCGGCCCCACAGCTCCCTGGCCTCCGGATGGGCAGGGGGCATGGGGAGCTGGTCAGCGTCCGGAGGCTGACGGCCGAGGCGGTGGGGCCAGCGGGGCCATAGCGCCTCCCGGGTCTCGTCGAGCCCGTCGAGGATCTCGATCCGCCGGTTGGTCAGGTGCTCGAGCTCCTGATCCAGATCGGTCAGCTCCATTCGGAGTTCGTTGCGCTGCGTCTGGAGCCGGACCCGGCGTTGGTTGGGGATGCGCTGGATCTGCCGGAGCGACTGTCGGCGGAGGCGCATCTGGAGCGTTTGCTCGGCGGGCGAACCGGCGGGCGGAAGGGACCAGATCTCGTCCAGGTTCATCGTGGCCTCGTACGTGGGTGGTGGTGCGGAAGGAGCTCCCCGGGAGGCCGGCGACCGGCGATGGCTCCATGATCGCCAGGGGGTCTGACATCGAGCCCGGCCGGTCGGCTTCCGTCGACCGCCCCGGCCGCCACCCTCCCGAGCAGGCCGCCGGTCGGCCTGCCACCCGCCCTTACGCGCCGAATCGACGTCGATTCGGCGCGTAAGGGCGGCGCTCGGGAGTGGGGAGGGGGTGGAGTCGGTAGCGTCGGCACGGCTGAAGCCGGGCGGCGTCCATGGCCCTCGGTCCACCGACTCGGGAGTGAAGATGCAGACGTACCCGCAGCTCTACATCGGCGGCCAGTGGGTGGACCCCCACGGGACCGGCACCATCGACGTGGTCAACGCCTCGACCGAGGCCGTCATGGGGTCGATCCCCGAAGGCGACGAGACCGACGTCGACCGCGCCGTCGCGGCGGCTGCCGACGCCTTCGAGGGCTGGGCGGCCACCCCGCCGGTCGAGCGAGTCGCGTTCGTCCAGGCGATCGCCGAAGGCATCGGTGCCCGGAGCGACGAGCTCGCCGAGACGATCTGCGGAGAGGTGGGCATGCCGATCTTCCTCTCGAAGCGCATCCAGGCCGGTCTCCCGCAACTGATCGCCGGCAGCTACCCCGCCATCGTCGAGGCCTTCTCCTGGGAGGAGACCGTCGGCAGCTCGCTGGTCGTCAAGGAGCCCCTCGGCGTGGTCGGCGCCATCACGCCGTGGAACTACCCGCTCCACCAGATCGTGCTGAAGGTCGCACCGGCGCTGGCGGCGGGCAACACCGTCGTCCTCAAGCCGAGCGAGGTCGCACCGCTGAACGCGTTCATCCTCGCCGAGATCATCGACGGGACCGGGCTCCCGGCAGGCGTGTTCAACCTCGTGTCGGGCATCGGACCGGTGGTGGGGGAGGCGATCGCCGCCCATCCCCGCGTCGACATGGTCTCGTTCACGGGGTCGACCAACGCCGGTCGCCGAGTGGCCGCAGTGGGAGCGCAGACGGTGAAGCGCGTCGCACTCGAGCTCGGCGGCAAGTCCGCCAACATCCTCCTCCCGAGCCTGGAGGGCGACGAGCTGGCGAAGGCGACGAAGGCCGCCGTGGGCTCGGCGTACCTCAACTCCGGTCAGACCTGCACCGCGTTCACCCGGCTGCTCGTCCCCGCCGACAAGCACGACGAGATCGTCGACGCGCTGCGGGAGGAGGTCGAGTCCACCTACACGCTCGGCGACCCGGCGACCGGCGGCGGCCGCCTCGGCCCCCTGATCAGCGCCGCGCAGCGCGAACGGGTCCGCAGCTACATCCAGAAGGGCATCGACGAGGGCGCATCGCTCGTCACCGGCGGTGCCGAGCAGCCCGAGGACCTGCCCACCGGCTACTACGTGAAGCCCACCGTGTTCGCCGACGTCCGCAACGACATGACCATCGCCCAAGAGGAGATCTTCGGCCCCGTGCTCTCGGTGATCCCCTACGGGAGCATCGACGAAGCGGTCGAGATCGCCAACGACTCGTCGTACGGGCTCTCCGGCGGCGTGTGGGGTGCCGACGTCGACGAGGCCAAGGCCGTGGCACGGCGGATCCGCACCGGCGGGGTCGAGGTCAACGGCGGCTCCTACAACCCGCTGGCGCCCTTCGGCGGGTACAAGCAGTCCGGCATCGGCCGTGAGGCCGGCGTGTACGGCCTCGAGGAGTTCCTCCAGACCAAGTCGCTGCAGCTCTAGGGCGGAGCCGCCCCGAAGCCGTCAGCGCTCCGGCTGGTCGAGCCAGGCGTCGATGCGCCGCCACGTCGAGTGCATCCGGGTCGCATGCCAGGCCCAGGCCTCCGTCACGCTGTCGACCGGCACCCGGATCCGCACGTACGGGTCGACCGCCGGATCGGGGGCGGGGCCGATGCCCTCCATCTCGTCGAGGTCCGGCAGCAGAACGGCGAGGGTCCCCTTCGAGAACCACACCACCCAGCCGGGGATGTGCCGCTGGTCCAGGGTCGTCCCGAACACGGCGGCCGGCCACCCCTGGCCGGTGTCGTAGAGGGTGCCGGGCACGGTGGCGGGCCGGTGGTCGATCGCGTGCGGTGCGAGCATCGACCAGCGCAGGTGGCCGGGCATGAGGGTTCCGTACACGAACAGCGCGTCCTGCCGGTTCACCCTCGACCTCCCTCTCCCATCCCCCAACTGTGCCCGACGAGCCGGCCACGCCGCTTGACCCGGCGGTCAAGATCGGTACGCTCAGCGGCGATGAACGCTCCTCCCCTCGGCCGCGTCGCATCGATCGGGCGCCTGCTGCCACCGTCCGCGCGCTCCGCCGCGGCCCGCCTGCCCGGGTCCCTCGCCCCGCCCGTCGAACCCGGCCTGGCGACCCCGCGGATCGCGATCATCGGCTCCGGGTTCGGCGGCATCGGCATGGCCTGCCGGCTGCGCCAGGCGGGGATCGAGAGCTTCACGATCTACGAGAAGGCCGACGCCGTCGGCGGCACCTGGCGGGACAACACCTATCCCGGCGCGGCCTGCGACGTCCCCTCGCACCTGTACTCCTTGTCGTTCGCACCGAAGACCGACTGGACCCGCAAGTTCCCCGAGCAGCCCGAGATCCTCGGCTACCTGAACGAGGTCACCGACCGGTTCGGGCTCCGGCCGCACCTCCGGCTCGGCACCGAGCTGACCGAGGCGACCTGGGATGACGACGCAGCCTGCTGGCGCCTCGCCTTCGCCGACGGGAGCACCGACGTGGCCGATGTCGTCGTCGCCGCGACCGGGCAGCTCAACCGGCCGCAGATCCCCGTGATCCCCGGGCTCGACGACTTCGAGGGAACCGTCTTCCACTCGGCACGATGGGACCACGACCACGACCTGACCGGGCGGGACGTGGCCGTGATCGGGATCGGTGCCAGCGCCATCCAGTTCGTCCCCGAGATCGCCAAGACGAGCGGCGAGCTGACCCTCTTCCAGCGCAGCAGCAACTTCGTCGCCCCGAAGCCCGACGGGGTGTTCTCGGAGCAGACTCAGGAGCGGTTCCGCCGGTACCCGGCGCTGCAGCGGCTCTACCGGCTCTCGATCTGGGCCCGGTTCGATGCCCGCTGGCTGTGGTTCCGCAAGGACTCCCGCGCCGCCAAGCTCCTGGAGAAGCGCTTTGCGGCCGAGCTCGGCAAGGCGGTGAGCGACGAGCTCCCCGCCGAGGCGCTCCTCCCCGATTACCCGCTCGGGTGCAAGCGGATCCTGATCTCCAACGACTGGTACCCGACGCTGTTCCGGCCGAACGTCGAGGTGGTGACGGCACCGGTCGAGCGGATCACCCCGACGGGCGTCGTCGCCGGCGGGGTGGAGCACCCGGCCGAGACCATCGTGTTCGGCACCGGGTTCGCCTCCACCGGCTTCCTCGCGCCGATCACCGTCACCGGACGCGACGGCCGCGACCTCCACACCGAGTGGCGGGACGGCGCCGAAGCCCACCTCGGCATCACGGTCGCCGGGTTCCCGAACCTCTTCGTCCTCTACGGCCCCAACACCAACCTCGGCCACAACTCGATCATCTTCATGCTCGAGCGCCAGATCGCCTACGCCCTCACCTGGATCCGCCGGCTCGTCGAGGACGACGCCGCCTCCGTCGAGGTCCGAGACGAAGCGCAGGCCGCGTCGAACGCCCGGCTCCAGCGCCACCTCGAGCGCACGGTGTGGGCCGCTTCGTGCCACTCCTGGTACAAGACCGCGTCAGGGAAGATCACGAACAACTGGTCGGGCCCGACGCTCGCCTACTGGTGGCGCACCCGGCGCCCCGACCGGGCCGAGTTCGCCACGAAGCGCCGGCCGAGCCGCCACCCCGTCCATTCGGGTGGGGCCGGGTCACCGGAATAGGGTCGGAGCCGCCGCTTGGCGCCCCGGTGCCAGGCCTGCCCGAGCATTCGTGCCCCCATCGAGGAGACCATCCCATGACCACCGAGCCCGTACGCGTCGCAGTCACCGGCGGAGCCGGCCAGATCGGGTACAGCCTGCTGTTCCGCATCGCCAGCGGAGCGCTGCTGGGCCCGGACACCCCGGTCATCCTCCAGCTGCTCGAGATCACCCCGGCGCTCGGCGCGCTCGACGGCGTCGCCATGGAGCTCGAGGACTGCGCCTTCCCGCTGCTGTCCGGTGTGGTCAAGACCGACGACGCCGACGTCGCGTTCGGTGACGCCGACATCGCCCTCCTCGTCGGCTCCCGCCCCCGCACCGCCGGCATGGAGCGCGGCGACCTGCTCGCCGCCAACGGCGCCATCTTCACCACGCAGGGCAAGGCCCTCTCCGACAGCGCCAAGAAGGACGTCAAGGTCCTCGTCGTCGGCAACCCGGCGAACACCAACTCGCTGATCGCCATGAACAACGCGCCGAACATCGATCCCCGCCAGTTCACGGCCATGACCCGCCTCGACCACAACCGGGCGATGGCGCAGCTCGCCACCAAGACCGGCTCCACCGTCAACGACATCACCAAGATGACGATCTGGGGCAACCACTCGGCCACCCAGTACCCGGACCTGTTCCACGCCGAGGTCAACGGCCAGAACGCGGCGGCGCTGGTCAACGACCAGGCCTGGCTCGAAGGCGACTTCATCCCGACGGTCCAAAAACGCGGCGCAGCCATCATCGACGCCCGCGGCTCGTCGTCGGCGGCGTCGGCGGCGAACGCGGCGATCGACCACGTGCGCGACTGGGTCGCCGGCACCCCCGAAGGCGACTGGGTCTCCATGGCCGTGCCGTCCGACGGCAGCTACGGCGTGCCCGAGGGCCTCATGAGCTCGTTCCCGTGCACCTGCAAGGACGGCGAGTGGAGCATCGTGCAGGGCCTCGAGATCGACGAGTTCTCGCAGGGCCGCATCGACGCCTCCGTCGGCGAGCTCGCCGAGGAGCGCGACGCCGTCAAGGAGCTCGGCCTCATCTGAGCGCCCTTGCGCGCCGAATCGACGTCGATTCGACGCATCCGAGGTTCATGAGTCGCAGGACGGGGGTGCCGTACGGCACCCCCGTCCCGCGTCCGACCGGTCATCGCAGGACCACCGCCGGCCGGTCCGGCCCGACCGAGCCCCTCGAGTAGCGGACGCGTCGAATCGACGTCGATTCGACGCGTACGGGCTCGAGCGAGGAACCCGGGGGCGGTGGTCCCTCTCGACGCGAGCCAGGTCGGGCCGGGTCAGGCGGAACCCGGACCGGACCCGGACCGGGCACGGTCTCGCTACTTCAGGAACTTGCTGGTGGTGTTGTCGGCGAGGACCTTGCCGTCGGTCTGGCACGTCGGGCAGTAGACGACCGTGTAGGCCCGGTACTCGACCGTGCGGAGGGTGTCGCCGCAGCGCGGGCAGGGCTGGCCCGCGGCGTGGTGGATGCCGCCGCGCTCGGCGGACTTCACCATCTCGTCGTGGGTCCGCTCCTCGGCCAGCGACTCGGCGATGCACTCCTGGACGGCGGCGGCGAGGGAGGCCACCTGCTCCGGCTTGAGCTTCGACGCGTTCGCGAACGGCGACAGCTTCGCCCGGTGGCAGATCTCGTTGGCGAGCCGTCGGCCGATGCCGGCGACGGCGTGCTGGTCGCGCAGCACCCCGTGGAGGCGCGACGAGCGCGAGGCGAGCACGGCCGCCCAGCCGACGGCGTCGAGGGTGTCGGCGTCGGGGCCGAGCCCTTCGATCGGGGCTTGCGACTCCAGGTCACCGGCCACGACCCACACGCCCGCCTTGCGCTCCGTGCCGGGCTCGGTCAACAGCAGCGCCCGGCCGTCGGCGAAGGTCCAGCGGGCGATGCCGCCGCGGGGCTTCGCGGCCTGCTTCTCGTCCGGGCGCAACCGGCCGCCCTGCATGAGGTGGATCACGAACGTCACCGGACCGACCTCCATCAGGAGGTACTTGCCACGGCGCCCGAACGACGCGACCGGCGACCCGAACGCCTCGGACGGATCCGGCTGGTACGTCTTGAGCGCGGTGAACGTGATCGGCCGGAAGCCAGCCAGCTCGACCCCGCCGAAGTCCTCGCCGAGGCGCTCCGCGTGCGCTTGCAGCTCGGGCAGCTCGGGCACCGGTCAGCCTTCGATCCCGGCGACCACCGGCGGCGCCGTGCGGGCCCGGACGGTGGCGAACACGTCCTGGAGCTGGGCCAGCACGTCGCCGTGGGCGAGCAGCACCCGCAGGTCCCCGCCGACCCGCAGCCGCCCGGTCATGAACGCCCGCTGCGCCGAGCCGTGGCCCATGGCGATCGAGGCGGCCGTGGCGTAGTCCTGGTGGAAGCGGACGGTGGCATCGGCCACGGGGCCGGGCGTCACCGCCACCGATCCCCGGTCGAACCGCATCCCGTAGCGCACGTCGCCGTCCGGGCCGCCGGTGACCTCCTGCTCGATGGTGAGCGACACCTCGCGGGTGCGCTCGGCCAGGTCGGCGTCGGTCGACGCCGCCTCGTGGAGGGCGCCGATCCACTCGTCGCTCAGGAACGTCAGCATCCCCGTCACGCTACCGGCGCGGCCCCCTACGATCGCCGCTCGGTGCCATCCGACGTCCGGAGCGGTCACCGCAGGAGCAGAGGAGCACCCGTGCCCGACCCCGCAGGCCCCGCCAGCAACGCCAGCAACGCCAGCAACGCCAGCAACGCCAGCAACGCCAGCAACGCCAGCCCCGCCGACCCGTCCGACGAGCAGCGGCACGCTCCCACCGAGGAAGCCCTCTGGAGCGAGAGCTGGTACCTGGACTTCTTCGACCCCGAGCAGGGGATCGGCGGCTACGTCCGCCTCGGCCTCTACCCCGGCCTCCAGACCGCCTGGTACTGGGCGTGCGTCGTCGGCCCCGACCGCCAGCTCGTCACGGTGATCGACCACGACGTCGCCATCCCGCCCGGCCGCTCCCACGAGATCCGGACCGAGGGCCTGTGGGCCGACTACACGGTCGAGACCGCGCTGGACCACGTGTCGGTCGGCGTCGAAGCGTTCGCGGTGGGAGTCGACGACCCGGCCGAGGTGTACGGCGAGCTGCGCGGCGACCGGGTGCCCCTCGGCTTCGACCTCGAGTGGGAGACCGACGGCGGCTCGTTCGCCTACCCCGGCGTCACCCGGTACGAGGTCCCGTGCCGCGTCCACGGCGAGGTCCTCGTCGGCGCCGAGCGCTTCGAGATCGACGGCTTCGGCCAGCGGGACCACTCGTGGGGCGTGCGCGACTGGTGGAGCTACGGCTGGAGCTGGACCGCCGGACGCCTCGACGACGGCACCCGCTTCCACGGCGTCGACGTCCGCCTCGGCGCCGACCCCCTCTACGGGACCGGCTACGTCCAGGCCCCCGACGGCACGATGACCGCCGTCGACCAGACCTCGCACACGACCGATCCCGACGCCGCCGGCCTCCCCACCGCCGCCACCTGGCACCTCGGCACCAGCACCAGCCCCGGGGCCGGCGGCGCCGAGGCCCTCGACCTCACCATCGAGCCCGTCGCGTTCTCGCCCGTCCTGCTCACCGCGCCCGACGGCCGCCTCAGCCGCTTCCCCCGGGCGTGGTGCCGGTTCACCGCCGCCGACGGCCGCACCGGCCACGGCTGGACGGAGTGGAACCAACCGCAGCCGGGTTAGCCAGCCGAGGTCGCCGCCCGGTCCGGCAGCAGGGACAGCGCCACGGCGACCACCGCGGTCACCGCGAACGCCTGGGCCGGGCCCGAGAAGGTGCCCGTCGTGTCTCCGACGTCCGCTCCGGCGGCGACGAACGCCACGGCGCCGGCCGCCGCCATCGCCCCGGCCGCGGCGACCGGCAGCCACCGGTCCCGGCGCGGCACCAGCGCGAGCGGCACCGCGACGAGCACCAGCGGACCACCCAGCGCCACGCCGGCACCCACCACGAGCACCCACACCGCCACCGCCGGCCACGGCCGCGAGCCCGGCGCGGCCCACGGGTCGAGCGACGCCGAGCGCCGAGGCCGGAGGACCGCGGCGGCGACCAGGGCGAGCAGGGCCGCCACGCCGACCGCGAGCCCGGCGCGCTGGGCGGTCGCCGGCCGGTAGCGCATCGCCACGGTGCCGCCGTCCCCGGCCGGGACGAGCCAGCCCTGCCGCCACCCGTCGACCCGGATGGGGGTGAGCACCTCGCCGTCGAGCGTCGCCTCCCACCCGTCGTTCGCGTTCTCCGTCGTCGCCAAGATCGCGTCGTCGCCGGCGTCGATCGACACCGAGCGCGCCGAGCTGCCCCACGACCCGACCGTCACGGTGCGCGCCTCGGGTGCGGGCGGCACGCCGTCGACGGGCTCGACCACCAGGGTCGACACCACCAGCGCCCCTGGCGCCGCCGTCACCCGGTGGGTGCCGTCGGCCATCGCCACGGGGTCGCACGCTTCCCACGGGACCGCCGCCCCGTCGAGGAGCTGGCCGACCGTCGCCGTCGCCCGGGTCGGCACGGCCCGCCCGTCCACGGTCACCGGCGGTCCGTCGCCGCACGCCAGGTCGACTTCGGCCGACCGGTCGGGCACGGTCGCGGTCCGCCCGAACAGCGCCGGGACCGAGACCTCGGCGATCGCGACCTGCCGGGTCGCGGCCACGGCAGCCGGATCGCCGGGGAACGACACGGTGAGCTCGTCGGTGACCGTCGACGGGATCGACACGCGGCCCCCCTCGACGGTGCGGTCGTAGGAGGTGCCACCAACGGTCACCACCGCCCGGCCGACCGGGTTTCCGATGCCGGGCAGCTCCGTGATCTCCACGCCGTCGACGGGCACCGGGCGGTCCCAGCGCAGCGTGATCGCCGGCGGCGTCGCCTGCGGATCGCTGATCCACGCCGTCTGGGGGTCGCCGTCGACCGCCGCGCTCGGGGCGAACGCCGGCTGGCCCCGAAGCTGCGAGGTCGCCGTCACCTCGATGGCGCCGTCCGCAGGCGGCCCGGCCGCGGCGGCGAGCAGGTCGTCGAGCGCGGCGCCGGCCGACGCGCTGGCCGTGCCGTGCAGCGCCGCCGGGTCGTCGCCGCCCCACCGGAACTCCCGGTCGAGCACGCGCTGCTCGTCCTGCCGGGTCAGGGAGAACCGGTCGACGCGGTCCCGGGAGAGGCTCACCACGTCGGCACCGCCCGGCGCGGGGGAGGGGACCACGAGCGGCCGGTGCACCTCGACGCCCGGGATCTCGATCTCGCTGATGCCCACCCGCTCGACCTCGCGGCTGCCCACGATCTCGTCGATCACGACCCGCACGGTCCGGGTCGGCCCGCCCGCCAGCTCGACCGTCGCGGTGCCGTCGCGGTCGAAGCGGGCGGTCTCCTCGCCGTGGTCGGTGACGACCCGCACCCGCCCGATGCGCTTCCCCTCCGTCGCCGGGAGCTGCAGGGTCACCGGCCCGTCGGTCGGCTCGTCGAGCTCGATCTGGATCCACTCGCCGACCTCGGCATCGGCCGGCCCCCACGCCGTCTCGGGATCGCCGTCGAACGCCGCGAACGGCTGCTGCCACGGCCGCAGCGGCTGCCCGGGGTGGTGGCTCGCGGTGAGCGACGCGGCTCCCTCGAGGCGGGCCGACGTCAGCCCGGTCGGTGCATCGGCCGGCCACCGGTCCGCCGGCGCCTCCCCGGTGTCGGGCGACCGCTCGCCAGGCGTCAGCGTGTACGTGACGTTGTTGCGGATGGCGCCGAAGCGCACGTCACGGCGGCGGGCGGTGTCGGTCGCCACCAGCACCGGACCGGGCAGGTCCTCGGCCCCGTCGTCGACGGCCAGCACGACGGCCCGGCCCTCGGTGAGCGACGGATCGAGCTGGAGGACCGCCTCGGGGCCGCCGCTCGTGACCGCCGCGCCCTCCGCCGGATACGCGGTCGCCCGGTCCACGGGATCGGGCACCTCGTACACGTCGATGGTCCGGAACGCCTCGGCGGACGCCGCGCCGGGGATCGGGGCGACCCGCTGGTCGCCGCCCACGTCGGGCTGGATCGGTCCGAACGACGCCACCAGCTCGAGGTCCGGCTCGGTCGCCAGCAGCCGCCGGACGGTCGCCGGAGACGGGCCGAACGTCCGGCGCAGGTCCAGGTCGTTGCGGACCAGCAGGAACTGGACCCCGCCGCGCTGGAGGGCCGTCACGAAGCCGGGCGGCAGCGCGTCGCTCGCCAGCGCCCCGTCGATCGCGTCGAGGACCCGGGTCGAGCCGTTGCCGCCCAGGGGGATCAGGTCCCGGGCCGCCCAGTCGGTGTCCTGGACCGAGGAGATCGGCTCGTCGAGCGGCCGGCCCCACCGGAACTCGCCGAACGCGGCGCCGGGCAGCAGCAGCGTGCGGTCGCCGTCGTCGTGCGCCTCGAGCCAGGCGCCGGCCTCGCGCCAGGCGGTGGGCACGTCGTCGAACGAGCCCGGGGCGGTGAGCTGGTCGGCGGCCGGGGCGATGGCGAGGCCGACCAGGACGATGGCGACGGCCGGGGCGGCGAAGCGCCCGACCCGGCGGGCACCGGCACCGGCACCGGCACCGGACGGCCGGTCCGCCGCTCGCCGCTGGGCGGCGCGGGCGATGGCGGCGGCGGCGACCGCCACCGCGTGGCCCAGCCCGATGGCGAGCGGGAGCCGCACGACGGCGGCGAACTTGTGGACGTTGCGGAA
>Ga0182736_1001350_pt1 | contig 24737 bp, 20 predicted proteins | sample eDN5th30CKraftBY_FD_128882 | JGI IMG/M metagenome (GOLD analysis project Ga0182736, IMG submission 128882) | Enriched backyard soil microbial communities from Emeryville, California, USA - eDNA 5th pass 30_C Kraft BY (version 2) (version 2) | ecosystem: Environmental > Terrestrial > Soil >...
ACCAACACCGAGCTGCGGGTGCGCTGCGTGCGCCAGCTCCGCGACGTGCTGGGCGAGCACCTGGAAGAGTTGCGGGAGCTGACGATCTCCGAGGTGGGCGCGCCGCGGATGCTCACCGCCGGCGCCCAGCTCGAAGGCCCGATCGCCGACCTGGGCTTCGCCGCGGACACCGCCGAAGGCTATGAGTGGACCCAAGATCTCGGGCAGGCCGCCCCGCTGGGTATCCCCACCCGGCGGTCGGTGGTGCGAGAGGCGGTCGGTGTCGTCGGCGCCATCACCCCGTGGAACTTCCCGCACCAGATCAACCTGGCCAAGCTCGGCCCGGCACTGGCCGCCGGCAACACCATGGTGCTCAAGCCCGCACCGGATACCCCGTGGGTCGCGGCGGTCATCGGCGAGCTGATCGTCGAGCACACCGACATCCCCCCGGGTGTGGTCAACATCGTCACGTCCACCGACCACCGGCTGGGCGCCATGCTCACAGGAGACCCTCGGGTGGACATGGTTTCGTTCACCGGCTCGACGGCCACCGGCCGCAGCGTGATGGCCGACGCAGCAGCCACCGTCAAGAAGGTCTTCTTGGAGTTGGGCGGCAAGTCCGCGTTCGTGGTGCTCGACGACGCCGACCTGGCCGCGGCCTGTTCGGTGGCGGGGTTCTCGGTCTGCCTGCACGCCGGGCAGGGCTGCGCGATCACCACCCGGCTGGTGGTGCCGCGGGCGCGCTATGACGAGGCGGTCGCCATCGCGGCCGGCACCATGGGCTCGATCAAGCCGGGCGACCCCACCAAGCCAGGCACGGTGTGCGGCCCGGTCATCTCGGCACGCCAGCGTGACCGGGTGCAGAGCTACCTGGACCTGGCCCTGGCCGAGGGCGGTGACTTCGCCTGCGGTGGCGGGCGCCCGGCCGACCAGCCCGCCGGCTTCTTCATCGAACCCACCGTGATCGCGGGGCTGACCAATGAGGCCCGAGTGGCCCGCGAGGAGATCTTCGGCCCGGTGCTGACCGTGATCGCCCACGACGGCGACGACGACGCGGTGCGCATCGCCAACGACTCGCCTTACGGGTTGTCGGCAACGGTCTACGGTGCCGACGCCGACCGGGCGGCCGGGGTGGCGGCCCGACTGCGCGCCGGCACCGTCAACGTCAACGGCGGGGTCTGGTACTCCGCGGACATGCCGTTCGGCGGGTACAAGCAGTCCGGCATCGGCCGGGAGATGGGTGTCGCCGGGTTCGAGGAATATCTGGAAACCAAAGCGATTGCGACAGCAGCGAACTGACTTACGAACACAGGACTCAAAGGAGATGGCGCAGATGGGGCAATTCGACGACAAGGTGGCCATCGTCACCGGTTCCGGAGGCGGAATCGGCCAGGCGTACGCCCAGGCGCTCGCCGCCGAGGGGGCCGCGGTGGTGGTCGCCGACATCAACACCGAGGGCGCGCAAAGTGTGGCCAAGCAGATCGTCGCCGACGGAGGCAAGGCCCTCGCGGTGCGCGTCGATGTCTCAGATCCCGAGTCGGCGCAGGCCATGGCCGACGCGGCGGTGGCGGAGTTCGGCGGGATCGACTATCTGGTCAACAACGCCGCGATCTTCGGTGGAATGAAGCTCGACGGCCTGCTGACCGTGCCGTGGGACTACTACGAGAAGTTCATGCGGGTGAATCTGGACGGTGCGCTGATCTGCACACGCGCGGTCTATGAGCACATGGCCAAGCGCGGCGGCGGTGCGATCGTCAACCAGTCCTCCACTGCGGCATGGGTTTACTCGAACTTCTACGGCCTGGCCAAGGTCGGCATCAACGGCCTGACCCAGCAGCTCTCCCGCGAACTGGGCTGGCGCAATATCCGGATCAACGCGATCGCACCCGGTCCGATCGGCACCGAGGCCAACCGGACCACCACCCCGCAGGCCATCGTCAAGCAGATGGTGCAGCAGCTGCCGCTGGCCCGGATGGGTACGCCCGAAGACCTGGTCCCGATGTGCCTGTTCCTGCTGTCGGATTCCGCATCGTGGATCACCGGGCAGATCTTCAATGTCGACGGCGGACAGATCATCCGGTCATGAGCACGACTGACACGCAGCCCCGCCTCGGCTACATCGGGCTCGGGAACATGGGTGCGCCGATGGCCCAGCGCCTGGTCGATTGGCCCGGTGGCGTAACGGTATTCGATGTGCGGGCCGAAGCGATGGCCCCGCTGACCGAAGCTGGGGCCAAGCAGGCCGACAGCATCGCCGGCGTCGCCGCCTCGGCCGACATCATCAGCGTCACAGTCCTCGACGACGCCCAGGTGCGCGAAGTCGTCGCCGAACTGGCGGCCAACGCCAAGCCGGGCACCGTCATCGCCATCCATTCGACGATCGCCGACACTACGGCCGCCGAGCTGGCCGAGGCTCTCAAGCCGCAGCGCATTCACGTCATCGACGCCCCGGTCAGCGGTGGCGCCGGCGCCGCCCAGAAGGGCCAGCTGGCTACCATGGTCGGCGCCGAACGCGCGGTCTACGAACAGATCAAGCCGGCGTTCAAGTGCTGGGCGTCACTGGTCATCCACGCCGGGGAGCCCGGCGCCGGAACCCGGATGAAGCTGGCCCGCAACATGTTGACGTTCACCGCCTATGCCGCGGCCGGGGAGGCCATGAAATTGGCCGAGGCGGCCGGGCTGGATCTGCAGGCGCTGGGCCGCGTCGTGCGACACACCGATGCGCTCACCGGCGGGCCCGGGGCGATCATGTTGCTCGATACCACGGCGCCCCTGCCCGCTGACCACTTCCTGCGCGAGGCGTTCACCCACACCCGCGGGCTCGGAGAGAAGGATCTGAGCCTGGCCCTGGGATTGGGGCGGGCCACCGGGGTCGACCTTCCGCTCGCCCAGGTGGCGCTGACCGAGCTCGCCGCCGGCCTGGGCGTGCCGCACACCGAGGACTAGGAGAGATCTGATGGACGAACTGCGCCGTACCGGCCTGGCCAAGATGAACGAGGTCTACGCCTGGGAGATGCCGGACATGCCCGGCGAATACTTCGCACTCACCGCCGACCACCTGTTCGGACGAATCTGGACCCGGCCCGGACTTTCCATGCGCGACAAGCGGTTGATGACGCTGTCGGTGGTCACCGCCCTCGGGCTGAAAGACCTGGCCGAGATCCAGGTCAACGCCGCACTGCACAACGAGGAACTGACCGAGGACGAGCTGCGCGAACTGCCGATCTTCTTGACCCACTACGTCGGCTTCCCGCTCGGTTCGGTGCTCAACGGTGTGGTCGAGCAGGTCATCGCCAAGCGCCGCAAGGCCGCCGCCGCGGGCAAGCCGGAAGACAAGAAGGCCAACGTCGACGCCGCGCTGGACATGCATGGAAGCGGTTGAGGATGCGGAGAACGAAATGACGCTGGAGATCACCACCGCCGGGCGAGTGCGAATTCTGACCTTGGCCAGGCCCGAGGCGCTCAACGCCTTCAACGAAGCGCTCTACGACGCCACCACCGAGGCGCTGCTGCAAGCAGCGGAGGATCCCGAGGTGGCAGTAGTGGTGCTCACCGGCGCCGGCCGGGCCTTCAGCGCAGGCACCGACCTCAAGGAGATGCAGGCGCGGGTCACCGCAACGGATTTCACTCCGGGCCGCCACGGCTTTCTGGGACTGATCGACGCGCTCAGCGCATTCGCCAAGCCGTTGATCTGCGCGGTCAACGGACTCGGCATCGGGATCGGCACCACGATCCTCGGGTTTGCCGATCTGGCGTTCATGTCCACGACCGCGCGGCTGATGTGCCCGTTCACCAGCCTCGGCGTCGCACCCGAGGCGGCGTCGTCATATCTGTTGCCGCAGTTGATCGGTCGCCAGAACGCCGCGTGGCTGTTGATGTCCTCGGAGTGGATCACCGCCCAGCAGGCCCTCGAGATGGGCCTGGTCTGGAAGGTCTGCGAGCCCGATGACCTGATGGGGCAGGCTCTTCGGCACGCCGAAATTCTCGCTGCGCGACCGCTGGCCAGCCTGATGGCGGTCAAACAGAGCATCACCGCACCGACGCGGCCCGAGGTGGCGGCCGCGCGCGAGCGGGAGAACGCCTTCTTCGTCGAGCTCATGGGCGCCGGCGCCAACGCCGAGGCGCTGGCGGCGTTTACCTCGACGTCATGACCGACGAAACCTTGCTGGCCGCAAGGGGAGCCGTCGTGGCCGGGGGCAGCCGGGGCATCGGCCGGGCTGTCGCCGAACAGCTCGCGGTGTGCGGTGCGGGAGTGGTGGTCAACGGCCGGGACCCCGCTGCCGTTGACAATGCAGTGCAGGCCATCACCGGCTCGGGCGGGCGGGCCATCGGTGTCGCCGGGGCCGCCAGCGACGAGGCGACCGCCGCGGCCCTGATGGCGGCGTGTCAGGAGGAGTACGGCAGCGTCGACGTTCTGATCAACTGCGCCGGTGTCGCCGAACCGCCCGGGTCGTCGATTCTGTCGATCACCAGCGCGGAATTCGGTGAACTGCTCGACGCTCACCTCGGCACGGCTTTCCAGACCTGCCGGGCCGCCGCTCCGATCATGGCCGAACAGCGCCGGGGCTCGATCGTCAACAGCGGGTCGGTGGCCTTCCTGGGCGATTACGGCGGCACCGGATATCCCGCCGGCAAGGGGGCGGTCAACGCGTTGACACTGGCGGTCGCTGCCGAGCTGGCGGAGTACGGTGTGCGGGCCAACGTGATCTGTCCGGGCGCGAAGACGCGGCTGTCGACCGGTGCAGACTATGAGCAACACATTCGCGACCTGCACGCCCGGGGCTTGCTCGATGAGTTCACCATGCAGGCGTCGCTGGAGCCCGCGCCGACCGATTATGTCGCCCCGCTGTACGCCTATCTGGCCAGTGATCTGGCGAACAGCGTCACCGGATCGGTGTTTCTGGCATCCGGGGGCTTTGTCGGCCGATTCGACCGCCCCACCCCGGCGGTGCTGGGCTACCGCGATCACCAACGCGCGGCGCCGTGGTCTATCGCGGATCTGCACGCCATGGTGGCGGGCGCCTGACCCGAACGGCACGCTGGAATGAGCCGCCCGGGCAGGCGGGTCGACGGTCCTGGATATCCTTTCTCTCGCGTCTCGCTGACGACGATGCGAGGGGAACGAGAGGAGCGGCGCCCATGCGCGTCCTGGTGATCGGTTCCGGCGCCCGGGAACATGCGCTGCTCACGGCCCTTCGCAACGACCCCAAGGTCGATCACCTGGTGATCGCCCCCGGCAATGCCGGCACCGCGGCGGTGGCCGAGCAGCGCGACGTCGACATCACCTCCGGTCCGGCGGTCACCGCCTTGGCTCGCGAGGTCGAAGCCGACCTGGTGGTGATCGGGCCGGAAGTGCCATTGGTGCTGGGCGTCGCCGATGCGGTACGCGCCGCCGGGATCGCCTGCTTCGGGCCGTCGAAGGACGCGGCCCGTATCGAGGGCTCGAAGGCCTTCGCCAAAGACGTGATGGCCGCAGCCGGTGTGCGCACCGCCCGCTCGGAGATCGTCGACAGCCCCGCCGACCTGGACGCCGCTCTCGGCCGATTCGGCCCGGACGCCGGCGAGGCGGCCTGGGTGGTCAAGGACGACGGGCTGGCGGCCGGAAAAGGGGTGGTGGTGACGCCCGATCGCGCCGCGGCGCGCGCGCACGCCGCCGGGCTGCTCGATTCCGGCCATCCGGTGCTGTTGGAATCCTTTCTCGACGGGCCCGAACTCTCACTGTTCTGCATCGTCGATGGCGACACGGTGGTGCCGTTGCTGCCCGCACAAGACTTCAAACGCGTCGGCGAGGGCGACACCGGTCCCAACACCGGCGGTATGGGGGCTTATGCCCCGTTGCCCTGGCTGTCCCGGGAGGCTGTGGCGGGCATCGTCGCCGACATCGTCAAGCCGGTCGCGGCTGAGCTGGTGCGCCGTGGCAGCCGGTTCGCCGGACTGCTGTACGCCGGTCTGGCGATGACATCGACCGGGCCCGCGGTGGTCGAATTCAACTGCCGCTTCGGTGATCCGGAGACCCAAGCGGTACTGGCCCTGCTGGAGTCGCCGCTTGGGCAGCTGCTGCACGCCGCCGCCACCGGCGGACTCGGTGAGTTCGGTGCGCTGCGCTGGCGCGACGGCGCGGCGGTGACGGTCGTGCTGGCCGCCGAGAACTACCCGGGCCGGCCGCGGGTCGGCGACGTGATCGTGGGCGCAGAGGGCGACCACGTGTTGCATGCCGGTACGGCCCACCGCGACGACGGGGCGGTGGTGTCCTCCGGTGGCCGGGTGCTCTCGGTGGTGGGTACCGGCGTCGACCTGGCCGCGGCACGCGCTGCCGCCTACCGGACGCTCAGCTCGATTCGCTTGCCGGGCAGTCACTTCCGCACCGACATCGGCTTGGCTGCCGCCGAGGGCAAAATCCACATCTGACCGGCCACACCGGCCCCGAGGACCCCAGGCGTCCCGTGGGCGCTGTCCGTCTCCGGCCCACCCAGGTGGTCGGTCGTTGCGCCCGAAGCGTCGGCAACCGTGACGGTAGGATGGCTCAGTATGTCTGACCAAAGTCAGCCGGACTCCGCGGAGTCGGCCAGCCAGGAACACCCAACCGACCAGGCGGAAGCTCCGAAAAGGCCGGCGGCCAAGGCCCCGGCGGCCACGGCGCCGGCGACACCGGGCTGGCGCCCGGTTGTCGCGGCAGCAGCGGTCGCCCTGGTCGCCGGAGCCCTCGGCGGGGCGGGTGTGGCCGCTTTTTGGCACCCGGGATCCGGAGCCTCGGCCAAGTCCTCCGGCCAGCGTGCTGCCGATGCGACCAAGGACGTATGCGCCGCGGCAGCGCTCGCGCGTCAGGCGGTGGCCAACAACATGCACCTGAAGAACCCGGATCCGCAGAACCCAATTGCCCAACTCGCGGTGGCCGCCAACGCGAGGCTGTCACTGACCGCCGGTGCCGCGTACCTGCGGGGTCGCCTCGAAGCCAACCCGGGTGCTCCGCAGGACGTTGTGAAAGCTGCCAACGCGATGGCCGGCGAGTTAGAGCACCTGAATCTCAGTTATCTTGTCGGGCAACCGAACTCGGATCGGGAGCAGCTGGGACGCGACCTCGACGCGCGGATAGCGGAACTGGGCAAGCTCTGCCAGTAAGCGCGCCGGGCCGACCGTCTGGGTGAGGTTTCGGCTTAGAACCAGCTGCCCGGGTCGAACAGGTCGAAGCCCCCCGCCGCGGCGCCGGCCGCGTCGAGGCCCGAGACCGCGTCGCCGGCGTCAAGCGGTGCGACGGCATCGAACATGCTGAACATGCCCGACAGGTCGAAGGTGCCGAACGGGGTGATCAACGTGTCGGTGATGCTCGAGGCGGCCGTGCCGTCGGCGTTCGGAATGGCCTCGTAGACGTTGGTGAAGCCCCAGAGGTCGGTGACGCTGTAGACCGTGCCCAGCGTCGGCAGGTCGGCGATCTGCGCGTCGGTGAGACCGGAGGCGGCATCGACCGAGGTGACGGTGAACTGGGTGGTCTCGATTCCGAGAATGTTCGACATGTTCTCGCCGAAACTGACCGTGCCCAGGGTGGCGCCGTCGTCGTCGTACACCGAGATACCGTCCTGGGTGGGCAGGAAAGCCCCGAGCGCGTTGACGCCGGCGATCTGCAGCAGCGGTGCGATACCGAACAGCGGATAGCTGGCATCGGTGCTGAACCCGTCGCTGCCCGGGTCGAAGGTGGTGCCGCCGATGGTGAACGCGTTGTCACTGAGGGCGGCGCTGTCAGACGTCGCGGCCAGCGCACCCAGCGGCGCAGCCGGATCCAGCGGGCTGGTCGCGTCAAAGGTCGTCGGTATGTTGAGGTTGCCGAACGGGGTGACCAGGGTGTCGGTGATGGTGGCCGACCCGCCGTCGGTTCCCGGGACAGCTTCGTAGACGTTCGCGAGACCGCCGCCGAGGTCGGTGACGCTGTAGACCGTCCCGACGGCGGGTAGGTCGGCGAGGTCGATGTTGTTGAGCACGCTTGCTATTTCATCGTTGGTGATGTCGCTGCCGGCGAGGTTGAGGCCGCTGGGAAGAAGAGAGATGAGAACGTCATTGCCGGTGATGTCGCCGCTGCCGTAGCGCAGGATGGCACTGTTGGCGGACAGGGCGTCCGCTAACTCTTGGGCAGTGAACTCGGCGCCGCCGAAGTCGAGGCCGGCGGCCAGGGCGCTTTCGAGCGCGGAGTTGGCCGGGGCGATGGCACCGACGGTGAACTGTGTGCTGTCGATCCCCAGCACGTCGGAGTACCAGAGGTAGCTGTGGATGGTGCCGGCGTCGGCGCCATCGGCGTACACCGTGAACTCCTGGTCGGCTTGGGTTCCTGCTAGGCCGGAACCGGAGATATTGATGGCGCTGGCCTGCAAACTCAGCAGCGGCGCGAAGCTGGACAAGGACAACCGGGTGGGGAGATCGATGCCGTCGCTACCCGGGTCGAAGGTGGTGCCGTCGATGGTGAACGCGTTGTCGCTGAGACCGCTGACGCCGGACGTGTTGCCCAGGCTTTCCAGCGGGGCGCCCGGGTCCAGCGGTGCGATGGCGTCATAGGGAGTCGGTAGGTCGAAGTTGCCGAACGGGGTGACGAACGTGTTGGTGATGCTGGATGCAGCCGTGCCGTCGGCGTTCGGGACGGCCACGTAGACGTTCGCGAAGCCGCCGCCGAGGTTGGTGATGCTGTACACCGTGCCGTCGGCGGGCAACTCGGCGGCTTGAGCGGCGGTCAGGCCGTCGGCCGCAGTGCTGCTGGTGACGGTGAACTGTGCGGTGACGATGCCCAGGAGATTCTGAACGTTGGTCGAGGTCAGCAGTGTCCCGAGCGTTTCGCCGCTGCTGTCCTCGATGGTGAACTGCTGCGAGCCGAGGGAAAAGAGGCCCAGCAGGCTGTCGCTGCCCAGGGATAGCAGCGGGGAATTGGCGAACATCGGCGTGAGGGCTTCATAGCCGTCGGTCTGACCGCCGGTCAGCGCGTCGATCGCCACCGGGTCGGTGAAGCTGATATCGCCGATGGTGAAGCCGGCGTCAGAGCTGTCGGCGATCGCGACCGCCGCGTGCAGAAACGCTGCCGTCAGCAGCCCGCCCCCGGCAGTGGCGGCGAGCGTTGCTGCTTGGATACGTCGATTCATAGTCACACACCTTCCAATCTGTCAGCTGGGGACCGAACGTCAGAACCAGCTGCCCGGGTCGAAGAGGTCGAAGCTGCCTGCGGCCGCCGACGCCGCGTCGTCGAGACCGGTGAACGCGTCGCCCGGATCGAGCAGGCCGGCGGCGTTGAAGCCGCCGAACAGCGAGCTCAGGTCGACGTTGCCGAACGGGGTCACCAGGGTGTCGGTGATGGTGCCGTCCTCGCCGGGGGTGGCGATGTAGATGTTCTGCCAACCGCCGCCCAGGTTGAAGACGTCGTAGACCGTGCCCACCGCCGGCAGTGCGGAAGCGTCGATATCGTCTGCGGCCGTGACACTTTGGACGGTGAACTCGGTGTTGGTGAAGCCCAACAGCTCCGACACATTCACACTGGTTCTGATGGTCCCGAGGTCGCTGTCGTCAGAACCGCCGTAGACGTCGAAGTCTTGCGGCGAAAAGTTGATCGGCGGATTGCTGGTGCCGAGACCGACTGTGGCACCGCCGAGGTTCAACAGCGGCGCTGCGCCGATCAATGCCGGAATGACGTGGAAGCCCTCGGCCGAGACGCCGTTGGTGGTGGTGAACGGGTCGAAGACGTAGCCGCCGAGGCTGAAGGCATCCTCGCCGAAGGAATCGTCGCCGACCTGCAGGCCGGTGAAGGCTTCGCCCGGGTCGAGCGGGTTGGCCAAATTGATGCCGCCGAACAGTGCGTCCAGGCTCATGTTGCCGAACGGGGTCACCAGGGTGTCGGTGACGGTACCGCTGGTGACGGTGCCGTCAGAGGCGACGACGTCCGGGGTAGCGGTATAGACGTTGGCCCAGCCGTTGCCGAGGTTGAACGCGTCGTAGACGGTGCCCACAACGGGTAGCTGCGCGGCCTCCACACCGTCGGCCGGGGTGGCGCCTTGGACGATGAACTCGGTGTTGGTCATGCCCAGCAGATTGGTCACGTCCACGGCGGTGTTGATGCTGCCCAGTTCGGTGGCGCTCGACCCGGTTCCGCTGTAAACGGTGAAGTCTTGCGGGGCGAAGGGGGTCGGCTGGGTTTGGGGGAAAGACGTACTCAGCGTCAGCTGGCCGCCGCCGAGGTTCAACAGCGGCGGGATGCTGGCCAGCGAGTCGACCGGCGCGAAGCCCTCGGTGGTGGTCCCGTCGGACGTGGTGAACGGGTCGAAGGTGTAGTTGCCGATGCTGAAGGCGTCGTCGCCGATGCTGCTGTTGCCGGCCTGTAGCGCGGCGAAGGCGTCGCCGGGCTGCAGCGGGTTGGCGGCGTTCATCCCGGCGAACAGCGAGCTCAGGTCGGTGTTGCCGAACGGTGTCACCAGGGTGTCGGTGACGGTACCGTCCTCGCCCGGGGTGGCGACGTAGACGTTGTAGAAGCCGCCGCCCAGGTTGAATACGTCGTAGACGGTGCCGGCGACCGGAAGTGTCGAGGCGTCGACACCGTCGGCGGGGGCGCTGTCCAGCACGGTGAACGCCGTGTTGGGCAGGCCGAACAGGTAGGACACGGTTTCGTTGGTGTCGATGCTGCCGAGTGCGGTGGTGCCGTTGTAGAGGTCGAAGCTCTGCGGGGCGAGATTGAGGACGCCCAGAGCCTTTCCGCCGCCGAGGGCCAGCAGCGGCGGAGCCAGGCTGAGCGGACCCACAAGGTCGAAGCCCTGGCCACCGTCGGCCAATGTCGGGTCGAACGTTGTGCCGTCGATGGTGAAGGCGTCCTCACCGGGTGCCGCGACACCGATCGCGGCCTGGAGAAACGCTGCGGTCAGGAGTCCGCCACCCGCAGTGGCGGCCACCACGGCCGCCTGCACACGTCGATTCGTCATCAGGCCTTCCGATCTGTTGGTCGGGCTCAGGAACGGTTGAGTTACCCATGAGTACGGTTAAAAAATTACCGTGGGTGTTCTTCGTCACACAAGGACTATTTGGGCCATGATGCGGGAAATTTCGACCGATTTGGGAGACAAATCGGAGGATTCAGGGACAAAAGCTACCTATTTGCGGCCTTGCGTTCGGCCGGACCGGCTGGCTGTGGGCTCGATTCCGGCGCGGTAATGGCTGAGGAATTGACTACGCCGTTAGGAGCGGGGCGATCCAGGTCAGCTCGGCCGGAAGCTGGGAGCTCCAGTAGGCTCCGTCATGGCCTCCCGGGGAGAATCCGCCTGCCGGAGGACTGGGCAACTGCGCGATGAAGGCCTGGGTCGCCGCATAGAACGGGTCGGAGTTGCCGCAGTCCACCCGGATCGGGATCGATCCCAGGCTGGGCATCCCGAAGACCGAGTTGGCCGCGAAATCCGTCGCGCCGTCGAACGCTCCCGGTGCGGTGGCCCCGGGCGACAGCCACAGTGCGGGGCTCACCGCACAGATCGCCGCCGTGCGGCGCGCACCGAGTCGGCCGCCGAGCAGCAGCGCGCCGTAACCGCCCATCGACCAGCCGATGAACCCCACCCGAGAGGTGTCCAGCCCCTGCTCGGCCAGCAGCGGCAGCAACTCGTCGGTCACCATCGCGCCGGAGTCCTCTCCGGAGGCCCGCCGGTGCCAGTAGCTGCCGCCGCCGTCGACGGCCACCACCGCGAACGGCGGTAGCCCGGCGGTGACCGCTTCGGCCAGGCCCTGCTCCACGCCGCCGGCCATCACCGTTGCGGCGTCGCTGCCTTTGCCGTGCAGCGCGATCAGCGGGCGCAGCGGCTCGGTCTGCCCCGGCGGCCGAGCGATCGCCCAGTTGGTGGTGACCCCACCGCGCGCCGCCGAGGCGAACGAGCCCACGGCCATCGTGGCCGTCGTCTCCGGGGCGGCCGAGGCCGGGCGAGGGCCGAGCAGCGAACTCACCGCGCCGGCTGTGCTCATAGCGGCCCCGAGGCGCAGCACCGCCCGTCGGCTCAACTCCGGCATGGCGGCCATCATGCCAGCACGCACCGTTTGTCCGAAAAGACGGAAACCCATGATGCGGCGATAGCTGTGCTGGCAGCATCTCTAGGCGTGATGACAGCGGTCACGCCCAAGGGCGAACGGCGGCGGTATGCGCTGATCAGCGCCGCCGCCGAGCTCCTGCGCGAGGGCGGGTTCGAAGCGGTGCGGCATCGCGCGGTGGCGCAGCGCGCAGGTCTCCCTTTGGCGTCGACCACCTACTACTTCTCATCTCTGGACGACCTGATCGCCCGTGCGGTGGAACACATCGGAATGTTGGAGGTCGCCCAGTTGCGGGCCCGCATCGCCGGCCTGTCCCGGCGGCGGCGCAGCGCCGAGACCACGGCGGACATGCTGGTGGATCTGTTGGTCGGGGAGGAGAACGGCCCGCAGGTCGCCGAGCGGCTCATCTCCCGCTATGAGCGATCCATCGTCTGCGCCCGGCAGCCTGCCCTGCGCGAAATCCAGCGCCGCGTCCTGCACCAGCGGTCCGACGCTGTGGCCGAAGCCATCGAACGTTCCGGGCGGATCGCCCGGGTTGAGATGGCATACGCCCTGGTCTGCATGGTCGACGGAGCGGTGATGGCGGCCCTGGTCGATGACCGGCAGGGCCCGCGGGTCGTTGCCCGGGCTGCGGTGATCGACGTCATCGACCTGCTCGCTCCGCTCGACCAACGCGCCGTGTCAGCCTGAGAACCTCACACGGTATGCTGCGGCGACCCCGGTGCGGCTATTTGTTACCGCCGGGTAAACCGGGGGTGCCAAGACACCTGGAAACGCCAACGAGAAGCGAATGCGGAGAGCTACGTCATGAATATCGGTGTCCTATCCGAGGCGCAGCCCAGTGAGACGCGTGTGTCGGCGACGCCGGCGACGGTCGCCCAATTGATCAAGCTCGGTTACGACGTGGTGGTGGACGCCGGCGCAGGAGAAGCCTCGTCGTTCACTGACGCGGCATACGTGGAGGCCGGCGCGACCATCGGCGACGCGTGCGCCGCCGACATCGTCTTCGGAGTCAACGCCCCGACCACCGAGCAGCTGGACGCGATGAAGCCGGGCGCGACACTGATCAGCTTGCTGGCACCGGCACTGAACCCGGATCGGGTGGAGGACCTGGCCCGCCGGCCGATCACGGCGCTGTCGATGGACGCGGTGCCCCGGATCTCGCGGGCGCAGTCCCTGGACGTACTGAGCTCGATGGCCAACATCGCCGGCTACCGCGCCGTGGTCGAGGCCGCACACGTCTTCGGCCGCTTCTTCACCGGCCAGGTGACCGCCGCCGGCAAGGTGCCGCCGGCCAAGGTGCTGGTGGTCGGCGCCGGGGTGGCCGGCCTGGCCGCGATCGGCGCGGCCGGCAGCCTGGGGGCGATCGTGCGCGCCACCGATCCGCGGCCCGAGGTCGCCGATCAGGTCCGCTCGCTCGGGGGCGAGTACCTGTCGATCGAAGACCCCGAGGCCGAGGTCTCAGCGACCGGCTACGCCAAGGAGATGAGCGACGACTACAAGGCGCGTGAGGCGGCGCTGTATGCCGAGCAGTGCGCCGACGTCGACATCATCATCACCACCGCTCTGATTCCGGGTAAGCCCGCGCCGCGGATCATCACCGCCGAAATGGTGGCGTCGATGAAGCCGGGCAGCGTGATCGTCGACATGGCCGCGGCCAACGGTGGCAACGTCGAGGGCACCGTCAAGGATCAGGCCGTGGTCACCGACAACGGGGTGACGATCATCGGCTACACCGACCTGGCCGGCCGCTTGCCCACACAGGCCTCACAGCTTTATGGCACCAACCTGGTCAACCTGATGAAGCTGATGACGCCAGCCAAGGACGGCCAGCTGGTGCTGGACTTCGACGACGTGGTGCAGCGGTCGATGACCGTGGTGCGCGACGGTGAGTCGACGTGGCCCCCGCCCCCGGTGCAGGTCTCGGCCGCACCGGCCAAAGCCACTGAAGCAACCCCGGTGGCCGCACCGGCGTCGAAGGCGCCGATGACGCCTGCGCGGCGGCTGGGACTTGTCGTCTCCGCGGCGGCCGTGCTGTTCACGCTGGTGGCGCTGGCGCCCGCGGCGCTGCAGGTGCACCTGACGGTGTTCGCGCTGGCGATCGTGATCGGCTACTACGTGATCGGGCATGTGCACCACGCGCTGCACACCCCGCTGATGTCGGTGACCAATGCCATCTCGGGGATCATCGTGGTCGGTGCCTTGCTACAGATCGGCCACGACGACCCGGCGATCACGGTGCTGGCGACCGCGGCGATCCTGCTGGCCAGCATCAACATCTTCGGCGGCTTCGCGGTGACGCGCCGCATGCTGGCCATGTTCTCCCGCAGCTAGAGCCTGCCCAAGACGCCCGAATAGTTGGAGTAGAACCCGCTTATGTTCTCTGTTGACACCGCCGCCTCGGCGGCATACATCGTCGCGGCGCTGTTGTTCATCCTGGCGCTGGCCGGGCTCAGCAAGCACGAAACATCCAAGGCCGGCAACAGCTTCGGCATCGTCGGTATGGCGGTGGCGCTGGCCGCGACGATCACGTTGGCGGTAAACCACGACATCGGACGGGGCGGCCTGGGACTGCTGATCGGGGCCACCGTGGTGGGCGCGGCGATCGGGCTGTGGCGGGCGAAGGTGGTCGAGATGACCGGCATGCCTGAACTGATCGCGCTGCTGCACTCGTTCGTCGGTCTGGCCGCCGTGCTGGTCGGCTGGAACGGCTACCTGCACATCGAAGCCGACATGCCGGGGGCCGACGCCCAGGAGTTGGCGGCCTCGGGGTTGCTGGGCATTCACTCCGCCGAGGTGTTCATCGGCGTGTTCATCGGTGCGGTCACCTTCACCGGCTCCATCGTGGCCAACCTCAAGCTGTCGGGCCGGATGAAGTCCAACCCGTTGATGCTGCCCGGCAAGAACTTCCTCAACGTCGGCACCCTGGTGGCGTTCTTCGCGCTGACGGTGTGGTTCGTCAACGAGCCGCAGCTGTGGCTGCTGATCGTGGTCACCGTGCTGGCGCTGGCGCTGGGCTGGCACCTGGTCGCCTCCATCGGCGGTGGCGACATGCCGGTGGTGGTCTCGATGCTCAACAGCTACTCCGGCTGGGCGGCCGCGGCATCGGGCTTCCTGCTCTCCAACGACCTGCTGATCATCACCGGTGCGCTGGTCGGCTCTTCGGGTGCCTACCTGTCCTACATCATGTGCAAGGCGATGAATCGCTCGTTCATCTCGGTGATCGCCGGTGGCTTCGGGATCGAGGCGGGCCCGTCGGATGACACCGATTACGGCGAGCACCGCGAGATCACCGCCGAAGGGGTGGCCGAGCTGCTGTCCGGCGCCGACTCGGTGATCATCACCCCGGGCTACGGCATGGCCGTCGCGCAGGCCCAGTACGGGGTCGCGGAATTGACCCGCAAGCTGCGCGAGCGCGGCGTCAATGTGCGCTTCGGCATCCACCCGGTCGCCGGCCGGCTCCCGGGGCACATGAACGTGCTGTTGGCGGAGGCCAAGGTGCCCTACGACATCGTGCTGGAGATGGACGAGATCAACGACGACTTCGACGACACCTCCGTCGTTCTGGTGATCGGCGCCAACGACACCGTCAACCCGGCCGCCGCCGAAGACCCGTCCAGCCCGATCGCGGGTATGCCGGTGCTGACCGTGTGGGAGGCCGACAACGTCATCGTCTTCAAGCGCTCGATGGCTTCCGGCTACGCGGGCGTGCAGAACCCCCTGTTCTTCCGGCAGAACTCCGCCATGCTGTTCGGCGACGCCAAGGACCGGGTCGAGGACATCCTGCACGCGCTGTAGGACACGGCGATCGCGATAGGCTAGCTGCTCGTGAGCATCCCCAATGTGCTGGCCGCCCGTTACGCCAGCACCGCGATGACCGACATCTGGTCGCCGCGGGCCAAGGTCGTCGCCGAACGCCGGCTGTGGCTGGCGGTGTTGCGCGCCCAAGCCGAGTTGGGCGTGCAGGTACCTGAACAGGCGATCGCCGATTACGAAGCCGTCCTGGAAGACGTCGATCTGGCGTCGATCGCCGCCCGCGAGCGCGTGACCCGGCACGACGTGAAGGCCCGCATCGAGGAGTTCAATGCGCTGGCCGGCCATGAGCACGTGCACAAGGGGATGACCAGCCGCGACCTCACCGAGAACGTCGAACAACTGCAGATCCGCCAGTCGCTGGAACTGGTGTTCAGCCACGGGCTGGCGGTGGTGGTGCGGCTGGTCAACCACGCGGTGGCCTACCGCGAACTGGTCATGGCCGGGCGCAGCCACAACGTCGCCGCGCAGGCCACCACGCTGGGCAAGCGGTTCGCCTCGGCCGCCGAAGAGACGCTGATGGCGCTGACCCGGGTGCGCGAGCTGATCGACCGCTACCCGCTGCGCGGCATCAAGGGGCCGATGGGCACCGCCCAGGACATGCTGGACTTGTTCGGCGGCGACACCGCCAAACTCACCGAACTGGAACGCCGGGTCGCTGAATTCCTAGGTTTCTCAAGCGTTTTGACCAGCGTCGGGCAGGTCTATCCGCGTTCGCTGGACCACGACGTGATCTCCGCGCTGGTGCAGTTGGGCGCCGGTCCGTCGTCGTTGGCCCACAGCATCCGCCTGATGGCCGGACATGAACTGGTCACCGAGGGCTTCGCGCCCGGCCAGGTCGGCTCCTCGGCGATGCCGCACAAGATGAACACCCGCAGCTGCGAGCGGGTCAACGGCCTGCAGGTGGTGCTGCGCGGCTACGCGTCGATGGCCGCCGAGCTGGCCGGAGCCCAGTGGAACGAGGGCGATGTGTTCTGCTCGGTGGTGCGCCGCGTCGCGCTGCCCGACGCGTTCTTCGCCATCGACGGACAGACCGAGACGTTTCTCACCGTGCTCGACGAGTTCGGCGCCTACCCGGCGGTGATCACCCGGGAACTGGACCGTTACCTGCCGTTCTTGGCCACCACCAAGGTGCTGATCGCCGCGGTGCGTGCCGGGATGGGCCGTGAAGCGGCGCACGAGGTGATCAAGGAACACGCGGTGGCCGTCGCCCTGGCCATGCGCGAACGCGGCGCCGAACCGGATCTGCTGGACCGGCTGGCCGCCGACGAGCGGCTGCCGCTGGATCGGGAAGCGCTGGAGGCCGCGGTCGCCGACCGGCAGGCGTTCACCGGGGCGGCCGCCGACCAGGTCGACCAGGTCGCCGCGGCGGTGACCGAACTGACCGATCGGTATCCCGGGGCGGCCGCCTACACCCCGGGCGCGATTCTCTAACCGCGCATGGGCGTGACGCGGTGGCCGGCACCGGATGCCTTTGCGGCGGTGATGGCCACCGGCATTCTGTCGATCGCCGCGCTCGACCACCACTACCGTTGGCTCTCCGACACTTTGGGCGTGCTGGCGACCATCATGCTAGTGATGCTGACGGTGACCACCGTGTGGGCCGTTCGCCGCTGGGATCTTCGCGACCCCGACGTGACGTTGCGGCTGTTCACCTTCGTCGCCGCTTGCGCGGTGCTCGATTCCCGGCTGGTCGCCCACCCGGTGGTGGTGCGCGGCCTGGGCGTATTGGCGCTGACGGCATGGCTGGCGTTGACGGCCCTGACCTGCCGCAACATGGTTTCACGTGACCTGGCCGAACTGCGCGCTCGCGCCCACGGCGCCTGGGAACTGGCCGGTGTCGGCACGTCGGGGCTGGCGATCATCGCCGCGCAAGTAGCCCGGCACACCGGTGATCGCGGTTGGGCGGTGATCGCGGTGATGGTCTGGCTGCTGGCGATCGCGATCTACGCCATGATGACCTGGCTGATCCTGTGGCGCACCGCCCATGAACGCAAAGACCGTGAAGGCTTCGAGCCCGATGACTGGATTCTGATGGGGGCGTTGGCGATCGCCAGCCTGGCCGGGCACACCATCGGTGGCGTGACAGCGGATTGGCTGGCCGCGCCGGTGCGCGTCGTCACCGTCGTGACCTGGTTGGTGGCCGGCGGGTGGATCCCGCCGCTGGTCTACTTCGTGCTGCACCGGGTCAACCGGCGTCCGGCGGTCCTGCAACTCACCGGCGCCTGGTGGGCGCTGGTCTTCCCGTTGGGGATGTACTCGGCGGCCACCGGTGCCATCGCCGCGGAGCTACAAGTGCCCGCCCTGCAGACCGTGTCGCTGGTGTTCTTCTGGAACGCATTGACCGCGTGGGTGATCGTGGCGGTCGCCGGGCTGCTGCGATTCCGGCGCGATCTGGTCCGCGCGGGCTAACGCGCGGGATCGCGCCGAGACCGCCGGGCCAGACCCGCGGAGTGCAACTCCAATGCGGCCAGGCCCGCGATCACCGCACCGTCGGCGTGCCGCCACGCACCGACCGGATCGGGACTGACCGCGGTGAGTCGACCCAGCGGCCGGTTGGTCAACGCCCGCAGCGCCAACAGTTGCTGACCGGCCGGGGTGGCGGCCAGTGTCAGCACCGCACGCTTGCGCAGAAAGAACCGCAGCCGCAGCGCCAGCCACGGCATCGCCACGGCCAGGATCGGCGGCGCGGCGACCGCGATCGCCAGCAGGTAGGCCAACCAGCCCGCGGTGGTGTTCAGGTTGTGGCCGGCGCCGGCGATGTCGACGGCCGCCTCACCGGCCGCCGTCAGCGGCTTGCTCACCGCATCGCCCACCAGCGGAATACGATCCGCGCTCTGCCCGGCCGAGGCCAGACTCTCGGCCACGCCGTTGGCGCCCCGCTCGAACTGCCGGCCGACCCCGGCGATGGTGGCTACCGCCCCGTGCACCGCGAGGGCGACCAGCACCCATAGGAAGGTCCACACCGCGACGACGGCGTCACTGAGCAGTTGGGCCAACAGGCGGCCGGGGGAGGTGGCGTAGGGCAGCAACCGTGAGCTCATGGATCCGATCCCAACACACCCCGCGCCGTCTCGTGCTGGTGATTTCGATGGCGGGGGCCCACTGCGCCCGGCTCCGCCGCGCTTGCGGCCGCCGCTGGTTTGGTGGCGGCGGCCCGCTGCGCCCGGCTCCGCCGCGGTTGCGACCGCCGCTAAGCTGGCCTGATGTCGCGTCCCGCGCTCTCCGATTACCAGCACCTGGCCAGCGGCAAAGTCCGCGAACTCTACCGGGTCGACGACAAGCACCTGCTGTTCGTCGCCACCGACCGGATCTCGGCGTTCGACTACATCCTGGACAGCCAGATCCCGGACAAGGGCCGCATCCTGACTGCGATGAGTGTTTTCTTCTTCGACCTCGTCGAGGCGCCCAACCACCTGGCCGGCCCGCCCGATGACCCCCGCATCCCCGACGAGGTGCTGGGCCGCGCGCTGGTCGTGCGTCAGCTGAAGATGATGCCGATCGAGTGCGTGGCGCGCGGCTACCTGACCGGCTCGGGCCTGCTGGACTACCAGCGCGGCGGCTCGGTGTGCGGCATCCCGCTGCCGCCCGGGCTGGTGGAGGCCAGCAAGTTCGCCAATCCGTTGTTCACCCCGGCCACCAAGGCCGAGATCGGTGAGCACGACGAGAACATCCCGTTCGCGCGGGTGATCGACCTGGTGGGGCCGGTGCGGGCCGGCCAGCTGCGCGACCGCACCCTGCAGACCTATGTGCAGGCGGCCGACCACGCACTGACGAAGGGAATCATCATCGCCGACACCAAGTTCGAGTTCGGCGTGGACGAACATGACAATCTGGTGCTGGCCGACGAGGTGTTCACCCCCGACTCGTCGCGGTACTGGCCCGCCGATCACTACCGGGCCGGCGTCGTGCAGGAAAGCTTCGACAAGCAGTTCGTGCGCAATTGGCTCATCGGTCCGGAATCCGGCTGGGATCGAGCCGGGACCGAACCGCCCCCGCCCCTGCCGGACGACATCATCGCCGCCACACGCGCCCGTTACGTCGAGGCCTACGAACGCATCTCAGGTCTGTCCTTCGATGACTGGGTCGGCCCGGGGGCATGACCGACGTCGCACACGCGCTGCCGGATCCCCCTTCGGCCAAGCGGGTGGAAACCACCCGAACCCACCACGGGGACGTCTTCGTCGATCCCTATGAATGGCTGCGTGACAAGTCCGACCCCGCCGTGGTCGCCCACCTGGAAGCCGAGAACGCCTACACCGATGCCGCCACAGCGCACCTGGAACCGCTGCGGCAGAGCATCTTCGACGAGATCAAGGCCCGTACCAAGGAGACCGACCTGTCGGTGCCCGCCCGGCGCGGCGACTGGTGGTACTACGCGCGTACCTTCGAGGGAAAGCAGTACGGCGTCCAATGCCGCTGTCCCGTAGGTTCTCCCGACGATTGGGACCCGCCCCGACTCGATGAGGCCATCGAGATCCCCGCCGAGCAGATACTGCTGGACCAGAACGCCGAGGCGCAGGGCCATGACTTCTTCGCGCTCGGCGCCGCCGGCGTCAGCCCGGACGGCAATATCCTGGCCTACTCCGTCGACGTCGTCGGTGACGAGCGGTACACGCTGCGGTTCAAGGACTTATCCACCGGGGAACTGTTTCCCGACGAGATCGCCGGGATCGGCGCAGGGGTGACCTGGGCGACCGACAACCGCACCGTCTACTACGTCACCGTCGACGCTGCCTGGCGCCCGGATACCGTGTGGCGCTACCGGATCGGTGCCGGCCGGCCCGCTGAGCAGGTTTACCACGAAGACGACGAGCGGTTCTGGTTGTCGGTGGGGCGCACCCGCAGCGACGCCTACGTGCTGATCGCGGCCGGCTCGTCGATCACCTCCGAGGTGCGCTATGCCGACGCGACCGACCCGCAGGCGGAGTTCACCGTGGTGCTGCCGCGGCGTGACGGCGTCGAGTACTCGGTGGAGCATGCGATCCTCGACGGCCGGGACCGGTTTCTCATCCTGCACAACGACGGTGCGGTCAACTTCACCTTGGTGCAGGCACCGGTGGATGATCCGACCGCGCAGCAGACCCTGATCGCCGGACGTGACGATGTGCGACTCGATACCGTCGATGCCTTCGCTCACCACCTCGTCGTCGGCTACCGCGCCGAGGGGCTGCCGCGGCTTCAATTGTGGCCGATCGGCGACGACGGCGAATACCTACCGCCGCAGGAGATCACGTTCGACACCGAGCTGACCTCCTCGGGCCTGGCGGCCAACCCGAACTGGGATTGCCCGAAACTGCGGGTGGGCGCGACGTCGTTCATCACCCCGGTGCGGGTCTACGACATCGACCTCGCGACCGGCGAACGCGCCCTGCTGCGCGAGCAGCCGGTGCTCGGGGAGTATCGGCGCGAAGACTACGTCGAGTACCGGGACTGGGCCTACGCCGAGGACGGCACCCGTGTGCCGGTGTCGGTCGTGCACCGGGCCGGGATCGAACTGCCGGCCCCCACACTGCTCTACGGTTACGGCGCCTATGAGATGTGCGAGGACCCGCAGTTCTCGATCGCTCGGCTGTCCCTGCTGGACCGAGGCATGGTGTTCGCCGTTGCGCACGTCCGCGGCGGCGGCGAGCTGGGCCGGCTGTGGTACGAACACGGCAAGCTGCTGGAGAAGAAGAACAGTTTCACCGACTTCGTCGCCGTGGCGCGCCACCTGATCGAGGCCCGGATCTGCAAGCCGGCGCATCTGGTGGCGATGGGCGGCAGCGCGGGCGGGCTGTTGATGGGTGCGGTGACCAACCTGGCGCCGGAACTGTTCGCCGGCGTGGTCGCGCAGGTTCCGTTCGTCGACCCGCTGACCACCATCCTGGACCCGTCACTGCCGCTGACCGTCACCGAATGGGACGAGTGGGGAAACCCGTTGGACGACAAGGACGTCTACTTCTATATGAAGTCCTATTCGCCCTATGAGAACATCGCCCGCCGGGAGTACCCGCCGATCCTGGCGATGACCTCCCTGCACGACACCCGGGTCTACTACGTCGAGCCGGCGAAGTGGGTTGCGGCGCTGCGGCATACCAAGACCGACGCCAATCAGGTGCTGCTGAAAACCCAGATGAACGCCGGCCACGGCGGCATCTCCGGGCGTTACGAACGCTGGAAAGAGATCGCTTTCCAATACGCCTGGCTGCTGGCGACGGCCGGCTGCGACGTCACGCGCGAACCCTGACCCGGCGAACCGACCGCCGCCGTTCGATGCCGCCCCGACGGCACCCGGGTCGCGGCGGCGACCGAACACCGCGACCCCGGCGCCGTTACCGGGTACCCTCGCGGCCATGAGCCTCGCTGATATCCCCCTGACCACCCTCGACGGCCGGTCCACTTCGCTGGCAGACTTCGCCGACCGCGCGGTCCTGGTCGTCAACGTCGCCTCCAAGTGCGGACTCACCCCGCAGTACAGCGCCCTGGAGAAGCTCGCCCGCGACTACGCCGACCGCGGGCTTACCGTGCTCGGCGTGCCCTGCAACCAATTCATGGGCCAAGAACCCGGAACGCCTGCGGAGATCCAGACTTTCTGCTCCACCACCTACGGGGTCACGTTTCCGCTGCTGGCCAAGACCGACGTCAACGGCGATGACCGGCACCCGCTGTATGCGGAGCTGACCAAGACCGCCGACGCCGAGGGCTCCGCCGGTGACGTGCAATGGAACTTCGAGAAGTTCCTGCTCGCTCCGGGACCGACGGTGGCCAATCGGTTCCGGCCCACCACGGTGCCGGACGCGCCTGAGGTTATCGCCGCTATCGAGGCGGTACTGCCGAACTGATGCGCGCCCGCTCGGAGCGCTTCCCGAGTATCAGGGCGTTGGCGCTGGCTTACCGGTTCCGCGAGAGCCTTTTTCTACTGCCGTTGCTGATCGTGTTCGGCGGCATGCTGCTGGCCATTCTGTCCCGCGCGGTGGATCGGCGCATCGGGCCGTCGCCCCGCTTCCTGCTGAAGATGGACAGCGGGGTCGCCACCACGTTGCTGTCCACGATCGCCGGTGCGACCATCACCACCGCGGGAGTCATCTTCTCGCTGACCATCGTGAGCCTGCAGCTGGCAAGTACGCAGCTGTCGCCACGGGTGATGCGCTGGTTCATCCGGGACCGGCTCAGCCAGGTCGTGATCGGCCTGCTGGTCGCCACATTCGTGTACTGCGTGTTGAGCCTGCCGGACCTGGACGGATCCTCGCCGATCCCCGCGCCACCGGTCACGGTGACGGTCGCAGTGGTGCTGACGATCGTCACCGTGATCACCATCATCGCCCACATCGACCACCTAGCCCATCGGCTCGAGGTGGGTCAGGTGGTGCGGGAGATCGCCGCGGAGGGCTCGGCGGTGATCGACACCGTGGTGGCCGCCGCCATCGACGAACAACCCGCCCCCGAAACCGATATGGACGCGCCGCCGGATGCGCTGCGGCTGACCGCACCGGGCAACGGCTGGATCAGCCGGGTCGACACGCAGCGGCTGTTGGCCGCCATCCCGCCGAACACCAAGATCCGGTTGGACACACGCGTCGGCGCCTACATCCACCTGGGTCAGCCGCTGGTCACCATCTGGCCGCCGCCGACGCATCCGGACCGGGTGCGGCACAAGCTGACCCGGGCGATCGCCGTCAGCGGCAGCCGCACCATGCAGGAGGACATCGACTTCGCGTTCCGCCAGCTCGTCGATATCGGCCTGCGCGCTCTGAGTTCGGCGATCAACGACCCCACCACCGCGGTGGAGGCCACGCTGCGGGTCGGCAGCCTGCTGCGCCGCCTGCTGGTGGTGCCGTTGCCGGCGGTGGCGGTGGCCGGACCGGAGGGCCGGACACTGCTGCGACCGTGGGGCCTCAACGCCCAGGAGTACATCGCGCACGGCTTCGATCAACTCCGTCACGTCGCACCGTCTCAGCCGCTGGTGGCGGCGACGATCCTGCGGGTGGTGCGGATGTTGGTCGTCCACGTCGAAGAACAGGGCCGGCCCGAACACATTCCCGCGCTGCGTGAGCAGGCCGACCTGCTGATGGAGTCCCTGGCCCAAGCACCGGATCTGCATCCCCGCGATCTGGCCCGACTTCGGGCGATCGCCGCCAACAGCACCGACCCGGCCAACCACAGCCGTCGCCGCCGGTCGTCCCCGTAGCGCCGGCGGACGTATTCCTCGATGTCACCGGCCGGACACCTGCACCGGCCACACTGGTGATGTGACCGGACAGCTGATCGTCTCCGTCTCGGGGATCGGCGAACGCACCTGCGCCGACGCCGAGGCGTTCTGCGCGCAACTGGACGCGCGGGCGGTACCGGTGTCGCTGCTGGTGGCGCCGCGGCTGGGGGCGGACTACCGCCTGGACCGCGATCCGCGCACCGTCGACTGGCTGACGCGCCGGCGGGCCGACGGCGCCGCCATCGTCCTGCACGGGTTCGACGAGGCCGCCACCAAGAGACGGCGCGGAGAGTTCGCCACCCTGCCGGCCCACGAGGCCAACCTGCGGCTGCTCGGGGCGGACCGCGTGCTGGAGCACCTGGGTTTGCGCACCCGGCTGTTCGCCGCTCCCGGCTGGAACGTCTCACCGGGAACCGTGCGGGTGTTGCCGCGCAACGGGTTCCGTCTGCTCGCCGGGCTGCACACGGTGACTGATCTGATGCTGGACCGAACCGTGCGAGCCCGGGTGATCGGCGTGGGGGCCGGCTTTCTGAGCGCGCCCTGGTGGTGCCGGATGGTGGTGGCGACCAGCGAGCGCATCGCACGACGCGGCGGAGTGGTGCGGCTGTCGGTGGGCGCTCGCCAGCTGAGCGAACCGGGCGTGGTGGCGGCCATGCTGGACGCGGTGGATGCGGCGGTGGGTCACGGCTGCCGGCCGGAGCGCTACCGCTGGCCGGTCGCGGCCGACGTGGCC